>Ga0209503_10000168_pt1 | contig 45801 bp, 42 predicted proteins | sample SouAtlMetagenome_2_FD_187448 | JGI IMG/M metagenome (GOLD analysis project Ga0209503, IMG submission 187448) | Marine eukaryotic phytoplankton communities from Atlantic Ocean - South Atlantic ANT15 Metagenome (SPAdes) (version 2) | ecosystem: Environmental > Aquatic > Marine > Oceanic | place...
CCAGCACCCACTTTGTTGTCTTCATTAGGAGCAACAATTTTTGTTTGTGCTGCAGGCTCTACCGACTCAGGCTGTATCGCAGGCGCATCGTTACTCTGTGCCATCGTTGCTAAACGCGGCTCTTGCGGGCTAGGAGCTGAGTCTCGCAACATGGCCGCCTCACGCTTTTCGATAGCTACCTCTTGTAAAATAGTATTAGGGTTCTGCTCAATAAATGCCGTGTAGGATGCTTCGGTATCTTCTTGCGTAGCCTCGTCCCATGCAGGTTCAATGTGCTCAAAAGCCTCAAATATCGCGATTGTACGATCATACCCCGCTTGCTCGACATCCCAATACCGCTTATCTCTTGCCATCATCAGAGGCGTTTTACCGCTCTCATTTTTTAAAGACGTATCCGCCCCATGAATCAATAATAATTTAACGGCTTCGTCTTTACCTACCGAAGCGGCGGCATGCAGTGGGCTGATAAAATCACTGTCCAATCGGTTACCTAAATTTAGATCCGCACCCAACGAAATGAGGTATTTCATGGTAGGGATATCACCTTTTCGGGCCGCCATACACAAGGGCGTTCCATGAAAATACACCTGATTAATCCCTTTACCCTCAGCCACCAAGCGCTTAACTCCTACAAGGCTGGGGTTATTCATAATATAGTTTTCGTAACTATTAATAGGGGTAGACGAGCAACCGGCTAGCACTAAAACAGACAAAAGTGCGCTTACAGCCAGCTTGCACCTAACACACAACAAGACCCATACGCGCAACACAGAATTAACTGGCTTCATACAACGCTCTCCATTCTTCAAAACCACAACAACACTGTTTTACTTTAGCATCATATGCTCTCGGTGCTAGTGCCAGCACGAAACGCGGTTGTTTTTATAGCACTCTTGAATTTTTTATTTAAAAAAATGTCATTAATATCAGGTTACAAGAAGACTATTGTTATTAGTCCAGCATAAGGAGCAACCCAATGTTTGATGCACAAGCGCTGCTAAACCAATTTTTAGGTGCTAATAGCAACGATAAAATACAAAAAGGCAAAGATTACCTCGCTAAAAACTCAGGAAGCCTAGCGAGCGGAGCTGCCGCCGGTGGCTTAGCTGGGTATTTACTAGGCTCTAAAAAAGGTAAAAAAATAGCCAAGAAAGCAGCCACATACGGCGGTATGGCACTCGTTGCTGGTCTTGCTTATAAAGCGTACACCGGTTATCAACAAAACAAGCAAATGGGTTCTGCCTCCCCTGTAGAGCCCGAGGCAATCCCTGAGCCACCTATGCATTCAGGCTTTCGAATCGAAGACCAAAGCGAGAGCGATAACTTTTGCGCTACCTTAGTCAGCGCCATGATTGCCGCAGCCAAAGCGGATGGACACATAGACAGCGCCGAGCACCAGGCCATCTTCGCTAAAATCGAAGAGCTGGGTCTGGACAACGACCAAAAAGTATTTTTATTCGACCAACTCAACCGCCCATTGGACATCGATAGCTTAGTAGCCGCTACTGCAACCAAAGAGCAAGCCGTTGAAGTGTATGTCGCTTCCATTATGGCCATAGAGATCGACTCCCCCGCTGAAAAAGCCTACCTTTCAATGCTAGCCGCACGCTTAGATTTGGAAGAAGAATTGGTAGACCATATTCACTCTACGCTGAGTGAAACGGTGGTGTAATAAGTGGTGTAATAAATAGTTTGCAACATCGGTTAGGGAGTGGCACGAGCAACTTGCACTCCCTTCAAGCACTCAAATATACACCTTCCGCTTCCCGCCTTTTTAATAACAACGTAACCAAGTGTAAGCAGTTGTTTCATATCTGAAAACTAATCGTAAGATCCCCGTAACGCCAACCTGACAAAGTACCCGCCCTCAAATTACACGTAAACAACCCAGGTCGTGCTACCCCGTTAGGGCATTTGATGTTCTTTATATGGCTTGATTGATAAAGGCATGATCACATATCTCAGAAGAAGCTGATGTGAAAGTCGATGCGCAAGGCGCACTGGAAGTAACAGACCTAATGGTAGAAAGCGCTGGCACATTATCGATAGAAATGGACGCGGACGACACTCAGGTAAACGTTGCTGAAACCGCCTATATCGACGGTGCCACGCTGGTACTCACGTTCGACCAGACACCAGCAGCAGGCACAGAATACACGCTGCTAATAGCCAGTAACATTGGTGGTGAGTTTGCTAATGTTGATGCAGACCAAGTCACAATCAACCTGACTTACAACGACAACAGCATAGTAGCCACTGTCGAATAACCTAAAATAGTAGACCGATCAGAGCCGGGGAAACTTGGCTCTGATATTTCTTATTTTGCATCTGACATTCATAAAAAACAGCTTTATATCTTTTGCTAACGCCAGGATAAAATCACGGTGCTTTTATGGCTTTAACGTATCGGCACTTGGGAAAGGTTAAGATAATCAGCCAGCACTAGTTAAAGGTTATAAACTAGTTAACAACGAATACGTCCTGACAATCATGTTATTACTCGTACCAATTATTCAGAATACATATCTGTTGAAATGTATCACTACTAGTATTGGGGGATTAGCATGGTTTTTAGGGGTGGAGAGATTTCTATAATGTATTTAAAACCCTCAGCTCTATGATCAGCAAAGCTCAGCGGGGTCATATTGGTTTGCACGGGCTAGCAATTCCAGTGCCTCGTCAAAAATCTTCTCCACATGCTCCCTGTTCTCTATGTTGTCTGGCAGTGCAGTCCGATCACCCTCCACGCCCGCGATCATTTCCTTAAGCATGCCAGGACGCTCAGCATTTAGACGCTGAAGAAGACCTGTTAAAAGATAAAGAGCCGCATCGGCCTTAGCGTTTTCCATATATTGACCTCAATTCCTATTTTACAGCCCCATAAGGCTAAATAACAAAATACTGATATGCTCATTCTGTGGTTACAACGCTATGCTAAAAAGAAAACGCGAGTGCTTTGGGCGAAGCCCAGCAAGAGCTTTTCTGTTTGAATATTTTTGTTATATCTATTTACTTGACGCTGCTAAGCCAACACCAAAACTAACAAAAACACCGCCGCTAATTTTATTTAGCAGAGAGCTACCTTTCTGAGACGAAAGCTTTGATTTAGCAAAAGATGCGGAAACAGCATAAATGGTATGAATAACAATTACTAAAAAACTAAACGTAACAGCCAACAAAATGAACTGTGGTGTATATTCCTGAGTCAAATCGATAAATTGAGGAAATATTGACATAAAGAAGATAACGGCTTTTGGGTTTGAGACCGAAACTAAAAAACCTTCCATAAAACATTTAAAAAATGATCCTTCTTGCTCTTTAAAGAGATCATTATTAGTAGCCTCACTACGGAACATTTTTATGCCTAGATAAATAAGGTAAGCAGCTCCAACAATTTTAATTATATTAAAAGCAATAGCTGAACTGGCTAATACGATACCTAAACTTGTGGCAGAAATAATCGCTACTAACAAAATTGCTAAAGCAATGCCAAGAATTCCGGCTAATGATTTTAATATTCCCCTTTGAATAGAATTATTTAAAGTTAGCATTACAGCAGGCCCAGGCAAGAGAATGGTAGCAATTGCAACACCTACATATATTAGATAATTTTCCATACACCCTCCTATAGATTTAATGCTTCAATGACCGGCGCTGCGTCCGACGCCGACAGCGCGTAGTTAATTGACTTGTTATGGGACTTATACCAAAATTAGGTATAAATTGGTATTCTGAAGGTGAAAAATGGCCAAAAACACGAGCATAACCCTTGGTGATTACTTTGATGGCTTCATTGCAAACCAGATAGAGAGTGGTCGCTATAGCTCTGCAAGCGAAGTTATCCGCGCGGGATTGAGAGCACTTGAAGATAGCGAAAGTAAGCTTTCCGCACTGCGTCAAATGCTCACTGACGGCGAAGAAAGTGGGACAACGGAATATAGTTATGACAGCTTTATAGCAGAACTTGATGACGAAAGCGGCCAATGAGTGCATTTACTCTAACCCAGCGAGCCAAAAGCGATTTGAAGGCTATCGCTAAATTTACAGAAAATCACTGGGGACGAGCACACCGTAACATTTACATTAAGCAGTTTGATGAAGCTTTTCATATGCTGGCTGGCTCTCCCTCAATGGGGAAAAACTGTGACTTTATTAAGTTTGGGTATCATAAATTCCCTCAAGGAAGTCACATAATTTTCTACAAAGTGGTACCAAATAGAACCATCGAAATAATACGAATACTCCATAAAAATATGGACGTAACTTCAAGGCTTAGTGACTCATAACGAGACTGTCGGATTAGACATTTAAGCCAATAATACTTCACCCCACAGCCCTCCTTGTTAACTATTAATGCCTGCTACCTATGTTTTAGAGGGTATCTGATCCGCAAAACGCAGCGGGATCATCTTAGTTTGCTCGTAATCGTAGTGTTTGAATCGTGCCATCCGTTGCACCTAGCGGGGTAAAGTTTGTTTGAAATAGCTTAACTGAGATTTTGGCGGTAGGTCGAGAGGTGTGGGAGTAATCCGACAGCCTCAACGCCTTACTAATTGGCACGTAAATGCTTAGCTAAAATTAGCGACGAAGGAGCACAAGCCAAGCGTTTTGCGTCCTTTTAAGTAACTTGCTATATGCTCGAAAGCTACTTTTTGGAGGTTTTAACTAATAAGTAAACAATACCGCTAGCAAAAAGTGTTGTAATAATTAATATAATCCCCATAGTCGTTAACTTTGACCAGTGTATAGTCCTATCGACTACAGATTCACAAGGCTCTTCAGGGTTTACAAAAACTTTGATGGGTATGTTATGTTCAAATTTATATACGAAACCGTAAGCTAAATTTTTCAGTTTACTGTCATCTCCACCTTCTATCCATGCCACTTTTCTGCCAATACAGCTTGTATCATTAAAATTATATTTATAAGAAACCTGAGGGGCGTAATAAGTGTATTTGGTTCGACTTGAAGAGCTAGTTGTACCTTGAGTTATTTTAATAGAAGCATTCAATAGATCTGCATCTACTTGAACCCAGCTAATAGATTTAATGTTGCCTGATATTGATTTCGTAATATTTTTTGACATCAAATAAATGAAAAACAACATAGATATAAGAAAGAAATATAAAATAAACCTAGTCAATTTAGTATTGTCTTTTTGAGTTTTCCTCTTCATATTAACATCCACATTTGAACAATGATAAACATCTGATTATGGCTTATAACGCATCATTCAGAGGCAAATAATTATTGGCTATAATAACGTATGAAGCGAGTGGTTAATGCGTTTTTAGTGAATTTTATGATGAATAGGGATTTCCTGTTCCTTTGAAAGTAACCACATTATTTGAAATATTAGTTACTACAACTGGGAATGTAAGGTTTGTTTCTTTGCCGCCATCATACAAAATACCAGTAAAAAGTGTTTCCTTTGAATCCATAAGTTGCAAGCCAGCAGTTGGACTAGAAGTAATGAATGTATCCATCACTTGCTTCATTCCACTAACAGTTCGAATAGTTGCCTGCCTTTCATCTTGGATACCATTAATTGATGCTTGCTTTAAATTCATGTGGAACTCCTTATTCACCTAACGCTTGTAGAATGCGCGCCTACGGATGGAGCCGAAGGCGCAATGCAGTAAGCGTCGCCGTGCCTGCACTGATTATAAGCCGACGATATTTTCATAGAACCATCCGTCAAACTCGTGCATGAGCTTGGTAGGTGTAAAGCCTAAACGGCTGTAATTGCCAACCGCTCTGACCAACATCCACAAAGCTTCGTCTTTAATGTCTGCATCAAACCAGAGGTCATCATTCTTGGAAAGATGCTTGATGGCGTTTCTGACCCGATTTTTACCATGAGTGGTGTACTCAGCCCATGTCTTGGGCGGGTTTATCCAAGACAAACCTGGATGGCAGTAGACTCGAAAAGACTCTTGTAAACAGTTCTCGATTCCCTTGATTTTCAGAGCCATACCTAGAATTTCTTCTGCCGCCCCCGCAAGCGTCAAAGCCGAAACATAGCTGCGCTTGTCTAGAAAGAGCGAAAGAGCTGTTTCCAGTTGCTCGATGGCTAGATTGACTTTGTTTTGCGCTGCTTCAGACATGGGCACTCACATATAACGCCCAAAGCAGCGGCGCGCGTTAGCGCGTCCAGCCCGAAGGGCGATGCTGCCTTTGCTTGTTATAACTTTTATCAAAACCATGCGTCATCTTTATGGACATAAACACCGTCAGACAGGTACACATAATCATCTGGATTGGTGAGGTCGTCGCCGCCATCTTTAACGTCAATTAAGCGCAAGTGTTTCTCTATTTCTTCAGATGAAACTCTTTGCCAGCGTGTATCATAACCTTCAGAAGTTAAAGCCTTGTACCCTACTCTTTTACCTTGTTTCTCATTAAGAATGATTACAATATCCCCAATATTAGGATTTGAGCATTCTTGATACATTCTGTCACGCCAAGCTTTCAAGCCTCCTGATTTGGCTCCACTAGGATCAGGAACCCAACTTCCATCATCTCTTACTATTTTTGCCATTGTAGGTTCTCAATTAATATCGCAAAGTCCGCGATGAGTTATAACGCCGCAATCAGCGGCGTGTCCGCTGGATTTCTTTGTTAGAGCTAGTTCCTAGCTGTGATTTAACATCAACTAAATATGCTAGGTTATGGGTAGCTTGCCAATCAAGCATTGTTCTTCTTTGTTTAGAAAATTCAATTGCAAATTTCCCTAATTCTAAAGCAGCTACACTCGATAGACCAACCATCGGTCCTCCAAAAAATGCAGCACCAATACCCGCAGCTGCTACAGACTGTATATTCTTTGAATCAAGCATTATAGATAGTGATGAAACAACAGTATCAAAACCATGTTTTTTACAAGCGATACTGTAATCTTCTAAGCCCTTTGATATATCGTCCTCGATATAACTACTAGATTTGTTTGAGTAGTTATTAGCAAGAAAGACTCTTAGACGTTGCAGCTTCTTCCTTGAATCAGAGTCATTTCTTACTTCGATAATTTGGTCCCAAGAAGCTTGCTTGACATCGATTAATTCCAAGTTCGTCAAACTAAGGATAGCCTCAAGAGGCCCAGCTTCATTCTTAACATTCGTAGGAAGCAGAATATCACTGGATTTCAATCCTAGAGATAATGCGTATTCTTGGAAATGCGCCCGAATAGGGCCAAGTTTGTGATGATTTCGATTTTCAAGATAAGCCATAGAAAGATCATCATATCTTTCATTTAACGAACTATCAGAAGATGGATGCCAGTATTCTGAAGTTTTCTTTCTAAACACATCCCACTGATCAATTACCTGACCAATTGCGTTGTATCGCTGCCTATCTGAGTCATTTATTGAATAATCGTCAAAAACAATACTTACCATTGCTCTCGATGGTATTTTTTCAGGAAACTCAAAAACAATGTCTGTTCCAGTTCCCTGCATCCTACGAAATGAAACTGGAAGTATTCTGTCAAAATAGAGAGCAGCTTGCTTTACGTCGTTAAAACATACAACTGATGCCATTCAAACTCCTTGCTCTAACAGTTTTATTCATGCGCATGCGCGTTTACACCCTGACTCTAAAATCAGGAATCACACTTAACGTATTGTTTAATAGTACACAAGTGGAGTTATTCAAAAATACGGCTCCCTGTAAACGCGCACGCGCATTATCATTCTTGGTTGTGCGCGTTATCTTCCCTATTGATAACGGTAGCTACTTGATTATGGATGCTTTTCTCGCCTTGTCCAGTGTCAAAGTGCGCACGCGTTAGGATGAAAACGCGCACGTTTTTAGATACACAAAAAATACACTGTATAAACAGTCATGTTTTAGTCAATGTTATCCACAGCCCATATTATCAAACCACGCTTATCCAATGGCACGCATACGGTTTAACTTTTAAGCAGCCGTCTTCATGCTGCAAGGCTTGGTTGTGGAGTAAGTCTTGCCATTGGGTTACATCGCTGCCGAGTAACGCTTTTAGCGTGTTTTCGTTCACGCTGCGGAAGGTTTTAGTGAAGTTGTACAGTGCGATGATTTTTTGACCGCTGTCGGCTACGCGCATGATACCCATTAAGCCTTCTTCCATATCCAGTACTAATTGTTCAGCGTCTGGGTGGAATGCGGGTTGTGCACGGCGGATGCGAATGCGGCGTTGGTATTCGCGCATTAGGATATAGGTGCTGCTTTCGTGTACTTCGAGTAGCGCTTCTAGCTCGTCCATGTCCCATTGGTGGCGGTTGATGGCGCGGGTGGAGCCGGTGACTTCTACACGCTTGTGGTCGTTAGGTGTGCCTAACAACGAATGGATATAGATGCCTGGCACACCGCGTAAACAGAGTGCGAAGGTTTGCGATAGCAGGTAACGCGCCGCTTGCCACGGAGCCGATTGGTGGCCGGGGTTTCGGAAGGCGTCGAAGAAGGTCACGTTAATCTCGTACGGGACGTCTTTGCCATCGGTATTACGACGCGTGGATACATAGGCGCCACGCGAGCGCATGTCGTCCATGAGTTGTTTCATTTCTTCTTTCGGTAATAAGCCTTCTAACGGACGCACACCAATACCGTCATGTGAGGCGGTAAAATTAAAATAGGTGCACCCTTCTGGCGGTGGCGTGAGGTGTTTTAGCCAATCATATAAGTATTGCGTGTTACCGCTGTGTATGGAGTACAGCAAGAGCGGCGGCAAACTAAATTGGTACACCATGTGCGCTTCGTCGCCATGGCCAAAGTAGCTGATGTTCTCTTCGTGCGGGACGTTGGTTTCGGTGAGCAGGATGGCTTCTGGGCACATATCATCCAGAATATCGCGCATCAGCTTAACCACTTCGTGGGTTTGCGGCAGATGTAGACAACTGGTGCCGACTTCTTTCCATAAAAAGGCAATCGCATCTAGCCGTGTAATACGTGAACCTTTGGCGACATAAAACAACAGAATGTCGATCATTTCCAACAGTACATTGGGGTTTTTGTAGTTTAAATCCACTTGGTCGGCACTGAACGTCGTCCATACATGACGAAGGCCGTCATGTGTGGGTATCTCGGTTAACAGCGGCGTGCTTCGTGGACGTACCACTTGGCTCCAATCTTTGGTGTGGTCTTCGTAGATAAAGAAGTCTTTGTACGGATCGCGGTTCCCCCTAAAGTCGGCAAAGTACAAACTCACGCGTGAGCAGTGGTTAAGTACAAAATCAAACATGAGCTCAAAGTTTTCACTGAGGGCGTTAACATCTTCCCATGTGCCTAGATCGGTACGGATGGCGCGATAATCGGCTACTGAGAAACCATCGTCCGAGGTATAAGGAAAGATGGGGAGCAAGTGCAACACGCTAAATGTGTGCTTTAGCCACTTATCGACAAAGACTTTAAGGTTGGCCAGTTCAGCACTGTTGTCTTTACTAGTAATGCTGTCGCCATAAGTAATGAGGACAACATCTTCTTGATCCCATTTTGGCTTAAATCCAGTTTTGGTTAACTGCGCTTTGTAAGGTGCTATGCGCGCTTCTAATTCGGTGAGTAGCGAGTCAGCTTGATCTTCGCCATACAGATAGGCTAAACGGGTACGTATTTTTTGTTCAGCAGTCTGTCCAAGTACGGTCATATTCGCTTCCTTATGCGTCGTTTAGTCAATTACAGCAAAGATCAGACCAACTAAAAAAGCCATTAATTCATTCGCTTATGGCTATAAAAAAGGCAATTAGACCAACTTTGCCTCTTTTACTCTACGCAATTGCTCGTTTGCCCACCAGCTTTAGCACTAAAACAGTGCATTGTGATAATCCACATGACGAGCAAATCGACATTATCAACACGCACTAAAGAAGTGCGCCGAATCAGGGCAAAGCCTTTTGTTAAGGTGGAAATTACGCCCTAAGTATCAACATTGGATCAGTTAAAAGCCGTCAATAAAATCTAATAATCATCACAAGTTGCTGTTTTTCAAGCATTTATCAGGTTTTGCCAAAATTTGATAACCCTCTCATTGCCACTTCCTTAGAGTATTTAAAGAATACGTTACTGCTAAACGAGACTTGATCTATGAGTGCCACACACGCCGATTTTCAATTTAAGCACACCTTAGGAGCCCGAACGTTCGGCTTTAAGGACTTGGCTGAATTGATGGCGAAAGCGACTCCGGCCCGCTCTGGTGACCGGTTAGCCGGAGTGGCGGCCGAATCCGCCGAAGAGCGCGCCATCGCCCAAATGACATTGGCTGACTTACCGTTAAGCCACTTTTTAAATGACGCATTGATTCCCTATGAAGCAGACGAAATTACCCGTCTGATTATGGATGACCACGACAAACAAGCCTTTGCACCCATTTCCCATTTAACCGTTGGCGGTTTTCGCGATTGGTTGTTAAGCGACATTGCCAGCCCCGATGTGTTAACCCAGATCCGCGCTGGTGTAACGCCTGAAATGGCGGCGGCTGTTAGCAAGATCATGCGTAATCAGGATCTAATCATTGTGGCCAAAAAATGCCACGTAAAAACGGCGTTTCGCAACACGATTGGTCTGCCTGGGCATTTATCAACACGTTTGCAACCTAACCATCCAACGGATGATTTAACTGGCATTGCTGCCAGCATGTTAGATGGTTTGCTGTACGCTAATGGTGATGCGGTGATTGGTATCAACCCAGCCACTGACAATGTCGCGCAAGCCACCCGTTTAATTAAAATGATGGACGAGGTGATTCAACATTACGAGATCCCTACCCAATCATGTGTTTTAACTCATGTCACCAATACCATTGAGTGCATCGAGCAAGGTGCCCCCGTTGATTTGGTGTTCCAATCCATTGGCGGCACCCAAGCCACAAACGATAGTTTTGGTTTTAATTTAGCGAACTTAGCCGAAGCTCAAGAAGCAGCATTGTCACTCAAGCGCGGTACCGTGGGTAACAATGTTATGTATTTTGAGACAGGCCAAGGCAGTGCGCTATCGGCTAATGCACACCATAATTTGGATCAACAAACCTGCGAAACTCGCGCCTACGCTGTCGCCCGCAAGTTTAACCCGCTTTTAATTAATACCGTGGTGGGCTTTATTGGGCCGGAGTATTTATATGATGGCAAAGAGATTACGCGCGCCGGGCTAGAAGATCACTTTTGCGCCAAATTGCTCGGCTTACCGATGGGCTGCGATGTGTGTTACACCAACCATGCCGAAGCCGATCAAAATGATATGGATAACTTGCTGACACTGTTGGGCGTAGCAGGTTGCACATTTGTGATGGGCATTCCTGGTTCAGACGACATCATGCTGAACTACCAAACTACCTCTTTCCATGATGCACTGTATGCCCGCCGAGCACTGGGCCTAAAGCCCGCACCGGAGTTTGATGCATGGCTGAAAAAGATGGAGATTTTCAAGCAAGGTAATCAGTTTTCGCTTAATTCGTATTTGCCACCCGCCTTTAAAACACCATTGCAGCGCTTAATTGGGGGGAACCATGGATAAGGTCTCCCCCACTCACCCAATGCCAGATTATAACGACGCCGAACCGACCAACCCTGTTCACGAAAACCCATGGGAGCGCCTCAAAGATTTTACCGATGCACGCATTGGTTTGGGACGATCAGGGATTAGCGTCCCCACCAAGCATTTACTGGCGTTTCAATTAGCCCATGCGCGTGCTCAAGACGCTGTACACACCCCGTTAGAAACGGAATCGCTCATCAGCAAACTAACGGCCTGTCGTTGGTGCCCTGCCGAAAAACCGATTCGGTTACACAGTAAAGCCGATGACCGAGCTATGTATTTGCAGCGCCCCGACTTTGGACGCTTACTTGATGAGGCCTCTAGAACTCGACTCATCGAGCATGCACAGCAACAGGATGATGATTATGACCTCGCTATCGTGGTGGTCGATGGTTTATCCGCCTTTGCTATTGAAGAAAATATTCTGCCATTTTTGGATGAACTCATCCCCGCTCTGACTCAGCCCACCAACCAAGAAGCACCTTGGAAGCTTGCGCCTATTTGTGTTGTGGAACAAGGGCGTGTCGCCATTGGTGACCCCGTGGGTGAGCTACTTAATGCAAAGTGCGTGTTAGTACTGGTCGGTGAACGACCCGGTTTGAGTTCACCCGACAGTCTTGGGCTGTACCTGACTTGGTCGCCTAGGTCAGGGCTGACGGATGCATACCGCAATTGTATTTCAAACATACGCCGCGCCGGGCTTAACTACCCAGAAGCAAGCCGCAAGGCTATGTATCTGCTCAATGAAGCACGCACGCGAAAATTGTCGGGCGTTAACCTAAAAGACCGAACCGACGAATCGGTTATTGAGCACCACAACACAAATAACAACTTTCTTATATCAAAAAACTGACCCATAGCGGTTACCACTCACTAAGCATTCGCGCACAGACGTGAAGGTTTTACTATCAGAAGAGGACTTACTATGTCTGAACATTCGTTAGACCAAGCCTATCTAGCCAAGCGCCAGCTCAAACGCGGCACAGCTGGTTGGATGCTACTTGCAGGGCTAGGCGTTTCATACGTTATTTCCGGTGATTTTGCGGGTTGGAACTTTGGCATCGCCGAAGCCGGATGGGGTGGCTTTGCCATCGCGGCTTTATTAATGGGGGTAATGTACTTCACATTAGTACTGGCATTGGCCGAAATGTCGGCAGCTATTCCAGCCGCTGGCGGTGGTTACAGTTTTGCTCGCCAAGCCATGGGACCAACCGGCGGTTACCTGACAGGGTTAGCAGTACTAATCGAATATGCCTTAGCGCCTGCTGCCATTGTTATCTTTATTGGATCAGCCACCGAAGAGCTCTTGGGCATTAATGGACCTTGGGTTTATGCCATGTTCTATCTTGTCTTTATCGGTATTCATTTGGCCGGTGTTGGTGAGGCCTTAAAAGTCATGATGGTAATCAGCGGACTGGCTGTGTTTGCCATTATTGCGACGGCTATCGCATTAATTGGTGATTTTGATACATCACGTTTATTTGATATTGCACCCACCGATGCGGCAGGTGCTAGCGAGTTTATGCCGATGGGCTGGTATGGTGTATGGGCAGCGCTCCCGTTTGGCATGTGGTTATTCTTGGCGGTTGAAGGTGTCCCCTTGGCTGCAGAAGAGGCAAAAGACCCAGCCCGTGACGTGCCTAAAGGCATTATCGGTGCCATGATCTTTTTGGTATTCACTGCTGTATTAGTGGTGTTCTTACTGGCCGGTGCAGCCGGAGCCGATGCGATGGGGAAAAGCGCTGTGCCTTTGGTAGATGCCCTAAACGCTACAGGTAACCCAACGCTAGCAACCTTAGTTAACGTTTTAGGCTTAGCGGGTTTAATTGCGTCTTTCTTCTCGATTATATACGGCTACAGCCGTCTTGTTTTCGCGCTATCACGTGCGGGTTATTTACCTAAGAGCTTATCGCTAACCAGTGAGCGCAAAGTACCCGCGCGAGCGTTAATCATCCCTGGTGTTTTTGGCTTTTTGGTATCACTGACCGGCGAAGGCGACCTCATCTTAGCGATGGCTGTTGTTGGTGCGACTGTTTCGTATGCACTGATGGCCCTGAGCCACATCATGCTGCGCATAAAGCAACCAGATATGCCACGCCCTTATAAAACGCCTGGCGGTATCTTTACATCGAGCATTGCTTTGGTGCTTTCTTTAGTGGCACTTACCGGCGTGTACGCATTTGATCCTCGTGCTTTTTACTACACCTTATTACTCTTTGTAGTCGGCGCGGCTTACTTCTTGTTGTACAGCAAAAACCATTTGGTCGCTAAAACACCTGAAGAAGAGTTCGACATGCTAGCGCAAGCAGAAAGTGATCTCAGCGCGGCGTAACTACTAATTAGCCCTCCTTAAAACGCCACCTTTGTTTATTTAGGCAAGACCGAATAGTCTAGGTAAGTAAAGCAGTGGCGTTTGCTAGTAACAGCCAACAACAGGAATGTTTTTTGCACGTATTAACCTATTAGTTTTGTCTTAACTATTTGATTAAAGAAAAAATAAAAATAACTTAACTTTCAATCACTTAAACAAAAAACCATTGATTGGTTTTTATAACATCTAGGTTTGTACCATGATTTATCACCCAAACGCGCAAATCGCACCCCAAAAGTGCATCCCTTTGTCCATTGCAGAAGCGATGGATGCCGATGAACATGCTCACAACCTGACCGATTGGCAACAAGAGTACGATCAAATAGGCAGTGGGAGCTTTTACGGGAAGATAAGTGAATTGCCGTTAGGAAACCTACAAGTATTCCATGAGCATACCAACCAAGCTTTACATCAGAAGTGCAACGTGTGGCCGGATAGCATTTGGCTCGGTTTACCGGTTGATTCAACGTCAGAGAGCCGCATCAATGGTTTAGCGCTTAATCATAACGATATTATGTGTCGACCCGGTAACTGTGAATTTGAATTAATGACACCGGATAACTTTGGTATTTTCGGTATGGTTGTTAGTTACCACGCTTTACAAACAATGGCCGATATCCAAGACACGCATATCCATTGGTCCCACCTTACGCATCACGACCGACTCTGCGTGCCAGACAAAACGCTCACTGCGCTACGCTTTTTACTGAACCGTTTACTCAGCCAGCAAACAAACGAACACCAATCGCGATTACAATATGACATTGTCATGATGGCATTGTTAGAAATCTTGAAAAAAGAAAGCCCCAATGATCAGGTCACACCCAGCTACCACCGCCGCAAGTTGGTTGTCGACCAAGTGCGAGAATATTTAGCACAGCTTCCTGATAAGGCTGTCACCATTACTGAACTGTGTGAACACACCAATGTGAGCCGTCGAACTTTGCAGTACAGCTTTGAAAGTATAATCGGTATTAGCCCAGTTCATTATTTGCGTATGAGCCGTTTAAATAGCGTTAGACGCGCACTCAGTTTAGCCTCTAGCGACCAGCAATCTGTAGCGAATATTGCAAGCTATTGGGGCTTTTGGCATTTAAGCCAGTTCGCAAAAGACTACCGAGAACTTTTTGGCGAAAAGCCCTCGGACACACTACTACGCTCTCCTTTGCTGTGATTACCCTGCAAATATTAGTCAGATACCACTTGGCCACGATACCGGCGCGAGTGGCTTTTGGGGCGAACCGGGCTTTCTTCTAATACTCTTTGCCCACGGTATATGCGTTCAGATTTAGGCTTTGTATTTTCTTGGCTATTTTCTTCATCTTCAGCTGTGGGGTAATCAATCACGGGGGTAGCTTCAGGCTCAACCTCCGCAATGAAACCCAGCGATTCCAGCAGCGCATCACCTTCGGCTTCATCGAGCACATACAACAATGGGTACTGTAAGTTACTTGAGAATGAAAACCGTAACTCGCTAGTGCGTGCCAGTTCACTTAGTTTGGCAATCGCGCTTTCATTCACTAAACCGGAGTAAGCGACTCCTACAAGGCGGCCGTAATTTAAAACAACCTGCCCCGCTTTATTTTCATCGGTGGCTATAAATAAGGTGCCTGTCTTTTTCTCTTTGCAGTTTTCAAATAACGGCATCCAAGCGTTTTGTATAGTCTTTGTAGATTTATCATCAGCGGTGGTGTCCGCTGCGGGTACTTCATTCTGTATTGGGCTCGATAACTTATCGACCGGCATACGAAAATCCTCTTAGGGTAAGGTCCGGGCTATTCGTCACTTGTGTCTCTAATTGCATGCAATTAATAAACCAATGCTTTAATAAAACCGTTCCATCTCACCGGACCTCACTTTTTTGTGCCGTGTACTTTTTTCAATCCAGCCTGTTGTAAGTACCTAAAGGCTACACCTAAGAAGGTTGCACACCCCTCAAAAAAATTGATTTAAGCAATGTAAATCAGCCACTTAAATAAGTTGGCACAAGTATCGCTATACCTTACACAATTAACAGATTAGGAGAATGATCATGTTAGGTTGGGCATTAGTATTTTTTATCGTTGCAGTTATCGCCGCTGCCTTAGGATTTGGTGGAATTGCAGGCGCAGCAACAGGGATTGCACAAATATTGTTCTTTATCTTTTTAGTGCTACTTGTTGTGTCCATTGTGATGCACCTAATTAAAGGCCGATCACCCCGCGTATAGGCTAACGGGAGTAGATAAAGCCACCATTACATTTAACTCGGTATGTTAAGGAGAAGGATATGAATACTGATATTTTAGAAGGCAAATGGAAACAAACCAAAGGTGAAATCAAAGCCAAATGGGGCAAGCTTACCGATGATGAAATAGATGTTGCCAAAGGTAATACGGAGAAGTTCCTCGGAATCATGCAGGAAAAATACGGTATGGAAAGAGACGAAGCACAAAAAGAGCTGGACAAAATAACGCGGTAATTAAGCGTCCCACTCCCTTAAAAGCACTCATCTGAGTGCTTTTTTTATGCGCTATTTTTAAAAATCTGTTCATGAAAAGAATGCAAAACCCTCGGAAAAAACTACATGCAACACATGTAGTAAATAATTAAAAAACCCTCAAATATTTACATAAACTACTGATTAGTAACAATTTATTAAAAATGGCACAGTAATCGCTATCTTTACAGTAACTTTCACTAAAGGAGAATTTTCAAATGAATACTAAAAAAGCATTGATCACTGCCATGACTGTAACTGCATTGAGCGCTGCTCCTGTATTTGCTGCTGAAAACACCTGGAAAGGCGAAGCAAACGATGCATGGATAGATGGAAAGCTTGAAACCGCATTGATGTTGAATGGTGAACTCAACAACTTCGAAATCGACACTCAGGTCAATAAAGGTATGGTTACATTGACTGGCGATGTTAACAGCGAAACAGAAAAAGACCTTGCAGGCCAAATCGCTCAAAACATCGAAGGGGTTGGCGATGTTAAAAACGAGCTAATGATAAATCCTGATCATAAGTCTGATATGGAAACCGCCGGTAGCAGCTTTGCTCGCTCGTGGCATGACATGACCATTACTGCTGGGCTTAACATGGAATTTGCTGCCAATGATGACTTAGAGGCAACCGAAATCGATGTTGATACCGATAAAGGAGTTGTCACCTTACAGGGCAAAGTTAAAAGCGACGCGGCTAAAGACTTAGCCGTTGAAATGGCCAAAGGGTATGACAATGTTGTGTCTGTGGAAGATAACTTAACTGTAGTGCAATAACGCACTCATGATGTACGACTTGAGGATTGACTATGCTAGCGAATAAAGACAATCGCTTAGTAAATGAGCTGATAGCGATCTGTCATGACGGCCAACGCTTTTATAGACAAGCGGCTGCCGAGGTGACGGACAGCGATCTCAAGTCACTTTTTCGTGAAATGGCCAGTATTCGAGCTGAAATAGCCGAAGACCTGACTAAAAAGGTAGAAGAAAAAGGAGGGTCGCCTGAGATAGGCGGCTCTCTTGTTGGCAAAATGCGAACCGTCTACACCGATGTCAGTACGCAACTCTCTGATGATGCAAACTATCATTTCGTTACAGAGTTAGAGGCATCGGAAGAAGTTACATTAAATATCTTCAGGGACGATGTTCGAAAAGTAGACAGTCCCCATTTAGCTAACGACATAGCAAGACACCTTGCCACGATCCAAGTGACTCACGATAGGATGAAAGACATCAAAGATAGCTTAACGGCTGTTAAGCATTGAGCCATCTCTGTATAGTCTTACACAAGGGTGCTATGGCGCCCTTTTTTATTAGCTTGTACTTTAAAATGGTTAGTTTTATGAACTACCCACGCTATATCTCAAAAATTTAAGGAAACTTTAATCTACTTAGCGGTCTCCAACGTAATAGGTCAAAATCCAGTTTCCTGCATGTATGGATTTCACTATTTGCCATATCAGATTTATTTTTTACAAAACATGTTTTGTTTTTACATTGTCACAGAGCAACTAGGAAGGAACCGCATATGCCACATTTACATCTAGTGACCCAAGACGAGGTCATTGTAGAATCCCTTCTCCCCCTTTTAACAAAAACAGGGTTTAAATTTAGCCACTCTCAAAGGCTCGATGACAGCATAGAAACACCCCACTCTTCGGACCTTGTTATCCTCGCACCGACTCAGTTTAGTGAGCAGGATTTCCATACTCTCCAAGAACACCCGCTGGCTAGCGGCACGGAATGGATCATCATTAGTGACGGCAAACCAAACCCTTGGTTAGACAAATTGATGAATTTAGGGGTGGCGTATCATTTTAGAAAGCCACTCGACCTTAAACACATCACCGATGTGTTAACCGACTTTTACATCGAGCTAAAGGAAGAGCACGAAAGCCGAAAATCGAAACCCGTTTCATCAAACCTGGACCAGTTTGGCCTATTACTCGGCTCTTCTGCTCCTATGCGCCTTCTCTATCGCCTCATTCGACGTGTAAGCCAAACGGAAGCAAACGTGTTGCTCATCGGTGAAAGTGGCAGTGGTAAAGAATTAGCAGCGCGCACCATACACCAACAAAGTTTGCGGGCCACCAAACCGTTTGTCGCCGTCAACAGTGCCGCCTTGACGCCAGAATTAATCGAAAGCGAATTATTTGGCCACACCAAAGGGGCTTTTACTGGCGCGGTAAAAGATCATGCTGGCTTCTTTGAACAGGGTAATGGTGGCACACTCTTTTTGGATGAAATTACTGAGATGCCCCTCAGTTTACAGAGCAAGTTGCTGCGCGTTCTTGAATCTGGCGAGTTTACCCGGGTGGGTAGCGACCATTTACAAAAAACCGATGTCCGTGTCATTGCCGCAACGAACCGACAACCGCTCGAAGCCATTGAACAAGGCTACATGCGCGAAGACTTATACTTCCGCCTTGCTCACTTCCCAATACAACTGCCTCCGCTACGAAAAAGAAGCGGCGACATAGTTGAGCTTGCCCAGCATTTTTTAGCCTACCGAAACCATACCACCAAAACGAACAAAGCGTTCTCTAAAGAAGCCTTAGATGAAATTGCACAATACACATGGCCAGGTAATGTACGCGAGCTAAAACACACCGTTGAACGGGCTCACATTTTAGCCGTCGATGAAATCACATTAGCGGAGCTACCTTCGCTTTCTGAACCTGCAAACAGCTCAGAAGTAAACGTAGAAGATATTAAGCCCGGTATTACCCTGAAAGATGCAGAAAAAGCGCTGATCATTGCTACCTTAGATGATTGTGAGCACAACAAAACACAAGCCGCTGATCAACTAGGTATAAGCGTTAAAACACTCTACAACAAATTAGAACGATACGACGAAAACGAAGAAGCCTCATAGTAGTAGTGAGGCTTCTTTTTTGTGTCTTCTTTTTTTCACAATATTTCTTCATCATATCCTGCTCTTATTTAGCACATTAGCGTACAATAAGAGCGCTTTTTTAGTCTGATATGAGAACACCATGCATAATCTACAAGCCACTAGCATTCGCTATCTTGATGGTCAATTATGGGTGCTAGATCAGCATCAGCTTCCTCATCAAGAATCATGGTTGCTATGCCAGTCTGTCGACGACATGGTCAACATGATCCAGCATCTACAAGTACGTGGCGCACCACTTATTGGAATTGCTGCCAGCTTATTACTAGGCCACCTCGCTGCATCCCAATCTTACACGTTAGAGCAATTGCGCGAAGCAGCCGAAACCTTACGAGCGGCACGGCCGACAGCCGTTAACCTGATGAACAATATGGATAGCATGCTGGCTGTTCTTCACTCACAAGGTATCGAGTACTTACCTCAAGAAGCCGAGCGCTTATTTAACGAAGACGTGGCTTTGTGTAATGCTATTGCTCAACACGGCGCTCCGTTATTGGGTAACAACAGCAATGTACTTACCCACTGTAATACCGGCAGCTTAGCAACAGTGGGAGTTGGTACGGCCATTGGCGTTATTCAAGCAGCGCATGCGCTGGGTAAAAACATCCATGTTTATGTCGATGAAACACGACCCCTACTGCAAGGAGGGCGTTTAACAACCTGGGAAATGAAAAAGCACAACATTCCCCATACGCTCATTTGCGACAACATGGCGGCATTACTCATGCGCGAAGGTAAAGTCGATGCCGTACTTGTTGGGGCTGACCGGATAGCTGCAAACGGCGACTTTGCTAACAAAGTAGGTACATACTCTTTAGCCGTTAATGCGCATTATCATCATGTACCCTTTTACGTTGTCGCCCCTTACACTACCGTTGATACAGAGTGCCCTGACGGTAACGGCATCCCAATTGAAGAACGCGCCGCCGCCGAAGTACAGGGTGTAAGCGGGCATTTTGGCTCGGTTAACTGGAGCCCTGAAGAAACTCCCGTATTTAACCCCGCGTTTGATGTGACACCCGCCAACTTGGTAACAGGTTGGATTTTAGATACCGGAGTGTATACGCAAAGTGATGTCGCATCCGGCGTATTAAAGGCTGCGCTTCAATCTGACGGTAAAACCCTATAAGTTCATAAAGTCGTTAAAATACAGTACCGGAGTTTATCGCCTGTACTAAGCTTTAATCACTCATCCTTACCACTAGCTAAATAAAGAGAGTTGTTCATTTGTCAGTTACAGATTTCATTCCCGGACAACGTTGGATTAGCAACACCGAACCTGAACTAGGCTTGGGCTTAGTTGTATCCAATGCTGATCGTCGCGTCACCATTCAGTTCCCTGCTGCAGAAGAGGAACGCACATACGCTACTAATAACGCACCCGTTAGCCGTGTGGAATACCCTGTCGGGGATACTATCCACACACGCCACGGACAACGCGTTATCATTACCGAGCGAATCGAAAAAAATAGTTGTTTAATTTATTTTGGACAAGATGAGGAAGGGAATGAACTCATCGTGCCAGAACTCGATTTAGAAAGCAGTGTGCAGTTTAGTCGCCCGCAAGACCGCTTGTTTGCCGGGCAAGTCGACAAGCTGAGTCAGTTCCGTTTGCGCATCGACACACTCAACTACCATCATGAACAGCAAAGTGCCGACACTTACGGCTTATCGGGTGCTCGCGTTCAGCTTTTGCCGCACCAATTCTATATTGCTCACGATATTGCTAATCGCTACGCGCCACGAGTCCTACTAGCCGACGAAGTAGGCTTGGGTAAAACCATAGAAGCAGGTTTAGTTATCCATCAGCAGCTAATCACTGGCCGAGCTTCACGCGTATTAATCACCGTTCCTGACAGCCTAATTTATCAATGGCTAGTGGAAATGCTACGCCGTTTTAATCTGCAATTTAGCATTATGGATGAGCTGCGCTGCACAGCGATGGAGCTGTCAGGCACAGATAACCCATTCGATAGCGCGCAATTGGTATTATGTACGCAATCAATGATTGCCAATAACCCTGAGCGTGTAAGCCAAATGCTTGATTGCCAATGGGATATGATGATTGTCGATGAAGCGCATCATCTCATTTGGAATGAGGAAGAGCCAAGCAAACTGTATCAAGCCGTTGAGCAACTGGCGTCTAATATTCCTAGCTTGCTACTACTCACAGCAACACCGGAACAACTCGGCCTAGAAAGCCACTTTGCTCGCTTACGTCTGCTCGACCCTGATCGCTATAACTCGCTAGACAAGTTCCGAGATGAGCAATCACAATACGAAACTGTTAATGAGCTCGTACAGCAGCTACTAGCCGAAGACGGCATCAATAACCTTGCTACCCAACCAAGCCTACAAGCACAACTAGATGATTACTTAGGCAAGGGAGCTAGCGAAAAGCTATTAAATGAGGCCGATCAACAAGCGGCGCTTGAGCTGTGTATTAACCACTTACTTGATCGTCACGGCACCGGACGCGTTTTGTTCCGTAACACACGTGACACAGTAACAGGCTTCCCTACTCGCATACTGGTCCCGCACCCTCTTGAGATGCCGGCTCAATTAGAGTCAGCCGCCGCTGATGCCAGCATTGAAGATATCCTGCGCCCTGAGAAACTGTTAGGCGATTTTTGGTTAGACGAAGACCCGCGTGTCGCATGGCTAGATGAATGGCTCAAAGCGCACCGCCTAGAAAAAGCACTGCTTATTTGCTCAAACGCAGACACCGCACAAGCCCTTGAAGAATATATCCGCCTGCGCAAAGGTGTTCGCTCTGCCGTTTTCCACGAAAAAATGACGCTGATTAATCGTGACCGTGCCGCGGCTTACTTCGCAGATGACGAAGATTACGCTCAAGTGCTGGTATGTTCTGAGATTGGTAGTGAAGGTCGTAACTTCCAGTTTGCTCAGCATCTGATCATGTTTGACTTGCCACTCAACCCTGACCTGCTAGAACAACGGATAGGCCGCTTGGACCGTATCGGTCAAAAGCACGACGTACAGATTCATGTACCGTTTTATGAAAATAGCGCTCAAGCCGTATTGCTGCGCTGGTTTGACGAAGGCATTAATGCGTTCCGTCATACGTGCCCAGCTGGTCGTGAGTTGTTCCAGCAGTTCGAAGACATGATCACATCCCTTATTATGGATGGCGTGGATGAGGACGCTTTTGAAGAACTAATTAACGCCTCACAGAAAGCAGCAGGCGATATCATGACTCGCCTACAAGCTGGACGTGACCGTTTGTTAGAGATGAGCTCATGCCGTCCCGCCAAAGCTGAGCAGCTGCTCGAAAGTGTAGAGCTACACGAAAAACGCATGCAGTTACGTGACTTTATGGAACGTGTCTTTGACCAATTTGGTGTCGATCAACAATCTGATGGCGCACACTCGGTTATTTTGCAGCCCACTGACCAAATGACTGAGCATCGCTTCCCAGGCTTACCGGATGACGGTTGCAAAGCGACTTACTCACGCGAGCAAGCTTTATCCCGCGAAGATATCCAGTTTATGAGCTGGGAGAACCCGATGGTCACGGGATCATTTGAAATGATCATGGGCAGTGACTTTGGCAACACCACGGTCTGTACGGTGAAACTACCACCACTGCAACCCGGCACTATATTAGTCGAAGCGATCTTTGTACTTTACTGTGCTGCACCAAAAGCACTTAACTTACAACGCTTTCAAAATCAGGCTACGGTCCGTGTTGTAATCGATAGTAACAACAACGATCTTAGTCAGATTATTACCCCTGATCACCTGAACAAGCTGGGTGAACGTGTTAAACGTCATGTGGCGCAAAACATGATACGTTTAGGCCGGGAACAGATAGCTGGGGTTTTACAAAAAGCGGAAACTGAAGCACTAAAACAGCAACAGCCGTTAATTGATCAAGCAGTGACCAAAGCGAGCTCGATGCTAGATGAGGAAGTTGAACGCCTAGAAGCGCTGCTTGAAGTAAACCCTTCCATCAGGGAAGAAGAAGTAGCACATCTTAAAGCCAAACGGGATCAAATTCTAACGCATTTGCAGGATGCACAATTACGTATGGATGCCATCCGTATTGCTGTCGTTAGGGAATAGACCTTCACAAAGTTAACTTTAGCCCCCAACATTACTTGTTAACAGAGGCATACGATTTCATGAGCACTAAGGATTGGGGCTTAGCCCTGTTAGTCGTATTTGCTTGGGGGATAAACTTTGTGATTATCCGCTTCGGCCTTGAGGAGCTGCCACCGCTGCTCCTTGGGGCTTTGCGCTTTGCACTGGTCGCCTTTCCCGCTATCTTTTTTGTAAAGCGCCCTGCTATCCCTTTACGACTTTTATTGAGCTACGGCATCACCATTAGTTTTGGTCAGTTCGCTCTGCTCTTTCTGGCGATGCATAACGGCATGCCTGCCGGTTTAGCGTCTCTTGTACTCCAATCTCAAATGCTATTTACGCTCATCTTTGCTCGATTCCTGCTTAATGAGCGTTGGCAGCTTCAGCAATTTCTAGCCATAGGTGTAGCAGGCGCTGGGCTCGCTTTACTAGCTAGCCAAACAAGCGCCGACCAAATGACTTTCGTCGGATTTATATTAACAATAGCGGCCGCCTCTTGCTGGGGAATGGGCAACATCATTAACCGTAAAATCGCTCAACTTGGCAAAATTAATCTCATGAGTTTAATTGTATGGAGCGGTTTGCTGCCCATTATTCCGTTCACAGTCGCCTCATACTTATTCGAGGGGCCAGAATTAATTGTCAGCAGCCTGACACAGGCCAGCGTTCAGTCCTTCGCCGTGGTACTGTATCTTGCCGCTATTGCTACACTGTTCGGTTACGGTAGCTGGGCGTATTTAATGCGTCATTACCCAGCTTCACAGGTGGCTCCGTTAACCATGCTAGTGCCTGTGGTGGGTTTATTAACGGCGTGGATCGTACTCGATGAAACCTTGTCAATGATCCAAGGCACGGGGATAGCTTTGATTATGGCGGGCTTAATGATCAATACATTTGGTAGCCGCATAATAAAGCAATTAAAAGCCTTATCAGCGGCTTAGCCATTCGAATCAGCCTTGGATTCAGTAAACTAAACGAGTGTCCACTGGGCAATCCAGGCTTCTTCCTCTTCGGATAAGTAGGCTTGCTCTAGCAACTCCTGCGCCCATGCTTCTTTTTTGGCCAGATGATTTAAAATAACCATCGCCGTTACCTTAGCCGCTGTCACCTCACTCCACATGGTTGTACCTAAGCAACGCCAGTGATTCGCATCAAGGCGCTTAGGCCGCTCAACTTGCGTTTGGCAGGTTTCACAGATCATCAAGCAGTGTTCGTAATCAGGTTCTGAAGGGACCGGCGGAACCTCAAAAATATTAAGCGGAACCCCGCTTTGCTGACACAGTTCGCAATGAGCAGCACAACGGCGCACAAGGTCTTTACCAAACAGGGTTAAATTAGCATGACGCTCGTGATGCTTTTCTTTACGGGACATTGCTTATTTACCTTCAAATTTTGGAAACTGATCAGCTATCGCGTCACCTGTAAAATTGGCTACCCACCCAGCTGGATCATTAAATAAACGGATAGCTGTAAAGTTAGGTGTAGGCCCCATGTCAAACCAATGCGTCGTCATATCAGGCACCGAAATCAAGTCATCTTTACAACACAAAACTTGATAGACTTTATCCTCAATATGTAGATAAAAGACACCTTCGCCAGCCACAAAAAACCGAACTTCGTCTTCTGAGTGCGTATGCTCGCTCAAAAACTTTTGGCGCAACTCATCTTTTTGAGGGTGATCAGAAGTCAATGAGATGACATCAACTGTCTTATAGCCTTCGCTATCTTTGAGCTTTTGAATTTCAGCATCGTAAGCGGCCAAAATATCTTCATGGCTCATACCATCAGTAATAGGTGTCGATGCTTCCCATCGCTCAAAACGAACGCCTACACTTGCTAATGTTTTAGCAATCTCGGCGCCATCTGTCGTATGCTGCAAAATAGTCTGCGGATTGGTATCTGGTGTTACTGTTAACGCACTCATAATTTACTCAATACTTAATTCAATACACTTATTGGCATCTAAGGATGTTGATCAAACCACTCTCTGATCTGCACCTACTCTTATTAAAAAGGCGACCTAAACTTAGAAATTAATCTGATCAAAAGATTGCACAACTTTATGACGAGGGCTGTCTATCTTGTCATCGCGTTCAAGCAAACAGGTATGCATCCCCGCAGCCTTAGCGGCATCGAGCTCCTCCTGTATGTCAGACAGGAAAAGAATACTGCCAGCAGGCGTCCCCATTGCTTTAGCTATCGACTCATACGCAGACTGCTCACGTTTATGGCCAAAGTTCGTATCATAGAAGCCATCAAACAAACCGGTTAAATCACCAAAATCACTGTATTTAAACAATAATTTTTGCGCGTTTACCGACCCTGATGAAAACACATTTAATGATAGACCCGCCTTTTTCCAGGCACTCAAGTGTTCATAGGCATCCTTGTATAGGTGCCCCGTAAAATCACCATTGGCGTATCCATCAGCCCACATCAACCCTTGAAGCGCTTTGAGCGGAGTGATTTTTTTATCCTGATCAATCCAGCGCGTTAATACTGTAATGATAGCCGCTTGGTCAGCTTGGGGATCATCTATTTCATCGCGCACTTGCTTCACAATGGATGCCACTTCTGGGTTTTTCCACTGAGAAGTTACATAGCTAGCAAGATGCTCTCGCGCATAGGGAAATAGTACATTATGCACAAACCGTATGTCAGTGGTTGTGCCTTCAAGGTCAGTCAAAATACTCGTAATAGTCATTTTATTTCACTTTTAAACGGGTGTTATTCAGCCGTCAATTTTACCTAAACGAATGAGCTCTAACTGGCAAGCAAACAAGAACTCCAAGCCTTCGAGGTGACGTCGTGCTTCGTTTATGTCTTTCCCCCACGCATAAAGTCCATGGCCTTTAACAAGCAAACCCCACTGTAGAGGGTTTTGTGCCCATACATCATTGACAGATGTCGCTAATGCTTGCATATCCTGAGTATTGTCAAACGCGTAGATCTTAATAAGGTCATCATGGGTCGTGTTACCAGCCAATGATTTTTGCATTTCAAAACCAGATAGATTGACGGCATCGCCAGAAATAACACGCGACAGTACAGTGGCCGTTACAGAGTGAGTATGCAAAACGGCCCCTATTTGCGGATCTAACGTGTATAGAGCCGTATGCAGTAGAGTCTCGGCTGACGGTTTGAGCGAGCTATCAATCGCGTTCCCATCCATATCTACTAACAAAAAGTCTTGCTCTGTGAGCGCCCCTTTATGTCGGCCTGACGCGGTGACTAACGCCGAATGCTCATCATTGCGAATCGAAAAATTACCACCCGTCGCAGGGCACCAGCCTTGCTGATCAATCCAGCGACCTGCATCTATTAACATGCGTGCCAATTCTGACATCATTTACCTTATAAACTAGATATCTAAAAGACTAGTTTACGACGAAGCACTCAGGGGTTAAAGCAATACAGATAAGAAGTAACTAAAGGGGAAGTCGGGGCGGTAATGAACCGCCCCTACAAGGGCCGAAATGATTTCGGCTAAGCAGCCCTTACGGGCAAAGGAATCCACAATTCAATGATGTTCAAGTTCACTAATCACTTAATGCCCTCTGAAGATCTGTGCTTTCAGTATAACTAAAAGATGAGTGATGCCAATGTCTGATTTTTCCAGTAATGTCGTATAATCCGTGAATTGATTTCATAAATAGGATTTTTCGATATGACTAGCATCGGCTCCCCTTATTCCAGCCACTCTACTCGTGTTCTTATGTGCGGCGGAGGCGAACTAGGAAAAGAGGTCGTCATTGAGCTACAACGTCTTGGAGTAGAAGTCGTAGTTGTCGACCGGTACGCTCACGCTCCTGCGATGCAAGTCGCCCACCGAAGCCATGTCATATCGATGCTAGATGGCGAAGCGCTCAGAGAAGTAATTGAAGCTGAACAGCCTCATTATATCGTCCCTGAAATAGAAGCCATCTCGACCAACACCTTGGTGGATATGGAAAAAGAAGGCTATACCGTCATCCCGACAGCCAAAGCGGCTCAACTCACAATGAACCGCGAGGGCATTCGTCGCTTGGCCGCAGAGGAACTAGGACTAGCGACCTCCCCTTACCGCTTTGCAGCAACTGAAGAGGAGTACATAGCGGCTGTAAACGAAATTGGCTTACCTTGTGTTGTTAAACCCATCATGAGCTCATCAGGTAAGGGTCAAAGCACGCTAAAAACTCACGATGATATCGCCCCTGCTTGGACTTACGCCCAAGAAGGCGGACGGGCAGGCCAAGGGAAAGTAATTGTCGAAGGCTTTGTCGAATTTGATTATGAAATCACCCTTCTAACCGTTCGCCATGTTGGCGGCACTAGTTTTTGTGAGCCTATTGGGCATGTGCAAGTCGATGGTGATTATCGACAGTCTTGGCAACCGCAGGCCATGTCAGCGGCCGCCTTAGACGCCGCCAAAGCAGCGGCCCATAAAGTCACCGAAGCGTTAGGCGGGCGTGGTATTTTTGGAGTTGAGCTATTTATTAAAGGTGATGAAGTACTCTTTAGTGAAGTATCACCGCGCCCACACGACACTGGCCTGGTCACACTTATATCGCAAGACTTGTCTGAGTTTGCACTGCATGCTCGAGCCATTTTGGGCTTACCCATTCCCAACATACACTTTCACGGCCCTAGTGCTTCCAGTGTAATTTTAGTAGAAGGTCAATCGACAGATGTTGAGTTTGGAAACCTGAGTGCTGTGCTGAGCCAACCCAATACCCAATTGCGTTTATTTGGCAAACCCGAAGTGTCAGGGCAACGCAGAATGGGGGTTGTACTGGCGCGAGCTAATGAGACAGACGAAGCAATTTCGACAGCCAAAGCGGGCTCAGCTGCTGTTCAAGTAACGCTACATACTGAATGACATGATTTACCGCATGTAAAATGCAAAAAAAAACCGTGCCCGCTTCAATTATTTTCACATAAGCGGGCAGTTTTATAGAGCGGAAGGTTATAAAAAAGACACGGCAAATATAGCCGACAAAACAAACTAAGCGGTAATGATAACCGCAATCACTTCAAACAGCAGAGTAAGCGAGAGAGTCCACTTCAGCATCATCAAAATGGCCTTTGATTATTTGACGTGCCACACGTGTACATTTGCCGCAACAGTTCCCAACTGACAGGGTTTTGTTCAATTCTCGGATGCTAGTAGCCCCTTCTTCAACAGCTTGAAGAATCTGAGAATCGGTGACACCGTTACAGATACAGACATACATAGTGATAATCAGTCCCATTTGTTTTGAGAAATGATAATAATTCTCATAGGCTTTTATATCAAGTGCTGCACGTTCAGTCTCAATGACTTTTTTTCATTTTCAAAAGAGTGTGCTTTAATTGCGCTCATATTATTTAACCTCTTATTTTTCTATTAGCCGGAGGCGGCCATGCAAGGCGATAAAAACGTCCTGAGCATCCTTAACAAGGTGCTTACTGCAGAACTGACATCAATTAACCAATTTTTCCTACATGCTCGCATGTACAAAAATTGGGGCTTAAATGAGCTAAACAATAAAGCCTATAAAAAGTCGATCAAGGACATGAAGCAAGCTGACGAACTAATAGAGCGTATCTTGTTCCTTGAAGGCTTACCCAATCTGCAACACTTAGAGCGGCTGCGAATTGGTGAACACACCGAAGAAATGCTGCAAGGCGATTTAGATTTCGAAATGGATCAGCTAGCATTGCTACGTGAAGCCATCGCTCTATGCGAAACAGCATCAGATTATGTTAGCCGTGATATTTTAGAAGAGATTCTTGAAGCCGAAGAAGAGCATGTAGACTGGATTGAATGCCAGCAACACCTAATCGCTCAAATGGGTATCGAGAACTACTTACAAAGCCAACTTTAAACGGGGAAAACTCATGAAAGGTAATCAACGTGTCATCGCCGGACTGAACTCTCTGCTTGCTATGGAGTTGGCAGCAATGGATCAGTACTTCATCCATTCTCGCATGTATGATGACTGGGGCTTAAGCAAACTTTTTGAACGCATAGATCACGAGTTTGATGATGAGAAAGGTCATGCGGCTGCGTTAATCGAGCGTATGCTATTTTTGGAAGGCGTACCTGACATGGTCACACGTACAGGCCTCAAAATCGGTACCAACGTTGTTGATATGATTGAAAGTGATTTACGTATCGAATACGAAGTTGGTAACCAGCTAAAAACTGTCATTAAAATCTGTGAAGAAGAGCAGGATTACCAAACTCGCGAGATTCTAGAGAAGCTACTAGAAGATACCGAAGAAGACCACGCACATTGGTTAGAGCAACAACTAAGCCTCATTAAAATGATTGGCCTAGAAAATTATACGCAGTCTCAAATGTAATTTAACCTGTGTATTTACTAAGGCGGCTTTTTAAAAGTCGCCTTTTTTATTGGCAGCTCAGTACCTTGATATAGATATAGTATCCGCTTTATCTAAACCATTAACTGCCTGCCACATAGCCTCTAAAGCAACCAGCCAGTTCTGCGTAGCATCAATCCCCTCTTTCACCATGGATGCAGACAAACCTCGAAATGCAGGTAGCTCTTTGCATAATATGTCGGCAGAAATTCCCCAATGTTGGTACAACCCGCAGGCGTCGACCCATGCTGAACCGATCCCTGCATACTCCCAATCAAGCAGGACAGCTTGAAGATTAGCTGTCTGATGGCTCGCTACTATATTACCCGGATGAAGGTCATGATGTGTCCATACATAATCAAGCGGCGGTAACTGGTCAAATAGAGCTTGGGTTTTATGCAATAGAGGCAACCATCGCTTTTGCTGGCTCAAGGGTGCTTGTTCAATTTTTTCTTGGTAAGAGCGCCATAAGCCATGATAGTCGATTAATAATGATGAGCTATCTTCAGGCTCTTGCAAACGCTGTAACTCTGCGACAATAGCCACAATAGACATGGGATCGAGCGTTGAGGCTTCATCATAAAGCGGACTTAATAACCACTCCTTAGTTATTGCTATTACAACCGGGGCCCATGCATAGCCCTGAATGGCGGCTAATACTTGCTCTTCCCGCCCACGGTTAACCCCTAAGACAGACGCCGATGTATTCACGCGTAGCACACACGCATCACTCAAGCCTTCGCTTACGTATATGTGATTAGTCGTCCCTTGCCGAGCCAGTGCTCGCCACCTAGCAGGTCTGCCTAACAATTCATTCACAATACATTGGATATCCGGATCGAGTATTACCATAAAAAATCTGTACGTTGTCGTCTTTCAAGGAGGTTTGCTTTTTAGCAGTTATGGTACACTAGCGATCCACTTATCGGGGTGCCAAATGAAGATACTAACTCATTGGCTGAGATCTTACCCGCTGAACCTGACACGGTTAATACCGTCGTAGGGAATAGGATATTTATGAAAAGAACCTCTCTGTTTACACTCGCCGCCTCTGCTTTGCTTACCTCATCATGTTTTGCGGCCGATTTAACCATTTACACCTATGACTCATTCAATTCTGAGTGGGGACCAGGGCCGCAGCTCGAAAAAAGCTTTGAGGCTCAGTGCCAATGCGACATCGAGTTTATTGCGGTAGACGATGGAGTCAGCATTCTTAATCGTGCCCGCATCGAAAAAGCATCAACCAAAGCGGATGTGTTGCTTGGGTTAGATGACTCACTCACTCAAGTTACGCGTGATGAAGGCCTTGTTCAGGCGCACGGTGTTGATCTATCAAGCTTAACCACTGCTCTTGCTTGGGATGACGAAGATTTCGTTCCATTCGATTATGGGTACTTTTCGTTTATTTACGATAGCAGCAAAATCGCGCAGCCTGCTGACTCGCTAAAGGCGTTGATTAACTCTAACGCCAGCGTCATTTACCAAGACCCACGCACCAGCACACCGGGTCAGGGGTTAATGCTTTGGGTGAACGCAGTGTACGGTGATGAGGCTGCCAGCGCATGGACAGAATTAGCCAAGCACACAGTAACGGTTACCAAAGGATGGTGGGAAGCATACAGCATGTTCTTAGAAGGCGGTGCCGATTATGTGCTCAGTTATAACACGTCACCGGCTTATCACGCTGTAGTGGATGGCGAAAGCAAATACAAAGCCGCGCTTTTTGATGAAGGCCATATAGCGCAGGTTGAGGTCGCGGCAATCAGCCAATACAGCGACAACCCTGAACTCGCTAAACAGTTCTTGTCATTTTTGATCTCGCCCGAGGCACAACACATTATCCCTACCACCAACTGGATGTTGCCTGTTATTGATAATGTAGAACTCCCAGCGCCGTTCTCATCATTAATTACGCCTAAGCGCTTGAACTTCACCCCGGCACAAGTGGCTGAACAACGCAAAGCTATGATCAGTACATGGCGGTCATCTGCTCAATAATGACGCTCGGTAAAACTTCACCAGCCAAGAAAATAGGCTTGTTTTCGCTCAGCCAACTGTGTTGGCTGAGCTATCCGGTTACTCTCTTAGTCACCCTACTCGCCTTCTATGGGTTAATGAGCTTTGAGGGTGATTCTGCTGATTGGCAGCTGTTAACTGATAGTTACTTCCTAGGGGTTCTTGGATTTACGCTCAAACAATCAACCATTAGCAGTTTTGCCTCTGTTCTATTCGCTATACCTATTGCTAGAGCGCTTAACCAACTCAATGCTCAGCGCTTTAAGAATATATTTTTAGGTTTATGCCTGCTCTGTTTTGTGACACCCACATTGGTGGTTGTCACAGGATTAGTCGCATTACTGGGGCGATCAGGTTGGCTTACGCCCTACATAGAGCCCTTAATGGAGGACAACAGCTGGAACCTCTATGGGCTAAACGGGATCCTACTTGCTCATCTTTTTATGAATATGCCCTTCGCTATTCGTATTATTCACCAACAGCTTGCCACGATTCCTGACACCAGTTGGCGATTAGCCAAACAACTCAAATTCTCGCCTTGGCAACGATTTGTCATTATCGAGAAGCCTGTAATTCAGTCTGCAGGGCTGATGCTGTTTGGCTTTATATTTGTACTGTGCTTTAACAGTTTTGCGGTCGTTTTAGCATTAGGCGGTGGGCCACAATCCACAACATTAGAAGTCGCTGTTTACCAAGCATTAAAATATGACTTTAATATTTCCGAAGCGCTGGCCCTTGCCTGGAGTCAACTCCTGATTGCTGGCGGTTTGTATGCTTGTTTTTCCGCTATGGGAACTCCTGTCTGGCAAAGCCATGAAGTAATTAACCAAACCACTCGCCCCTACCCGCTAACGAGCCAAGGTTCTCGTCTACGCTTACTTGCTCTGTGCGGCATGGGCATTCTTTTACTGCTGCCTTACGTTGCACTTTTACCCAGCATCTCGTTGTTTTTCACGGCTGATATATGGCGTTTAATCATGCAACCCTTATTACTCAGTATAGGGTTGGGGATGACATCAGCATCAATCAGCTTAGTAATGGCGTATACGCTTCTCCAACCCATTCGCAGCCAACTCAAGCAAAAACGATCAATGCGGGTCAAACTCTTGGAGCAGATGGCAACTCATCAATTGTTTGCACCTGCTATGGTTATATCGGTTGGTCTATTCGTTTTTTTACTACCGCGTGTTGATCTGGACCGCTGGGGTATTATTGTGGTCATTCTGTTAAATTCAGCAGTATTAGTGCCTTTTGCATTTCAAAAGCTCAAGCCTCGACTTATACAGTTTGACCAACAATACGACCGCCTTTGCTTGTCATTAAAGCTCAACACTTGGGAACGTTGGAAAATAGAATGGGCATTTATTAGACCCAGCTTTATTTCAGCGGCTAGCCTTGTCTTTGTGCTGGCTGCAGGCGATGTTGCTATATTCGCCATATTTGGACCTAGTGATTGGAGCACACTTCCTTGGCTTATCTATAGCCTAGCAGGTACATACCGGATTCCTGAAGCCAGTGCCGCTTCATTACTTTTATTATTAGTCTGCGCGGGGGCTTTATGGCTATTACAACTCGTTGCTAACCGCACAGCCATATCATCAGCGGAGCCCTCAACAGATGCTGAACCTTAATCATATTTACGTCACCTTAGACGGCTACCCGCTGTATTATCATTTTTCAGTAAAAGCCAAAGAGATTGTCGCCATTCAAGGAGCCAGTGGAGTTGGCAAAACCACCTTGCTGAATGTTATTGCTGGCTTTATAGCACCTGATGAAGGACAGATTGTTTGGGACAACACTGAATTAACAGCGCTGCCTGTTGATAGACGGCCAGTGGCTATGCTTTTCCAAGATCACAATTTGTTTGAGCACCTAACAGTAATGGACAATTTACGCCTTGGATTCGACCAAAAAGCCCCTGATCATCTAATTAAACAATCGGCACTCACATTAGGTGTCAGTGAGCATTTAACCAAAAAGCCCCATCAGCTTTCCGGTGGCCAACGCCAACGCATTGGCCTGCTTAGGACACTATTGCGGCCAGAGCCAATCATCTTGTTAGACGAACCATTTGCCGAGCTAGACCCTGCCACCCGCGAGTTAGCTGGAAATTGGGTACGAGAAATAGCTAAGTCAGCGAAAAAGACTGTGTTGCTGGTTACTCATCAGCATGAAGATGTTGAGCGTGTAGCGGATCGCCGTATCGAGTTGCGCTACCCTGAAGCACCGCTCGATACGGCTAAAGCGTAACGGCGGCTTACACTTTTACTTTCCAGTTAACCGCTTTGCCTGCATAGAATGGCACGATAGGTTTCCCGTTAGGTAGGATAATCTCATCAGGGATTGTCCATTCTTCTTTAACTAGTGTGATCGTCCCTTTGTTACGCGCAAGCCCATAGAAGTCGGCACCATGATGGCTCGCAAAACCTTCTAGCTTGTCTAAAGCGTCTAATTCTTCAAACACCTGAGCATATAGCTCCACAGCACTCCACGCACTGTAGCACCCGGCACAACCACAGGCATTTTCTTTGGCGTCCTTGGCATGCGGAGCTGAGTCAGTCCCCAAGAAAAACTTAGAAGAGCCTGTTTGAACAACATCGCGCAAAGCCTGTTGATGCGTGCTGCGCTTTAAAACAGGTAAACAATAGTTATGTGGCTTAACGCCTCCGACTAATAAATCATTACGGTTAAGCATTAAATGCTGAGGGGTAATAGTCGCTGCCACATTATCTGATGCACCTGTGACAAATTGGGCGGCATCTCCAGTTGTTATATGCTCAAAAACGACTTTCAAATCAGGAAACTGCTCTGTGATATAAACCAGTTTTTGGTCGATGAAAGCTTTTTCACGATCAAAAATGTCAATATGTGCGTCCGTCACTTCGCCATGCACCAATAGCAACATGCCTATTTCTTGCATGACTTCAAAGGTAGGGTACAAAGCCTCCAGCTGACTCACCGCCGAAGCTGAATTTGTCGTTGCTCCCGCTGGGTACATTTTAGCAGCAACAACACCGGCCGCTTTAGCAGCCCGCACTTCTTCAGCGGAAGTCTGATTCGTTAAAAACAAAGTCATCAACGGCTCAAACGATGAACCCGTTGGCCTTGCACTCAAGATACGCTGCTTATAATCCAGAGCCATTTCCGCCGTTGTTACTGGCGGTACTAGGTTAGGCATAATAATCGCACGTTGAAAACAACGCGCTGTTGCCGCCACTGTCTCTGGCAACATATCGCCATCACGCAAGTGTAAGTGCCAATCATCAGGAGTCTGGATCGTTAGTGTGGTCATCGGGCTTCCGTCTTTAAATACGTAGTGAAAATTACAACATATAGTATACGCTGATTCAGAAAACAGCGCGATTACCTGTTTGTGGCACGATTATCAGGTGAATATCCTTCCAAGAGTGTTTAGAATGTGGTCGCTTTGTAATTTTTTTACAAGAATTAGGGGTTCATTATCCTTTAGTGCATAGGTCCAGCGTATTACAAGGCTCACACTTTCGGTATAATGGATCCGTTAAAAATGGCTTGATTTGTGGAATGAGGTGATCACAAGTTGCCTCATCATCAAGTCTTTGGCGATCCAGCTAAAAAATTTCGGGGATGAAAATGACCAAACAAACAATTTACTACACCCTTACCGACGAAGCGCCGTCTCTGGCTACCTGCTCTCTTCTACCTATCGTACGTACTTTCACTAAAGCTGCTGATATCGATGTTCAAGTTACCGACATCTCTCTGGCTAGCCGCGTACTGTCTGCTTTCCCCGAGTTGCTCACTGAAGAGCAACGTGTAGAAGACGGCTTGGCGTTTCTTGGCGAGCTGACCCAAGATCCACATGCAAACATCATCAAGCTACCTAACATCAGCGCATCAGTCCCTCAGTTAAAAGCCTGTATCGCTGAACTACAATCTCAAGGTTACAACGTTCCTAATTTGCCAGAAGCACCTGCTACGGACGAAGAAAAGTCGATCCGTGAGCGTTACGGTAAAATCTTAGGCTCAGCTGTAAACCCAGTATTGCGCGAAGGTAACTCTGACCGCCGTGCTCCAGCAGCTGTAAAAGCTTTCGTGCGTAAGTTCCCTCATTCAATGGGCAAATGGAGCAAGGCTTCTCGTACACATGCGGATTACATGCGCGGCGGCGACTTCTTCTCTAGCGAACAATCCATCACCATGGAAAAAGAAGGCGAAGTAACCATCGAATTCGTTTCCAAAACGGGTGAAGTAACTAAGAAAAAATCACTCTTTCTAGAAGAAGGCGAAGTGTTCGACAGCATGTTCATGAGCTGCGCAGCACTGCAAGACTTCTTTGAAGAAAGCCTGAACGACGCTAAAGAATCTGGCGTAATGTGGTCTTTACACGTTAAAGCGACCATGATGAAAGTCTCTCACCCTATCGTTTTCGGTCACGCGGTTCGCGTCTTCTACAAAGAAGTATTCGATAAGCACGGTGAGCTATTTGATCAACTGGGCGTTAACCCGAACAACGGTTTAGGTAGCGTATACGACAAGATCAAAACATTGCCTGAGTCTAAGCGTCAGGAAATTCTTGAAGATATCCACTCTTGCTACATGCACCGCCCTGAGTTGGCAATGGTTGATTCCGTAAAAGGTATCACTAACCTGCACGTTCCAAGTGATGTAATCGTCGATGCCTCTATGCCTGCAATGATCCGTAGCTCTGGTCAGATGTGGGGCCCAGATGGCAAGCTAAAAGATACGAAAGCGGTAATGCCTGAAAGCACATACGCACGCATCTACCAAGAAATGATCAACTTCTGCAAAACAAACGGCGCATTCGACCCAACAACTATGGGTACTGTACCTAATGTGGGCTTGATGGCTAAAAAAGCAGAGGAATACGGCTCGCACGATAAAACATTTGAAATGACAGAAGACGGAACCATGCGCGTTGTTGACGCTGATGGCAACGTACTAATGCAACACGAAGTACAAGATGGTGACATCTGGCGTGCATGCCAAACAAAAGATGTAGCCGTACGTGACTGGGTTAAGCTGGCTGTTACTCGTGCTCGCCAATCAGACACACCAGCGATCTTCTGGTTAGACTCTGAGCGCGCTCACGACATGGAACTGAAAAAGAAAGTTGAGCACTACCTTAAAGAGCACGATACTGATGGTTTGCGTTTGCATATCATGGGTTACAACGAAGCAATTCGTTACTCTATGGAGCGCTTAATCCGTGGTAAAGACACCATCTCGGTAACAGGTAACGTACTGCGTGATTACCTGACTGACTTATTCCCGATTATGGAATTAGGCACATCCGCTAAAATGCTATCCATCGTCCCTATGTTAAATGGTGGCGGCATGTACGAAACAGGCGCAGGCGGTTCTGCTCCTAAACACGTTCAGCAAGTTGAAGAAGAAAACCACCTGCGCTGGGATTCGTTAGGTGAATTCTTAGCGCTTGCTGTGTCGTTGGAAGAGCTAGGTATCAAAGAGAACAACCCACGCGCCAAAATCTTAGCGAAGAGCCTAGACAAAGCAACCGAAAAGCTACTCGACAACAACAAGTCGCCATCACGTCGCACTGGCGAGCTGGACAACCGCGGCAGCCACTTCTACCTGGGCTTATACTGGGCTGAGGAAGTCTCTAACCAGGCTGAAGATGCCGCTTTAGCAGCAGAGTTTGCTCCACTGGCTAAAACGCTAAGTGAGAATGAAGAACAAATCGTTCAAGAGCTAGCAGCTGCGCAAGGTAAACCTGCTGAATTAGGTGGTTACTACCATGCTAACCGCGACAATGTTAAGAAAGTAATGCGCCCTAGCGCGACATTAAATGCAGCGCTTACGGCGAAATAATGCACAAATAGCATAAACCAAAGCGCTTAGAATAAAACCCGGGCTCACCCCGGGTTTTTTTTATTTATTACGTAAAAATGTAGTTTTAGTAATTTCCGTAAAAATCAACTACCACTTACCTCAAAATCACCCTCGTTCACCTCATAGAAAACCCCTTAAAAAACAGTATCATGTGCTTTTTTTCGTAATAAACATACACTTTAACTTTAAAATTATTCATTAAATACACTTTGTATATTAAAAACCCTCAAAAGAAATCCCTTTACATCATTTAAAATCAACAACTTACACCTTATAACTTTTTTTGTTTATATAACTACATTTTAAGAATATATATTCTATAAAACATACTGTTGCGAAAATAAAAACAAAATGTTCTATTAGATCACGAGCTGGCCAGCTTCATAATAGAAAAACCAACAATCAAATATTGGTTTAGATTTATCAAAAATATAATAAAAAGGTATTTATTGTGAAAAAACGTCTTCTGCTTGCTACAACCATTGCTGCAATTTGTGCCACTGGCGCGGCTAACGCACAATTAGAACTCAATGCTAGCTTAGAACTTGATACCGATACTTACGACACAGCTGATACTGAACGTAAGTATGACCAAAATGGCCACGTAGAGCTGGGTGCTATGGGCATGACTACTCATGGAGACTACTTTGCTAAAGCAGTAGGTGTTGTTCGCCTTCAAACAGATGGCGACGACAATGTTGAAGTACGCGATGTATATTTCCAAATCGGTAATTCGACCTGGGATGCCATGTTTGGTCGTTTTGAAGCCGTTAACTTGTTCCCACTGGGCAAAGATACTGTCGTTACTACTGCCGGTGGTGTTGGCTTCTATGAAGCGAACCTGGTTCGGGGTCGCTCTAAAGACGATGGTGGCCAGATCGCTTTCCATTACAACCCAACCGAAACGATCCGTTTTGAACTAGCGAGCATCTTCGGCGATGATGACACGGCCGGAGATAATGGCACTGCTATTTCCGGTATTCGCCCAGCCATTTCTTTCTCTTATCCTAACATTCGTGTAACTGCAGGTATGGAGAAAGTAAAATACGATCTTACAGGCGGCGGTGAAGTAGACAAAACTGGTTTAGGTATCAATACGGGCATAAACTTAGGTGAAGGATTTGTAAACTTAGCGGTTTCTCGCCTTGACAATGATGAAACAGATCTGAGTACAACATCATTTGCAGCCAACATGACTTATGGGGCATTTGGTCTAGGCTACATTCACTCTAACGAGGAAGTAGACGGCGATGATGATATGAAACTAGATACAATATACGCTGCGTACACTGTACAAATTTTTGATATGGAAAATGCAAGCGTAACTTTTGCTGGTTCTATGTCAAAAGCCAAAAATGCAGGTAGCGATGATAAGTCGAACGCTCTACGTGTTCGCTTTAATTACGCGTTCTAACCCTTTACAGGAATGATAGAAAAGGCTTGCAGCCCCCCCCTTCCTGCAAGCCTTTTCTTTTTACGTCATTTACACAATAGAAAACTACAGAAAAGCAGGCTTAACAAGAGCACACCAAGCTTCTAAACGCTCAGCCGTTTGGTCTCTTTGAGTATCTTCATCAAGCGCCAACCCAACAAAAGACTTCTTGTCAGCCGTTAATGCTTTAGACTCATCAAATTCGTAGCCATCGACAGGCCAATGACCTACCACATCAGCGCCTTTGGCAACAATTTTGTCGTGCAACATACCCATCGCATCAACAAACCATTCTGCGTAGCCTAGCTGGTCACCTAAACCTATAAATGCAACCGTCTTTCCTGAAAAATCGTATAGGTCAACATCTTCCCATACCTCTTCCCAATCCTCTTGTACCTCACCGTAATCCCATGTCGGTATAGCAAATATAAAATGATCAAAAGCATCTATAATTTCTAATCCGACATCTTTTACATCAAATAGCTCAGTATTCTCATCTCCCAACATCTCTGCCACTTTGACAGCAATATCAGAAGTATTACCCGTTGTTGAGCCATAAATTACAGCAATCATTTATTTCCTCGAATTCTCAAAAAATGACTACGACCAAGGAGAGGTCAGTAGTAGTGATAAGGCGATGCCACTCAATAAAACAGACAATAAAAAAACTGAAAGACTAGTTAAAGAAGCTCCTTTACTCACTTTTATAACTCCATTTTATTAAGCGCGCTAGCAATGATCAAAATTTTAGAGCAACCAAACAAGCAATGCAAATAATAATAATTCGCATTTATTGCGAGATGTTTTTGAACTCAAATATAAATTTTTGTTATGCAGAGGAAAAACCAAAGCTCTTGCACTAGGCTTTTAGTACAACCGATTGGCGCATAGTTGGTATGCAGTAGCGTCTTAAAGTATCAAGACAAAAGCATGAGGCAGAATTTAGTGAGCACAAATACTACAAAGAAACACTTCACGCGATTAGCCCTAGAAAAGCGTATCATGTTTGATGCCGCTGCCCTTGATACAGCCGTTGAGGCATTGCCCTCATCAGGAGGGGTGGCCACTGATACCTCCGAAGCCTCGCCTACTGATATTAACAATGTCGTCGCTGCACTCACTGACCTTAGCCAAGAAGATGCTCAACGATCCGTTTACTTTATAGATGACTCGCTACCAGACCAATCAGTGTTAACAGCAGCAATACCAGCAGACGCTACTATTATTACGCTAGCTACGGATCAAGATGGATTGGTTCAAATTGCAGACTCTTTGCAGGGCTTAACTAATATAGAAGCTATACACATCATAGCTCACGCTACAGATGGCAGTTTGCAATTAGGCAACTCAATTATTGACGCTGCCTCTGTTACCGATCTATATGCCGAACAGTTAGCCAGTATTAATCAAAGTCTAACCGAGGGTGCTGACATCCTCTTTTACGGCTGTGATTTTGCATCGACAGAATCCGGAGTAGAAACACTTCAAGCACTAGCAACATCATTAGGCGCAGATTTAGCGGCTTCCGATGATATCACCGGTATATCGGGTGATTGGGATTTAGAACAACAAACAGGGGTAATAGAAGCTGCAACTTTCGCGGCTGAAAACTGGAACCATAACCTGCTAATTTTACCGATAGCCGTAAATGATATCGCCATAGTTGAAGAGGATTCTACAAACATTTTAGATGTCACGGCTAACGACATTAACTTACTTGAACCAGACCCTATCACTATAACTAGCGCTGTTGCAGGACAAGGCACAGTCGAGATCAACCCAGATAACACGCTAACCTACACGCCCAATGCCAACTTTTTTGGTGCAGATGTAATCACTTACACTATTTCAGATCCTGATGGAGCAGCCCTTGTTCCAGGGATAGTTGCCGTCACAGTTAACCCGGTTGACGATTTACCAAGCCTTGTATTACCAGTATCAATCCCTCTCTTTTTAGAAGATACCGCGCTGGTATTTGCCGATGTACTAGGCACTCAAATTAGCTTAGGCGATCTTGACGGAGGAGTAGCTGTCGTTAGTTTGTCTGTTCCTATAGGCGATTTATCTTTAGCACAAACTGCAGGGTTAACTCTTAGCCAAGGTGATGGTGTTAACGACAATGAAATTACTATGGAAGGCGACATTGCAGACCTCAACGCTGCATTAAACGGGTTAATTTATACGCCCGATGCCGACTATAACGGCCCAGTTACCATTATCATTGGTATTACTGACACATTACTGTCACTACCTATTACCGCAACATTACCCCTCAGTATTTCAGCCGTTGCTGATATTGTTGATGACAATGTATCCACGATTATCGACACCCCAGTTGCGTTTAACGTGATGGATAATGATACCTTTGAAAACGCGACTGCCTTCGTTACTTCATACACAACACCTCTCCATGGCACCATAACAGTAGACGCACAAGGCCAAGCCCTCTATACACCAGACAGTGGTTACACAGGCACTGATAGCTTTACTTATACCGTATCGTCAAATGGAACAACTGAAACAGCTACCGTTACACTCACCTCCTCGCTACCAAACACGCCTCCAACAATTGATGTGCCTGGTACTCAAAATAGTGATGAAGATACCAACCTTGTTTTTTCAACGGCGACCAGTAATGCAATAACGCTAGGGGATGGCGAAGCAAGCAGCTTAACCGTAACGCTTCAATCAACCCAAGGCGTTATGACCTTAGGACAAACAACAGGCATCAGCTTTACCACAGGAGATGGAGATAGCGATTCGGATATCGTCATGTCAGGTTCAATAACTGATATTAATGCCGCTCTTGACGGGCTAACTTACACTCCCACTGCAGATTATTACGGTGCGGCTACGGTAACGGTTCAAGCATCCGACGGAGAAGCAAGCCAAACATCAAGCATCAACATTTTAATGGTTGGTGATATTGATGGCGTAACAGATGACATCACTACCGATGTTCAAACGCCCATCTCTTTTTTCCCATTAGCAAATGATACCTACGAAAACACACCCTCACTTACTAGTGTATCAGCGGGCAGCCACGGTACAGCGGTCATTGGCGTGGGGAACTCGATCACTTACACACCCGATGCAGGCTATCGCGGGGATGACAGTTTTACCTACACAGTAGAATCAGGCGGAACAACCGAAGTAATCACGGTAGATGTGACCGTTGGTATCAACAACGCGCCTTCATCAACCGACCTAGTTGCGCTATCCCTAGTTGACAATCAACTCGTATCACTTAGCACGTCACTCTCCTTCTCAGATACAGACCTATTTGATGTCTTAACTTATTCCGCTACGGGGCTTCCATCGGGCTTATCAATTGATCCAACAACAGGCATAATTTTAGGCACTGTAGATGCGCACGCATCCGTGCTTACTCCAGATGGCAGATACGATGTTGTAGTCACTGCCACTGATATTGCGGGGCTTTCTGCGGATGCTAACTTACAAATACAAGTCGCAAACCCTGACCCTATTGTTTCAGCTGGCGTTGCGACTGGATTAGAAGACTCTGATCTTAACTTAGACGTCCTGTTAAATGCATCAGACCCTGACGGGGATGCACTGACCGTCGATGCGGCTTCTGCATTAAACGGCACGGTCTCTATCAACCCTGATGGCTCATTAACCTATGTGCCAAACGCCGATTTCTTTGGGATTGATACATTAACCTATACCGTCGTAGACGAAGACGGCGGCAGTGCAACAGGTACTATTACAGTTACCGTCGAAAATGTTCCGGATTTACCTACCATCAGCATACCAACACTCGACCTTTTCACCGAGGATACGCCCCTCATTTTTGCCGACTTACTAGGGCAACAAATTAGCGTGGGCGATATTGATGGAGAACTACTTGATATCCGTTTAAGCGTACCGGTTGGCACTCTTACCCTAAACGAAACAGCGGGAGTTAGCATAAGTGAAGGCGATGGCATAGACGACAGCATTGTAAGGCTTTCCGGCAATGTGGCAGACATCAACGTAGCACTGAACAACTTAGTGTATACGCCTGGAGCTGACTATAACGGACCAGTACAAATAACAGTAGAACTAGGGCAACTTGGACAGCTATTACTCGTCAATGCACAAGTGCCACTGGGCATAGAAGCCGTTGCCGACATAGTAGATGATACCATTTCAGCCACCGAGGATATTCCGGTTAACTTTAATGTGCTGGATAACGATTCATTCGAAAATGCTGGTCGTATCGTCGATAGCTATACCACTCCCTCTTTTGGCACTGTCATCATTGATGCCCAAGGTAATGCTACCTACACACCAGGAACAAGCTTTACCGGCACCGACAGCTTTACCTACACAGTACTATCTAATGGCACGTACGAAACAGCGACCGTTACTATCGACGTTAATCCGCCAGCAAATGCGGATCCAACAAGTAGCGCTGTCGGTAATCAAACAGCTAACGATGGTGAATTGTTTAGCCTAGATATTAGCGGAAACTTCGCCGATGCCGACGGCGATACTCTCACCTACAGCGCGAGCGGCCTTCCAACCGGCCTAACACTAGACACGGCTACCGGTATTATAAGCGGTACACTAGGGAGCAGTGCATCGACTCAAATCGCTAATGGTGAGTATGGAATCACCATAACCGCCAATGATGGTAATGGAGGATTAGTGAGCGAAAGCTTCTCCCTGACGATCAGCAACCCTGCTCCAACGGCCGTTGCTGATAGCTTTAGTGGCGACGAAGACGACAACATTACTGGCAATGTGCTATTAAATGATTCAGATAGCGATGGTGACTCTTTAAGCGTAAACACATCCCCCATAGTCGCCCCCCTTCATGGCTCGCTAACGCTAAACGGCGACGGCAGCTTTGTTTATATACCTGATCCTAATTACAACGGTAACGATACCTTCACCTATCAGGTCATCGACGCCGATGGTGGGACAGCGAACGCAGTCGTCTCTTTAACAGTCAACGCCGTTAATGACACTCCTATAGTGACTGGAGAAAGCGCCACAACCGACGAAGATACTCCTGTGACTGTTGATGTCCTAGCAAACGATACGGACGCTGATGGCGATAGCTTGAGCGTCGACAGTGCCACCGCCACCAACGGCACGGTTGCGATTAACCCTGACGGCACCATCACTTACACACCTGATGCAAACTTCACTGGCTCCGACACCATCACTTATACGGTCACGGACGGTAATGGCGGGACTGCTACTGCAACCGTAGCAGTAACCATTAATGCCGTGAATGACAACCCCACCACCGCGGGCGAATCAGCGACTACGGATGAAGATACTCCCGTTACTGTGGATGTATTAGCTAACGATTCCGATGTTGACGGCGATACGCTCACTGTAGACTCTGCTACTGCAGCCAACGGCACGGTTGCGATTAATCCTGATGGCACCATCACCTACACGCCTGATCCGAACTTCACTGGCTCCGATACCATCACTTATACCGTCACGGATGGTAATGGCGGCACCTCAACGGCTACCGTAGCGGTGACCATTAATGCCGTGAATGACAACCCAACTACCACGGGCGAATCAGCGACTACGGATGAAGATACGCCAGTCACTGTGGATGTATTAGCCAACGATTCCGATGTTGACGGCGATACCTTGTCGGTTGATTCAGCTACTGCAGCCAACGGCACGGTTGCGATTAATCCTGATGGCACTATCACTTACACGCCTGATGCGAACTTCACTGGATCCGATACCATCACTTATACCGTGAGCGATGGTAACGGCGGGACTTCTACCGCGACAGTAGCTGTGACCATTAATGCCGTGAATGACAACCCAACTACCACGGGCGAATCAGCGACTACAGATGAAGATACGCCAGTCACTGTGGATGTGTTAGCCAACGATTCCGATGTTGACGGCGATACGCTTACCGTCGATAGCGCAACAGCTGGTAACGGCACGGTTGCGATTAACCCTGACGGCACCATCACCTACACGCCTGATGCAAACTTCACTGGCTCCGATACCATCACTTATACAGTCTCGGACGGTAACGGCGGCACCTCAACGGCTACCGTAGCGGTGACCATTAATGCCGTGAATGACAACCCAACCACCACGGGCGAATCAGCGACTACGGATGAAGATACGCCAGTCACTGTGGATGTATTAGCTAACGATTCCGATGTTGACGGCGATACCTTGTCGGTCGATTCTGCTACCGCAGCCAACGGTACCGTCGCGATTAACCCTGACGGTACCATCACCTACACGCCTGATGCGAACTTTACTGGCTCCGATACCATCACTTATACCGTCACGGACGGTAACGGCGGGACTGCTACTGCAACCGTAGCAGTGACCATTAATGCCGTGAATGACAACCCAACCACCACGGGCGAATCAGCGACCACGGATGAAGATACGCCAGTCACTGTGGATGTATTAGCTAACGATTCCGATGTTGACGGCGATACCTTGTCGGTCGATTCGGCTACTGCAGCCAACGGCACCGTCGCGATCAACCCTGATGGCACCATCACTTATACACCAAACGCCGATTTTAATGGCTCAGATACCATCACCTACACCGTGAGCGATGGTAACGGCGGTACCTCAACGGCTACTGTTGCAGTCACGGTCAATCCAATCAACGATAACCCAAATGCTGTTAATGATTCGGCGTCTACCAACGAAAACACACCGGCAATTATCACGGTACTGGACAATGACACCGATTCTGATGGCGATTCCCTTTCTGTCAGTAGCGCTAGTGCTGCTAACGGAACCGTATCCATCAACCCAGACGGAA
>Ga0209503_10000169_pt1 | contig 45404 bp, 45 predicted proteins | sample SouAtlMetagenome_2_FD_187448 | JGI IMG/M metagenome (GOLD analysis project Ga0209503, IMG submission 187448) | Marine eukaryotic phytoplankton communities from Atlantic Ocean - South Atlantic ANT15 Metagenome (SPAdes) (version 2) | ecosystem: Environmental > Aquatic > Marine > Oceanic | place...
TCTCCATTGTTTACACCTGCATATCCGTAAATAACATAAGGTTTTTCATTTGAAAAATTAAGTTCATTTTCATCTAAAAAGCGTCCCTGTATATTTGTCTCATCAATCGTCCCGTCACCATCAATATCGAAATTTAGAGTTTCAATTTGTGTTGTTCCATCTAAAGATGTGATTTGTTGTGGATAAATAAATATTGCATCCTTAACTAAGGTTACTAGATCTACTTCTTGAGTATTATTTTCTCCAAACACAATTTTATCCGTATACAAATACTGATTTTGATTTGTAACTAATTGTTGAATATCTATTGTTGTTTCAATAAATATATACATACTATCTTTTGCTAACATTTCAACATTTGTGAATTCTTTCCCTGATAATGGTATATCTCCAGTCATTCCATCAACATTTAATCTGTAATTAGAACCAAAACCTTTTTGTAGTTTGATTTTAGGAATCAAAATATTTCTTTCTGATGTATTATATACTTTAAGGGTGTATGTACTAGATCCAATATTTGTAAAAACTGTATCTAAGTATACTGTGTCTTTTGAAAAAGTTAAATTACCTTCTGATTTCACAAAATCAATATCATTACGGCATGAACTCCAAACCATTAAGAAAAGAAATATTGGTATTACGTAAATTACCTTTTTAAGCAATATTTTCATTATTGTAAAAATATAATTTTTAATCGAATCAGTTTAAATCAATCAAAAATGTTTAAAAGTTCATTTGGTATTCGTTTTGGGTGCTTAGTTTTTGGGTTAGTCATACACCAGTTGGTTTTACTTTTTACTAATATTTTTGAAGTTTTTGAATTTATAATTTCAACCTCACGTATGCATGTAGCCCCTTCACATTCTGAAACGTAGGTTTTTATTTTTAATTTATCACCAATAAATGCAGGTGATTTATAATCAATTTCATGTCTAATTACTACCCATACATTTTTTTCACGTTGATTTTTAGTAGTTATTGAGTTCCAATGTTCTTTAGCAATTTGTTGTATCCACTTCAAATAGCGTATGTTATTAACATGATCCAAATGATCAATATCATCACTACTTACGGATATAAGTTTTTCAAAGACTTGCATTAGTTTGATGTTATAATTTTGACTTCAAATAATTTATCCCATCTTTTGCCAGTAAGAAATAATGTTTTTGTAGTGCTATTATATGCGATTCCATTTAAAACATCCAATCCGCTATGCTTTGTGACCTTATTTTTTAAATCTTTAAAATCGATTACAGCTTCAATTGCACCATTAATTGGATTAATAATTGCAACTCCATTTTTCTGATATCTGTTAGCATATATTTTTCCTTCAACCCATTCAAGTTCATTCAAATTTGTTAATTTACCTTTATTTGTGTAGGCCTGTATAAATCCATCTTCCTCAAGAGATTCAGAATTTAAAATCCATATATTTTCAGTCCCATCAGTTTTGTAAAATTTTTTTCCGTCATTACACAAACCCCAACCTTCTTTACTTTGTCCATATTTAAAACTATCAATAAGTTTAAAGCTATCAACGTCGTAAATTAAGCCTCTATCTTCCTTCCATGTAAGTTGATAAATTAAATTATTATAAATTGTTAATCCCTCACCAAAATAAGACGGTGACAAGTCAATGTTTTTTAAAATTTTATTTTTTTTATAGTCTAATGCTCTTAATTTTGATTCACCATATTGCCCAGTACTTTCATATAAGATTCCATTATAAAATTCTAAACCCTGAGTATATGATTTAATATCGTGATCATAACTATTTATAATTTTGTAAGAGTAAATTTTTGGTTTACTATGATTTACTATAATGATTTTTGTTGTAGAAACTTGTTTTTTATTTTCATAATAAATTATGGCTTTAATAAATTTTTCACCTAAAGTTATATTTTTTAATACGAGTGAATTTTCTATTAATTTGTTATTCATTTTATAAACTATAGAGTCAATTGTCTTATTTAATGGATTATTGATTTTTAATTTTAGTGTATCACTATTAGATATTATATTTTTTTCAGTATTAGTTGATATTAAAAAATTAGAATTATTGGTATTTGAATTACCACAACTATAAATAGTTAAAAAGAATAAAAATATATTATGTAGAGTTTTAAAATTCATTGAATAATTTTTTGGCAATTTATTTATTTATGTTCACTAAAAAAAATCAATAAATAAATATTAAAACATTGTATCTTTGTCTTGGGCAAGTTCTACACAACCAGCTCCTGTTGAATCCTCCAGGGTGGGAACACAGCAAAGGTAAATGGTCGTAGCGGTGTGATGTAGGTAGCTTGCCTTTTTTTGTGGACTTTATTTAAATCTTTCTATATTTATATTAAAACTCTTTTTATGCCAAAAACAGTTCTTATTACTGGTGGTTCATCTGGAATTGGAAAATCTATAGGAGATTTTTTATTTGAAAAAGGTTTTGAAGTATATGGAACTAGTCGTTTTCCAGAAAAATATAAAAACTCCCATTTTCCTTTACTAAAATTAGATGTCACTGATCCTATTTCTATTAAAAATTGTGTTCAAAAGCTATTAAAAAAAGTTATTGCAATAGATATTTTAATTAATAATGCAGGAGTTGGAATAACAGGTCCAATGGAGGAGGTCCCTATAGATGAAATGAAAAAAAATTTTGATACTAATCTATTTGGTCCAATACAAATGATTAATACTATTTTACCTAGCATGAGATTTAATAAAAAGGGAATGGTAATAAACATTACTTCAATCGCTGGATATTTTGGTTTGCCATTTAGAGGAGTTTACAGTGGGAGTAAAGGTTCTCTAGAGCTAATAACGGAGTCTTACAGAATGGAATTAAAACAGTATGGTATTAAAATGACTACTGTTGCTCCAGGCGAATTCTCAACGAACATCGCAGATAGACGATACCACGCTCCAATAATAAATAATTCCCCATATAGAAATACATACGGACCTACACTTAAATTGCTTAATTCTCATGTCGATAGTGGTGGTGATCCAATTTTGATTGCAAAATTTATATATCGTATAATAAAAAAGAATAACCCCAAGCCACATTATAAAGTTGGTGCTTTTCTTCAAAAATTTTCCATTACACTAAAACGGATTTTGCCCAATTCGTTATTTGAATTTATTTTAATGAAGTTCTACAAACTTTAATATTAAACAACATCTAAATGTTTATAAAATATTAGAATTAATCATTGGTTAAACTTTGTAAAACCCTATTTTTACTTAATATAAATACAAAACTATTAGTCAATGAAGTTTTTTATCGACACAGCAAATTTAGAACAAATTCGAGAAGCCCAAGATCTTGGTATTCTTGATGGCGTTACAACTAATCCCTCACTCATGGCGAAAGAAGGGATAACCGGTAATAAAAATATTTTAAATCATTATAAGGACATATGTTCTATAGTTGATGGTGATGTTTCTGCTGAAGTCATTGCTACTGATTTTGATGGAATGGTTAAAGAAGGTGAATTATTATCGGCACTCGACCCTCAAATTGTTGTCAAACTACCAATGATCAAAGAGGGCATAAAAGCCTGTAAGTTTTTTAGTGATAAAGGAGTTAAGACAAATGTTACTTTAGTATTCTCTGTTGGTCAAGCAATATTAGCAGCAAAAGCTGGGGCTACATATGTATCTCCTTTTATTGGTAGGCTTGATGATATCTCTACCGACGGATTGAATCTCATTTCTGAAATTAGACATGTTTATAATAATTATGGTTATAATACACAAATTCTTGCTGCATCCGTTCGTCATACAATGCATATAATAGACTGTGCTAAAATCGGTGCAGATGTAATGACAGGTCCATTATCATCCATTGAGGGATTAATAAAGCATCCATTAACAGATATTGGCCTTGCAAAATTTCTTGAAGACTATAAAAAGGGTAATTAGTCGCCAATTATCAGGTTATAAACTTTAGCCGTTATGACTATTATAGGATAAAAGATTTTTTTTGTGTTTGGTCTATCCTAACATTTGTCTACTTTTGCAAAAATTAATAAAATTAATATGCTTTCTGTTTCAAATTTATCAGTCCAATTTGGTAAACGTGTTTTGTTTGATGAAGTGAACATAACTTTCAGTAACGGGAATTGTTACGGAGTAATTGGTGCTAATGGTGCTGGAAAATCAACTTTTTTAAAAATCCTATCTGGAAAACAAGAAGCTACAACTGGTTCAATTAGTTTAGAACCTGGTAAGAGGATGTCAGTTCTTGAGCAAAACCACAATTTATATGACTCCAGTACTGTGTTGGATACTGTTTTAATGGGTAATAAAATACTTTATGACATTAAAACTGAAATCGATTCGCTTTACAATGATTATAACGATGCTAATGCAGACAAAATAGGGGAGTTGCAAGTTAAATTTGAAGAAATGAATGGATGGAATGCGGATAGTGATGCGGCATCTATGCTATCGAATCTAGATATAAAAGAGGAATTCCACCACTCACTAATGTCTGACCTAGACGGAAAACAAAAAGTTAGAGTTCTTCTTGCTCAAGCATTATTTGGATCCCCAGATGTATTAATTATGGATGAGCCAACAAATGATTTAGATTATGAGACAATATTATGGCTAGAAAATTTCTTAGCTAACTATGATAATTGCGTTATTGTTGTTTCTCATGATCGTCATTTCTTAGATGCAGTATGCACTCAAATTTCTGATATTGATTTTAATAAGATTAATCATTATTCTGGTAATTATACTTTTTGGTATGAATCCTCTCAGCTAGCATCTAAACAACGCTCCCAACAAAATAAAAAAGCCGAAGAGAAGAAAAAAGAATTAGAAGAGTTCATAAGAAGATTTTCTGCAAATGTTGCAAAATCAAAGCAGGCAACAAGTCGTAAGAAAATGATTGAAAAGCTAAATATTTCTGATATCAGACCATCAAGCAGAAGATATCCAGCAATTATTTTTGAAACTGAGCGTCAAGCTGGGGATCAAATTTTAAATATAGAAAAACTTGAAGCTAAATCGGATCAAGAGGTTTTATTCAGTAATATTGATTTAAACCTCAACAGAGGAGATAAAGTTGTTATTTTTTCTAGAAATTCAAGAGCTACAACTGCATTTTATGAAATAATTAATGGAAATATTAATGCTGATAATGGTAATTATATGTGGGGAGTTACAACATCACAATCATATTTACCTTTAGATAATTCTTCATATTTTTCTAACAAGTTAACATTAGTTGATTGGCTTAGGCAGTGGGCTAAAAGCGAGGAAGAACGAGAGGAAGTATATTTACGAGGTTTTTTAGGTAAAATGATATTTAGCGGGGATGAAGCTTTAAAAACATGTGATATCTTGTCTGGAGGTGAGAAAGTACGCTGCATGCTCTCAAAAATAATGATGACTCGTGCTAATGTAATAATGTTGGATGAACCTACAAATCATCTTGACCTAGAAAGTATTACTGCTTTTAATAATTCTTTGAAAAATTTTAAGGGTACAGTTTTATTCACAACTCACGACCATAAATTTGCTCAAACAATAGCAAATAGAATAATCGAGATTACTCCAAACGGAATAATTGATAGATATATGTCGTTTGATGATTATATGCAAGATGCGAAGATTAAAGAATTACGTAATAAGATGTATTAATTCTGTAAATGTTATAATCCTTAATTATTTAACATTACTGGCATTACTAACATTGTGATATGCTCACCTTTTTCTAAGCCGTCAACTGGTGTTAAAATTCCTGCTCGATTGGGTAAACTCATTTCAAGTTGAACTTCATCAGATTCTAAATTGCTTAGCATTTCATTTAGAAATCTAGAGTTAAAACCTATTTGAATATCATCTCCTTGATAGTCACATGTTAATCTTTCTTCAGCTTTATTACTATAATCTATATCTTCAGCTGAAATATTTAATTCAGCCCCAGCAATTTTTAACCTTATCTGATGTGTTGTTTTATTTGAGAATATTGAAACACGCTTAACGGAATTTAGAAATTGACTTCTGTTTATTGTTAAATGGTTGGGGTTTTCTTTGGGGATAACGGCTTCGTAATTTGGATATTTACCATCAATTAGTCTGCATATAATACTAGTATTTCCAAATGAAAATTTTGCATTAGAATCATTATATTCAATATTTACGTCTTGGTCAGTAGTTAAAAGAATACCCTTCAATATATTAAGTGGTTTTTTTGGCATAATAAACTCAGCAGTTTGATCAGCTTTTACATCATTCCTACTATATCTGACTAATTTGTGGGCATCAGTGGCTACAAATGTTAGACTTTCATTAGAAAATTGAAAAAATACTCCACTCATAACTGGTCTTAAATCATCATTACCTGCAGCAAAAATTGTTTTATTTATTGCTGTTAGAAGGACATTTGACGGAATTACAGTATTATTTGGTTCGCGCAGTTCTATTTGTTTTGGGAATTCATCAGCACTAGCATATGCTAAAGCATATTTTCCGTGATTTGAGCTAATTTCAATAGTATTATTAGATTCAACCACAAACGTTAGCGGTTGCTCTGGAAAAGTTTTTAATGTATCAAGTAAAAGTTTAGCCGGAACTGCAATTTGACCTTTATTATCACTGTCAACATCAATAATTGTAGACATTGTACTTTCTAAATCACTTGCGGAAACAATAAGCTTAGTTTGGTTTAAATCAAATAAAAAATTATCAAGTATTGGTAACGTATTGGAGTTATTTATAACTCCACCTAAAACTTGTAACTGCTTTTGTAAATACGTACTTGAGACTATAAATTTCATCTATTTAATATAAGATTATTAGTTGATTACATACAAATATATCTCATCGATGTTAATAATTAAAAATAACTTATTAACATTTGCGCTATATATAAATTAATTGTCATAAAATTGAACTGTAACGCTGTCTAGCATTTTTAACCCCATCAATTTTGATGCCCCTCCAATTGTTGCTTTATTACTTTTATACATTGCAATCTCCAAAAATCCTGAAGAATTAAATACAATCAAACCTCTTCCTTCATCATTACGCTGTGTAATAGGAATATTAAAGTTTACTATATCAGAATACTTTTCATGAATTTTATTGAACTTATGATTTCTTACCAATATATCAAATCTTCGATTTTTTTGAATCGATTCAAAAAATGATTTTTTAATATTTGTTATTACGTTATCATATCTATCAATATAAATTACATTACCTATTATTTGATGTTTTTCATGGCTAATAAATGGGGTAATGTTCTTTATGGGTTTTATATTTTTTAAATTTTTACCAATAACTTCAAGTGTTCCACCTTTTGAAATGTGTGTAGCAACTTTTGTAAATATATCTAGCACCGGAAAATTCCCTTCAACTTTGTCATGAATATTGATTTCTACAATTTTTTCTGGCTTATTATCTGCACATACCATGCTTAAAATACCATTATTAGCACATATAAAATAATGACCATCAAGCATTATTACAATATGCTTATTTTCAGGATTCAGTTCAGAATCTACTCCAATAATGTGAATACTACCTTTTGGGAAACTATCAAAAACATTTTGGATTACATATGCAGCCTCAATAACACTAAAAGGAGAAATGTTATGTGAAATATCAAAAATTTTTACATCTGGAATTTGTGATATTAAAGCTCCCTTAACAGACCCAACAAAATGTGCCTTCATTCCAAAGTCCGTTGTAAGAGTAACAATTGGCATTAAATTAAGTTAGATTTTTGAAGATAAACATTACAAACCTACATAATTTTTGTTTTAAATATTTATCAACAGACTAAATATTTATAATAAAATTGTTAGTATTTTTATATAAAATAAGTATTATAATTCTAAATAAAACTCAAACTCATTTGAATAAACTTATATTAGAACTTGAGCAAATTTCTCCCAATGACTTTTTCGGTCCACAAAACAATAATATAAAGTTAATTAATCAATATTTTCCCAAATTAAAAATAATTACCAGGGGTAATAAAATAACTGCACTTGGAGATGAATCACTTCTAGAAGAGTTTGATTCACGAATGGGGATGCTATTTCAATACTTTGGTACTTACAATTTAATTGATGAAAATGTTATTGAAAGAGTTTTAACATGTGATTCAAAAGAAGATTATCAAACTTCTAATGCAAGTGGTTTAGTTCTTATTCATGGCGTTAATGGGCGTTTAATTAAAGCTCAAACTACAAATCAAAGAAAATTAGTTGATTTAGTTAAGAAAAATGATATGGTTTTCGCTATTGGTCCAGCCGGAACCGGAAAAACCTACACTGGAGTAGCGCTTGCTGTAAAAGCACTTAAGAACAAAGAAGTTAAACGAATCATCTTAACTCGACCTGCTGTTGAAGCAGGTGAAAATTTAGGCTTTTTGCCTGGAGACTTAAAGGAAAAGCTTGACCCTTATATGCAACCTCTTTATGATGCTTTGCGTGACATGATTCCAGCTGAAAAACTTGATAGCTATATTGAAAAAGGTATTATTCAAATAGCTCCTTTGGCTTTTATGCGTGGTCGTACTCTTGACAATGCTTTCGTAATCCTAGATGAAGGACAAAATACAACTCATGCACAAATGAAGATGTTTCTAACACGTATGGGTAAAAATGCAAAATTTTTAATAACTGGAGATCCAGGTCAAATCGATTTACCAAGGCGGGTAATTTCTGGCTTAAAAGAAGTCTTGCTTATTTTAAAAGATATCAAAGGGGTTGGTACGTTATTTTTGGATGATAAAGACGTGATTAGACATAAACTTGTCAAAAAAGTTATTGAGGCTTATAAAAATATTGAAAATAGAGAATAGACCATGAATACGTATCAAACGCTTATGGAAACTGATTTCAGTTTTCCAAGTCAATCAAATGTTTATAAAGGAAAGGTTCGTGAGGTGTATACTGTTGGAGACCTTTTGGTTATGATTGCTACTGACCGCTTGTCAGCATTTGATGTCGTAATGCCAAAAGGCATTCCATTCAAGGGGCAAATTTTAAATCAAATTGCTACCAAAATGATGAAAGCAACTGAAGACATTGTACCAAATTGGTTGATTGCAACCCCAGATCCCAATGTAGCCATTGGTCATTGTTGCACCCCATTTAAAGTTGAGATGGTCATAAGAGGTTATATGTCTGGGCATGCGGCCAGAGAATATAAAGCTGGAAAACGTACGTTGTGTGGGATTGCAATGCCAGAAGCGATGAAGGAAAATGACCCCTTTGAAAGACCGATTATTACTCCAGCCACCAAAGCTGAAAAAGGAAGCCATGATGAAGATATTTCGAGAGAAGCAATTTTAACTCGTGGAATTGTATCTGAAGCTGATTATTTGGTCCTAGAGGATTACACACGAAAACTATTTCAACGGGGGACTGAAATTGCAGCTGCTCAGGGCTTAATTTTAGTAGATACTAAATATGAATTTGGAAAAACAAAAGATGGTAAAATCGTTTTAATCGATGAAATTCATACTCCAGATTCCTCTCGTTATTTTTATGCCGATGGCTATCAAGCACGTCAAAATAGAGGAGAGGCACAAAAACAATTGTCTAAAGAATTTGTGAGACAATGGCTAATTCAAAATGGATTTCAAGGCTTGAAAGGTCAAAACATACCCTTTATGTCGGAAGCATATATTGAAACGATCAGCACACGCTACATTGAACTTTATGAAAATATTACTGGGGATACTTTTGTACGTAGCGATCTGTCTGACATTAACCATCGCATTGAAACCAATATCCTTAATTTCCTTTCAACTTTATAAAATGATTGATTCTAGATAAATAACTGTAGGCCCTGTGCCTGTGGATAGCGATGGCGCTGATTATCACAAGGAAAATAAGTGCACCAAAAACAGCTTCAATAGGCTCCAAATTTTTTCCAATTATACGGTTTAAGCCCCATCCTGTAAAACTTCCATATAATACAATAAAGTGAATCACATATATGGACAGTGTCATTTGACCAATTTTCAAAATAAAAGACTTCTTTATAATCCACTCAAAAGCATAAAAAAGCCCAAAGATAATTAATACATTACCCAAACGTTCAAAGAGATAATTGAAATTTGCTATGCGTTCAAAAAATTCTATTCTCGTATAATTGAAAATTAATTGTAAAAACGTAGAGGAGAAGTAGACTAGCAGTAAACCGATAGAAAAGAAACCTACTACAATTTTTGTTTTAAAAGATTTACGGCTTAAATAACGGTGAAATATGGTGGCTATAAAAGCCCCGTAGGCCATATATCCAAACCATGGGATAATGGTAAATATAGAGCCATTTGATTTGCTAAGGTAATTGGCAAAAAACAAAGGAATACCAGCAGCGCTATAAGATCTATAAAGAGGTTCTGAGACAAAAATAAGCGTTGCTATAACAAACATTAAAATTGAAAAAAAGTATTTATAATTATGAAATATTTTATAAAAAAAAATAATTAACAACAGCGACAGTCCAATGCATTGTAACACATCAATAACCATAAAATAACTATCATACTTTCCGTTAAGCCATCTGAAAATAGGGATTCGTAAAGCATAACCAATTATGATAAGCATTAAACCACGAGATAAGCCTTTTCGTATGCGAATATTTTCTTCCGCTTTGTTATTGGTTTTAAAAAGTAAATAGGTAAATATTAATCCGGAAATGGTAAAAAAAGTAGGGGCCGTAATCCCTCTAAAATAATGCCATATTGAGTATGCTAAGATGGTGGGGTCACGAAATTCTGGTGCTAATAAGGTATCGATAAAATGTCCTTGTAGCATCATTAGGATCGCAAATGCTCGAACCGCATCAATAAAATATAAGCGTTTGGTTTTCAATTATTAGTCTTTGAAACAAAGGTAGTATTTTAAGCTATAAATAAGTGGCTAATGCAAAAGACTTCATTTAAATTTTATTCTTAAATTAGTAAGGTAAATTAGATTATGAATTCTTTCGAAATAAAAAATTTAAAAGCTTACCATGAAGCTTATGCTAATTCTGTTGAAGATCCAGAAAAATTCTGGGCAGACATAGCTAAAAAAAATTTTTTATGGAAACGGCCTTGGGATATTGTCTTAGAATATGATTTTTCAGTTCCAAAAATAAGTTGGTTTGAAGGGGCTCAGCTTAATATTACTGAGAACTGTATAGATCGCCACTTGTATAAAAATGGCGATAAAACTGCTATTTTGTTTGAACCAAATGACTCAAATACAGCCGCAGAACATATTACATATTCACAATTGCACCACCGTGTAAATCAACTTGCAAACGTTTTAAAGGTTAAAGGCATAAAAAAAGGTGATCGTGTGTGTATTTACCTGCCAATGATTCCAGAATTAGCAATATCAGTTTTGGCTTGTGCTCGCATTGGTGCTATTCATTCAGTAGTTTTTGCAGGCTTTTCTTCAACAGCTTTAGCCACGAGAATCAACGATTGTGATTGCCGTATGGTTATTACTAGTGATGGAGCTTTCAGAGGTGCTAAAATCATTCATCTTAAAGAGATTGTGGATGAAGCCTTAGCCTCGTGCCCAAATTTAAAAACCGTATTAGTCGTTAAACGTATTAATTCAAATATCCAGATGAAAGCCGGTAGAGATGAATGGCTTCAACCCTTATTAGAAGCCGCTTCAGATCAATGTCAGGCCACTGTAATGAACGCTGAAGATCCTTTATTTATTTTATATACATCAGGCTCGACCGGAAAGCCAAAAGGAATGGTTCATACAAACGCTGGATACATGGTTTATACAGCCTACACGTTTAAAAATATTTTTCAATACAAAAACGACGATGTGTACTGGTGTACGGCTGATATCGGCTGGATTACAGGTCATAGCTACATTGTTTATGGCCCTTTATTAAATGGAGCTACAACAGTCATGTTTGAAGGAATTCCAAGTTACCCAGATTATGGTCGTTTTTGGGACATTGTTCAAAAACACAAAGTTAATCAGTTTTATACAGCGCCCACAGCTATTAGAGCATTGGCCAAACAAGGTAATGACTTTGTAAAACCCTATAATTTATCATCGCTAAAAGTAATTGGAACTGTTGGAGAACCCATCAATGAAGAAGCTTGGAATTGGTACAACACCACCATCGGAAAAGAAAAATGCCCCGTTGTTGATACCTGGTGGCAAACAGAGACAGGAGGAATTCTTATTAGTCCTATTCCAAATTGCTTTAGTGGAAAGCCAACTTATGCAACGCTTCCATTTGTAGGTATACAGCCCGCATTGATGGATGAAATAGGGCGTGAAATAACAGAAATTAAAGCCGAAGGTAGGTTGTGTATAAAATTTCCTTGGCCTTCCATGGCACGTACTATTTGGAACAACCATCAACGCTATAAAGAAACCTATTTTTCACCCTATGCGGGTTATTACTTCACAGGTGATGGTGCCTTCAGAGACGACAACGGCCATTATCGAATTACTGGTCGTTTAGATGATGTCATTATTGTTTCTGGTCACAATCTTGGAACTGCACCTATTGAAGATGCCATAAATGAACATTCAAAAGTAGCCGAATCGGCTATTGTTGGGTTTTCACACCCAATAAAAGGTAATGCACTTTACGGCTATATCTCCTTAAATTCAAACGATTCAAATATTGATTTGGAAAGTTTTAAAACTGAAATAAATAATCTTATCAGTAAACAAATTGGACCCATTGCTAAATTGGATAAAATTCAATTTACTTTTGGACTACCAAAAACTCGTTCAGGAAAAATCATGCGAAGAATTTTAAGAAAAATAGCTAATAAAGATGCTTCAAATCTAGGAGATATCAGCACCTTATTAAATCCCGAAGTCGTTGAAGATATTATTATAAAATCAAATAAATAGATAATCATGAAAATCAAGTTAATAGTTCCTTTGTTGTCAATAATTTTTCTATTTGGGTGTAAAAACTCAAATAATGACGTCAATTCAAATTTATCATATCTAGATTATTCAAATTATGATGATAAATTTCTTGGTGGAATAAAAATGATTCCAATACAAACTCCAAAAGGTGATTTTAAAGTTTGGACCAAGCGAGTAGGTAATAACCCTAATATTAAAGTTTTATTACTTCACGGAGGTCCAGGAATGACTCACGAAATATATGAAAGCTTTGATGGATTCTTTCCAAATGCCCAGATCGAATATTATTATTACGACCAACTAGGATCATATTATAGTGACCAACCAGAGGATTTATCGTTATGGGATTTAGATAGGTTTGTTGAAGAAGTAGAACAGGTGCGGGTTGCTTTAAATTTAGATAGTTCCAATTTTTATTTATATGGACAATCATGGGGTGGAATTCTTGGAATGCAATATGCTTTAAAATATCAAAAAAACCTAAAGGGGTTAATAATATCTAACATGGTCCCTTCAATTCCAGATTATCAAAAATATTCTGATAATGTGTTGGCACCAAAGTTAGATCCCGATGTTTTAGAAGAAATAATGAAATATGAAGATCTTGAAGATTATTCAAATCCACGCTATATGGAACTATTAATAAATAATTATTATACAGAACATATAATTAGATTACCTGTTTCTGAATGGCCTGAGCCTCTTAACAGAAGTTTTAAACACATAAACCATGATGTTTATGTAACCATGCAAGGACCAAGTGAATTTGGAGTTAAAGGAGATGCTACTTTAAAGTATTGGGATATTAAGGATGAATTAAATAAAATTTATGTTCCAACTCTTAGTATCGGCGCTACATACGATACAATGGATCCCAATCAGATGAAGTTTATTTCTGATAAAGTACAAAATGGCAGGTTTTTATTATGCTCAAATGGAAGTCATTTATCACAATTTGATGATCAAGAAATTTATTTCGAAGGGTTAATTAAGTTTATCAAGGACGTTGATCTTGGCAACTTCTAGATTTATATTTTGCTTGAAACAATTTTCATAATGTAGGAATAGTAGCTCATATCAGCTGGTACTATTTTGTAATTAGGATTATTATGTTTCTGACATTCTGTAATCTCATCAAATGAAAAAAGCCTTATGGCATCAACTTCTTCTTTTTGGATAATTAGATTATCAATTTCAGTTGTTAATTTGGCTAAAAAAACATGCTGGAACTCACAATCGATTATTCCACTTGAAAATTTATTAACATTTTTGCGTACAGTCAAGAGCTCTAAATCATTCTTTAATATTGTTAATCCAATTTCTTCTTTAACTTCACGAAGAGCACCTTGGTGTATTGTTTCTCCAGAAAATAAGTGACCTGCAACAGAAACATCCCAAAAATTTGGAAATGTTTGTTTATTTGATCCTCTTTTTTGCATAAGGATCTTGGGCTCATCAGTATAAAACCATACATGAACTGTTGGATGATAAATGCCATTATTATGAGCAAATTGTTTTGTGCAGTTTTTTCCTGTCGGAAATCCGTTATTATCCCAAACATCAATAAGTTCAATCACTTTTATTTAAAATAACTAAAGTCCAAATCGGATTTAATATTTAATAACGTTTCATAAATCATTCGTATGACATTTTCAACGTCATCTTTGTGTACCATTTCAACTGTGGTATGCATATACCTTAGCGGAAGCGATATTAATGCTGATGCTACTCCGCCATTACTGTAAGCAAAAGCATCAGTATCTGTTCCGGTAGCTCTTGAAAGTGCAGCTCTTTGGAAAGGTATTTTTTTTGATTCAGCCGTAGAGATTATCAAATCACGAAGTTTTTGTTGAACTGCTGGTGCATAGGCAATTACTGGACCATCTCCAATCTTACAAAAACCTTGTTTCTTTTTATTTATCATTGGTGTAGTCGTATCGTGTGTTACATCTGTTACAATAGCAATGTTAGGTTTAATTGTGTGTGTAATCATTTGTGCTCCGCGTAATCCAATTTCTTCTTGTACAGAATTTGTTATATATAAACCATATGGCAATGACTTTTTATTTTCATACAATAAGCGAGCAACTTCTGCAATTATAAATCCTCCCATTCTGTTATCAAGTGCTCGACAAACAAAATTATTTTTATTTAAAACATGAAATTCATCAGGGTATGTAATTACACAACCTACATGAATACCTAACTTAATAACTTCTTTTTTAGATTTACAACCTACATCAATAAAAATATTATCAGGCTTGGGAGCCTGTTCTTTAGCTAATGTTCGAGTGTGAATAGCAGGCCATCCAAATACACCTTTTACAATATCATCCTTAGTGTGTATATTAACAACTTTACTTGGAGCAATTTGATGATCACTACCACCATTTCTAATAACGTAAATCAATCCATCATCTGAAATATAGTTTACATACCATGATATTTCATCAGCATGCCCTTCGATTACAACTTTATAATCAGCATCAGGGTTTATTACTCCAACAGAAGTTCCATATGTATCTGTAATAAATGAATCAACATAAGGCTCAAGATATTTCATCCAAATCTTTTGACCTTTCCACTCATATCCAGTTGGTGAAGCATTGTTTAAATAATTTTCAAGAAACTTTATTGATTTTTTATTTAAAATATTCTTTTTTGACATCGATATTTTTTTTTTAAAAATAATAAATATAGTCGATTTTAAGTCACCATAATATATAATTTTTAACTTTGAAAAGGTTTAGTTATTTATGATTCGATTTATTCTCACATATTTATTAATTAACTTTTGTTGTTTGTCACATGGTCAAGTTAAAGTTTATGACTCTATCCCTAAATCCTATCTAATAGTTGGAGATACAATTACAAATAATTCTATTAGTTTATCTGAAGTTTTTATTCTACCAAAAATTAAATTTAATGATTCTGAACAAAGGAGGCGTTATTTAATTTTACAACGTAAAACTTTGAAAGTATATCCATATGCTAAATTAGCAGCTGAAAGGCTTGAAATACTTAATGCCAGAATGGTTAATGTTAAGAGTAAGCGTAAACGAAAGCAATATACAAGAAAGGTTCAAAAATTTGTTGAGGAGGAATTTGCTGAAAAATTAAAAAAATTCACAATTACTGAAGGTCAGATTCTAATTAAATTAATTCATAGACAAACTGGTGAAGTAGCCTTTGATTTAATTAAAGATTTAAGAAGTGGTTGGCGTGCATTTTGGTATAACAACACAGCTAAATTATATAATATGTCATTAAAAACACCATTTTTACCTTATGATGTTGAAGAAGACTACTTAATTGAAGATATACTACAAAGGCAATTTCAAAACGGAAATTTAGAAATTCAGAATGGCTATAAATTTTTTGATCTTTATGATTTATCTAAAAAGTGGCGAAATTAATTACGTTTTAAATTTAAATATTAAGATTAATCGTGACGATGTTTCTTCGCAAAAGGGTGACATGTCATAATCACCATAACAGTTTGTTAAAAGCAGATTACAACTATTTAATATTTTTTTAAAATCTAAATATACATAAGCTCTTACTTTTTCAAAATACTCATATTCTTTACCTAAGTCGTTTACTAGAATACGTTTTTTTATAAACTCTCCATCATAAGAACGTTCAATACTAAATTTAACTCCATTATAATTTAACTCACTTTTTTCTACAAGACTTTTAATAACTTTTTTTGAATTCATAAAATCAATAACTCCAAAGCCATGACGATTTAAACTTTTTTTTATAGAATTTATGACTTTATAATCGTCATCACTATTTTCAAAATATCCAAAACTAGTGAATAGGTTAAATATAGCATCGAATTTTTGATTAATAGGAAGTCTCATATCATGTTTAAAAAAAGACAACCTTTTATTTGAAAATTTTTTTGCGTATGCAATGTTTTGACTTGATAGATCTACTCCAGTTACTTTAAAACCTAATTTGTTAAGATATATAGAATGTCTACCTTTTCCACAAGCAAGATCAAGTAAAGAACTATTTTTTTTTAATTTTAATTCTTTAATTAATTTTTTGATGAAACTTTCAGCTTCAATAGTACTACGATTTTTATACAGAATGTGATAATATTCAGTGTTAAACCAAGATTTATACCATTTATTATTATTGCTCATAAAAAACTAAGTTACAAAAACAAAAATACTGTATTTTTGAAATCTATTTTACACTTTTATGACGGATAATTTTGAAATGGTTGCTAAAACTTTGTTTGGATTTGAAGAGCTTTTAGAAAAAGAATTATTACAACTGGGGGCCCAAAAAATAAAAACAGGAGTTAGAAATGTTAGTTTTATTGGAGATAAGGGTTTTATGTATAAGTGTAATATTGGTCTTAGAACAGCTATTAAAATATTAAAACCAATTAAGAAGTTTAGAGTAAAAGACGAAGCTGAACTTTACAGTAAAATAAAAGACATTCAATGGGAGAATTTTCTTGATGTTGATGGGACTTTAGCCGTTGGATCAACTTTAAGTGGTTCTATTTTTACTCACTCTCAGTATGTTTCATTAAAGACAAAAGACGCAATTGTTGACCGCTTTAGGGATAAGTTTGGATCACGTCCAAATATTGACCTTAGACATCCAGACTTAAAGATCGATATTCACATAGACCGATCACATTGTACAGTTTCACTTGACAGTTCAGGACAATCCTTGCATAAGCGTGGATATAAAATTTCTACAAATATTGCTCCAATAAATGAGGTTCTAGCAGCTGGATTGATAATGATGTCAGGCTGGAATGGTGAATCTGATTTTATGGACCCAATGTGTGGTTCAGGCACTATTCTTATCGAAGCTGCCATGATAGCTTGTAATATTCCTCCCAATTTAATGCGGAATGAATTTGGGTTTGAAAGTTGGAAAGATTGGGATGTAGATCTTTATGAAAAAATAGAAAATTCTTTATTAACTAAAACGAGAGATTTTCATTACAGACTTATTGGGTTTGATAAGTCACCCAGTGCAGTACGAAAGGCAATTGAAAATATAAAAAATGCTAATCTTGAAGAATTCATAAATGTAAAACATGAAGATTTTTTTAAAACGCATAAAAGTCCTGACAATAAATTATTAATTATTTTCAATCCACCATACGGCAAGAGACTAGATTTGGACTTTAAAAGTTTTTACAATCAAATAGGGGACACCTTAAAGCACAATTATGCAGGTTCAACATCATGGTTTATTACATCCAACTTAGAGGCTTTAAAGCATGTTGGTTTGAAGCCATCAAGAAAAATAAAAGTATTTAATTCTAAGCTAGAATCCAGATTTGTAAAATATGAATTGTATAGAGGAACAAAAAAAACTCACAAACAAAAAAAATAATCTAGATTGTCTTTGAAAACTTAAAAAAGGTCTTACTTTTGCAAAGTTCATTATGAATGTAATATGCTAACAACCTACGAGAAAGAAGAACGCAAAGAGGGCAAGGAGCTTTATCAGTATCAAAAAGGTGCGATTCAAAAAATATTTCAATGTTTTGAATCAGCAGTGGATGATTATCATTTATTATATCAGCTACCGACAGGAGGGGGTAAAACCGTTATATTTTCGGAAATTGTTAGTCAGTATTTAAAAACTCAAAATAAGAAAGTTCTGGTTATGACTCACAGAATAGAACTTTGTAAGCAAACTTCAAATGTTCTCAGTGAATTTGGTGTCAGAAATAAGGTCATAGACAGCAAGGCTAAGCTAGCTGATCAAAACGATTATGATTGTTTTGTTGCTATGGTTGAAACTCTGAATAATAGGTTAAAAGATAATAAATTAGATATATCAAATATTGGACTTGTTATCATCGATGAAGCACACTATAATTCTTTTACCAAGTTATTTAAATTTTTTGAAAATTCTTTTATTCTAGGAGTTACTGCAACTCCCTTGAGTTCCAATATTGAGCTTCCAATGACTGATAACTACAATGAACTGATTGTAGGGGAGAGCATTGAGTCATTAATTGAAAATAGTTTTTTGGCTGAAGCAAATATGTTTTCTTATAATGTTGGATTAACATCATTAGTTGTTGGTGCTAATGGAGATTATACTGTAAAATCTTCTGAAGATTTATACACAAATAATGAAATGCTATCGAAACTAATGGACGCATACAACGAAAGGTGTAAAAACAAAAAAACATTAATATTTAATAATGGTATCAATACTTCCTTATTTGTTTATGATTTGTTCAAACGAGCTAGACTACCTATTGCCCACCTTGATAATACTACCACAAAAAAAGAACGTTCCAATATTTTGAAATGGTTTAAGGAAACTCCAAATGCAATTTTGACATCTGTCAGTATTCTAACCACTGGATTTGATGAACCAAGCGTTGAAGCAATAATTTTAAACAGGGCTACAAAATCGCTTACACTATATTATCAAATGATTGGTAGGGGGTCTCGTATATTTAAAAATAAAAAGTGTTTTGATGTTGTTGATCTTGGTAATAACTTCCACAGATTTGGTCCTTGGGGCAGTACAAATCTAGACTGGCACAGAATATTCAAACATCCTAGTCATTATTTAGATGGGATTTTAAGTGATGAAGAATTAGAAAGTAATTTTGTTTACGAAATGCCCGAAGATATTAGAAGATTATTTTCTAAATCAGAAAATGTTTTTTTCGATATAAACAAGACTTATATATCATCAATACGTAATGGAGAGTCATCTAAAGTTGTTCTCAAACGTTCAATAGAGCAACACGCTAAGATATGCATCGAAAACAGTGATGATATTTATGATGCAATAGTTCTAATTAAATTATTAGATGACGATATTGAATATAGAATCAGTCGATATTCAAAATGTATAAGTAAAAGTACACATAATTTCTTAGCCTGGTTAAAAGAAGATTACAAAAAAAAATTACGTTCTTTTTTGAGGTTAAATTTTGATGAAATAAAATCAGAACTTAATTTAAAATCATGATGAAATTCAATTTAATTATTATGACAATATTTTGCTTAAACCAAAACCTTAAAGTAATTTTTGAATTTAATAATTCTTGTCCAATCGAGTTATGGCAGGTTGTTGATGATGATGTTATGGGTGGAAATTCAAATGGAAGTTTATTTTTATCCAAGGATGGCAACGGTATTTTCAAAGGGAATGTTTCAATTGAGAATAATGGTGGATTTTCATCTATCCGACTCAATAATCAAAGATTAAAGTTAAGTGGAGAAAAGAATATTATTTTGGATGTTAAGGGGGATGGGGCTGAATATCAGTTTCGAATCAAAAAATCTATGTCAGATCGACATTCATTCATTTATAATTTTAAAACTTCTGGGGAATGGGAAACAATTTCTATTCCACTCAACAAAATGACTGCAAGCTTTAGAGGCTACGATATTGGAATTCCTAACTTCAATGAAAATCAAATAGATCAATTAGGTTTTTTGAGATCGTCAAAGATTAATACATCATATAAACTTGAAATTAAACGTATTAGTTTAAAATAATGCATTAATTTTATATAACAATTAACTAAATATAAATTATGGAATGGTATATAAAAGTAATGAAAGAAAATTACGCAAATTTCAACGGAAGAGCTAGAAGAAATGAATATTGGATGTTCGTACTTATCCAAACAATTATTATGTGTATTTTATGGTTTTTAGATTCTATGTTAGGAACCGGTTTTTCAATTGATTCTGGATATGGTCAACCAGTGAGTTTAGGTTATGGATATCTTTACATGATTGGAGCGTTAGTACATTTTATTCCGGCATTGGCTGTATTAATAAGAAGATTACACGATGTTGGTAAGTCTGGACATTTTTATTCAACAGCTATATTACTAACATTCGTTTTTTTTATTGGAGCTATTTGGCTTCTTGTAGTTTTGGTATCTGAAGGTGAAAATAAAGAAAATAGATTTGGACCTGATCCTAAGTCAACTTAAAATTTTATTATAATTAAATTTATATTTTTTGGTAGAGATTTTTAAATCCTGCTGAGTCTGTAAAAACATATGAAAACACTTCACACTTAGTACTAATTGCAGATGAAAATAATTTTACTACATACAATTTTGCATTACTGTGCAAATTAATATATTCAGAACATTTGTTCTATAATTTATATTATGTAAAATAGATTATGAAAACCATACGGTATAATAATATATAACATTTTAAATACTCACCTATGGATACAATAAATAATTTTTTTTAAGGAAAGTAAAAAATTTAATTAACATACTTAAAATAGAATGTATAACCTTAAACATGGTCTAAATAACATCTATAAATAGTAATAACAAACAAAAACTTACATCAAATGTAGTACCTTTATAATAGACTTAATGTCAAATTTTTATAAATCTGTAAATCCTAAATTTATACTAAATCCGATTTTTTTTTTAAATATTTATTATATTTAAAAAAACTAATTCACAATTATATGAAATATCTTTTTTTATTTTTCATAACAAGCACTTTATGTTATGGACAATACAACAACAATCAAACAACATACTCAACTGATTGGCAGGGTAATACAGTTGCTAAAGATCAATATGGAAATATAAAATCTACATATTCTAAAGATTGGCAGGGCAATACTGTTCAAAAGGATCAGTACGGTAATACTCAATCCACGTATTCAAAAGATTGGCAAGGCAACACTGTTAAAAAGGATCAATACGGTAATACTCAATCAACTTATTCAGAAGATTGGCAAGGCAACACTGTCCAAAAAGATCAATATGGTAACACTCAATCAACTTATTCGGAAGATTGGCAAGGCAACACCGTTAAAAAGGATCAATATGGTAATACCCAAGGAACATACTCAACTGATTGGCAGGGAAATACAATTTACACACCTGCTCCACCAAATAAATAAATATTACTATTAATCTTTTTAATCCTTTCTTAACTGCGAGGATTTTTTTTTGGCTTTAATTAAAGAACTTAAAAAACCTCTAATTATGAATCAAAGAATCAAAAAATGTAACTTGTGTAATCTTGATTTCTATGTAATGTATAGAATACAGTATAAAAAACCCAAGAAATGGGTATTTGTATGTGAAGCATGCTTAATTAAAGTCAAAAAAAATAATAGTGCTTATAAATACGGAGGCACTTGGAAAAAATAAAGCTTAAGTTTGGTTAATTCTTAAAATTTTGAAATTAAGCTTAAAATGGTTTGATTTAAGCCCTTTAAATCCAAGAATAGACCCGAATTTATGTTCAAATATTTGCTAGATTTGTATTTTAATGTGTAATCATGAATTTAATAAATTTCTTTAGATTAATTGCGCTTTTAGAAGGATTGTCATACGTTTTGTTATTATTTATAGCTGTACCTATTAAATACCTTTACAATGAAACATTTTATGTCAAAATATTAGGAATGCCACACGGAGCTCTATTTATGGTTTATGTTCTGTTATCCATACTTCTTATATTTAAAAATAATTGGATAAGAAACAATTTTTTTTATGTTTTAGTCGCTTCTGTTATTCCTTTTGGTACCTTTGTGGTCGATTTCAAATTAAAAAAAACACTTTAATAAGCATTATTAAAAAGGATTAATTAATGGAAACTATTCTAAATAAATTAAAAGAACTTCTTGTTTCAATAGGTTTAAAGCCTTCTGTTTCTGATTGGACTAGTGTTTTATCCCTTGTGTTTTTAACCCTTTTAATAATTTTTCTACTAGATTACATTATTCGTAAAATCATTCGCGTTGTTTTTATGAAAATTGCAAATCGATCTAAAACAGATTTTGACGATATTATGGTCAAACATAAGGTGCCTAGAAATATAGCTCATTTTTTTCCTGTCATAATTGCTTACAAAACAATTCCAAATATATTTTTTGAGCATATAAGATTGAGAATTGTAATCGAAAAATTCATTCTTGTAATTGGTATTCTATTTATTGTTTGGGGATTAAGTAGTGTCTTTAGGTCAATTAAAGATTTTTTTAAATCAATAGAACGCTTAAGGGATAAGCCTATAGACAGCTATATTCAGGTTCTTATGATATTTATATGGTTAACTTCAATTTTTGCCATATTTGCTGTGGTATCTGGTATATCTTTCTGGGAATTTATGGCTGGACTTGGTACTGTGTCAGCTGTTATCATATTAGTTTTTAAAGATACAATTCTAGGCTTTGTTGCAAGTATTCAGGTATCTGTAAATGATATGGTTAGAATTGGTGATTGGATTACTTTTCAGAAATATGGCGCAGATGGAGATGTGATTGAAATAAATCTTGCTACAGTTAAGGTTAGAAACTTCGATCATACCATAACTACCATACCTACATATGCTCTTATTTCAGATTCTTTCAAAAATTGGCGTGGGATGACTGAATCTAATGGAAGACGTATTAAGCGTTCTTTAAAAATTAGAATGTCTAGTATACGACACCTTAATGCAGAAGATTTAAAAAAACTATCAAAAGTTCATATAATTAAAGATTATATTTCTAATAAGTCAAAGGATATAGATGATTATAATTCTAAAAATACAGTTGATAAATCATTATTAATTAATGGTAGAAATCTTACTAACATTGGTGTTTTTCGAAAGTATATCGAATCGTATATCGAAGAACACTCAGCAATCAACAAAGACTTAATGATTATGGCCAGACAATTAGAACCAAACGAGAATGGGCTACCAATTGAGATTTATGCATTTAGCAATGATAAAAATTGGCAAAATTATGAATATATTATTGCTGATATATTTGATCACATAATAGCAGCTTCTCAAACTTTTGATCTTGAAATTTATGAGCATAAGTTCCAGAGATAATCTCCTTCTTAACAGTCGTCCTGTAATCAAATGTGTAAAAATTTCAAATACAGAGGATTTTATTATTGAAGACTTTCAAAATAAGGTCTTACGCCCTATTCTAAAATTTCAAAATGATTTATTTATAAACTTGTTTATTAAATATTCAAATAATAATAAACAAGTTTTCAAAACTCTTAAGTTAGAAGTCAAAGGAAAAGTTATTGACGACAATTTCAAAAGAAATTCAAGTTTAAAGCAATTACTTTTGGGCAGTGTAATAGCATTTTTTACATCTGATGAATTTATTACGTATGATAATTATACATATGAAATAAATAAACGTATCTTTTCAATGTTAAAAGTAAGGCTTAAAGATCATTTAATCCATAGCTAATATTCAATATTTTTTAAAATTAAACCAGAGGCTGGTGCTATATAATTAATTTTAATATCTGAATTCTCTTTCAAACTATTTCTGATATAATCAAGTCCTACCTCTCCTCTACCTAATTCAATTAGAGCCCCCATCATTAAGCGGATTTGATGACGCCCAAAACCTTTACCAATAACACGAAGTAAAAAACTTTTTTGGGGAAAGAAATTAGCTTCATATAAATTGTTATTAATTAATTCACAAGTAATTATAGTTCTTGTATACAGGCCATTGTTTGTCGGTTTATAACAATAGGATTTGAAATTATGCTTTCCCTGGAATAATTTAGCTCCCAAAGACATTAAATTAATATCTAGTGGTTCTAAAATAGTTGCCATTATAGGAGCACAAAATGGGTGGCTTTTTTCGCCGTTTGAAAAAACATAGTGGTATTCTTTATGTTTTGAATCTTGAATTACGTTAAATTCTGGGGAAACTTCATTTATTGAAATTGCTCGAATATCTTGAGGGAGATTACAATTAAAATCATCTAAAAATTGATCTAAGCTTTCTAATGGAGTACCATTTAAAAACAATTCAAATGCTGCCATTTCAGCTGAAACTTTTGCATCGGTTCTGCTTGCAGCCAAAGACTTAAACGATTGATCTTTAAGAATGTACTTTAAAGTACGGTCAATCATTAAATGTAGGGTTTTATTATTAGGTTGTTTTTGCCAACCATGATAACGATATCCTAAAAACTGAAATTTAACTAGGTAGTAATATCGCTTTTGGAACATGAAACAATATCTAGGAAAATTCTAATTACTGATTTCCTAGAATAATCGGCATTCCAGAATCACCTGATCCAATAACAATTACTTTACTATTTGTTGATTCTGCTAATTTAACAGTAGCTTCAATTCCCTTGTCCTGCAATATCTTGTCATTTAATGAAGCGCTTAGAATTCTGTTAGCATCTGCCTTACCTTGTGCTTCAATTCGTTGTTTTTGAGCTTCTTTATCAGCAGTAACTAATCTAAACTCGTACTCTAAAGATTGTTGTTCCTGCTTTAATTTTCCTTCAATCGCATTTTTGATAGTTTCAGGTAATTTTACATCTTCAACAAGAACACGCTTGACATTTAAATATTGACCTTTCATTAAGTTAACTACTTCATCTAGTATTTCTTGTTCAATAACATCTCGCTTACTTGAATATAATTGTTCTGGGGTATAGCGCCCGACAACACTTCTTGCAGCAGCATTTACAGCCGGATTTAAAAGTTCAAGGACATAGTCTTGCCCTTTTGTTTTTATTAATTTACCTAAGTTCTCGTATTCTGGTTCATACCATATAGTACCATTTACACGAACTTCTAATCCATTAACTGATAAAACATTCATCTCATCGGATATTGATTGTTGACGAACTTTAAAAATTAACATAGAGTTCCAAGGAGCAACAATATGAAACCCTTCACCATATGTCCTTTCAGTATTAATTCCATCACCAAAACGCTCAAATAGAACACCGCCTTCACCAGGACCAATGGTAACAGCTGCTTTTGAAATAATTATTAAAGCCAATGATACAGCTACAATTATAGGTAAACCTATTTTAGGAAATTTTTGCATATTTAATTTTTTTATATTAAACCATTATACTTTCTTGTAAACCACTCTATTGAGAGACTTAATAGAAAAAGTAAAAGTAAATAATTTATGTTAATTAAATGTAAGGATTTTTTCTCTAATTTGTTTATGCTCTTAAACTGATTATTTTTAACTAATTTATCAATTAGGTTTTCAAATTTATTGAAAGTAAATGATTTACCTCCAGAAATATTTGCTAGTTTTTCGAGTTTTTTATAATTGGAATTCATGAATTTAGTTTCCATATTAAAAGGTAATATCTCAAATTCACCCTTTTTGGATAATCTCTCACCATCAAATCCAATAACATAAGTGTATTTACCTGCAACTAAGTTATCTAAATTTATTTCAAATGAACCATTTTGTGCGATCATATCATAAATAATAGGTTCAGATAAATTAATAGATGAAATTTTTATTTCTAAATTATCTTTTGAGTTTAAATTAAAATTTTCATCAAATACTTTTGCATAAATTTTAACCGGTTTTGTGCCATCAAAAATTAGTTCATGAGATACAACTAATTTATCATATGAGTTTTGAATACTTAAATATTGGAATAATGCATAAAAAAAAGAATCAAATTTGCTAAATTCATTATTAATCTTAAAACAATTTATTCTCCATTTCCAAACATCTTCGCCAAGAAAAAATACCTGACGGTGACCATCAGTGTTGTTTAAAAATAATAATGGTTCATTTGTTTTTATTCCCTTTGATAGTTTACTAAGTGCGATTTGCGATTTTGACGTAAAATTGATTTTCCCAAAATTTGATTTAATTGGAGGATAATAGCTGAAGTCTATTTCTTCAAGCAAAATATCATCAAAGTTTTGATTTATAGAAGCTTGAAAATCTTCTTCTTGGCTGATTAATTCTTGCTTGTATATATTTTGAGCAGAATTCAAAAAGTCAATATCAGTATTTGTTCCACTAATAATGAATGAGTTTATCTTATTTTTATTTATTAAATCAAAAACTGGTCTAAAATTTTTACTTGGCTGATACAATAATGTTGCTTTGTAGTCTTTGTATTTTTCAATAAATTCAAAAGGTTTTATAATATCTACGTCAAAATTTTTTCTATTATTTAAAACAGCTCTGTATGATCCTATATCGGGGTGAGAAATATCTGAAATAAACGCTACTTTTATTTTTTGGTTAATTGCCTCAATAGCAAATTTCTTCACATTATTGTAAATTATTTTTTCGTCACTTAAGGGTGTTAATTTAGCATTATATTCGTTCAAACCTACGGACTTAGATTTCAAATATATTGTAAAAGTTTTTGCTCTATTATCCTCAGAAAGAATTATTTTTTTTTCGAACAAAGTTTCATCTTTTGAATCGATTGTAAACTTGGTCTCAATGCTTTTTTTACCATTATAATCTACAAATATATCTACAGGAAACTCATTTTCTAAAAAGGTATATTTATTATTAATAATTTTTCTAATTCTTAAATCTTTACTTGATAATGTGTCTCCTATGATAATTGGATAAATTGGCTGACTATAGGCAAGATCAAATTCATTTGTATAACTTTCACCAAAAGTTTGATTTCCATCTGTTATTATTACTATTGGTGCAACTTCGTCTTTGTACACATTTATCAAAGACTTTAGACTATTATTAATATTTGTTTGTTTTGATTTGAAATTTAAACTATCTATTGATTTTAAATCGGCGCCAAATGTATAGGCTTTTATTTCAAATTTATTTTTAAGATTCGTATCTTTTATCAACTTTTCATAAGAGTTGATAACATCATTTGTCTTATTTAAGTACTTAATTGATTGGCTATTATCAATTAACAATATAAGATTAGGTTTTACTTTTTTATAAATTGTTTGATCAATACTAATTTTTAAAAATAGTAATATTAAAACGAACATAGTAATTGTTCTAAAAAAAGTTAATATCCAAAAAAGCTTTCGAAATTTAACCCATGGTTTATATTGAAAAAGCGCTACGAGTAGCGCTAAAAATAGTGATAATGAAACATATGTATACAAAATATGTATTGTAATTGGTTATTTAAATATTCTAAGTTAACATCCCACCGTCAACATGGATTGTTTGACCAGTAACATATGATGACAAATCACTAGCTAAAAACACACAGGTATTTGCTATATCGTCAGGCGTTCCACCTCTTTTTAGAGGAATACCTTTACGCCATTGTTCAACAGTTGTTGGATCCAGCTTAGCAGTCATTTCTGTCTCAATAAAACCCGGGGCTATAACATTACAGCGAATATTACGTGAACCAAGTTCAAGTGCAACTGATTTTGAAAATCCAATTATTCCAGCTTTTGATGCTGCATAATTAGTTTGTCCAGCATTTCCTTTAACACCAACAACAGAACTCATATTTATAATTGAACCTGACCTTTGTTTAAGCATAGTTCTCTGGACAGCCTTAGTCATATTAAATACAGATTTTAAATTAACTTCAATAACTCTATCAAAATCTTCCTCTGCCATTCTCATCAATAGGTTGTCTTTAGTAATTCCAGCATTATTAACTAAAGTATTTATCTGACCAAAATCTTCAATTACATTTGAAATTAATTTTTGTGCTGAATCAAATTTTGATGCATCACTTTGATATGATTTTACTTTTACACCATATTCCTTAAGCTCATTTTCAAGTAATTTTGCAGGACCTGAAGAAGAATTAAATGTAAATGCAATATTTGATCCATGTTGTGCAAAAACCCTTGCTATTCCACTACCTATACCTCTGCTAGCACCTGTAATAATTGTTGTATTTCCCTCTAATAATTTCATTATCTATGATTATTAATTTCTTTAATGAATATACAATTAAGTTTTAACTCAAAACTTCCAAAACTTTTTTTCCAATTTCAGCTGGTGAATCTACAACATGTATACCACATTCACGCAAAATTCGCTTTTTAGCATATGCAGTGTCATCATCTCCACCTACAATTGCTCCGGCATGTCCCATTGTTCTGCCAGCTGGTGCTGTTTCCCCTGCGATAAAACCAACAACAGGCTTTTTACTTTTGCACTCTTTATACCATTTCGCAGCATCACCTTCTAGCTGTCCACCAATCTCACCAATCATAACGACACAGTCAGTTTCGTCATCATCAATAAGCAGTTCTAATGCCTGTTTTGTAGTAGTACCAATTATTGGGTCTCCTCCAATTCCAATTGCAGTAGAAACCCCAAGGCCTTGTTTGACAACTTGATCAGCAGCTTCATACGTCAATGTTCCTGATTTTGAAACAACCCCTACTCGACCTTTTTTAAAAACAAATCCAGGCATAATTCCCACTTTTGCTTCTCCGGGAGTGATAACGCCTGGACAGTTTGGACCAATGAGCTTACATTTTTTTTTCTCAATATAATTACAAACTTTAATCATATCTGAAACAGGAATTCCTTCTGTGATTGTAATAATAATTTCAATACCTGCTTCTGCAGCCTCCATAATTGCATCAGCAGCAAATAAAGGTGGAACAAAAATTATAGATGTATTAGCATCTGTATTTTTTACAGCTTCTGAAACTGTGTTAAAAACTGGTTTGCCTAAATGTATTTGACCTCCTTTACCAGGGGTTACGCCACCTACAATATTTGTACCATAAGTAATCATTTGCTCTGCATGAAAAGTACCTTCACTACCAGTAAAACCTTGAACAATAATTTTCGATTTTTTATCTACTAAGACACTCATTTAAGTCAATTTATGTTGCAAATTTAATTTTTTGGAGTCAAATATCGTATTAATTTTTATTTTTCTTTTATCATTTCTAGAAGTTTTGGAAGCTGGCGTAAATTCGCTAATTCTTTTAATTTTTGTCTAGATTCCTGAATTGGAGTTCCAAAGTAAGTTTTACCCCCAGAAATAGACTTTGTTACCCCAGTTTGTCCAAGAATTACAGCTTTACTTCCAATGGTAACACCACTATTTATACCGACTTGCCCCCAAATAGTAACTTCATTTTCAATAATACAGCAACCAGCGATTCCTGTTTGTGAAGCTATTAAACAATTTTCACCAATTAAAGTGTCATGACCAACTTGAATTTGATTGTCAAGCTTTGTGCCAAAACCAATTATAGTGTCACCAGTAACACCCCTATCTATAGTACACCCAGTTCCAATATGTACATTATCGTAAATAACAACTCTACCAACAGATAATAATTGATCATATTTATCTTTATTTTTTTTATAATAAAATGCATCACCTCCAATTATTGTTCCAGATCCTATAGAAATATTATTTCCAATTATTACATCAGAAACAATTGTAGCATTTGGATGAATAATACAATTTTCACCAATTTTAACATTTGGTCCAATAAACACGTTCGGTTGGATTAATGTTCCGTGTCCAATTTCAGTTTCAGGATCAATACTTTTTGTTGAGGCAGTAAATGGCTTAAAGTATGTTGTTAACTTGTTGAAGTCACGGAATGGATCGTCAGAAACTAACAAACTCTTACCTTTTGGACATTCAATTTCTTTATCAATCAAAATAGTAGTCGCAGCGCATGACAAGGCCTTGTTATAATATTTTGGGTGATCAACAAATACAATATCACCTTTCGATACAACATGAATTTCATTTATTCCAAGTACTGGAAAATTTTTGTCACCAATGAATTTACAACCTATTAACGATGCAATTTGTGCAAGAGTATGTGGTTTGGGAAGCTTCATTTAATCGTACTATTTTACTCTTTCTTTATATATACCTTTCAATGTTTCTACTTTAATTTTATCTCCTTCATTAATGAATAATGGAACCATAACAATTGCACCTGTCTCAACTTTTGCTGGTTTAGTAGCATTTGTTGCAGTATTTCCTTTAACGCCAGGTTCAGTACTTATAACTTTTAATATCACACTAGCAGGCATTTCGACAGAAAGCGGCATTTCATCTTCAGAATTGATTATTACAGTAACAATCTCACCTTCTTTCATCAAATCAGGACTTTCAATAGTATTTTTATTAATCATTATTTGATTATAATCTTCCACATTCATAAAGTGAAAATGATCTCCCTCAGGATAGAGGTATTGGAATTTATGTGTTTCAACCCTAACATCGTCAATTTTGTGCCCAGCTGAGAAAGTATTATCTATAACTTTACCAGTAGTTACACTTTTTAATTTTGTGCGAACAAATGCTGGACCTTTCCCTGGTTTAACATGAAGAAATTCTATAATTTTAAAAATATCATGGTTATGTCTTATGCATAATCCATTTCTGATATCTGATGTACTCGCCATAATTTATTAATTTGATTTGAAATAACCTTTCATAATTCCTCGGTGAGAATTCTTTATAAATTGTAATATTTCGTCACGTTCAGAAGTAGCTTCCATTTCTGCTTCAATAATAGCACATGCTTGTGTATTATTATAATTTTTTTGATACAAGAATCTATATATACCCTGTATTTCTCTTATTTTATCTGTTGAATATCCTCTTCGCCTTAGTCCGACAGAATTGATACCTACGTATGATAAAGGTTCACGTGCAGCTTTTACATACGGAGGAACGTCCTTTCGCACCAAAGATCCTCCAGTCACAAAAGCATGATTCCCGATTGAGCAAAATTGATGTACAGCTGTCATACCTGCTAGTACAACATAATCACCAACAGTTATATGGCCTGCCAAAGTACTACTGTTTGAGAAAATACAATTTTTTCCAACAATACAGTCATGCGCTATGTGGCAATATGCCATTATAAGACAATTGTCCCCAATTATTGTTTTCATTCTATCTGTTGTTCCTCTGTTAATTGTTACGCATTCCCGAATAGTAACATTATTTCCAATCACAACTGTAGTGTCTTCGTCATTGTATTTCAAGTCTTGTGGAATTGCTGATATTACAGATCCAGAAAAAATATTACAATTTTTTCCAATTCGAGCTCCTTCCATAATTGTTACATTTGAGCCTATCCATGTACCCTCTCCAATAACCACATTATTATTTATGGTTGTAAAAGGTTCAATAACTACATTTTTAGCTATTTTGGCGCCTGGATGGACATAAGCTAGTGGTTGATTCATAATTTAATTTTTATTTGACCTTTGTTATTTGAGCCATTAATTCAGCTTCAGCACATAATTTACCATTAGCATAAGCAAATCCTTGCATATGACAAATACCTCTTCTAATGGGAGTTACAAGTGAACAATTAAATATTAAAGTATCACCTGGTACTACCTTTTGCTTAAACTTTACATTATCAATCTTCATGAAAAAAGTTAAATAATTCTCTGGATCTGGAACTGTGTTTAAAACTAAAATTCCACCAGTTTGAGCCATAGCCTCTACAATCAAAACTCCAGGCATGACAGGGACACCTGGGAAATGGCCTTGAAAAAAGCCTTCGTTCATTGTTACATTTTTTGAGCCAATAACATGACTTGATGACAATTCAAAAACTTTATCTATCATTAAAAATGGAGGACGGTGAGGTAGCATATCCATAATAGCATTAACATCCATTACCGGAGTTTGATTTAAATCAACAGCTGGCATATTATTCCTTCTTTCAATTTTTATTATTTTGGACATTTTTTTTGCAAATTGAGTGTTTACAAAATGTCCAGGTTTATTTGCAATAACTTTTCCTTTTAGTCTAATTCCAATTAATGCAAGATCGCCAATTACATCTAAAAGTTTATGGCGAGCAGCTTCATTAGGATAATGTAATATGAGATTATCCAAAATTCCATTTGGTTTCACTGAAATTGAGTCTTTGTTGAATGCAATTTTAAGTTTTTCCATTGTTTTTTTTGAAAGAGGTTTATCAACGTAAACAATAGCGTTATTTAAATCACCGCCTTTGATCAACCCCTCCTCTAGCAACATTTCTAATTCATGAAGAAAACTAAAAGTTCTTGAATTTGAAATATCCTTTTTAAAATTTGAAAGCTTAGTTAAGTTAGCGTTCTGAGTACCTAATACTTTTGTTCCAAAATCAACCATAGTAGTAACTTGGTATTCATCAGAAGGTATAATTGTAATCTCACTACCTGTTTCGTCATCTACATAAGATATAACTTCTTTAACCACGTAGACTTCTCTAAAATAATCCAATTCTTTAACTCCAGCTTTCTCTAGTGCTTCTATGAAAAACTTTGATGAACCATCCATTATCGGCGGTTCAGAGCTGTCAAGCTCAATAATTACATTATCAATTTCTAATCCCACTAGAGCGGCAAGTACATGCTCACAAGTCTGAATTGAAACACCATTTTTTTCTAAACATGTTCCTCGTTGTGTACTTGTAACTAAACCCGCATCTGCTTTTATTATTGGTTCTCCCTCAAGATCAATTCTCTTAAAAGCATAGCCAAAGTTGGCTCCAGCAGGTAAAAACTTAAGCTTCACATTTTTACCTGTATGTAAACCAACGCCTTGTAATGAAATGGGGTTCAATATGGTTGTTTGCTTATGTTCAGTTTTTATTATCATTTTTTAATTTTTTTTCAATCTTATTAATAACTTTGACAATTTTGGGTAAATTTTTAAAATTAGCATATGATTTATAAAAATTACCGTAATCAAATGCAGGAGTACCTTGAACAATCTTGTTATCAGGAATATTTTTAATAACTCCTGATTGTCCTTGAATCTTAACATTATTACCAATATTGATATGACCAGCAAAGCCAACTTGACCACCAATTTGACAGTTGCAACCAATTTTGGTTGACCCTGCAATACCAGTTTGCGCAGCTATAACTGTATTTTCCCCAACCACCACGTTGTGAGCTATTTGAATTTGATTATCTAGCTTTACACCTTTTTTAATAATCGTACTTCCTAAAGTAGCTCTGTCAATAGTTGTACAAGCACCAACATCAACATAATCTTCAATTACAACATTACCAATTTGAGGAATCTTCGAATATTTCCCTGTTTCATTTGGAGCAAATCCAAATCCATCAGCTCCAATTACAGTATTTGCTTCAATATTACAATTATTCCCAATTAAACAATCGTGATAAATTCTGACACCAGAACTTATTTGAGTATTATCGCCAATTTTTACATTATCGCCAATGTATGAATTAGAGTATATCTTTACATTATTTCCAATTTTAACATTTTCACCGATATATGTGAATGCACCAAAATAACATTCCTCACCATATGAAACAGATTTTGATATAAATGATGGTGTATCGATTCCTACTTTACGGGATTTAATTGAGTTATAATGATCTAAAAGTACAGAGAATGCTGAGTAAGCATCTTTAACTTTTATTAGAGTTGTATTTAGTTCCTTATCAGGACTAAAATCATTATTAACAATTGTAATTGAGGCATTAGTTGAATAAATAAAGGGTGTATATTTAGGATTTGAAAGAAAAGTTAATGAGCCAGATTTACCCTCCTCTATTTTAGATAAATTAGATACTTCAACATTTTTATCTCCGACAATCTCCCCATTTAGGAGTTCAGCTATTTGGCTGGCTGTAAATTTCATAGCATTACAAAAGTATAAAAAATTATAGAAACCATTTAGTATATATCATACAGTAACTCATTAACTTTACAAAACAAGTTTAATATTCAAAAATGTTTAAATTAAGATTATTAGTTATTATGTTTGAAATTATTTTTAAGTTCATGTGGCATTATATAATATTTTTAAATTATACTATAGATATATAAAATAATTTTAAATTAGTGTTAGGTAAAATCTTACAAACAAATCGAAAAATTAAATTAGTTTAAATTTGAAACTTTATGAGTTTATCTAATATTTTATGGGTAGATGATGAAATATCTTTCTTAAAATCACATATTATTTTTCTTGAACAGAAAAATTATTCAATTACTCCATGTAAAAGTGGTACTGAAGCATTAGAAATTTTTAAAACAAATGACTTTGATATAGTTTTTTTAGACGAAAATATGCCAGGCCTTTCCGGCTTAGAAACCTTAATTAATTTGAAAGAAATTAAATCTAATGTTCCTATTGTAATGATAACAAAAAATGAAGAAGAATATATTATGGAAGAAGCTATAGGAAATAAAATAGCTGATTATTTAATAAAGCCTGTTAATCCAAAACAAATATTGCTTACACTGAAAAAAAATCTCGATAATAACCGCCTTGTGTCTGAGAAAACTTCATCAAATTATCTTCAAGAATTTCGAAAGATATCATTAGACATGAATAATGTTAATAGCTACGGATCATGGGTAAATTTGTATAAGAAATTAACTTATTGGGAGATTGAACTTGAAAATTCTCGCGATAATACAATGCTTGAGATATTAGAAACGCAAAAAATTGAAGCTAACGCGCAATTTGGGAGATTTATTGAAAATGAATATAGCAAATGGTTTAAAAATGAAAATGCTCCTATTCTATCACATAATCTTTTTCAGAAAAAAATCATACCTGAATTATCAACTAAACAGCCTACACTTTTAATTATTATTGATAATTTACGTTATGATCAGTGGAAAATAATTGAACCAATCATAAATAATTACTACAAGACGAAAGAAGAGTCAATATATTATAGTATTCTTCCGACTGCAACCCAATATGCTAGAAATGCAATTTTTTCTGGTCTTACCCCAAAAGATATGGAGAAAAAATACCCTAATTATTGGAAGAATGATACTGATGAAGGCGGCAAGAACTTATATGAGGATAGATTTTTAGATGAACAAATTTCTCGCTTTAATCTCAATAATTTAAAGTATGAATACATCAAAATAACTAACTTAAAAGCAGGAAGAAAACTTGCTGAAAACTTTAAAACAAAATTTAAAAATGATCTCACAATAGTTGTTTATAATTTCGTTGATATGCTTTCCCATTCCAAAACTGAAATGGAAGTAGTTAAGGAATTAGCTGCTGACGATGCTGGATATAGGTCTCTTACACTAAGTTGGTTTAAAAACTCACCTCTTATTGATATCATAAAACAAGCAAAAAACTTAAATTTTAAGCTCATTATAAGTACAGATCACGGCACAATAAATGTTAAGAATCCATCAAAAGTTATTGGAGATAAAGACACTAGTTTAAATCTTAGGTATAAAACAGGTAGAAGCCTAAGTTATGACAATAAGGATGTTTTATCTATTAAAGACCCTTCATCAGTTGGATTGCCATCAATAACTATAAATAGTTCTTTTATTTTTGCAAAAAATAATTTATTTTTTGCTTATCCAAATAATTTTAATCACTACGTTGGATATTATAAAAACACATATCAGCATGGTGGGATATCTATGGAAGAAATTTTAATACCCTTTGTCATATTAACTCCAAAATAAATGAAATTTAAATATGAATTAAGTGAAATTGAAAATGCAGCCAAAATTCTTAACGAATCTCTCAATAGTAAAGTTATAATTTTTAATGGTGACATGGGAAGTGGTAAAACTACATTGATATCTAGCTTGGTAAGTTTATTAGGTTGTGAGAGTAATGTAACTAGCCCAACTTTTTCAATTGTAAATGAATATGAAATAAATAGTGGCTATGTATATCACTTTGATTTTTACAGAATAAAAAATTATTCAGAAGCATTAGATCTTGGAATTAATGAATATTTTAATTCCGGGAATTGGAATTTCATCGAATGGCCTGAAAAAGTTCATAGTCTACTACCACAAAAATTTTCAATTGTTGATATTAAAATAATTTCCGATACTGAGCGCGAACTCATACTAAGAAACAAATAATATCAAAATCAATTGAAAAATATTTGTATTTTGCATTTATAAATTCGATTTAATGCAAAAACCATTATCTCCTTTCTCAAAAGCTCAATTACTCCCAAAAGAAGAACGTCTAGAAATTTTAAATAATGGGAAATCATTACTCATCGGAATACCCAAAGAATGTTCTTTTCAAGAAAAACGTATATGCCTGACACCTGATGCAGTTTCAGTACTTACAAATAATGGACACCGTGTGTTAATTGAAAAATCTGCAGGAAAAAATGCAGCTTTTGAAGATAACGAATACATCGAAGCTGGTGCTGAAATAACAAGTGATACAGCAAAAATATTTGGCTGTCCAATAATTTTAAAGGTTGAACCCCCAACTCTTAAAGAAATTGAATTAATTAATAATAATTCAATACTTATTTCCGCATTACAATTAAAAATGCAAAAGAAAGACTACTTTGAAGCATTAATTAATAAAAAAATTACAGCATTAGGTTTTGAATTCATTAAAGATAGTGACGGTACTTTTCCTGCGGTCAGGCAATTAAGTCAAATCGCTGGAAATGCATCAATTTTAATAGCTGCCGAGATTATGTCAATCACTAATGTCGGAAATGGGTTAATGCTAGGAAATATTAGTGGTATTCCCCCCACAGAGATTGTAATTATTGGAGCTGGGACTGTTGGAGAATCTGCAGCAAAATCTGCTATAGGTTTAGGAGCAAATGTAAAAGTTTTTGATAATTCAATTATGAAACTTAGAACATTACAATCAAACATTGGTCAGCGAGTTTATACTTCAACAATGCAACCGAAAACACTAATGAAAGCCCTAATGCGTTGTGATGTTGCAATCGGGGCTACCAAGGGTAAAAATAGATCTCCAATAGTTGTTAATGAAGCTATGGTTGAGTTAATGAAGATTGGAGCAGTAATAATTGATGTTAGTATTGATATGGGTGGATGTTTTGAAACTAGTGAAATCACATCACATAATAATCCAACTTTTGAAAAACATGGAGTAATTCATTATTGTGTTCCCAATATACCTTCTAGATTCTCGAGAACCTCTTCAGTTTCACTAAGTAATATTTTTACTCCATATTTACTTAAAATTGCAGAAGCTGGTGGTCTTGAGAAAGCTATTAGACAAAATAAAGGGTTAAAAAATGGTCTTTATGTATACCACGGATTAATTACAAATCAATCTGTTTCAAATTGGTTTGATTTAGATTGTAGCGATTTAAACTTATTAATTTTTTAAATACATGAAATTAATAAATAGACTTGGGTTTTACATAGGTGGATTTTCTATAGGACTAATTTTTTTAGCATTTATTTTAAAAGGTAAAAAAACTAATTTTTCATATTGGCCGAATGATAGGATTATAAATGATATTAAAAAGAAAAAAATAATTATCTCTAGTGGATTAATTGATAAACTCATATCATTTGATTTAGATTCAATTAAGTTTGGTAATATTCTTAGGGAAGGAAAAACAATTGGGCGCTACAAAAAAAGTAATTTAGATAATTGTAAAATCTATACTATAAAATCCAATAATTTCATTTTTGAAGTTGAAAATTGTGCAACTACAGCAATTTTAAAAAATATATCAAATATTGTTGATTAAATACCACGACGATTTTTTTCCGTTTTAATTAATTCTAATTCGCGATTAGTATAACCTGAGACAGATGTATTCTCTTCAGCTCGTCTAAAAAGATATGGCATAACATCTTTAACTGGTCCATATGGTAAATATTTAGATACATTAAAATCATTTTCAGCAAGGTTAAAACTAATATGATCACTCATCCCATAAAGTTGACCAAACCAAATTTTCGTGTTATTATTTTTTACTCCATTACTATTTAAAAGTTTAACAGCTTTCAATATACTTGCTTCATTGTGTGTACCCAAGAATAAATTAATATTATTAAGGTTATTTATAATGTAAGTTAAACACTTATTAAAATTTTTATCAGTTTCAACTTTAGTTTGGCATATAGGCGATTTATATCCTTTGATTTGAGCACGAGTACGTTCTTTCTCCATATATGCACCTCTTACCAATTTGATTCCTATTTTGAAGCCTATTATCTTTGAATTTTTGTGTAGATCAATTAGATATTTATATCTGTCCCACCTGTAAGCCTGTAAAGTATTAAAAATAATTACTTTATCTTTATTATATACTTGCATAAGCTCCTCAGTAAGATCGTCAACAGCTTTCTGTATCCAGCTTTCCTCCGCATCTATAAGAACCGGAATATTTTTTTTTTCAGCGTGTTTACATATTAAATGGAATCGATCCTTGATTCGATTCCATTTATCGAACTCATCATTATTTAAATCTTCTGATTGACTTATTTTTTTATAAATTTCAAAACAACCAACTGCAGTGGGTTTAAACACTGTGAATGGAATTGATTTGTTATCAGCAGCGAAATCTAATAAATCAAGTGTTTTTTTTGTAATTAAGTCGAATTGTGATTCCGTTTGCTTACCCTCTACTGAATAATCCAATACACAATAAACATTACTTTTATACATTTGATTAATCTTTGGTTTACAATCGATAATACTAATTCCGCCACAGAAATGATCAAAAACAGTAGATTTAATTAGTCCTTCTATCGGAAGATTTGTTTTTAAAGCGAAATTAGTCAATGCTGTTCCAATTTTCACCAAATGTGAATTTGAGATCATTTTAAATAAAAAATATGCTCTTTTAAGCTCTGGATTAGTTTTTGTGTTAAATGCTACCTTTGTATTTGTAAAATCAACCATATTTAAAATAAAATGTAGACTCAAAATTATATATTTCTATTATATTTCATACTATATTTGAGTCACAAAATGAAAATTATACAAGCGCCCATATATAATATATACTTTGGTAATAATTCTTACAAAGTATTAAACTCATTTATAAGAAGCAATAACTTCTCCAAAGTAGTAATTATCGCTGATAATAATACTAATGAATTCTGTCTACCAAAATTAATTCATGAATTTGATTTCAATACTTCCTACGATGTAATTCAGTTCGCAAGTGGAGAAACTAATAAGAATCTAAAAACTTGCTATGAAATTTGGAAAGCTTTGACGAGTTTTGAAGTAGATCGTAATTCATTAATTATTAATCTTGGAGGAGGTGTTGTTACAGATATTGGTGGGTTTGTTTCATCAACTTACAAAAGAGGTATAAAATTCATTAACATACCTACTACGCTACTGTCGATGGTTGATGCATCAATCGGTGGAAAAACTGGAATTGATTTAGATGATGTAAAAAATCAAATTGGTACAATTAAATTTCCCAACATGGTACTTATTGATATCAGGTATTTGGATACTTTACCAAATAGAGATTTTAATTCAGGAGTAGCTGAAATGCTAAAACATGGATTAATATCAAGTAAATCTTATTGGAATGAATTAAAATCTGTCGATGTGAAATCAAGAGATAAACTTATTAATTTGATCCATAAATCAATTGAAATAAAAAACTCAATTGTTATCAACGATCCAAACGAAAAAAATACTCGTAAATCTCTAAATTTTGGCCATACTCTTGGTCATGCAATAGAATCATTATCGTTGAAAGATAATAACCTAATTAACTTGCTACATGGCGAAGCTATTGCAATAGGGATAGTTTTAGAATCTTATTTATCTAAAGATTATAATGGCCTTAGCCAATTGGCTTTAGATGATATTAAATCAACCATTAAAAGTAAATTTGGTATTATTAAATTTAATGATTCACAAATCAATTCAATAATTGAGCTATTAATTCATGATAAAAAAAATTCTCACAAGGATATAAATTTTACCTTAATTAAGTCAGTCGGTAATTATTCAATTAATAAAAAGGTTGACGAAAAATCAATTAGAATGGCTTTCCGTTATTACGCAGAGTAAAGATAAATTATTGCATTTCATTAAAAATTGAATGCATTAATCGTTTTTTGTCATTTATACTTTCTTCTAAAGATATCATGGTTTCAGTTCTGTAAATTCCATCAATATCATCAATTTTGAAAATAATTTCTTTAGCATGTGACGTACTTTTTGCTCTAATTTTACAAAAAATATTAAACTTACCTGTTGTGATATGGGCAACTGTAACATGCGGTATTAGATTAATTCGTTGAAGAACAAATTTAATTTGAGATGTATTTTGAATAAATATACCTACGTATGCTATAAAAGTGTATCCAAGCTTATTATAGTCTAGTGTCAAAGACGATCCTTTGATAATTTTTGCATCCTCCATCTTTCTAACTCGTACATGTACTGTACCGGCTGAAATTAAAAGTTTTTTTGCAATATCTGTGAAGGGTACTCTAGTGTTCTCAATAAGCATATTGAGTATTTGGTGATCAATTTCATCAAGTTTAACCTTTGCCATATATCTAAAAAAAATGATTACAAACAAAAATAATAAATATATTTCACCAAAAATTGAATTATATTAAATTATTGTTAGTAAAAAGGTTTGTTTTGCTATTATTTATCAAAATATAATCTATAATGTCATTTTGAACAATATCTTTGCCAAATATTTGTATGCCACTAGCTCCCTTGGCATCTATTATTTTATGTCCAAAAAAAGAATTTAAATTTTCGATTTTCTCTACAGATGGAATTAAAGAAATATTATCATTGTCTAAAATTTCTTTAAATAAAATTCCGATATCGACTAAATCATTTGTCTTATTATTAAGAACTACATTTTTAATAATTAAATCTAGAAACAGTGGTTTGTTCTCAGGAATTTCAAAATAATTCTCTGTAGTATAACTTAAATAGGATTTATCAACAATTGATAAAAGTGCCTCATAAATTGCAATTGTCATATACTTACGACTCATTTCCCTAGAATAATCATTTTGAAAATGACCAGCTTCAAATAATATAGTAGCTACACCTAAAGATTGAAACTTATCGCCAGCACAATTAATATTAAATGCATCATCAAAACGTGAAATTTGATTTGGTATTAATCCATTTAACTCATTATTTATCTTAGCAATAATTTGCATAGCTATTTTACGATTACGTGAAATTGATCGATTTATATCTTGCGATGGAGAAAGAAAACTTAATGTTGCTGGATTATTGTTATCACCTGCACTGTAAATACTTCTTTGATCATGCATATTAAAACAAAAATTAGGCTTAAATTCATTAAACACATTCATCAAAACACGACTTTCAATTTGAGTTAAATTATCAGCATCTCTATTTAAATCAATATTATTAGAATTGTACCGGTTGTAGAAAACTGCTCCATCTGGATTTAAAATAGGGATAATTTTTATTTTAAAAATCGTGTAAAAAAGTTCATCGTCCATTGAATCAAATATATTCAAACAATCAAATATAGATTTTGTGGTTGTTGATTCATTACCATGCATTTGAGACCAAATTAGGATTTTTATAGATCCCACCCCATAATCTATTGAATATATAGGGTTTTGTTGTTCTGATTTACCAATAACACTAAAGGAAGAATTTGAGCTTAAAGCACTTAAAAGAGGTAAAACATGATTATTTGTTACATATCTACCATTTAAGCCGTGAGATTTGTACTTATCATAAAATAAGTTTATGTCATTAGATTTTAACATAAGTAAAGAAAGTAAAATCAAAAATAGTCATTATGTTCTATAATGAAAATAGGAAACAAAAATTAATTATTAATAATATGAGCAAAAATATTATTATTATAATTATTTATAAAATATTGTAAATCAATATTATACATTAATTAATTAAAGTTAAACTTTAAAAATAATATAATTTAAATTTTGTTTGTATATTTAAATAATGAGGAAGTACACTATAATTTTTTTCTTTTTTCTTTCATCATGCTATGAAATGAAACGCGATTGTGCAACATTTAAAACTGGTTTTTTTGAAAGCGAAACGCTAATCAATAATACACTTTATAAATCTACATTTAAACGATATGATAATTTGCAAATTGAGTTTTTCGATGGAAAAATAGACACACTTAGTGTAAGATGGATTAATGATTGTGAAATGATTTTTAAATCTATTAACCCAAAGAATAAATATGAAAAGAAAAATATTCACATAAAAATACTAAGTACTACAGATGAATCTTACGAATATGAGTACGGATATCCTGGGGAATCGATAAGGCGTAAAGGCATGGCAAAACGAATAAACTAAAATAAAGCTATTTGCCCCTCATCAATTGAGCCAATATCATTGTCTTTTTTCTCTTCGTCAACATCACCAATATCTTTATTGTTGTTAATCTCTAATACCTGTTGTTCAATTACCTCAATATCATTAGCAAAAATTTGTTTAGGAGCTTCATAAGGTAATGATTCAAGTGAATCTATTTGATTTATCTTATACTTTGATAATTGATTTCCCTGGGCTGTAATTCCCTTAATATTAATAAATTCTTCAACATTAATAATCATATTAGCCCTTCGTTCTTTTCCACGCTCTTTTGCGAAGGTTACATCAATCATAGGTCGCCAATCGGTACTAACAATTTCAAGTCTACTTGAAGAATGAGACGAAATAAACACTTCTTCTTTGTTTTCATTTTCAACAAAAAATCGTTTTAAGAAATATTTATCTTTGGAACCATCATAATAAATTGCAGATATTGGTTTTTTAGGAATCCATTTTTCTAAAACTATCATATCATCACTAAAATGTGTTGAGATATCAGGAATGATGGTTTTTATATTCCCAGACTGATTTATAATCAATAATCGATCTTCACCTCTAAATTCCCCTATTAAATCACCTCTACCATCTACATTAATTCGCTGAACTGTCTCATCAAACCAAATTTTTCTAGGCTTTAAAGTACTTACACCCTTTTCCTTTAATTCTACTTTTTTTACAGCATGTTTAGTGACTAAATTTCCCTTTGATGACCGGCCTTTAATTATAATATCTGCAAAATTTATATCCCATTTTAATTTTTTTATACTCCCTACCTGCCGTAAAAATATATTTACAATTTCCGCTTCACCGTTGGGGTTTGCAGAAAAATACAATAAACTTGTCTGAGGCTTAGCATTTGTTAAGTCATATAACTTGTCTCTAGTTATAGATGTGACAGAAAAGCGCTTGATATATGAAGCGCCACCCTTGCCATTTTTGTATATCATATTATAAACAGTTCTGTTGTCCTTTTTCTTAAAAACAGCCAAATGAACAATATTTTTTCCTACAAAAGTCTTCGTATCAACTTTAGTAACCATCATTTTACCAGCTTTAGTAAAAACTATTATATCATCTATATCACTACAATCACATACGTATTCCTCTCTACGCATTCCAGTTCCTACAAAGCCTTCTTCACGATTAACAAATAATTTAGTATTCCTAATAACTACCTTTTTAACGTCTACATCATCAAAAATTTTTATCTCAGTTTTTCGATTTCTGTCCTTACTGTAGTCTGCTTTGAGTCTTTTAAAATAAGAAATTGCATATTCAATTAAAGAAGCAAGATTTTTTGTGGTTAAAGCAATCTGATCTTCAAGAGAATCGATTTTTTGTTGTGCCTTATCAATGTCAAATTTAGAAATTCGCTTAATTCTAATGTCAGTTAATTTAATAATGTCGTTATTAGTGATCAATCTTTTCAATTGCTTGACATGAGGTTTTAATCCTATATTAATTGCACTTATAACTCCCTCCCAAGTTTCTTCTTGTTCAATATCGCGATAAATTCTATTTTCAATAAAAATACGTTCCAAAGAAGCGAAATGCCATTGTTCCTCAAGTTCATTTAATTTTATTTCAAGCTCAAGTTTTAATAATTTTACTGTGTTATCAGTTGATTGCTTAAGTATTTCAGTTACTCCAATAAATAACGGTTTATTATCCTTGATAACACAACCTAAGGGAGAAATTGAAGTTTCACAATTGGTAAACGCAAAAAGAGCATCAATTGTCTTATCAGGTGAAATTCCCGTTGGCAAATGAATTAAAATTTCAACTTCAGCAGCAGTATTGTCTTCAATTTTTTTAATCTTAATTTTACCTTTATCATTAGCTTTTAAAATTGAATCGATCAAGGATGTCGTAGTTACTCCAAAGGGAATCTCGTTAATAACAAGTGTGTTTTTATTTAATTGATTAATCCGGGCACGACAACGAACCTTACCTCCCCTAATACCATCATTATAATTTGTGAAATCCGCGATTCCGCCAGTTATAAAGTCTGGATAAATATTAAATCTTTTACCAGATAAATGCTTTATGGAAGCATTTATTAACTCAATAAAATTATGCGGTAAAACCTTAGTTGATAATCCAACAGCGATACCTTCTGCACCTTGTGCCAATAATAGTGGAAATTTGACAGGTAAGTTTATTGGCTCCTTTCTACGCCCATCGTATGAAGCTTGCCAATTAGTTGTCTTGGGGTTAAACACTACATCTAAGGCAAATTTTGACAACCTAGCCTCAATATATCTGGATGCTGCTGCACGATCACCAGTAAAAATATTACCCCAGTTTCCTTGAGTATTAATTAATAAATCCTTCTGACCTATTTGAACCATGGCATCAGCAATACTTGCATCTCCGTGTGGGTGATACTGCATTGTATGACCAACAATATTTGCAACTTTATTGAAACGCCCATCATCAAGATCTTTCATTGAGTGTAAAATACGTCTTTGAACTGGTTTAAAACCATCTTCAATTGCCGGTACTGCACGTTCTAATATTACATAGGAAGCATAATCAAGAAACCAATCTTTGTACATACCAGTCACTCTGGTGATTGTTTCTTCACCTTGAATGTTATTTTCAGGAATATCTTTTTCTTCTTCTAACATGATTAAGACTTTTCTGAACCGATCAAGTCTAGCTCAACTTTTAAATTATTAATTATAAATTTTTGTCTATCTGGAGTATTTTTACCCATATAAAAAGATAG
>Ga0209503_10000172_pt1 | contig 44828 bp, 58 predicted proteins | sample SouAtlMetagenome_2_FD_187448 | JGI IMG/M metagenome (GOLD analysis project Ga0209503, IMG submission 187448) | Marine eukaryotic phytoplankton communities from Atlantic Ocean - South Atlantic ANT15 Metagenome (SPAdes) (version 2) | ecosystem: Environmental > Aquatic > Marine > Oceanic | place...
GTTATAGCTTTAAATACGTATTAAAATGGCTGTGACGGGGTTTAAATTTAATTTCGTATGTTTGTTTAAATAATTGATAAATAGTATTAATATGGGGCAATTGACGCAAATTGACAAAGTCAAAACCGAATTTTTAGAACGATTGCAAAACAATCTAGGTATTATAAGCCATACCTGTAATGAAGTAGGTATATCTAGGCAAACGTATTACAATTGGCTTAAACTAGATGAATCGTTCTCGAAAGCTGTCAAGATGATTGACGAGTTAACGATAGATCACGTTGAAAGTAAATTGATGGATTTAATTAATGATAAGACACCATCAGCGGTTATCTTTTATCTTAAGACGAAAGGAAGAGCCAGAGGCTACACCCAAAGCACAAACATAGATATATCTAACAGCGATGGATCGCTGAACAATCGTATACTTACAACAAACCCACTTTTAGAGGATAACAACATACAAGACGCCGAAGTGATTGAGGATTAACACGTTGGCACGTTCTACCTAAATACATACTTCACCTTAACACGTTTAACGTGTTCACGTTCAGCGCAATAGCGTTGGACGTTTTCTTTTGTCAGTGTTCAAGTAATACTTTAACTTCCTTTTGTCATGCTTTGGATGTTATAACACGCTGATAAACAGGCATCTATAAAAACCATAACATCTATTATGTAAAATAGACTAACTGCCATCACGTCACACGTTAACGCAATAGTTTAAGCAATCGTTGTAACGTGCTGTTATTTAGTTTGTTAGCTATGTATTGATTGTTATAACGTTTTTACTCCTACAGAGAGGGAAAGCGACCCCTTTTGATACCTCTTACAGAAAATACGAAATAAAAGCCTTTCGTTTTCGCAAGCACGCTATATCAGTTTTAGGCATCTCCTTAGCCACCGAAAAAATAGATTTACTTTCGTTGGCACAAGCAAATTATACTTTTGCAAGAATCAAAGTAATTGCGAATACACAAGTCTGTATTTTTGGAATTTGTTATTAAGCTATGAATCAGCAGATTATAAATTTACAAAAACACGAAACACAGAAAACCCCCTATTATCTTATATATATATTTTTCTTTTTTTTATATTCTCTATCCCAAATTTTTAAAGAAAATGCTGTTTTGCTGTTTTTAGTATTAGCATTCAGATAGTTATCTCACACAGAGTTGCACATTAATAATTGTTTGTATCTGTTTTAATGTTTTATTCTAGTTTTTTGTAATATTGCATAATTGATTAATTGGTGCTAAAAATAGGATGATATGATAAAAGCGACTACTGCGTTGAATAAGATACTTGGTTTAAAGAAGAGGATTAAGGTTATTCAAGGAGGTCAGGGAGCAGGTAAGACGTATTCGATATTGATGATGCTTATAGACTATGCGAGTGCTGTGGAGAAGCAGGACATATACATAGCGAGTAAGGAGTTGAGTAAGATGCGTACTACTGTGATAAAGGACTTCAAGAATATAATGTTTGGTTTTGGGTTATTTAATCCTCACAAATGGAATAAGAGTACGAACACTTATGAGTTTAAGAATGGGAGCGTGATAAATTTCTTAGGGTTGGATAAGGAGGATATTGGTAAGGGGTTGAGGTCTGACATGGTGTTTGTGAACGAGGCTAATAAAGTGCCTTATGAGACGTTTAGGGAGTTAACATCGAGGGCGAGGCGAGTTATAGTTGACTACAATCCTAACTCGGAGTTTTGGGTACATACGGAGGTATTGGATAGGGATGATGCTGACTTTTTGATATTGACTTACAAGGACAATGAGTTTTTGAGTAAGGAGGAGGTATCGGAGATTGAGTTGAATCGGACTAGGGCGTATTTTGACCCTACGTTACCAGAGGGTGAGATTGACAAGGCTGATAATATTAAGAACAAGTATTATTTGAATAAGTGGTTGATTTATGGCAAGGGGGTTGTTGGTGCGAATCCGAACAGGATATTCTTCTGGAACTCGATTGATTATAGGGAGTATAGGAAGTTGGATGTGCCTAAGTTTTATGGAGTTGATTGGGGAGCAGTTGATCCGTTTGCGGTTGTGGAGTGTAAGTATTACGATGGTGCATTGTATTTGCATGAGTTGAATTACAAGAGTGAGAATCAGATAAGGGAGGGATTGAGTGCTGGTATGAACACGAGGTTAAAGAATGAGGATGAGGGATTGATAAAGTGGTTGTTCAGTAAGTTTGCGATAGAGAAGCAGAGGCCAATTATTTGTGATAACAATAGACCAGAGAAGATAAAGACGTTACGTAAGATGGGTTACGGTTATGCTTTAGCGACGACAAAGGGCAAGGGCAGTATATTGAGTGGTATTGACTTGTTGAGTGGGATAGATGTGCATTATACGTCAACGAGTAAGAACATATCATTTGAGCAGAGGAATTATGCGAGGAAAGTAGACAGGTATGGTGTGATATTGGAAGAGCCAGAGGATGAGTACAATCACACTATGGATGCGATAAGGTACGTTGCGTTATTTTTGATGAGGCAAGGGATAATAAATACGATTTAGGTTGTTAACAAAAAAATATATATCTTTGAGGGCATGAATTTCTTTAGAAACTTATTTTCAGGTCGTTGGTCACGTTTAAGCAGTAATATGTCTAACGACAGCATAAGGGGTTTGAACTTTTACCCAATTGCATCGACAACGGAGTACAACAATATGTACACAGAGCAGGCGAAGTTAAAGGTATTGTTAGAGAATCCTGCATTGCTAACGGTGTTCAGTATAAATTCGGATTTATTTAGTTTAGGTAAGGTAAAGATTGTTAATGACAACGGAGGTGTTATTGAGAATCATCCTTTGCATCAGGTGTTAAGGCAGCCTAACTTTTTTCAAACGGAGAATCAGTTTATGTTTGACTTCATGTTTTGGACTATGTTCGGCAACAGTTATTGTTTTATTGACAGCAAGGTTGACTTAGAGAACAATGATTTGTATTTCTTAAACAATTCCAAGATGGACTTTTCGGAGTACATGGTTGAGAATGGTGATAAGCTGATGTTATCGAAGTCGAGTTACAACAGGTTTGTAAATGAGATGGTAGAGTATCATTATGAGGATGGGAACAGTAAGATGATTCGTTTCAGTAAGATATTGCACACAACGGACATGACCTCTAGTGCTACGACTTGGTACAAGGGTGCGAGTAAGGTTGATGCGTTGTACAAGGTAATTTCCAATTCGGAGTTATCTTTAGATGCTAAGAACATAGAGTTATTATTTTCTAAGAAGTATATGGTTGCAGGTCAGGTATCGGAGGATGATTTGACACAGCCTATGATGATGCCTGGTGACAAGAGTGACATTGAGCAAAAGGCAATGCAAGACCGACCAGTTACGGCAGTACGTTCAATGATAGACATAAAGCGATTTGTTGAGGACTTAAAGACAGAGGGTTTTGATAAAGGTTTTATTCAAGACGTATTTACTATTGCGAGGTTGTACAACATACCAAAGGATGTGATTGAGGTGAATTTAGATGCAGGAGCGAAGTACGAGAACAAGAAGCACGCATCGGCAGACCACATAGACTATTCGTTAAAGCCAAAGGGTGATGATTTTGTAAATGGGTTGTTGCGTTATTTTGGTATGGAGGGCAGGTCTGACATGAGTTGGGATCATTTGCCATTTATGAGGGTAAGGGAAGAGCAGAAGTACGAGGCTAAGAAGAAGCAAGCTACGGCTTATAAATTATTAATTGATGCAGGTGTTGAGCCTGATGATGCTAGAAGAGAGTGTGGTTATGAGTTTTAGAGACATTAAATCATTGGAGAAGAGTTTAAGGGAGGCGAAGTCACCTAAAGAACGGAATAAGATATTCCAAAGGATTAAGAAATTAAAAATGGAGCAGTCATGTATTGTCAAGAGTTAAAAAAGGAGTTTTCGGATAAGAGGTCTATGATTGAGGCTTTAAAGTCGAACAAGGATTTAATTATCAAGCAGAAGAAGTCAGAGATTAAGAAAAAAACCTCTCCTTTTGCGTTATCGAATGACATTTCACTCAAATCGTTAAAAAATGGTGCTGATGGTATGATATATCCTATCATAAGCAACACGAATTACTTAGACAGTCATAACGACGTACATTTAAACGGTTCTATGTCAAAAACGGCATCAGAGCAACAGGGCAAAGTATATTACGTTGTTGACCACAAATTAGAGGTTGATAGTGTAATTGCAACGCCAAAAAACGTTGAAATGTCGTTAGATGTGGTTGATTTTAAGGATTTGGGATTAGATATGGAGGGTAAAACCGAGTGTTTAGTGTTTGGTGTGGAGCGCAAAAATGTTATGCACACAAAGGCATTAAAGATGATTGACGAGGGTCAGCCACAGAACTCAATCAGAATGCAGTATGTTAAGATAGACTTAGCTGTAAATGATGGTGGTGAGGACTACAATGAAGAGTACAAGGTCTGGAACGAGGTCTATTCTAGTTTAGCTAATAAGGATAAAGCTGACGAGATGGGATATTTTTGGGCAGTACGAGAGTTAAAGATAGTAAATGAGGGTAGCATGGTATTGTTTGGCAGCAATGACATGACACCAGTAAAGCATACAGAAGCCGATGTAGTCACTTCTGATAAAACTGAGCCGTTGGATGACACTCAAACCGTAACTGATATGTTACAAAAAGTAAAGTTTAATTTTAAATAATTCGTAAGATGAACGAACAAGAAAAGCAAGCTATTATCGACGAGATGGCATCAAAAGTACAAAATGCTACGCAAGAGCAGATGGATAGCTTTAAAAATCAGTTAGAGGCTTTAGACGTTGAGGCGTTAAATGCTCTAAAGGGAAAGAATTTTGCAGAGAAGCAAGATTTTGACAATTTAAAAGACCTTGTAGACGAGGTTAATGAATCATTAAAAGAGATCAAGGATTTGAACGAACAGAACTTGAAAAGTAAGACAGGTATCTATGTTGACTTTGCAGAGAAGAACGCAAAGGACTTCAACAAGAATGACAAAGGCTACGAGAGAGGTTTAACTATTAAAGCACCTGCTTTAATGACAACAGCTAACGTTACGCCAAACGTTACAGGAGGTTTCAGTCCTTTATTCGGTAATTACATTGATGGTAACATTGGTGAAGTGCCTAAAGCAGACCCAGTTATCACGCCATTAGTAAACGTTATTACAGCACCAGGAACTGAAAAGATTTGGTGGACTGAAAGAACGAATGAAGAGGGTGATGCCGAATTTATTGGCGAGGGAGATTTAAAGCCTTTAGTAGATGCTGAATGGGCGACTTTTTCTGATGATATCTTTGAGGTAGCCGAGAGATGGAAATTCTCTAAGAGGTTGATGAATCATGCACCTAGTGTGATTGACAACTTTAGAACTCACGCCAACGAACTTATAGAGAACAAGATTGACGACACCGTATTGAGTGGAGACAACTCGAATGATGCCAATGAGTTTAATGGATTAGAAACTGTAGGTACTGCTTTTATTGTTCCTACACAATTAGCCAACTATTATCCAGGTGCTAACATTTTTGATGCTATCAATGCAGTAGCTACATTTGTTAGACTGAATAACTTTAAGGGAGCGTTAACTTGTATATTGAATCCAGTATGGAAAGCAATCATGCAAGGTATCAAGGACAAGGACGACAACTATATCATACCTCCATTTGTAACACAAGATGGTATGCAAGTTGGTGAAGTGAGAGTTGTATTCTCTAACAGATTCGATGCTGCTAAAATCATCTTAGGTGATTTAAAGAAATTCAATCTAGTAATGTCAGAGGATGTTAGTTACGACGAGGGATATGAGAACGACGACTTCTCTAGGAACTTAGTATCAAGAAAGTTAGAGGCTTTTATGGGGTCTTATATTAAAGGAAGTGATGCAGGTAGTATTGTTTCTGATGATATTTCAACTATCTTGTCAGCTATTGCAACAATAGAGCCGTAATAGAAATCACAATAAATTTTTAAATATGTCACAAGAAAAAGTAAACACAGAAAAGAAAGCTAGTGTAGACAGCAAAAAAATGTTGAAAGAATTAGCCGAAAAGAAAGTTAAGGTTAGATTTAGTGAAAGACTAAAGCTAGAAATCTTAAAGGACACCAAGTATTACAAAAAGGGTCAGATTATCACTCCTCATGTAACATTTGGTAATGAGTTAGTGAAATTAAAAATCGCTAAAAAGGTTTAATTAACACGTTATGATAATAGATAAAACATACTTTGTAGATAAGTTAAACATACCTAATTTAGATTTGGATGAGAATAGTGATTTGATTTCAGCTAACAGCAATTTGGATAATGTTATTGCGAGGTATAGTTTTAAATATTTGACTGATGCTTTTGGTTATTTTACAGCAAAACAAATTTTAGCTGTCATTAAGCCTAATGGTCAGATTTATAGTGGAACAGAACAGAAGTACATTGATTTAATTGATGGCAAGGAGAGCGAGGAATGGTTAGGATTGCGATATGAGATAAACAATATCAAGTATAGCCAGATAGCCAATTTTTGCTATTGTCAGTACACTAAAGAATACGAGACAAGGTTAACCGAGATGGGTAACACTTTAGACGAGGGAGAGAAATCCTTAGTTGTATCATCATGGAGCAAGTTTAATGCCTCATGGCGTGAGATGATGGATATGCGACAGCCTTGTTTTGGTTCTTATGTAGATGCTTGGTATTACGGTAACAAAACTCGTGATTTCAAAACGTTATACGATTACATCAGAAGTAGTGATGATTGGGAAACTAATAAGTTTGTCTATTATGAAAACACAAATTCTCTAGGATTGTGATAGAAGTAGAAAAGATAATATCGTTAATAATTGATCCGTTGTTAGAAGATGGAACAATAGGCTTTTACCATTATGGTAACGAGTACGAATTGAAGCGTGTATTTGCTTTACAAAACTATCGCAACCGATACCCATTTGTTTGGTTAGAAATGCCTGTTGCACAAGGTTCATTTGAAAATAATCTTAGCAGCAGGCTCAACCAATCCGTAAAACTCATTTTAGCGACTTCTAGTAAAAAAGAATGGCTAAATGATAGGAGGAATAGAGAAACGTATGATAAGGTCTTAGTACCTCTTTATAATGCCTTAAAAAAGGTATTTCAAAAGTCTACATTGTTAACGGTTGAGGATAACTTGTATAGGAATCCGATAAAGATACCAAATTATCATACGGTGGACTTAGGAACTAGGACAGACCCACAGAAGAGGCAAGTTAACGCTTATTGGGATGTGCTTACTATGGAATTTAATGGTATATTTAAAAATCCTTGTAAATAATTTTAATTTTTTAATACAGTAACAAAAATGTCTAATATAAACACAGCAGATTGTTCAACAAATCAACTAGGTACAGGTTTACCAAGTTGTATTGCAGATGTTAATTATCCAGTAGGGGTAATTTTAACACCTAAATCGTGGAGCGAGGCTAGAGAGACGACTATTGATAAATCGTATATTCAACAGAAGATACAAGAAAAGGTATTTATACCTATTATCAATGCGACTAGCTTTGAGCAGACCACACCAGACCCAACAACGCAAGAATTTCCTAACGGAGTTGTTCTTGTTGTAAGAAATGGAAAGCCACAATTTACTTTTACTTACGTAGCGAGTATATTGTTTCAGAAAGTTTTAGCGAGTTACAATTCTTATCAGCAGTATAATGTAATTATGGTGTTTGATAACGATGTGTTATTCTTAGCTGATGATGGAACGAACCTTAAAGGTTTTTCTGCGACACACGTTAACACTAATACTTATATGTTTAACACAGGTAGTGAGGTCGGCCAGGCTAAGTTACAGATTCAGTTGTTAGACAACAAGCAGTTTAACGAGGGATCAATCTTAGACCCTAACTTCGATGTAACGAATGATATCAATGGTATTATTGATGCGACTATTACTGGTACTGCTGTTGCAGGTGGTGATATTACTGTTTCAGTAACAGCTATGTTAAATGAGGCATCTAGTGTAGAGGGTCTTACAGACAACGAGTTTAGAATTTTACTTAATGGTGTAGCAGAAGTGCCTACAACTGTATCTTATGATGCGACTAATGAGACTTATGTTCTTACACCTACGAGTACAACAACAGCTAGTGATGAGGTAGTTGTTCAGTTGTCAGACAACTTAGATTCTAAAGTTGTAGCACAAGTTGGTGATTTATTCTATCAAGGTAGTTCAAATGTTATCACAGTAGCTTAATAATCTATGTCTTTAAGAGGTTTTTTAAAGATAAAGACTTTTGGTTCAGGCTCTCCCAATAATCCAATAGGAGAGCCTAGACCTTTTTACATACTTCAAAACGGAGTAACTGTAAGGCTAAAAGGAGGATATCCTGCTGGCACAACAGGTAAAGCCGATGGCGACTTTAGTGGTAAAATATACACAGCCGTAAGTCAATCAGAGTTAACTCAACTAGATAAACTTACAACCGATTGGGCTTTGATATGTACTACTCTTTGTACTGATTTCAATAAATTATTTTCTAGTATATCCTTAAACCCAGATATAAGGCATTTTGACACTTCTAACGTTTTAAATTTTTTCCAACTAGCAAGATTCAATACGCTTTTCAATCCAGAATTAAAATATTTAGACGTTTCAAAAGTAATAACCTTTACTGAAGCGTTTAGATTATCGGGTTTTAATCAGCCTATAAACGATTGGAATATGATTAGTGCTTCAAACACAAGGGATATGTTTAAACAAACTCAATTTAATCAGCCTTTAAACAATTGGGATGTAAGTAATGTTACAAACATGGATAGAATGTTTGATAATGCAGGTGCATTTGAACAAGACATTTCAAATTGGTGCGTTGAATTAATACCAAGTGAACCAACAAATTTTGCTAATAATTCTCCATTAGATAATTTACCAAGTTTCAAACCGAATTGGGGAGCAGCTTGTGGCCCTACAAATCCTCCAAACAAGATGACTATATTAACTATAACAAATTAGATATTATGAGTGATTGTAACTGTAAAAAGAAGTCGAATTTAACAAGAGTAAGCGCAACCAAAAAATGCAATTGTATGAAAATATTAAGCACACATTTCAGTAAAGAAGCTTTCAAGAACTTTCAGATGTTAACTCGTGACGAGCAACGAGAATACATAAAACAAAAAAATCCTTTATCTTTGATGTCGGAGATAGAAAAATCTCTAAAGGATGTAAAGTATGGCAAGTCTAAAAGAAATACAGGAACGGCTAAAAAGAGCAACAAAACAAAAACTACAAGAAGCCGTAGCAAACATAGTTCAAAATGATGACTTGATTTATGAAATCAAAGAGGATAGGCTTGAACGAGGGTTAAGACCAAACAACAACATAATAGGAACTTATAAGAGTGACAGTTATGCTCTTTTTAAGCAAAGCAGAAACCCAAAAGCAGGGGGAAAAGTAGATTTAATTCTTTCAGGTCGTTTTGTAAAAGGTTTTTATGTTGAATCTTTAGGTAATAGTCGATTTATCTTTATGTCTACTGATGAAAAATCAACTTTGCTACAAGAGAAATATGGCAAAGATATAATGGGGTTAAATAATGATTCTTGGAATAAATTACAAAAAGACATATATGCACCTCTTTTAGTAGATTATATTAAATCAATAACAGGATTGTGATAACAGCAGATGATATAACGGCAAAAACATTCTTTAAAGCGTTAGATTTAAACGATTCTTCTTTGTTGGGTGTTGATAGTCACGAAGAAGTTTTTATATCCTTAAAAGACGAGTATTACACTTTACGAAAAGACCCTTTTACCAAAAACGATTTAACTAGCTATAGAAAAATAGCACAACTTACTCATAGGCTATCTCTGTTAAGTCTTATAAAAGAGGTTTATCAGCGATTGCCTTTAGATGGATCAAGACGAGACAAACTACATAAGTGTTTAGAGGACTTAGGTTACAAGATGAGCAAGCAAGACCCTAAAGATGTAGACAAGCTTTTTGTTTCATGGATTGGTCAAGTTAACAACAGTATAAAGATTGCGAAAGCAAGCATCTCCAAGAAGAAAGACAAGAAAGATGATTTCAGTTTTGGTGGCGTATTGGTTGCTATAGAACACGTTATCGAAAGGTCTATTGATGAGAACGTTAGTTTGAGTAAATTTGTAGCTTATGAGAAAGAGGCTAAAGCTATTATTAATCGTCAAAAACAAGCAAAGAAATGAGTGAATTTATAGAAGTACTATCGAAAGAAGCATTAGCCGACATAGATAAACTTATTAAAGCTATTAAGCAAGGTACGGTTGATGTTGATAAATTAAATACTGAATTTAAGCAACTAAAACTACCTAGTGAGTTTTTGGAGGGTTTAAAGAAATATAATGCAGAGACTAGAGCATTAAACGCATTAGAAAAAGAAACATTAAGGCAACAGAAAGCTTTAAACGATTCTATAGCAAAAAAAGCATTAGCACATACTGACGAAAACAAAGCTATACAAAGAATCAGAAAAGAGACAAACGAGTACAATCGTCAACTACGTATAGGCACAGGCTTGTATGCTAAAGTAAATGCTGCTGTACAAAAAGTTTCAAAAAGATATAATGATTTAGCTTTAAGGCAAGAGTTAAGTGGTAAACTGTCAGCAAAAGAAACTAGAGAATTAGAAAGATTAACAGCTAAACTAGGCAAATATCAAGGTGCATTAGCTAAGGTCGATGCTAATATTGGCAAGTACAATCGTAATGTCGGTAATTATGCTAGTGGTTGGAATGGTTTAAGTAACTCTATAAATCAGTTAACTAGGGAAGCACCTGCATTTGCTAACAGCTTACAGACTGGTTTCATGGCACTTTCTAACAACATACCTATTCTTATAGACGAGATAGATGTGTTGAGACGTAAGAACATGGCATTAGCTAAAGAGGGCAAAGCAACTAAAAGTGTATTTGGTCAAGTCGCTAGTGCATTTTTTAGTTGGCAAACTGCTCTATCTGTTGGTGTTACTATTTTAACGTTATATGGCAAAGAAATAGTAGAGGCTACTAAAAATTATTTAGGGTTAGGTGTTGCTGCTAGTAGAGCGTTGGAGATTCAAAAGAAATTAAATGAAGAACTTGCTAATATTGCTAGTCAAACTATACCTAAATTTAAGGCTTTAGTTTCTGTAACACAAGATTTAACTAGAACCAATGAGGAAAGACTTGCTGCTATGCAAGAGTTAAATAATGAATATCCAGATTTTAACTCTAATATATTAACCGAAGAAAATAACACGAATGCTGTTAGTAAGGCTATAACTAATTATATAACCAAATTAAAAGAAAAGGCTTTAGCACAAGCAGCGATGAATTTGGCACAAGAAAAATATAACGAGTTTATACAAAAAGAACAAGAAATTCAAGAGTTTGCAGAAGAAAAAATATTAAAAGTAGCACAAGCTAGAGATAAAAACATAAAGACCATAGGCGAAGCCATAAGAGCCTTTAGTGAGTTGTCTGAAAACATACAAGAGGGTGCTAAAACTAGTTCTCAAAGAAATAAAGCAGATGATGTTTATGGAAGAATATTAGATGGTTTGACAAAAAAACAGATAGAAAGATCAATGATAGAGCAAGAAATTAATGAACTACTATCTAAATATGTTTCTAATACTGATTTCTCTATTAAAAACACAGAAAAATTAACTAAAGCTGTAAAAGAGTTAGTTAAAGCACAAGAAGAATTTGTATCATTAGGTAGTATGGATTTTCAAGATGAAGTATTGCCAGGCTCAATTAGAATGACACAAATGTTATTAAATAAGTTTAAGCAACTTAGAGATGGTCAACTTAAAGGAACAAATCAATGGAGAATATACAACGACCAAGTTGAGGAATTTCAAAGATTATTAGATAATGATTTTGTATTAGATTTTGCAGAAAAAATCGATGATATAGCAACTTCTACCGAAAAGCTAGGAGGTGTTTTTGAAAAGGTATTTGGCGATGATAGTTTACTATGGACACAATTAACACGTTTAGGTAATCTTCTTAACATAAATGCAGACACGATAAGAAAGACAATTAATGTTGTAGGCGATGAGAACGCTAATGAAGAGGATAGAAGAAGAGCGTTAGCAGTAGGAACGGAAGAGATAATAAGTGGTCTTGCACAAACAAGCTTTCTAAATAATCAAGTTCGCATACAAAACGAAATAGAATTAAATCGTAGATACTATGATGATTTAATAAAGCAAGCAGAGGGTAACGAACAACAGCAAGAATTATTAAGAGAGGAAAGAGATAGAAAAGAAAGAGAGTTAAGACGTAAACAAGTACAAGCAGAGCGTGAAAATGCTTTATTTGAGATAGCTATAAATACTGCTAGTGCAATTGTTCAAGCTTTGCCTAATATACCTTTATCAATTGCTGTAGGTGCTATAGGTGCTGTTCAAGCTGCAATTGTTCAAAGTCAGCCTTTACCAGAATTTAAGGATGGTGTAAAGAACTTTAAAGGTGGTTACGCTGTATTAGGTGATGGAGGTAAAAACGAGCCTATTGTAGATAAGTTTGGTAATCTTAAAGGCATTTCGCCTAACACCGATACTGTTATGCACTTAGACAAAGGTGATAGCGTTTACTCTAGTATGAGCGATTTACCAGATAGTGTTTTAGAAAAGACGATGTTGTATAACTTAACTGCATCCTCTAAGTCTTTATCAAGCTATGGTAAGAATGCACAAAATGGATTAGATGCTTACCAATTTGAAAGAGCGATAATTAATAGTTTAAAAAAGGCTAAATTTATAAACAATAACAAAAACAATATTGACTTAGGGCAAGAGTTGAAGTTGTTAAAATATAAAGGTAGATAATGAATTATCCTCACGTACAATATTATTTAGACAATCCGATATTAGGTAGGCGTTTAGTAAAATCAGAGCCTTTAAATTGGGATGACGATGATAAGAAGTTAGTAAGAAACCTAAGTAGTTATGGTGTCTTTACCGAGTTGTCTAGCAACTTAGAATTTGTTAGAGATGCTAAAGACTATATTGTTAGCGTGTTCGAGAATCAAGGCACAGAGGCAGAACTTATCTTAGAGCGTTGGGAGTTAAGAGATATTGACGAGGGTTACGAATTAGATTACAAAGGTCACTTAGACCTTAAAACTTATAGCAATCAAGATTTAAAGGTATCTGTTCAATTTCTTACAGGAGGTTTACAAGCCTTAGTCGAAAGCCAATTAAATGAGGATTATGAGTTAGAGCGAACAACGGATATTGATGGTAATACCATAGGAGATTTAGAGTATGAAACTATACAATGGAATGGGCGTAGATTATTCTTAGAAAGCTTTGCTGAAAGACCAGAAAGCGCACCTAACTCTTTTGAGATATTCAATGTTCAAGGAAATAATCAAATTGCAGGATATCCAGTAAATGTAAATGTTTCTTATCAAAGCGAGGGTTTAGGGATAAACCCTGTTTTTCAAAACAATCAAGTAAATTTAACGCCATATTCTGAAATATACATAGTTCAAGGCGTTGAAAAGCCTAATGGAGCAGGAGTTATATATTTTAATGATACAGAAAATGCTAAAACCTTTTCTGCTAAATCTATATATTCTTTTGAGTATCGTTCTTTATCTTTTGCAGAAGATTTTAACAGAAGAGACAGATACACTTTAATAATAGGTATAGCTAAATACCAAAGGATTAATGATAATTTTGAATGGTCTGAAAACATAATACTAAAATCTAACGATACGTGGTGGCAACAATTAAATAACGCTAATGATACAGGTTACATTCAAGATGAGACAGATTTTATTGAGATAATGGTTAATCCACAAGAGGGAATTGTTTTTACACCTTATCTTTTTTACAGTAGTCAAATACCTCCTAATGTATTTGACCAATTTACAATAAACATATTCAATTACAATTTCAATATAAAGTTTGAAGAAAACAGTATTTTTGAAGCAACAAGTTTTAACTCATTAAAGCTGTATAATGCTTTTGAGAGAATGCTTAAAATATACACAGGAGAGGATGAAAGGTTTTATTCTGACTTTTTATTGAATAGCGATTTTAAAGACGTTTTAATAAGTTCTGGCAGACACATACGTAATTTACCATTATACACAGGAGATAGTTCACCTAGAGCGAGGATATCAATATCTTTAAAGGACTTATATGAAACTAATAATTACTTTAATTTAGGTTGGCACGTAGAGACTATAAAAGGCAAAGAGATATTTGTTGTTGAAGAAAAGTCTTATTATTTTCAGCCAGAGGTAGTTTTAGACTTAGGTGTTGTTTCTAATTTCGTAGAGAAATCAGATGCGAGTAACTTGTTTAAATCGGCAGAGTTTGGCAATGACAAAGCAGGGGATTATGAAGAATTGCAAGGTTTACAAGAGTATAACGCTAAGACTAGATATGTTACAGCTTTAAAGACGAGTAATGAAGAGTATGATGTTACAGGTAAGGTTAGAGCAGATTTAGTTGGAGCAGAGTTAGCTAGACGAAAGAACTACACAGTAGAACCTAACACAGATACGAGATACGACAACGAGAACTTTTTATTCGATTGTAAGCCACAAGGGGATGATTTCACACCTAAAGTATGGCAAGACAGTTTAGCGAGTGAACCTATTTGTTACGATCCTCCAACGGCAGGTAATTTATTACTTACGCCATTTAGGTCGATGGTACGACATAGCAATTGTTTCAATGCAGGCACTAAAGCCTATCGTGACTTATTTACGAGGTATGCTAGTGGTACGGTTGCCGTTGATGTGGCTACGCAATTGCCTAATGAGCCTATACGTTACGAAAATGGTGATATAATTAATAGTGATTTGAAAACACCTATATATGAGGCAGTTGAGTACACTTTTAATAAACCTGTAACAAAGGAAATCCGTAAGATACTTAATGAGAAAACCTTAGTAAATGGCCGTTATGTGCCTAATGTTTATTTTTTGATTAAATTTGTGTTCAAATCACAGACTTATTTTGGTTACATCAGCGAGATTTCTTATAATGATGTTAGTGAATGGAAGTTAATTAAAAGATTTGAATAATGGTATTAACGATTGTAGATTTAAACCCAGTAGTAGTTGCAGCATCGGTTAATCCATGTGAGAATTATGTACATCGTTTTAAGGTTATATGGGATAAAACAGAAGAACCCTATAATCCTAATGTACCTTTAGTCGTAATATTCAATAGAAATACATCAGAAGAGGTAACATCTGATTTGTCTAACTCTGATATAACTTTTGAGGATTCCAATACAGTTGAGTTCGAGAAAGACTTTGAGATAGGTAGAAAATTTGTAGGCTCTGGTACGTCTATAGGTCAAATAAGGGTACAAAATGTAAGTAATACTATATCAAGAAATTCAACTTTTAATCGTGTTAGCAGATGGAGTTATGCTTTATCTGTTTTAACCAATACTGATTTAACGACTACTGCTACAGCTTTAATAAGCATATCAGGTGGCGACCCTTACACAATCATAGGAACTTCTTTAGATGGTGTGATTTACACTCAAACTAACACACAAGTAGTTGCTAGCGCAGGAACTTACACTTTTTATCTAAGAGATCAATTTGGCTGTGAAAAGAGTGAGGAATTTGAAGCAAGTGATGTTTCATTATTTACAAGCATTAACGATTACAATTTCATATCATTATTAAACCCTATAGCTTTTGTTAAGTATCAACCAGATGCTATAAGGAACACTTCTAACACTTTAAGTTATAGCGAGATAACAGAGGTTAATTATGAAAATACGCCTTACATATTTAAGACAGATGATTTTCTATCATTTCAATTTAGGTCTAATTATGACATAAATGAAATCCTAGTTTTACAATGTGAAGAGGTTGTTCAAACTATCACACCTTTTAAAAAGACAAACAATCTTAATCGAAAAGATATTAGGGATATGATTGCATACACAGGTGGTGATGGTTTCCTTAGATTGTTTAATGATAATTCAGGTAACATATATGAAGAATCATCTCCAGGAGTATATGATGCTATAGGAAACAACTCTTTAGATGGCACTTTAATAGTTTATCAAGACATTGGCAAGTTCATAGAGATAGATGGTATAGGTTTAGTTGAGATTACAGAGATAGAGGACGTACCAAATCAAGGTCAAACATTAAAAGTTAGTGTTGCTAATAGTTTGTCATCGCCTCAAACATTTAAAGTTATAACTAATTATTCTTTATTGAATTACGATGTTTACGAGTTTTTTGTATCTATGTCTGCTATACAAGGAATTGCTCAATTAGGTATATCTATGGGTAGTAACACAGAATTTAATACTGGCAATCCTATAGACAATTTGGTATTTATATCAGAGCCTTTTTTAGTTGATGATTTCGATACTAATGAATACTTCAAGTTTACTTGGAACAACAGTAAGAACAATCAAATTATTTGGCAGACAGGAATACAATGTTTTGCTTACTTTAAAAAGCAATACAATCCTATCTTTGAGCCTTTAGATAGTAATGAGATATACACGACTGACATAAGTAAAACTATGTTAGAGGGAGAGGTTTACGAGACATATATTTTTGTATTAGATGCTGTACCTACGAATGTAGCAAGGCAGTTATTATACATTACCTCTAGTGACAATTTAGTTATAGATGGTTTAAATTATGTCAAGGAAGATACACCAGAGATAGTTGGATTAGTTGGTTCTAATCTTTATACTGTTTCTATGAAATTAACATTATCTGATAATTACAATAGTAATTCAGAAAGTGGTACAGAGGAAATATTTAACGGTTCTGATTCAGGTTTATCAGGATTTTTAGGAATAGGAGGATAATTATGGCAAGCATAGAAGAAAGAATACAAATAATAGAGCAGTACATAGCAAATTCAAGGACGTTGAATCAAATGCCTTTTGTTAACTCATTAAGCGGTAATGAAACTTTAGCGATTTATAGTCCTGCTATTAGGACTTTAGGTCAATATGCTGTAGCCGATATATTAGCAGGTGGAACAATTGATCCTACTAACGATGTAAAATTAAATTATGTAAATTTACCTAATCCAGACTTTACACAACCTATTGAAAGTCAAATAGCAAGTTTCATAAATTTATCTACCTCTTTTGATAAGTTGCCTAATGAACTAATTTTATACGTTGCCACAAGAAAACAAATAGACGTCAATACTGATTCAGGTTGGTCTTTTTACAGAGAGGCTTATGTATTTAATGTAGTTAAAGGTACTTATGGTAAAGCTAGTGGTAACACTACAATAAGCACAGACTTAGTTTATCAAGGTAGAAGCTTATCTAACGTAGCTAACACACAATTAATACAAATTGGTGCTACATTACCATATAATATAGAAGATGTCGTAAACGGCTCTACAGCCTTTACACCAACACAAGGAGGTAATATTCTTATAGAGGTTCAAGTGTCAGGTAGAGGTGACGAATATTGGTTGTACCAAGGACAAACACAACAAGATTTAGGTAGTGGTGGTTATGTAAGCACAGCAAGTGATTACATAGAATTAGCTACTGCAACACCTGATCCTAGTGATTCAAAAAATGACACAGGTGATTCATATTTTTCAACTGTAGAAACTATCTCTGATTTAAGGGATATTCAAGAGCTTGAAGATGGTAAAATTGTAGAGGTCTTATCTCATAGTAGAAATAATTTAGATAAGGAATTAGGTGGAGGTTATTTTGTTTATAAATCACAACCTTTATTCGAGATATTAAGTTCAAACAATACAACAGCAGGTTCAGGAATACATCCCACACAACCACAAATAGTTACACCTTTAACTACTGAATTAAATGCAGCCGTACCATTTGGAACTAAAGTATATTTTGACAATGGTTCTACAGGCGAGATAATACAAAGTATAGGTGTGCCAGCAGATGTACATAACAATATATATTTAGTAGGGTCTACAGATATATTTATAAGGAAGTTGTCTGGCGATTTTGAAGATGGAGCAAAGGCTTATTTCTTAGACGATAATGGTGAGTTTATAAAGCCTAATTCTGATAATGGTTATTGGCAAAGAATATTAAAAGAAAATTATGTAACACCTGAAATGTTTGGAGCAATTCCTAATGATAGTATTTATGAGGGAGCAGTAAACGATTCTACAGAAGCTATGCAGTCTGCTTTTAGTTCTTTTAAAAATCTAAAAGTATTTGCAGGCTCATATTACATTTCATCTGAATTGAATGTTACCGTAAATAAAATTTATTGGTTTGAGGGGAATGAACATAATCATATATTTAGGAATGAAAATAATAGAACTTATTTTTTAAATAAAGATGCTAGAGCATTACTTTATACTGACCAAGATATTGTTATGATATCACAATATGGCAGTTTAAATATAGCTTTAACATTAGATACATCTTTGATTCCTAATCATACTGCTATGGCAGCTTATAGGATTAATACTAATATTAGAACTAGTGGTATAACTACCAAGATAGTTGTATATGGTAATTCAGACACTATATTAGATACGCCTGACTCTGGGACTAAAGCTTTTGCTTTAGATAATTTTAGTCAAATACCTGAAATTTATGAATATCAAACACCCTCTGGTTATTTATACGAATCATCTATTCATGTTGTAGCATATTATTGTCATACAGTTTTTTCATCTACAGAAGAGGATGCTCAAAACACTAGGTCTAATTATTTTATGAATACCAATAAGTATAGAATTTTTGGTGATTTTGTAAAAAGAGGTTATTGGTTTGAAGATTCTAAAACTCAAATATGTGAGTTTAAAGGTTTTGTTCAGTCAAGACCTAATTATGTAGATGGGGTAGATAATATATGTAACTTTTTAACCAGTCAAAACTCTTTTTATGACGTACTTGTTTTTGACTATAATTTAAGTAATGATAGGTATTCGGAAGCAGTTAAGTTTACTAATTCTACATGGGAATTAGGTTGGGTTACTAAAAGATTTGGCATCACACAAGCACCAACTGAAAACTCTGGTTCTTTAAATATCTCACAAGAAATAAGTAATTATTTGTCAAAGTATGATTTTGTAAATACTAATTTGCCTTTAGATAAAACTTTATCAACAATAAATAACTTGTATATATCTAGGTTAGACAATCCTTTAACAGAATACTTTAGACAATTCCCACAGAATTATAGTATTAAAGCTTATACAAAAACACCTAGCTATGATTTAAGAGTTAATTTAAGAGCCACAGAAGCAAGTGGCAACCCTGATGTAAATGATGTTACAGATATAGTTGACGATGGGGTTATTATAGAAAACCCAGAAAACTTATCTACATCTTTTAAAAAACCTCCTATTTTTAAATATGGCTCAAACGTAGATAAAGATAATGTTTATGTTGAGATTTATATAAACTCAGCAGGTTTTAGCGTAAATGACCTTAAAATGTCTTTTGGGGGAGGTGCTAATTTTTTACAGATAGTTGATAATTTACAGTCAACACCTGTTGAAGTTTTCTACGGTAGTATTTCTGATATCGGAGGTAATGATAATAAAAAAGTATCAATTTCTAGTAGAATAAGTGGAGAGACTATAATTAGAATAATAGGTAATAACAACGATAAGGTTATATCTACTTATGAGGATGTTTTTGAACTTAGGGATTTTGGAGGTTTTGATTTATCAGGTGCGCTTGATAGTGAAAGTTTTAGAACACCTCCCGTATTAGGTATAGAGGGCGGTCAAACAGTTTATGGAGATATATTTAAAAATAGTAATTCAAATCCTTTTGTATCTAAAGAAGAAATAAATTTTAATTTTCTTAACGCCTCTAGTTTATCTTTTTCTGTAAAAGTAAATCAAGTAGTGTCTTATGATGCAACAAGTGGTAATTCAGAACTTAGAGTTATATCTACAAATTTTTCAGAAGAAGATGATGGTAAAATATTTACTGTTACTAAGACTGATTCTAGTGCAAATACTGTATTAGTAAGAGGTTTTGGTATAGATGTTTTAGGTGGTAATTTTGAAATATCTAACCAATATGAATCTTTAACTTTAATTTATGACCATAACAATTTACAAGTTATACCAATATATTCTTATGTACCTGAAATTAATACTTTAGTAAAGGATGATTTTATAGGTAAGATATTTAGTTCGATTAATAAAGATTTTGATGGTGTACTGACAGCTAATGCTACTAATACTGTTGCTACAATGGATGTAAGTGGTGATAATACCTTAATAGTAGATTTCACACTAACCAATGGTACAAATATAAGGACTGCCACTTACAAGTGCGTGTATAATGGTTTAGATATTTATGATAACATAAGTACAACAGAGGTTGTAGAGTTTGGTACATTTACGGGTATATTGGATGTAAGGTTTGTTATATCAGGTAACAATGTTGAGTTAGAGGTTGTTACAGATACATCAGGTAATGGTGGGAACAATTGGAAATTAAAAACACAGGTTAGAAAATTTTAAAATAGATATATATGATAGTTTTATATAAAACAAGCCAAGACATGACATTTGGATTAGGGAGAAAGGTTTACACAGCACCTATATATGTCAGGGTAGATTTTCCAGAATGGAAGTCAGACCATGTAGTACCTAGGGGAGAATACTACGCAATTGTAGATGGTAAGAAATTACATTTAGATTTCTTTACAGGGAAGTTAGATTTTGATACTATAAAGCAAATTGAAGATGGTTTAGTGCCAAATGTTACAATCCCTGCTTTCACACAAGATGTTAATATCGTAGATGCAGTAGAAGAAAGAATTAGGCAATTTGCACTTATAAAGATTGATATGCAGTTTGCGGAGGATAACACAGACAACTTTGGGATTAATTCATCTTTATTGGTAGAGGAAATAATATAGTTATGATTTGTGTAAACTTTAAATATATAACAATAAAACAAAGATTATGACTGTACCTACATATACTATCCCTCCACAATCAGAAGATTTTAAACCATTTATAAAAGAGGGAGATACTATCAACTCGTTTACTATCACAGCTAGTGCTGACTTTGATTTAGCAGGTGCTAGTGTCAAGTGTCAAGTTTACGATAAAGATGGTAGGTTAGTCTTAGACTTGTCTACCGATAACGGAGGCTTGTCTTTAGATGGTCAAGTTTTAACTTTCACAGAAATATCAGCTATTGATAACAAGTTGCAGTCAGGCACACATAAAGGCGATGTGCAATTTACTTTCTTCAATGGCAAGGTGATAACACCTTTTAATATAGAGTATGTGATTCAAAAAGAATACACGATATGAGCAACTTTGATTTAAGTATAAATGTAATTGATGTAAACTTTGAATTAAACTATTCTGGCAATACTTATGCTTTAAAATCTACTTTAGTGATAAAGGGAGAGAGTATAAACGAAACGCCTGAAAGCATAAAAGAAAAGTATGAGTTTAACGATGATACAAATGCTTTTACAGATTCGGAGAAATCAAACTTAGCTAATCAAAGTGGTGTTAATACAGGTGACGAGACAACATCTACTATTCAAGACAAAAGACCGTTATACACCGTAAACGGACAATCGTTAGAGGGTAATGGTGATATAACAATCTTAGGGCAAAAAGGAGACCAAGGCGAACAAGGTATTCAAGGTATTCAAGGAGAGCAAGGCATTCAAGGCGTTCAAGGAATACAAGGTGAAACAGGCGCAGATGGCCAAGATGGCCAAGATGGTGTTGATGGTCAACAAGGTATTCAAGGAGAAAAGGGTGACAAAGGTGATGATGGAGCAGATGGCTCACCTGATACGGCAGAGGACATTAAAAACAAGTACGAAAGCAACTCTGACACTAATACTTTTACCGATGATGAAAAAGATAAGTTAGCAAGTTTAGAGAGTTCAAAGTTTGTAGGCGAGTTCGTTTCATTAAGTGCTTTACAGACAGCTTATCCGACAGCACCAATTGGTAGTTATGCTTTTGTTGATGGTGGAGCAGGTTCATCAGTAGAGAAATATATATGGGATAGTTCTGATGGTAATTGGACTATACAACAAGGTGTTTCAACAGAAGAGACATCTGCAAGCATAAAGCAAAAGTATGAGGACAATCCTGATACTAATAACTTCAATAATGCTGCAAAGCAAAACTTAGCTAATCAGAGTGGCACTAACACAGGCGATGAAGATACTGCATCTATTCAAAGCAAAAGACCTTTATATACAGTCAATGGTCAAAGTTTAGAGGGTAGTGGAGATATAACAATACTTGGTCAACAAGGAGAGCAAGGTATTCAAGGAGAAAAGGGCGATAAAGGTGATGATGGAGAGCAAGGAATACAAGGTATTCAAGGCGAACAAGGAATACAAGGAGAGCAAGGTATTCAAGGTATTCAAGGAGAGGCAGGAGCAGATGGTGCAGATGGTTTACCTAGTCCAACAGCCGTTTCAACTGATGCTGATAATATAGCAGTATTAGGTAGCGATAATTTAATTTACGTACCTCCAGGAATACCAAATTCTGGTTCTGAAAGTTTAAGATATATATTTTCTACTGCAACAAACCCACAAGAGCCTACACCAAACACTTTTCAAACTAATAATGTAGATAATACATTAGTTACAGAGTTATATTTTAGCACGACTGCATATCCAAACAGAAGTGTAAGCAATATTTTAGAACTACTTAATAGTGGAGATGCTTTATACATACAACAAAGCAATAACGACGATGATTTTATTAATGCAAATATATCAGGTGATGTAATTGATAATGGTTCTTTTTTTACAGTACCTATAACAATAGAAAGTGCTGGCAATAGTTTTGTACCAAACTCTTTTTCAAATATTATAGTTTATCACGCTAGTGGTGGAGGTGGTACAGGTGGAGGTGTTACTGAATCAGAAGTTGGTGCAATTGCAGCAGGCTCAACATTAGGCTTACAGCAATCATTATTAGCAAACGCAGGGCAACCTGGTTTAACTGTTTTAGCAGTTGGATATACAGACACAGGAAAAGTACAAGGTACTAGCTTAGGTGATGGTAATGTTGTTGAGGTTTATGCTAATGGTGCTGATTTTAATAACGGTGTTGTTTTATATCGTGAGTTTATGAACTTTGGCGAGCCGATATGTTTTACAGGGGTGTCTATAGGTGCAATTATAACTGCATCAACAGGTTTTTATGGTTTTTGTGAGCAAGAATCTGGAAGCGATGTTTCGCCTATGCCTTTATTAAGTTACGGACTTTCATTTACAAGTACATTCTTTTTTGCATTTAGACAAAGTGAAAGTTTGCCACCAGCTAATCAAAATCAAGGTTGGGTTCATGTTGTAGCTGGGCCATTAAAAACATTAGTTACATTAAAGAGAGGAACAGGGGTTGTTGTAAATGGTCAAGAAAATATAGAGGTTCAACCTTGGAGTTATTTACGATTATTTACTAACGGAAATACTGAATTTATTTTAGAGGCTACAAATCCGATTATGTCTTGTGTAGCTGCAAGGATGGATAACGATGGTTCTGGTAGATATTCAGATTCTCGTTTAATAATGCCTTTAACAAACGATGGTATTACTTGGCCTCGTTCTGGTAATGTATCAGCACCTTTTGATAATACTTTAGTTAATTACTATGTTCGTGATGGTGCAACAGGTTCTTTTGTTGTTTCTCCTGGTTCTCCTATTGATTTTGATGGTGCATCTGGTACAGGTGCAAGTGACCAAGATTACGAACCAAATGGAGCTACAAGAGTAAAAGCGGTTGGTTTAATTTCGGCTTATAGTGGAGCGGATAGTGCTGGTGCAGAAGCATCTCCATTAATGCCAACATCGGCAATGTCGCAAGTTGTAGCGCAACCTATTTTTATACGAGATAACGGAGATGGCGGTAATAGTGGTTTAGCTTTAGCATCTCCTTATGAGGGTACTGCAAAAGTTTATCAATGGAATTTTACAACAGGTGAATTAGATTTGGCTTATACCGTTCCATTATTGAGAAATATAGGAGGTACAACAGTAAGAAATGACCAAAATTTCCCAAGTTCTGGGCAAGTTGCAAACGAAACAACAGTCGGAACGGTTACATTAGTGGGTAACTTAAACCCAGGTATAATAATTGCAGACGTGCCTTTTACTTTAGTAACGCAAAGCGATTCAGAACCAAATGGTGGATGGCCATTATTAAGAAGTCAAAACGGAACTACAACAACAGCGATAAAAAACAATGACGATGAAACTTTATCTTTAGGTATAACGCCTGCTACTTTAAAAGCGGAAATTACAGAGGGAGCAGATGGTTTGTTATATAAGAGAGTGATTAATGCAGGTGTGGTAAGTTATGTATTAGCCTAGTTAATTATAAATTTTATATCTTTAAACAAAATTATGAGTGTACCAATTTTAAATATACCATTACAAGATAAAAGTGATAACATTTTTATAAAGGAGGGTGACACTATTATAAGTTATGATATTACTGTCAGCAGTAATTTCGACATGACAGATGTAGTAGTTGAGTGTCAGCTATACGATAGTAGTGGTAGGATGAAATTGGACTTATCTACGGAGAATGGTCGTTTATCTTTGGATGGTCAGAAGATTATCTTTGAAGAGATATCAGCCGATGATAACATATTATTCTCTGGCAAGTACAAAGGAGATTTAAGGTTTAATATGCCTAACGGAGAGGTATGGAAACCTTTTAATATTATTTATAACATCAGTAAGGAATATACAATATGAGAGATATCATATCACCATATAAAAACATACTTGTAAAGTTTAGTGTCAACTATAATGTTGATGCTGTGGTGTTTGATGTGCATTACGACGAAAGTTCTTTATCGTTCTCGTCTTACAATAAAGTAGGCCAAGTGACAACGCCTCCTAATAAGATGACTATAACTGATATATCTTTGCAAAGCACAACGCAACCAAATCAGATGACTATAACTAATATTATATAAAAATGGCAATAGTAACGATAACAGCAAGTTTAAATGGAGGCGACCAAATAACACCTAATGCAGATTTGACATATAAGGTTTACAATGGCTCTGATTCTTTGATTACATCTAAAGGGAGTGCAAATACTGATACAGATGTTTCTGTTATAGGAGACGTTGTAACGCTTATCAATGTAGACATAGGATCAGAAACATTAATTAAAATTACAAGCACAAATCAATTCGGTCAAGAATCACCTTTAAGCGATGTGTTTGATTTTAACTCTATTCCTGTTATAACTTTAAATGGGTCTGCAAATATATCTATAGACCAAAACTCTACTTATGTAGAACAAGGAGCAACTGCATTTGATAATCTTGATGGAGATATAACTAATGAAATAGTGATAGGTGGAGATGTAGTTGATACAAGTACATTAGGTACATATTTAGTCACGTACAATGTAACTAATTCACAAGGGAATCAAGCTGTAGAGGTAATTAGAACTGTTGAGGTTATACAATCAAGTCAACAATTAAAAGTATTATCTTTACCAAGTCAAGGTAAAATTTTATCATTAGAAAGTCAAAACAAAGTTTTAAATATATAAATTATGGCACTACAAAAAGCAGATGCAACAATAACAGGAGAACAAAATTTAACTGATGCAGACATCTTAGAAATACAAGAAACGTTAAATATATCAGACCCCACAAAAATATACACTTCAAAAGGGGATATATATTCAATCGAGGGTTTAACAGAAATTCAAGCAGGGCAATTATTACAAACTGCTGTCGATGGAGTTGGTAATGTAGGTTGGGTTTATGTACCATCTGGAAATTATGATAATGATTTAGGCGACACTTTAACTATTAAAGACCAAAGAGAAATTAATGTATTTGGTTTAGGTCGTTCTGATGTAATTATTAAAAACACTTTTGGTTTTCATGCTCTTGTTATAGATGGCACAGGATTGACTGTTTACAGGGGTACAATCAGAAATATAGCATTATTTACACCAAGACAATTAGGGTTAGAAACGGGGGATGCTATACACGTAAAAGGGTCTTTTGTTACATCTTTTAAAATATTTAATGTTCATATTCAACAATCTGACAGACACGCTATATTTATTGATTCTGATGTTGTGTCTATAAGTATTGAAGCACAAGTTACTGATGCTGATATATCATCTGGTATTAGAGAAGATACCGTACACATGCTATCTGGACATAGTGTTAAAATATCGCAAGGGCGAAGCCATAAATATTATTTTGGTGCAAATTGTTTTAATGGTGTTGTGTATGAAGATTATTTAAGAGCAGGAAGCGAAATTTCAATTGTTGATGACGGAGAAAATAACAAGGTGGTAAAAGTTGACAATTATCAGCCTTACAAAGTATCTGATAAAAAAAATTACTTACCATTTGGCGGCTCTTATTTGCCTTTAAATTTATCTAGTTTTAATTTACCTTTAAATAAAATTGATAATGGGATTGTATTCGACTATTCAAAAAATGGTAAAGATTTAACAGAAACAGATGGTACATTATCTTTTATTTCTGATGACACTTTTTATCAAGTTCCTAATTTTGATGGCACTAATAGTATTGGTATATCTGGTACACCTTCAATTAATTTAGGTAGTGATTTTGCTTTTTACTTTTGGATTAAACCGACAACTAATAGTCAAGGTGTATTTTTTGAAAGCGGTGCAATAGAATTTCAAATAAACTCATCCAATCGTTATTCGGTAAGTTTTGCTTGGGATAACTCAACATTTAGAACAATTACTTCTAGTTTTGAAGCGGTTTATAACGAATGGACACCTCTAGGTATTATTTATAAAGATGGTGTAGCGAGTATTAAAAATTTAAACACAGGGCAAGAGACAAGTACATCAGATGCAGGAAAAAATTTAACAATATTTTCTGGCTCTTTTTTTATCGGTAAAAGATTTAGTAATTTTTTTAATGGCAATATTGCAAATTTTGTAATAGCTACAAATGTAAGTGAAGAACTTAATAAGGCTTACTACAATCAAACCATTAAATCAATGATAACTTCTGTACCATCTTTAAGCCGTGATGGAAGTAATAATATGAAAGCACCATTAAACTATGCACCTTATACAACTACTGAAAGAGATGCTTTGGTAGGGGTGCAAATAGGAGGAACAATCTTTAATACTACCACAGACCAAATCGAAACGTGGAATGGTAGTTCTTGGGTATAAATTAATATAAATTTTAAATTATGATAAGTTTTATTTTAGGAGTATTAGTAACCATAGCAATATTTTTTCTTTGCCTTTGGGCGATGAAGCCAGAAGAGTTTAAGGCTCTAATAAAGTCTATTGGTGGAGGTGGAATCAGACCTGTTATAAACGAGGACGAGGACGAGGAAGATGATGACTAGATTTCTTAGATTTATAAGGAATTATGCACCGTTTATCATGGTGTGTTACAGCTTTGTATTTACTTTAGTGTGTAGATTCACACCTTTTGAGTATATAGAAGCTGTTTACCCTTATTTATCACAAGGAATTGGTTTTTCATTCTTCACGAATTTAGTAATGGCATCGTTTTATTTTAACACAAAATACTGCGATGCTATAAAAATTGCTTTAATTGGCTTATTTTTGATGAATATTGCATCAATTATATGCGTTTATTACGATAAAAGTAATTTGTATTATGATTTTTTTATTGGTTTAATTACAATTGTTTGTTATGTGTCTACACGAGGGAGAGATAGAGAAGAAAAATGAAATAGTTGACATACAAAAGGAATTTCGTAAAAGGATTAATTCCTATATGAGCCATGCAGTTCAATTCTTTGAGCATGGCGATTTACTGGATTTGCTTAATATTATGATAATTTTATTCGACCATCATACAGGGGAAATCATTAAAGCAAACAAAATGTTTTGTGAATATCTAGGATATGAAAAGGATGAGGTTAAAGGCATGAATATCTTTGAGTTTATTCCAGAGGATGAAAGGGAGCAAAATCGAAAGGCGTTAAAGGAATATAGTCAAGGCTTAGAGCCTTGCAAACATTTGTATCGTAACAACTATACACATAAGAACGGAAGTTTAAAGCCTATGTTTTGGGTAAGAAGCGACATTAATAAACAGCCTTTAATGGGGTATTCCTTTGCTTGTGCGTTAGATAATATCGAACTATATGAGAACTGAAATAGACATTATAATTGAGTTAATTAAATACGTTCCTGTTGTGGGCGTGTTAGGTTGGTGGATATACTCTCTTAAACAACAATCAACATCATCTGAAACATTGTATCAAAAGCGAGAAGAAGATTTACTTAATAAACTTGATACATCTTCACAAGATTATAAAAAGTTAGCCGAAGATGCAATTAAGGTTATAACATTGGCAGATGATAAGTTAAGGCAAAACAACAACCAAAGCGATACAGTTAAGGATATACACCGAATCGTAAAAGAACTTAACTCAAAAATTAAGTAGTGGAGAACGAGGACATTAAAACCAGAGTTGTTAATTTGATTTTAGATAATGGGGTTAGTTTGACTTTGATGGTTTGTTTTTGTCTTGCGTTATACTACATATTACACAAACACAATGAATTGTTATTAGAGCAAATTTATAAACTGATAAGAGATAAGGAAGAACTTGTCGAGCAGTTGTTAGAATGTTACAAATACAGAGATACACCAATAGATTAATATTATGAGAACAGGATTAGGAGGAATAGAGTTAATAAAAAGATTTGAGGGATTTAGAGCAGAGCCTTACATCTGCCCAGCAGGTGTACCAACAATCGGTTATGGTGCGACTTATTATCCTGGTGGTAGAAAAGTCACAATGTCTGACAACGCAATTACAGAGGAAGAGGCTACACAGCTTTTAGCTAATATGTTAGGCGTTTACGAAGAGCCAGTAAACGATAGCGTAACATCCGACATCAATCAAAATCAATTTGATGCCTTAGTGTCTTTTACTTACAACTTAGGCGCAGGAGCATTTAAGAGCAGTACACTTTTAAAAAAGGTAAACGCTGATCCAAATGATTCTAGTATAGCGTTTGAGTTTAGCAGATGGGTAAAAGCAGGAGGTAGAGTTTTACAAGGCTTAGTCAAAAGGCGTGATGCAGAAACAGAGTTATATTTTTCATAGATGAGATGTTACGTTCTGCAATTCTTATTATAGTTGTTTGCGTGTTAGGAGTATTGTTATTTCAGCAATGCTCTAAGAACGAAGATTTAAAAAAGCAACAAGACAACACAATTAATTACCTTAACGATTCAGTAAGGTTTTATCAGAACAAGTTAGGTCAAGAGGTAGCAACAAAAAACACACTTGCAGGAGATAATAAGCAGTTACAGATATTACTCGCACAAACTAATAAAGAGTTTGACCAACTCACTAAAAAATATAAAAAAGTAAAGTCAGCAGTTCAAATAAGAACTATAACTAAAATTGATAGTTTCTTTGTTCCATTTGCCGATACAATCAATTTCACATTTGAGCGACCATTCATAAAAGATAGCGACCATTACAGGATTAAAGGGATGGTTTCTAACAAAGGAATATCGTTTGATGATATAACTATTCCAATGACATTAAGTTATCTCATTGGAGAGCGTAAAAATGGCTTATTCAAGCCTAGAACGATATCAATAGATGCTAAGACAGACAATCCCTTTGTAAATATTCAAGGTTTAGATTCTTATATTTATAAGCCAGAGGTCAAGCGTTGGAGCGTTGGCGTTTACGTTGGATATGACTTTATTAATGGAGATATGGGTATTGGCTTTGGACTGCAATACTCTTTGTTTAGATTTTAATTATTATATTTACAATCTCAATCAAAATATAATATTATGGAAGTGCAAGAATTTATCACCAATAAGGTGTTCATTAGAGGCAACCGATTTCTTAGATTTTTTTACAAGCTATCTTTAAGGTATTACAAGCGTAAGCTGTTTGTTATCACTAAGAAAGTGAGTAAGTTAGACCAAAAAATACTTAGAGCATCGGATAAGAATTTTGTCATTAACGACATTAATTTTTACTCGCCTAGACTATTAATTGTAAAATACAAAGAGACGTTTTCTGATATAGACTATGAGATTACTCTACAAGACCCTACTAATTGGGTTGAGTTTTACAAAGAATCTTTAGAGACTAAAGAGATACCATCCAAGTTAAGACATTTGATTAACATGGAATTGGTAGAGCAATACAGAAACGCTATAGTTGTAGTCAATGAATAAAAGATATTTAAGCACGTATGTTTTTATGTTGTTTGCATACGTGTCGGCAGTCACATACTACTTTGAGAAATTACAAATTGGGGTTAGTAATGAAGTTAGTTACGAGATAACTATTTCTTATTTGTGGTGTGTGCTGCCTTTTATCATTCATTGCTTAATGTTATTAATGTATGAACTGTACTTAGATACAAGATAAATATATGTATCTTTGTAACTCTTCATACTTTTTTAGTATTTATTGATTGATTGAAAATCCCGACTTGTATAGTTGGGATTTTTTTATATCTTTACATCTCGATAAAGTCATAAGTAATTTTTTAGGTTTTATGCCTAGCTTGTAAAAGGGTTAGGCATTTTTTTTTAATAATAGTTGTGTATTTAAAACTAATTGCGTAGATTTGCCTAAATCAATTATTAATACTATGAAAGAATACACGATTATTTATTACCGTAAGGTAGATGGTTCGCCTTTCCCAGATGAGGCACAGATGACTGTTAACGCATTCACTAGAGAGGGTGCTTTCCACAAGATCAAGAAGTTTGATAAGAAAGCTACGCAAATTAAAGAAGTTAAATTATTAAAAGTTTTGTAAGATGGATATACAAGAACACTTAGAAAAAAACATTAAGTCCTTTCAGTCTTTAATCGACCAATTCGCTAAAGAGTTAGAGATTTATGACCTCACTATCAGATTTTATAAAGATATGATAGAGGATGAAACGAAACGAGTACATTTGATTCCTTTACTAAAAGACAAACTTAAAGAGTTTGAGGTTCAACGTAAAAACAAAGCAGAGAGTTTAGACAATTTTCACTTTGACTTAGACTTGTATAAGAAAGAACTTAAACAATTATCAAAATCATAATAGGCATGGGAATTGACTTTTATTCCGAATTAGAATGGGTTGAGGAAAAAATTAAGGAGTGGCAAAATATGATGCAGACTGAAAAATTAAGCACTTTTCCTGAATTTGTAAAATACTCTAAAATAGTTACAAAACTAAACAGAAGAAGAGATTTTTTACGAGATTTAATTGAAAGATTTGAACAATAATTAAAACAATAAGTATGAATGAAAAATTAATTCAGTTCATTTTAGATGAACAAAAGAAGCAACACATAACAGATTATCGTCTTGCTAAGAAATTAGATGTCGCACAAAGTACAGTTGGGCGATGGCTTAAAGGACAAAGCCTTATGACTATCAAAGATTTTTTTAGAATCTGCCAAGTCTTAAAGGTAACTAAAGTTGTCCTAGATCACGATGGAGGTAAAACAACCTTTAAAATATAACCATGAGTAAGGACTTATTTTTAGAACATCGCATCAGGGAAATCGAATTGATGGACACTTGGACTAAGAGAGAAACGACAAACAAAGGCAGACAATTTGCTATAGATATCGCTAATCAAGGTGAGGTCGATGCAAAAGAAGCCTTAGCTAAGCTGACACGATTTAAAGACCTTATAGAGAGTTCTATCAAAGAATTGAAGCCTAACATCGTTATAGAAAAAGAAGCACGAGTAAATGGTGTTACAATGACTTATATCGAGGGAGGAAAGACTTACAACTTTGAAGAGGATGCAGGTTGGTCACACTTGAACTCTAAAGTAGAACACTACAAGAAGGAATTGAAAGAGCGTGAGGCGTTTTTAGTTAGAGCAGCCAAAGCAGGTAACGCTATCATAGACCATGAGGGCGAAGAGATACAGCCAGTATCAGTAAAAGGCTATCGAAAGTCTTACTTAAAAGTAACATATTAATTAGAGCCGAAGCGTTTACGGCAATTTAAACGTATTTTAAAACAATTATATTATGAGAGTTAAAATTAGAGGTTATCCAAATTACTACATTACCTCATGTGGACAAGTTTATTCGGTAAAAAGAAAAAGGTTTTTGACAAACTCATTTACAACACATGGTTATCATAAAATTACTTTGTGTAAAAATGGAAAACAAAAAACATGGAAAGTTCACCGATTAGTAGCAGACCATTTTATTGATAATCCAAAAAACAAAAGATGTGTAAATCACAAGGATGGAAATAAAATAAATAATTCTGTTGAAAACTTAGAATGGTGTACTTATTCCGAAAACCTAAAACACGCTTATAAAAACGGATTAAAAACACCGAGAACAGGAAACCAATATATTGATGATAAAAATCATTATTGGAAAATATCTAAAGAAGATAGAAAATACATAAAAGGTATGATTAACATTAAAACACAACAGCAATTAGCAAAAGAGTTAAGTGTTAGTCAAACTACAATTCATTTAACAATAAAAAAAATACAAAAAGATGTGGCTTAATAGACCCGAAACAAAATCAAAGAACCCTGCTGTTAAATTCTTAGAGTGGAGTTCAAACTACAGATGTTTTACTTATTATGACAGAGAAAAGGAGGAAACTGTACAAGTTGAATTACCTTTAAAGTTTGTCATCTTAGAGCATTACCATACCGTTAAAGGATGGAATGACAAAAGTGGTAGTAGAATCTTTAGTAACGAGGTACTATTTCTCGGTACAGAAGAATTAAAGGTTAAATCATTTAAAGGTGGTGAAATCGCAGAGGGATTCTACAAAGAAATCAAAAGCAAAGTATCTGGCGCAGGAGGACATTACTCTAGGAGTATCTATGCAGTTACGACAGACCTAGAGTTGGTCAACATCTCACTTAAAGGTTCAGCAGTTGCAAAATACTCTGATTTCATTCAAGAATTTGGAGATAACAACTTCGATAAATCATGGGTTACTGTCAAAGAAGCACAAGATATGAAGAAAGGAGCAGTTAGTTATACCGTTCCAGTTTTTGAAAAAGCACAAGATATTAAAGATACGAGCAAAATCATGCCATTTGCTGATTCTTTGATGTCTTACATGGTTGGCTATAAAGAAAATCAAGCAAGCAATACTATTACAAAATCGCAGACATCTGACAATCAAGCAGATGATGACGATGACCCTCCGTTTTAATAACAATAAAAGATACTCTTGCATTCATTTGTGAGAGTATTTTTTTGCATTAATTTGCACATCAAACACAAAAAACACCCTATTATCTTATATATATATTTTTATTTTTATTTATTTTTGAGTTCCATAAATTTATAGAAAATGCTGTTTTACTGTTCTTACTACTATCAATCAATAATTTAAGTCCTACAAACTTGCGTGAATATAATGTATAATGATGTATAATGGTGTTTTAACACTAAAAAATTAATATTTTATGATAACAGTTTTTGCACATATTAAAGAGGTAGAGAATCCTTTTTACTATGAGATTAATGAAGTGCTTAGTATGATTAAGGATGGCCATGCTAAAGAACAGATAGAAGAGATTAGAACTACTACTGATAAAGATGCTAGGAATAAAAAGAAGAGAGAGTTAAAGTCTATTTGCTTTAGTGGGAAGTTTGCTAGACGTTCAATGAAGTCTATCATAGAGCATTCTGGCTTTGCGTGTTTGGATTTCGATGATGTGGATGATCCTACAGCTTTGCGTGATAGCTTACAAGACAACGAATATATTTATTCTGCATTCATATCGCCATCAGGTAATGGCGTGAAAGCGTTAGTCAAGATACCAAAAGACATTAAAAACCACACAAGGTATTACGAGGCGATTTGCGAGACTTTCGACACTAGCTTAGACACTAGCACCAAAGATATCTCTAGGGTGTGTTACATAAGCCATGACCCTGACCTATTCGTAAACGAGGAAAGCAAAGAGTGGAAGTTAAAGAAAGACTACATTGAAGAGAAAATAAATAACGACTATCCTAGATACTTTCAGATAAAGGATGTCGATAAGAAAGTACAGATAATCACAAGTTGGTTCAATAAGAAATTTACGCTGAATGTAGGAGAGCGAAATAACAACCTTTACAAGTTGGCTTGTGGTTTAAATAAAGCAGGTTGTGACAAATCAAAATGCTTAGATATTTTTATGACTTACTACATGAGTGGAATTTCTAAAACAGAACTTAGCTCTATTATCGATTCTGCTTACAAGAATGCAAGTGATTTTAATACGCTGTGTTTAATCGACGACAAAAAACTATATAAGACCCAAGAAATTCTAAAAAAAGGCGTTACAAAGGCTAAAACACACCTTAAACGAGAGGGATTGAGTAAAGATGAGATAGAGGAAGTAGTCGAATATGAATTTGAGGGTGATTTCTTACAATTTTGGGATGTAAATAAGAATGGCAAAGTCTCTTTGAATGATTATAAGTTCAAATTATTTTTAGAGAACAGAGGTTTCTACAAAGTTCAATTGAACGAGCATGAATATACATTCGTGAAAGTGTATAACAATATCATCAACGAGGTAAACGAAACGAGTATTAAAGATTTTGTCTTGACGTATGTATTGGATCAAAACATAGACGTTTATAATTTCTTTGCTCAATCGACAAACAAATTCACAGAGGGATATCTTAATCAGTTATCGACAAAGGAGTTGTCTATGGTTAGAGATACGCCTAACACGAGTTACCTCTTCTTCAAAAATGGAGTATGCAAAATAACTAAAGATAATGTAGAGATGATAGACTACATGAACATAGGAGGTTTTGTGTGGGAGAAAAATATTATACCTCACAACTTTACGTACAAGAAGAAATACACCACAGACTTTGAGAAGTTTATCAAGAATATCACTAAGAAAAATAGTGAACGTAAACTTATTTTAGAATGTGCGATTGGTTATTTGCTATCTACCTACAAGCGACAAGACGAGGGATTGGCAGTTGTATTCTACGATGAGACATTAAACGATAATCCTAGTGGTAGAACTGGTAAGACTTTATTAAGCAAGGCGATATCGCATTGTAGGAAGCTAACGACTGTAAATGGTAAAGAGTTTAACAACAAAGGACAATTCCCTTACCAAACGATTAACCTAGACGATAACGTAATTTGCTTTGATGATATGGAGAGGCGTTTTAAATTCGAGACGTTATTTAGTATCATCACAGGTAACTTAGTCTTGAATAAAAAGAACTTACAGCCGATAGAGATACCATTCTCTCGCAGTCCAAAGATTATGTTTACCTCCAATTACATTTTAAGTGGTGTTGGCGATTCGCATGATGCAAGGAAGTTAGAGATAGAGTTGTATAGACACTACTCTAAGGACTACAGACCAGTAGATGAGTTTAAGAAATTATTTTTCGAGGGTTGGAGTGAAGAAGAGTGGAATGAATTTTATAACTATTTTGCAGTCTCCAATGTTCAGAAATATTTTGAGCATGGGTTAAAGAAAAGCGAGTTAGTTACAGGTAAGACTAAGAAGCTGACTGCTAACACTTGTGATGATTTTTATGATTGGTGTGAGAATGATATGGTATTTAAAGAGGGTAAGTTTTATCGTACAAAAGAACTTATGCAGTCTTATAACGATGGTTCGAGAGAGATGCCACGAAACATGACAGCAAGTTGGTTTGGGCGATGGTTAGCCATGTACATAGAGTACAAGGGTTGGAAACGAGAGGACACAACCTCTGGTGGCGTAAGAAAGTTTACAGTAAGTGGCTTTTCGATAGACGACCAAAAAACGAGTAGTAAAGACGAGGATGATGATTTTTTATTTTAAGTTATGATAATACTAAAAAAAGCATTAGCTAACAGAGGCTACACTATAAACAACTATGGTATATTTTGGAGGGATTTGCAAACGCATTTGATAGAGTTGGTCTATAAGGATGGTATGTATCATCCAACCGTTACAGAATATCCTAGTCACCACACCGAGAGCGAACAAAGTATTAATCTGAAACCGATTAAAACCTTTGATGAATTAGATAAAATCGAACAAGTAATAATTTAAGAGTATGAAGTTAAGAGATCATCAAATACTAAAGGGAGTTTTAGTCAATCAAACACTACTGAAATATAAAATCGCATACCTCTCTGGTGAGGTGCGAAGCGGAAAGACACTTACAGCTTTGTATGCAGCAGACTTATTCCTATCAGCAGATAAATCTGTCCTTATCGTCACCAAAAAGAACGCTATACCTAGTATAATGTCCGACTATGATAAGATGAATTTCCAATATAAGCTAACTGCTATAAACTACGAATCGCTGCATAAGCTAGAGGACACGAACTACGACCTGGTAATCTATGACGAGGCACATAAATTAGGTGCTTATCCTAAACCAAGCAAGGCTACAAAGCAATGCAAAAAAATGTTCTACAAGATACCATGTATTCTTATGAGTGGAACACCTGCTACCGAAAGCTACTCGCAATTGTACCATCAGTTTTATGTGTCAAAATATTCTCCGTTTGCCTCGTATATTAATTTCTACAAGTGGGCGAAAGATTATGTAGACGTAAAGCAAAAGCATATTGCTACGCATATCATAAACGACTATTCAGGTGCTAAAGTCAAAGAGATAGCTAAAGTGCTAGAGGATTATAAGGTTGTGATGACACAAAAGGATGCAGGCTTTCAAACGCAAATCAATGAGCATATCTTGAAAATAGATGTGCCACAAGCGATTAAGAAGTTAGGTAGACAACTATTAAAAGATAGGGTTATCATGGGTAATAACGGATATATTCTAGGAGATACACCTGCTAAACTAAAGTCTAAACTGCATCAGCTTTTTAATGGCCATTGCATTATAGAAACGGATGAGGAAGAAACTTACACCAAAATATTTGACGATTATAAAGTCAAGGCGATCAAAAGATTCTTTGTTGGCAGAAAAATTGCTATCATGTATTACTATAAAGCCGAATTAGATATGATTAGAGACGTTTTCTCCGATGATATAACCATAGACATAGATGAGTTCAATACAACGTCTAAGAACTTAGCTATACAACAACGGACAACAGAGGGAATGAATTTATCGAAAGCCGATTGTTTGGTATATTTGAATTTCGGTTTCTCTGGTAAGGATTACATTCAGTCTAGGGATAGGTTGACTGTAAAAGACAGAACGACCAACGATGTTTACTTTGTCATTGAGACAGGTGGCATGAATGGTAAGATTTTAACACGAATAAGGGATAAGAAAGATTACAACAGCTATTCCTTTAAAAACGATTTTAAGTTATGAGAAAATTAATTATTATTATCGCATTAGCTTTAGTCTCTTGCGAGGACAGAAGATGTGACGACAGAAGAGAAGAGATTGAGGTCTATTATTACGATTTGATTGATAGAGCGATAGGTAGTGGCAACTTCTTACAAGCTGAATTGCTAACGGAGGAAATGGAACGAGCATTAAGAGAGGCTTGTGAGTAAGCAACAAACAAAACTAATGAAGTATTGGCGAGGTAAGGGTTACTTCGTCATAAACCTCATCCGATGCACACCAGTTGGATTGCCAGACCTTATTGCTTTGAAACCTAACGAGGTTATATTTATCGAAAGCAAAGAGGATTGGGATAAGCTATCTCCTTTACAGATTGCTAGACTGAAAATGCTAAAAGCTGTAGGTTTTAAATGCTACGTAAATCACAAACAATGGTAATAGATTTTAATACAAACATAGAACAAAAAGCACCTAGTGGTAGACCATTTAAAGTTGTAGGCACAACAAAATTACCCAAGTCCTACATTAATGGTTTTTACGAATGGGTGTTGCAAATCAAATACTTAGACGATAATAAGTATGCTGCAATCAAAGTAGATACTAATGGTAAATTCATCAAATTAATAAAAAAGACATAAAAACACTTGCGTATGTAAAACTAATTGCATAGATTTGTACTCAATCAATAAGAAAATACTATGACAAAACACATTGACAGCGATATATTCGCTAGAGTTATTGAGAACTCATCTTATCATTTAGATTTAGACAGAGGCATACATAAAGCTAAAGCTACGCATTTGAACTATGTAATAGTCTACTGCTTTCAAGAGAAAAATGTCTACGGATTAGAAATCGAAGATTTTGGTTATTACACAGAGCAAGGTTTTGTTCAATGCGTTCCTACGATAAAGCAGATTAAGCAGATGAAGGGCAACTTAGATGAGGTCTATACGAACTATGTATCGCATAACATTAAGCCTTTTAACGTCTACATTGTAGATGAGTTAAGTAAATACACCATTGTATATTGGGCGAGAAATGAGTATGGCGACAAAGATTGGTGCGTTAAAGAGTTGTACGCAAAAAATCAGGATGAAGCTAAAGACATATTAATCTCTCTTGATCCATCAATCAAATTACCATTAGAAGTATTATAGTATTATGCACAACGTTGTTGTATATGATTAGTACGTGTTTAAAACTACTAATTAAGAAAATATAGTAAAACTTAAATAAAGAAATTATCAATTAAATAAAGACCAATAAAGTATTAATTATATACTTTAATTAAAAATATTATGAGACTAAAAGATATAAAAACAGAAAAAGATTTTTGGGAGTTCTCCGACAACTGGTATCAAAGAGCGCACCGCCTACGTGAAGTATGGCAAAACCCAAGAGAAGAAGAAAGCAGGCAAGCAAAAGCGTTTAAGCTATGGCTTATTATGTATGATAGGGTAATGAAACTTGTGCCAATAGCTACAAAAATCAGCACACACATGCCTTCTAACAATTTTGAAAAAGGCGGTGTCCATTTTTAATTATTGTAGATAACGGTTTGGCTATGCTGACGTTGTGAGGTACGAGCAATGCAGTATAGGTAGTGTTAGGGTTAGTTTTTTAAAAAGATAAAAATGAAAAAAGGACAATATACATTAGAGAGTTGGATGATTGCAAACGGTAAAATCGGAGATAGCTTTTATAGCCATAAGAAAGACCGACACTTAACAGCAATAGCATCTCATCACAATAGAAAAATAATTACCGAGAATTTGATTATAGTTTCTGACTATATGAAATCTCCTAAAGCAGATAAAATAACTAAAGTAACATTAATATGAGTAAAGAAATTAAAATAGAAATAACCGAGCAATGCACTATATACATTGTTGGCGTTAGTGATAAGTTTAGAATCGTGCAAAATAGAGATAATGAATTTGTTATACAGAAACTATTTTATAGAACACAGACAAAAGGGTATTTGTGGTGGAAAAAAACAAAGATTTTGGATAAATGGAAAAGAGTTGATAAAAACGGACATATCTACTATAACATTCTTTCCAAAATCAACGACTTCAAAACATATAAGACTTTAGACAAGGCAATAAAATGGATTGAGGACTATAACAAATACCCGATTTATCATTAACGCCAACTGTTGTATAAAAATAGTGCGAATTTAAAATAAAAATTATGAATAGAATACCAAGTTATCCAAGTGCAACAAAAGCAGTTTTAATAGGAATAAGTATAGCATTGATTTTATACGGTGTTGTATGTCTTTTTTAATTGCATACAACGGTTTGAATATGGTGCGTAGCGACCTAAACAGCTATAAACTTTGAATTAGTATTAAATTAAATAAAAAAACAATGAATAAATTAAGTAAAAACAAAAGCTATGCACTATATTTTGTGTTAGGCTTAGTTATTTTATGGTTATTAGCCTATGTATGCTTTGCGTTTGTATTGGCGGAACTTAATCCCTTTAAATGGGAACAATCAATTAGGGGAGGATATGTGTTTGCTATGGTAAGTATACTTGCACTTAGTTTACCAATATCACAACTTATTAAATTAGAGCTTGACTAATTAAGTCTAACGTATTGTGTATGGTGCGTATGCCGATAGGCTATGCAATATACACGTTGTTGTAAGTAGTTAAATTAAAAAAAAATAGCAATGGGAATAAACAAGATATATAATAAAGATGCTTTTGAATTACTTAAAAGTGTAGATAATGAAAGTGCTGACCTAATAATATTAGACCCTAATTATCAAGATTGGGATAAGTTTTGCAAAGATGGTATTATTGATTTAGCATTAAGTAAGTTAAAAAAAGAAGGGAATTTAATAATGTTTACAAAAAAACCTTATGACTTTAACCTTAGAAACATTATAAACCCATATTACAGAAACGAAATAATTTGGAAATACATAAAGACAGGTAATTGGGTCTCTAATAAGCTACCTACGTATTCCTATCAAAAAATATATTGGGCAAACAAAAGCAAAAGCAACTTTTTTAACCCAAGAACAGGTATGCCATACAGTCCAAACACACAACAAGGAAACAAAGGGTATTTAGTATTTGATGGTTATAAAGAAAAAAGTAAGCCTTTTAAGAATAGTGAAGATGGCATTTGGCTGAATGACTTTTTGCATATAGAACGAAAGAGAGAGGGGGAAGGGAAGATACCAACAAAGCCGATAGAGTTGTGTCAAATTCTTATTAGATGCTTTTGCCCTAAAAAAGGATTGGTTGTTGACCCTTTTTGTGGCGGTGGGAATATACCAAAGGTTGCAAGGTGCGAAGGTGTTAATTTTATAGCGGGTGATTTAGATGAATACTGTGTTAATTACACAAAGGATAAATTAAACAAGTGCGGGGGGCTTTTTTAATTTTATTACTTACAACTAGCAGATATCGTCAATTCAAAATATTGCACCAGATGGAAACAACTGAAAACACTAAGAAACTACTAAATTTTATATCTCAAAAGTTTGAGGGCGATGAACTCGATAACGAATCTCTGGTGCAAATAATTGAACTGTGTGGAATGTACTTAAATCTTCAAACGATTTCTTCCTATGCTAAAGCGCATAATCTTAGCTACAACGGTGCTAAGAACTTTAGAAATGTGAAAACGATTTTCGGAGGGAAATTTATAATTGATAATTTTTAAATTTTTATTATTTATGAAATTAATTATTACACAAGATATTTTAAACTCTATAGAAATCCTCTGGCGTAAAGGCTATAAGACAGATGAGATAAAACAAGAACTAGGCATCAAAAGTAGTGACACTATTACTAAAGCTAAACGATCTCGGTTTAACCTCGCTACGTACCAGAATGAAGCCAACCCTAATTGCAAAACCATGTACGATGCCATCAACTACCTCCTAGAAAAAAGAGGCTATCACAGCTTTACTCAATTCGTACAAGAAAATTCCTATGATGAGATTGTGAAACTCAAAATGTTCGCAAGAAAAACTCTGAACTATTGGAAAGATAAATAAATTCCGTTTGCCTCGTTGGGGTCAACTCGAAAAATAAATTCCGTTTGCCTCGCTGGGGTGGCGATGAAAAATAATTTAGGGTGTCTTAAATTGTAAATTTAAGATTCCGTTTGCCTCGGTGGGTGTCGGTTGAAATTCCGTTTGCCTCGGTGGGTGTGGGGTGAAAATCGCACAAATCAACTTCTTTACCAGGGTGATCGTGTCAGATGAAATAAAACCTTTATTGGCTTTTCTTATTCCTAGTATACTTATATGTTTATACAAATTTTTCACTTAACAAACGTATGTTTAAAAAACAAGTGTTTAATAAAACCTTAACTAAAATTAAGACCGTTTCTTAAAAAGTGTTAAAATATTTGTTTTTTTTATCTTTTATATTTGCGTAAATGAAATGTACTTGTATATTTGCAATCAAATCAATTAATTAAATACTTTACATTATGAATTACACGTTAAGCAAGTACAAGTACAACTACATCACAAAAGAAAACGTAAAACAGTTTAACAATAGAGTTATTATATATAATGATACTTTAGCTTCTTCTTTAGATGTTACTAACATTATATTAAGTTTAGACAATGAAATAATTTTTTATAATTCTTTTCAAGCTATGGCAAAAAGGTTTTTAAACTCTAAATTTATTAACTATGAAAAGCAAGACCAGGCAACACTTATTTATAGATGGTTGCAAAACTTTTTAAGAAGTAATAAAGATAATAAACATATAAATTATGTTTACTCTAAAGTGAGTTTAACTAATTTAATTGAAGTCTCTTTAATTTACTTAGATGAAATATTAACCTTAGAAGAATAATTTAACCCTAAAAAACAAACATCATGAATCAAAAATTAATGCAAAAAAGATTAGACCGATTGAACGCAAAGTTAGTACAGCTTTTAAACGATCCAAACGTAACAGTTAACACAATTGAAGAGGCAAGCAAAGCAATTAAAAAAGCTCAGCAAGACAAAAAAAAGCTAGACTTTAAAACTAAATTAGAGGCAGTCAATAAAGAACAGGAGAAACAAAGAAAAATATTAAAAGACTGTATTAATATTGACTTTCCAAAACATGAAGACATCACAAATAATAATGGTTCTTTTCATTCTTCTAAAGCTAAAAAAATAGAGTCTTTGCAAAATATATTAGATAAATATAATTATGTATCCGCTTGTTACAAAGATGGTCTTTACACTAGTATAAAGATATCACGTTATGAGTTTAGACTTTTTAAGCAAGTACATGAGTATAACAAGCCTACAAAATATTTACCTTTTGAAAGTTTTGAAGAGGCTTGCGAATATAACGGTATTAAAGCTAAAAAGGTTTTATTTTCTTCTGCATGGGCAAATGCTCAAAAAATCCAAAAAGAGGGCGAAAAAATAAAAGCTTTAATTAATAAGCATAGAAAAAAAGTTGAAAGCTTAGATAAATATTTTTTAGAAAATCAAAAACTTATCCAAAGATGGTCTGAAAGCTCATTATATACTAATACAATTTAACCAAATAAAACAAAACAACATGAAACAGTTAACAAAAAAACAGCAAGAAAAAAATATGAAACATCAATATATGATGTTAGGCAGATTAAAAATGGATATAGACTATTTTTTCGGAAATGGTCAAATATATGGGCCTCGCCTATACTATGGCGAAATTAACCAACACTTTAAAGAAATGGTTAACTTATGGAAGTCTTTACCTTTCAAGCCTTTATGGCTTAGGGCAACAAAAATAATTGACTATAAAAAGAAAATACAAAACTATAACAACAATTTAACCCAATAAAACAAAACAACATGAAATTTTTAGAAATCACAGCCATTAATGGAGAAAACGTACTACTTAATCCTAGACATATAATATCTATAAAAAAAGGTATTCAAAAAAGTTTTAAAGCCTTTGAACAAGATAAAAATATTGTAGAAATATGCTCTGTTGGCGCAATGGTTGAAAGTACACACACTTACGAAAGTTACGAAGAAGTAAAAAGAAAACTGATTTTAACCCAATAAAACAAAACAACATGGAAACAATAAATTTTTATATGACTTTTGATGGTTTTTATAATTCTATTTACGAAAGCATTATAGACAACGTTATTAACTCAGATATTGAAAGCGGACATTTGACAGAAGATCAAGCTTTAAATATTAATTATAAGCCTATTTATTTAGCATTATCTGAAAATATTTTTGACTGTATCGAGGAAGTGTTTAACGATGAATATAGTCTATTTACTGAAAACGGATTTTTGAATTTCGATGGTCTGTCTTCACCTAAATTCTATAATTTTTCTACTGACAAAATTGAAGCCTCAATATCTTATGATAACTATTTAGTTGTTTATAACTACTTTATCAAACATGAAGATTTTTTGTCTTATGTTGATGAAAACGCACAAAGTAGACCAGGCTTTCACTCTTTTTATAATGGTATAGATGAAGTTAAAAAAGATCCATCTATTTTTATGACTTATATTTTTAAGTTTATTCATTCTGAATTATACGACGAAATAATACAACAATCTACAGATTTAGCACACGAAATAATTTTAAATAACCTAGAATACTAAACACCATGAAACAATTAAGCACAGGAATAAAAACAAGTTTAAAAGGTAACAGAATAGAAGTTACTTTGCCCTTGAAAAAGTTTAAACATCTTACTACGGGGATATGTTTTACTTCTAATGATTATTACCCGCTTAAAAAGGATGTTTACCACATTTGCGATAACAAACATTTTAGAACGGCGAAAGCTGTATAAATAACCTTAAAATAATAGACTTAAAATAATAACTTATGACACTTAAAGAAATTAAAATAAAACTAATAAAGTCAATAGATCATAATATTGAAAAGACAAATAATTTTACAACTTTAGCACAATTAAAGCAATGTAAAAGAGACTTAAAAAACTCTAATAAAAATAAAACTCTTTATATAATTGGTTATTTAAAAGCAAATACAAATGTTTTTAACTCTTATTTAGATAGTATTGACTACTCAAATTTTAATTGTTACTTGTTTCAATCTTAAAACAATAACCTTAAAAAATTAGACTTATGACTTTTTATAATAATTATCAAGAAATAAAAGATAAACACAAAACAAATGCTCATGATATTTTTACAGATTATGTTATGAATATTATCACAATTGAAGAGAGAAGAGAAGCACGCAAAATATGGAATGCGAAAAATGAAAAAACATGGGAGGATTTTCTAATATCTTATGTAAATTTTATAAAAGTAGGACTTGACCCAAAAAAAGAATTTTAGTTAACTCTATAACCTTTTAAACTCTCTTCAAACCCTTACAAATGTGAGGGTTTTTTTATGCCTTAACTTTAAGGAAGTGTTTTAAGGCTGTTTTAAGAGGGTTTTGTTTCGCTGTGGTGTTTTGGTATTGACGTTGTTGCGTTATGGCTTTAAATACGTGTTAAAATGACTGTGACGGGGTTTAAATTTAATTTCGTATGTTTGTTTAAATAATTGATAAATAGTATTAATATGGGGCAATTGACGCAAATTGACAAAGTCAAAACCGAATTTTTAGAACGATTGCAAAACAATC
>Ga0209503_10000174_pt1 | contig 44682 bp, 53 predicted proteins | sample SouAtlMetagenome_2_FD_187448 | JGI IMG/M metagenome (GOLD analysis project Ga0209503, IMG submission 187448) | Marine eukaryotic phytoplankton communities from Atlantic Ocean - South Atlantic ANT15 Metagenome (SPAdes) (version 2) | ecosystem: Environmental > Aquatic > Marine > Oceanic | place...
AGATGTAACAACCTCTACTTTTAACATCCCAGTAAATGGAGTAAGTACAACTTTACCAAGTACAGCTTTACAACAAAGTGATTTACAATTTGATTCACCTTATAGTAACTATAGTTTAAAGTTTTCAACTACACAACGAGTAGACACTAATTTTACTTTACCAGCATCTTACACGAGCTATAGTTATTCAATATGGTATAAACAAACAGCTGCAATAGGCTCAGCAGATCAATATTTAATTAGTAATTGGCCTCAAGGTGGTAGCTCCGCTGATATGTTAGGTTGTGTTCGCTTCAATGGAAGTGTTAATTTACGTTTTTTAACAGGTAATGGTACTACGCTTTATCAAACAACGGATTTAAACGTAAGCACTTTACTTTTAGATGGCAATTGGCACCATATCGCTATAACCATAATTAGTGGAGAAATTAAATTATACATAGATGCAAGTTTAGAAAATACATACTCTAATGCCAATATAGTCACAGGTATATCAGCCAATAGAGATTATGCTTTAGGTTTTTCTGGCAATACGGCAAGTGGTGGTTATTTAACTAATTCACTGTTAGATGAGTTTGCTATTTTTAATAAAAAACTAACAGAAGCTGAAATACTTTCTATATATAACAATGGTAAGCCAGGTGATATAAGTACTTTATCTCCTACTAATTGGTGGAGACTTGGTGAAAATGCTTATTTTGTAAACAACGATATTACATTACCTAACTCAATTACTGGAGCACCTAATGGTGTTAGCTCTGGAACTGCTACTTCAATGCTATCAGCTGATGCACCTGGAACTTACGCAAATGGTGTAGGAACAAATTTAGATATTATAGATCGTGTAGGAGATGCACCTGTATCAACCGCTAACTCACAGAGTTATAATATGATTCCAGATGATAAAATACCTTATGTACCTGGATATGTTGGAGATCAAATAGCTAATAATTTTAGTATGAGTTTTGATGGTAATGATGATTATATGGAAATTACCGACGACCCTTTAAAAGATGGAGCTACAAATTTTACTTTATCAGCTTGGGTTAAAGCAGATGGAACAGTAGGTGGTTCTGATAGGTCTTTTTTACAAAACTGGGTGTCATCTTATGTTTTTATAATAAGGTATAAAGATAATGGTAATTTTCAATTATACCTAAATGGTGCTGTTAATAGCAAAAGAATAGATGTAGCATTGTCTTCGCTTGGTTTAGTTAATAATAATTGGAATCATATAGTATTAGTAAATGAATATGACAATAGTCAAATAAAAGTTTACGTAAATGGAACTTTAAAACATACTCAAACAAGTGTTCAAGTTGCATATCCTTCTAATTCTACTCCTTTAAGCATTGGAGGTGATTATAATTATTGGGATGGAAAAATAGACGAAGTAGCAATATTCGATAAAGCATTAACAGCTGACCAAATTAAGTTTGATCTATATGAGCCTTCATTACCTTTAAGTAGCAATAAAACAGCAGATATAGAAAATAATACTAACCTACCAACGCCAGCGGCTTGGTACAGAATGGGAGATTAATATGAGTACAAAGTTTTTAAGTCCAGGCTGGCGAATGCCAAGAAATGCTAATCAGAGTAAAAGTTCTAATTACAGTTTAGATTTTATACCTACTGATATTATAAACGTATCAGGATTTAGTACAGCACTTAGTAACGTTAATAATGGTACAAGATCGTCTGATAACAATTTGCCTTTTTCTTGGTCTGTATGGTTTAAATCAAGAAATAGTAGTAACAGTCAAGGTGAAATTGCAGGGTATGGTCAATCTCAAAGAAATGGAATAAGAATTCACAATAATGTTTTTAGATCTAATTACACTAGCGATTTAGCTGGTACAACTACAATAAATCAAAACGTTTGGTATTATGGCGTTGTAACTTACGATGGAACTACAAGAAAAATCTACGTTAATGGATCTTTAGATGCTAGTGATACTCCATCTTCAGCAGCGATTTCTAACCAGTCTTTAACTATAGGTGTTTATCCTAACGGAAGTTCTTCTTTTAATGGAGAGTTAAATGAGTTGTGTTATTTTGACTATGCACTTTCAGAAAGCCAAATAACAACTCTTTGGGGCGGTGGAACATCCGTCTCAAACCCAATGGCTTTACCAAATCCACCTATCGCTTATTATCCTTTAGGTACATCTGCTTGGAACGGAAACTTTTTAGCAGAAAATAATGCTATTGGAGATTATGTTTTTGAAATAGGTAATTATCCACAATTACCAATATGGTTAATTAATGCAGGCACAATTGCAGATTTAAATTCAAATATGGCTGAATTATCTGTTTCTATATGGTTTAAAAAAACAGGTGGAAATAGGACAAGTGATTACGCAATACTTAGCAAGGTGGGGGCAAATAACCCAACTTCATTTGGGTTATTTTGGAAGCGTGACCAATACGCTACACAAGGAATAAATACAGCTTTTAAAATAAACAATGGCAGCGTTCAAGCTGTGGGTGGTCAATCTAATACTGGTAACGAAGTATCAATAACTATTGAAGATAATAAATGGTATAATTTAGTTGGAACTTATGATGGCACAACTCAAAGTTTGTACATAAACGGAATTTTACACGATTATAAATCTACATCAGGAAATATTACAGGCGTTTCTGATAATTTTATTTTAGGCGCAGGAATATATGATTTTTATAATTGGCCTGGTGAATTATCAAATTGTATGATTTGGACTAAAGGGTTAAGCCAATCAGAAGTAACTACTATCTACAATTACGGCTCACCAATAAGAACTTTAGCTAGTATACCTCAAAACTCTAATCTAAAAGCTTGGTATAAACTAGATGCAAGTGAGATTTATAATAGTTCAAGTACAGAGTGGAGTGTAGATAATAATGCTAATACTTCTACTTATGATACATCTATAAATTTAGTTAGAGCTTCTTCACAGAAAATTGATATTGCTAATGGATCTGAGCTTGATTTTACAGGAGATTTTACTATGTCAATATGGGTGAATCTTACTACATCTAATAATAATATGGGAATTTTTAATAAAACTTCTCAAGCTAATAGTAATGGCGTAACTTTATGGAAAAGAGGAGGTGCTAATTTTGAATTTTATGTTTCCGAATACAGTAATTATTTGACATTTGCTTCGCAAGGAGATAATATTTGGCAACAAATAACAATAACGTTAAACCGAACTACTGGCGAAAGAATAGCTTACGTAAATGGTGAACAAGCAGCTACTTTAACTCATATAAAAACATTTACTTTTCCAAATCAAGGCTGGGATATAGGAACTTTTGCAAATAACTCTCTTAATTATTTAGATGCTAAAGTTTCTAATTTTAAATTATTCAACAGTGTATTATCACCAACAGAAGTACAAACTTTATATAATAATGGAACTCCTTTAACTGATATGAGCTCATTTACCTCTCTTCAAGGATGGTGGAAACTTAATAATTTATCTTCAGGATTAACAGATTCAAGTTCTAATAGTAATAATGCTACTATTACTAACAGCGCTACTGATTACGCTGGCTTTGTAAATGCACTAGCTGGCGATAGCTCAGGAATGTCTCAAACAAACCTTGTTCAAAGTGACTTACAAACAGTTGCACCTTATAGTAAATATGCTATGAGCTTTGATGGAACGGATTATATAGATTGTGGTCATATAAACTTAACAAGTGCCTTTTCTTTAAGTTTTTGGACTAAATACACGACGACATCCACAGTTAATATAATAACACAAAACAATTCAAGCCAAGCTACTTTTGGTATGTATCAACTCTCAGATGGTAAAATCAGGTTTTGGGTTACAAGTTCAGGTAGTTATAATTCTTCAAATGAAATAACCGCTGACACTGTTACAAATGATGGAAATTGGAATAATATTGTTTTAATTAATGATGGCACAAATTTAAAAATTTATATAAATGGAAGTTTAGACAACTCAAGTTCTAATGGTGTTTCATCTCCGTATAATGGAACTGCAAATTTTTGGATTGGTGGCTCTCAAGCTGGAGGAAATAAATTTAATGGTTCTATTTCAAATGTATCTCTTTGGACTTATGCTTTAACATCTTCTGAAATAAGAGAAATTTATAATGAAGGTCTTCCTAGCAATTTACATAATTTTTCTGGAACAGCTCCTGTATCTTGGTGGCAGTTAGGTGAGAATAGCTCTTATGTAAGTGGATGGGTTTTTGCAGACGAAATGCCTGCTGGTAATAATGGAACTGGATATGGGTTGGCTGAAACAGCTTTAACAAACGGTGTAGGTACAACAGCTAATGGAGTGTCAACTGGAATGTCAGTTGGAGCTTTAGTAGGTAATGCGCCATATAGTACGGCAAATGCAGTATCAAGTGGGATGAGTGTTGTGTCAAGAGTTTCTGGAGTTAGTGATGCTACAATAACAACTGGAGGAACTGGGTATTCTACTGGGACTAATATTGCAACAACGGGTGGTAGTGGTACAAATTGTACAATTAATATAACTACTGTTTCTGGAGGAGCTATAACTGCAATAACTATAAATAGTGGTGGTAATGATTATCTAATAGGAGATGTTCTCACGGTATCAGGTGGAAATGGCAATGCTACAATAACAGTTTCAGGTCTTAACACTCCGTAAAAAATATTAACTTTGTAAAAAATAAAAAAATGGCAACAACTTATGTAGTAATGAACCTATCTGATACGAACTCAGTTTTATTCAGCCAGGTGAACCAATCTTCTGCTCAAACAATGAGAAGAAATGTAGCAAATACGCAAGGCGTTTTATCGTTTCAGGTAGAGCCTTCTTTTATCACTAACGGGTCATTAGTTCCAGTAGGGACTTATACTCACGAAGAGATACTAGTTTTATTAGCTACTCCAGAATGGACACCAGCTGAACCTGGAGAGTGAAGTATAGAAAAAAAATAACAACAAAAAGACCTGGGGTACATTCTAAGAATGCGTCCAAAGGACAAACGGCATACAAACCAAAATACCGTGGTCAAGGCAGATAATATGGAGGAAACTATCTTAATAGCTTTGATTTCAGCGCTTGGAGTCAAGGAGATATGGAATATAATTAAGAAGAAGATTGATATCAACGCTAAAAAAGAGGATGATCAAATAGGTAGACTTACGGAAAAAATTAGCAGCCTAGAAGTAAAGATAGATGAACTCATTCAAGAAAACCTCAACCTTAAAGTAAAGGTGGCTAAGATGGAAGAAAGAATATTATTAACAGCTAAAAATAGAGTAAAAAAATGAAACTATCTAAAAACTTGTCTCTTGCTGAAATGCTTAAAAGTGGCACTGCTAGCAGAAGAGGTATAGACAATAGTCCAACCGAAGAACACATTGAGAATATGAAAGTATTTGCTGAGAAGATATTTCAGCCGATTAGAGACCATTTTGGAGTTCCTTTTAATATTAGTAGTGGTTATCGCTCAGAAAACCTTAATAAAGCCATAGGAGGCGCTCACAAGTATATAGATGGTGAGTATGTAGCTACCTCACAACATTGTAAAGGAGAAGCTGTAGATTTAGATAGAGACCACACTACAGACCCTAACAATGCTGAGGTGTTTCATTACATAAAAGATAATTTAGACTTTGATCAATTAATTTGGGAGTTTGGAACAGAAGAAAATCCTTCTTGGGTTCACGTAAGTTACAACGTAGATGGAAAGCAAAGAGGCCAAATACTAGTGGCTTATAAAGACGATAATAACAGAACCAAATACAAAGTCTATGGAAGAGAAAATTAATCAGCTTTTACAAGGTCAGGCCGTAATGCAAAATCAACTAAAAGAAATTAGCAAGCAAAAAAACGACCACGAAAAAAGAATTAGAAGTTTAGAAAAGAAGTTCTGGACATCCATAGCAGTGCTTTTAACAGGAATAGGAACATTTATAGAAGGTTTATTTTTACACAAATGATAGAAGAAAAAACAGAATTTCAAAAAATGCTAGAAAAACTGGAAAACAAACCAGTTCCAGAAAGAACGTGTGACATACACGATGAAACTTGTGAAAGTTGTTCAGGATGAAAAAAAAACTAAAAGACACTAAATTAGGTCAATTTTTAAAAGATAAAGCACCAAAAGTATTAGACATTGTTGGGGACGTTTTGCCTTCGTCTGGAACCTTGGGAATTGTTAAAAATATTATCTCTAAAGATCCTGATTTAACTGCAGAAGAAAAAGACCAAATTCATCAGCAAGTAGTAGAGCTTTACAAGTTAGAGGTGGATGATAGAGATTCAGCTAGAGAACGAGAAGTAGAATTAGCCAAATCAGGAAAGTTTGACCTAATGTTTAATTTAACAGGTTTGGTTGGGTTGACTTGTTTTTCTTTCTTAGTTTATGCAATTGTTTACTTACAGGTTCCTGAGCATAACAAAGAAATTTGGATTCATTTAATCGGGGTAACAGAGGGAATCGTGTTGAGTATTTTCGGTTATTTTTATGGTTCGTCAGCATCAAGAAGAAAATGATTATCTTTGTAAAGATAAATTAAATCAAATGAAATTAGAAGAAAAAGAATTAAAATCTTTGAGAGATTTAAACTCGGAGTTTCAATCACTTAAAGTACAATTAGGAGAACTAGCAATACAAAAAAATTCAGTTCTTAAAAGAGTCGATTCAATAAGAGTTGAATTTGAATCACTTGAAAACGAATTAATAAAAAAGTACGGAGAAAACTCTGTAATTAACTTAGAACACGGAACAGTAACACAAAAAGAAAATGTCTAAAATAAGTAACACCACTAGCTACCCAACTAAAGGAAGCCCTGCAGGTACAGATTATGTAATAGGTACTGATGCATCATCTAAAGAAACTAAAACTTTTACTTTACAAAGTATAGCTAATCTTTATAGTGGAAGTGGATCAGGAACGGTTACTAGTGTTGCTTTAAGTGGCGGAACCACAGGATTAACAGTAACGGGTTCTCCAGTTACAAGTAGTGGAACAATTACTTTGGCAGGAACTTTAGCCACTACAAATGGAGGAACTGGCTTAACATCTATTGGAACAGCAGGTCAAGTGTTGAAAGTTAATTCAGGTGCAACTGGATTAGAATGGGGTGCTGGAGGATCAGGAACCACCTATACAGCAGGAGATGGTTTAGACTTAACAGGTTCTGAATTTAGTACTGACTTAAAGGCTAATGGTGGTTTAGTTATAGAATCAACAGAATTAGCAGTAGATTTAGGAGCTTCATCAATAACAGGAACCCTAGGGGTTGCAGATGGAGGAACAGGTGCTACTACTCTTACAGGTGTATTAAAAGGAAATGGGACAGGTGCAATTACTGGTTCATCTGGTATAGGAGATTTATCTAATGTATCTTTTCCAGCATCTACTAACGATGCATCAATGTATATTGGAAATGGAGTTCCTAGTGGATTAATTGGAACTCCTACTAAAAATACAGCTGTAGGTGAAGGCGCAGGTAATGGCACTACTTCAGGATCAAGCAATACTTTAATAGGTACTAATGCAGGATTAGGTGTAACAACAGGAGGCACTAATACTTTAATAGGTACAGATTCTGGAGATACTTTAACCACAGGAGCTGGTAATGTCATATTAGGTGCAGGTGCTGATTCTAGCGCTAATAATGTTAATGCAGCTGTTGCAATAGGAAAAAACACTGTTGCTAGCACTAGTTCAGTTGCTATTGGTGATTCCGCATCAGCAACTGGAGGTGGTATTGCTTTAGGAAGAGGAGCTACTAATACTGTAGCAAACCTAGCGTTGGGTAGTGCTACATATCCATTATTATCTACTACAGACTCTGGAAATGTAAATGGATTAGGAACTGGACAAGCTCCAGCTAACTTTATAGAAGTGCAAATAGGCTCAACTAAGTATTATATGGCTTTATACGAGCAAGCATAAAATCAAATGAAATGGAAATTAGGAAAATATCAATTGGTCCTGACTATAAGTCTGGGGCTATGCACTACCTTATTGGACAAGATGTTCTAGGAGGTAATTATACCATACACCATATAAGACAAGAAAAAAATTGTTTTAAGATTTGGATTATTAGAGATAATGAGATTGTTCTTTGGAAAAGTTTTAATGCAACTATTCCCGTATCTATAGAATATAATATTAACTTTTAGTATGAAGTCACCTTTTGGTTTTATCGTAACACCAGTAAAAAATACTAGGTACGATAATGTAAAAAAAATAGGAGATGTTGACTTTATTACTAGTTCTTCTAAAGAAGATCACACTGTATCTAATCGTTTTGCTAATGTAATATCTACTCCAATAAATTATAATGGTGACATAAAAGTAGGTGACGTATTAGTAGTTCATCATAATGTATTTAAGTATTATAATGATATGAAAGGCAGAGAAAGAAGTGGTAGAAGTTTTTTAAAAGACAACCTATTTATAGTAGAGCCTACTCAGTTTTTTATGTATAAGCAAAATGGTCAATGGAAGTCACACCTGGATTATTGTTTTGTAAAACCATTTTCTAAAGAAAAATCTGTTATATTTAATAACGATACTTATCAACCACTGACAGGAACTATTGAAGTTACTAATGAGATACTTACTGAATTAGGTGTTAAAAAAGGAGATAAAGTTTGTTTTAAACCTGAGTCAGAATATGAGTTTAAAATAGATGATCAAACATTATATAGAATGAAATCTAAGAATATAACAATGAGGTTATGAGTAAAGAAATTAAATTAAAAATAATTCAAGCAGGTAGGAAAGCAGTAGACCAACTAATTAAAGTAGCTGAAGAAAAAATTATTAAACCTGATCCAGATGATGAGCTGGCAGCAGACAGACTAAAAAATGCAGCAGCCACAAAAAAACTAGCCATCTTTGATGCTTTTGAAATATTAAATCGTATTGATTCAGAAGAAGAGGCTTTAAACAGTGTAAATAAAACTAGTACTAATCAAGGATTTGCAGAAAGAAGATCGAAATAGATTATATAAAGTTGTTCAAGATATTGTGCCAAAAACAGCTATGGCTAAAAAAAATAAAGCCAAAAACTGGGAGTATGGCTATAATGAAAAGTATGATATTATAGTTATTTCTAAAGACGGAACGCTAGGTGACATCTATGAGATTCAAGGACTAAAAATAGGGCTACCTAAAACACCATCTAAGTGTTATTCTAATAAAGAAAAATGTTGGCAACCGTTTGAGTATCCTAAAGCACTATCTAAAATAAAGTCTATATTTCAATGGAATGAAATGCCGTCTTCATTTAAAGATGCTTGGGTAAGTTACATAGAGCAAGAGTTTGATAAAAGAGAAGAAGGTTTTTGGTTTGATAATAATAATATACCTACTTATATTACAGGCACTCATTATTGTTACTTACAATGGACTAAAATTGACGTAGGTCATCCTGAATTTAGAGAAGCCAACAGAATATTCTTTTTATTTTGGGAGGCTTGTAAAGCAGATAAAAGAAGTTTTGGAATGTGTTATTTAAAAATAAGACGTTCTGGTTTTTCATTTATGGGTTCAGCAGAAACAGTTAATACAGCTACTATATCTAAAGATGCTAGAGTAGGTGTGTTATCTAAAACAGGTACTGATGCCAAGAAAATGTTTACAGATAAAATAGTTCCTATATCCAATAATTATCCGTTCTTTTTTAAACCTATTCAAGATGGAATGGATAAACCAAAGACAGAATTATCGTATCGTGTTCCTGCTAGTAAGATTACTAAAAGAAATATGTATCTTACTGATAATCAAGAACTTGAAGGTTTAGATACCACTATTGATTGGCGTAATACTTCTGACAACTCTTATGATGGTGAGAAACTACAACTACTTATACACGATGAAAGTGGTAAGTGGGAAAAGCCTGAAAACATACTAAATAACTGGCGTGTAACAAAAACTTGTTTGAGATTAGGTAGTAGAATTATTGGCAAATGTATGATGGGCTCCACATCAAATGCATTAGATAAAGGAGGTAATAATTTTAAAAAACTATACTATGATTCTGATGTAAAAAACAGAAATGCTAATGGTCAAACTAAATCTGGTTTATATTCTTTATTTATTCCTATGGAATGGAATTTTGAAGGCTATTTAGATAAATATGGTATGCCTGTTTTAAATACTCCAGAAAGAGCTGTCCAAGGAAACGATGGAGAGTATATTACTACAGGATCTATTAATTATTGGGAGAATGAGGTAGACTCTTTAAAAAATGATGCTGATGCACTTAATGAGTTTTATCGTCAGTTTCCTAGAACAGAGTCTCACGCATTTAGAGATGAAAGTAAACAATCGTTATTTAACTTAACTAAATTATACCAACAAATAGATTATAATGATGGTTTAATTAAGGCTAGGTATTTAACACGAGGTAGTTTCTTTTGGGAAAATGGTGTTCAAGATTCTAGAGTAATATGGAGTCCCAATAAAAATGGAAGATTTTTAGTTAGTTGGCTTCCTAAACAACAATTACAAAACAGGAAAGAACAAAGAAACGGAAGGTATTATCCTGGTAATGAACACCTTGGTTCTTTTGGTTGTGATAGTTATGACATCTCTGGAACAGTAGGAGGAAAAGGATCTAATGGAGCTTTACACGGAATGACTAAGTTTCATATGGATGATGCTCCAACCAATGAGTTTTTTCTGGAATATGTAGCCAGACCACAAACAGCAGAGATATTTTTTGAAGAAGTATTGATGGCTTGTATATTTTACGGTATGCCTATACTTTGTGAAAATAACAAACCTAGACTATTATACCATTTTAAAAATAGAGGTTATCGGGGGTATTGTATGAACAGACCTGACAAACAATTTAATAAACTGTCTAAAACAGAAAAAGAGCTGGGCGGTATTCCTAATACTTCAGAAGATGTAAAACAATCTCACGCTTCAGCTATTGAATCTTATATAGAAAAATATGTTGGTTTAGATTTATCAGAACAGTTTAGACCAATGGATGAAATGGGCTCGATGTACTTTACAAGAACTCTAGAAGATTGGGCTCGTTTTGATATTAATAAAAGAACTAAATTTGATGCTACAATTAGCTCAGGACTAGCTATTATGGCCAATCAAAAACATTTATATACTCCTGTCAAAAAAGAGTCAAAAATAAGCATTAACTTTGCAAGATATGCTAATAAGGGGAATTTAAGCGAATTACTAAAATAAATGAAAGACGTTGAGATATTACTAAACCCCACAGGTTTTCCAAATCAATTTGCCACTGATGCTGAAAAAGCAACAATGGAGTATGGATTACAGGTAGGTCAGGCCATTCAATATGAGTGGTTTAGAAAAGGTGGAGGTAGCTGTAGATACTATAGTCAGCTCCAATCTTTTAATCAATTAAGAAGATATGCAAGAGGTGAGCAATCAGTAGCTAAATACAAAAATGAATTAGCTATTGATGGTGATTTATCTTATTTAAATTTGGATTGGACTCCAGTTCCCATCCTTCCTAAGTTTGTAGACATTGTTGTCAATGGAATGTCTAACAGATTATTCCACGTAAAAGCATATGCTCAAGATGCTTTATCAAGTGAACATAGAAACAAATACCAGAAGTTAGTTGAAAGAGATATGCTTAATAAAGATATCTTTAGTGACTTCCAAGAATCTTTTGGTATCAACCCATTTATGACAGATGTAGAAGATCTTCCAGAAAATGATGAAGAACTTCAATTACATATGCAACTAAAATATAAACCATCTATTGAGGTAGCTGAAGAAGAAGCTATTAATACAATACTAGATGAAAATCACTACTTAGATGTAAAAAGAAGAGTAGATTATGATATGACTGTTTTGGGTGTGGGTATGGCTAAACATCAGTTTTTACCAGGGAGTGGTATTGAGGTAGATTATGTTGATCCAGCCAACGTAGTGTATAGTTATACAGAGGACCCAAATTTTAAAGATTGTTTTTATTGGGGTGAGATTAAAACAATGCCAATTGCAGAGCTTATTAAGATTGACCCTGATTTAACTAATGAAGACTTAAAAAAGATATCTCAATATAGTCAAGGTTGGTATGATTATTATAATATTAATAGGTTTTATGAAAACAGTTTGTTTTATAAAGACACTGCTACATTATTATATTTTAATTACAAAACCACTAAAAAGTTTGTATATAAGAAAAAGATGTTAGAAGGTGGTGGAGAAAGAATGATTGAAAAAGACGATAGTTTCAATCCACCAGAAGAAATGATGAAGGAGGGTAAGTTTGAGAGAGTAGAAAAAACTATTGAAGTTTGGTATGAAGGTATTATGGTAGCTGGCTCTAATATTATGTTAAAGTGGGAGATGGCTAAGAATATGGTTCGACCTAAGTCAGCATCTCAACACGCAATGCCTAATTATGTGGCTTGTGCTCCAAGAATGTATAAAGGAAACATAGAATCGTTAGTAAGAAGAATGATTCCTTTTGCAGACCAAATACAAATTACACACTTAAAACTACAACAGGTAGTAGCTAAAATGGTTCCAGATGGTGTATTTATAGACGCTGACGGATTAAATGAAGTAGACTTAGGTACTGGTCAAGCCTATAATCCTGAAGACGCTCTAAGGCTTTATTTCCAAACAGGTAGTGTAGTAGGTAGAAGTTATACTCAAGATGGTGAGTTTAACAATGCTAGAGTTCCTATACAGCAACTTAATACTAGTAGTGGTCAGTCTAAAATGGCTGCACTCATTGGAAACTACAATCATTATCTAGGAATGATTAGAGCAGTAACTGGATTAAATGAAGCTAGAGATGGTTCTACTCCTGATCCAAATGCATTGGTAGGTGTTCAAAAATTAGCAGCACTAAACTCTAATACAGCTACAAGACATATACTAGAAGGAAGTTTATATATAAGTAGAACTATTGCTGAAGGGTTATCACTAAGGATAGCTGACTTACTAGAGTTTGCTCCATTTAAGGAAGAGTTTGCTAATCAAATAGGAAAGTACAATGTAGATAGAATAGAAGATATTAAAGACTTGTATTTATATGACTTTGGAATATTTATTGAAGTAGCTCCAGATGAGGAGGAAAAAGCAATGCTAGAGCAAAATATTCAAATGGCATTATCTAAAAACGATATTAATTTAGAAGATGCTATTGATATTAGAGAAGTAAGAAATCTTAAAATGGCTAATCAGTTATTAAAACTTAAAAGAAAAAGAAAGCAAGATGCTGATAGAGAAGCAGAAGCATTAAAACAACAGATGACTGCACAAACACAGTTCCAGTCTCAGCAAATATCCGCTCAAGCAGCACAACAAAAAATACAGTTAGAGGGTGAAATGAAAATGAGAGAGAAACAAGCAGAGGTTGCTTTTGAGATAGAGAAGTTGAAAAATGAAGCAGCTCTTAAGCAACAGTTAATGACTTATGAGTTCCAACTTAATATGCAACTAAAAGGTATTGAAGAAAGTCAAATAAACAAAAGGGAAGAAGGTAGAGAAAAAGCAAAGTCTGATAGAATAAGTCAACAAAATACGGAGCAGTCTCAATTAATTAATCAGAGAAAAAAAGATTTACCTCCAATTAATTTTGAGTCCAAAGAAGATAGTTTAGATGGGTTTGATTTAGCAGAGTTTGAACCTAGATAAAATAAATAAAATAATTAGTAACTTTGCATAATAAAATCAAATCAAATGGAAATTAAAGTAAAAGAGTATGATGCTGGACCGCAAAAGTCTAAGGCACAAGTAGAAGAAGAATTATTACAAAAGCACGAAGCCGAAGTAAGCGGTGAAACTGCAGAAGAAACTAAGGTAGAAGCAGTTAATATAGGTGAATCTAAAACAGAAGAACCTATTAAAGCTGAAGAACCAATTAAAGAAGAGCCTATAGTGGAAGAAAAACCACAAATGGGTGAACAAGAAGTTCTTTCATTTATTAGAGAGAAATACAGTAAGGAAGTTAATTCTATTGATGACCTGCTTGCTAAAAGAGAGCAAGAAGAGTTGCCTGCAGATGTAGCAACTTACTTACAGTATAAAAAAGAGACTGGTCGTGGATTTGAAGACTTTGCTAAAATCAATAAAGATTATAGTAAAGAAAATCCTGATCAAGTATTATCTATGTATTATTCAGAAATTGAAGAAGGCTTAGACAAGGAAGAAATAGATTATTTACTTAATTCTAGATTCGGAACTGACCCTGAAGTTGATTCGGAAGATGAAATAAAAAAGAAAAGCATAGATAAGAAAAAAGAGCTTGCGAAGGCTTTAAAACACTTTGAAAGTCAAAAAGAAAAATATAAAGTTCCTGTTGAGTCAATGGGCACTACGTTTTCTGATGAAGACCAACAGAGGTTTAAAGCTTATCAAGAACAAGTGGAGAAATCCAAGGAAACTGAAGGATTAATGCGAAAGCGGTCTGAAAGTTTTCAGGAGAACACCAATAAATTGTTTACTGAAGAATTTAAAGGTTTTAAGTTTAACATCAGTGATAAAGAATATGTTTATTCTCCTGGCGATTTCAACGAACTGAAGAAATCTCAATCTGACATTATGAACTTTATATCAAAGTTTACTAATGATCAAGGAGAGATATCTGATGTAGTTGGATATCACAAGTCGTTGTCAATGGCAATGAATCCTGAAAAGTTCGCAAAGTATTTTTACGAGCAAGGGGTGGCATCAGCGGTTAATGAGTCTGCTAAAAAATCTAAAAATATAAATTTAGATATGAGGCAAACTCCGCAAGTGACATCAAAACAAGGATTTAGTGTTAAAGCTACGACTCCCTCGTCTAGGCGAGGATTGACAATTAGGTCACCAAAAAATAAATAAGTTAAACATTAAAAATAAAAAACAATGAGTTTAAATATACCAGGTTTCGCTCTACAGCCAAGTGCTACTAGAGTGCCAACCGCAACAAACTATATGACAAGTTTTGATTTTTTGAATCAATACTTGCCAGACACCTATGAAAAGGAGTTTGAAAGATATGGTAATAGAACTATTTCTTCATTCCTTAGAATGGTGGGTGCTGAGATGCCTTCTAACTCTGACCTTATTAAATGGGCAGAACAAGGTAGATTGCACATTAAATATACAGACGTAAAAACTGCTAATGCAGCTGCTGCTGATACTGTTGTATTTGAAGTAGATGATGTGTTAATCCCTGCTAATCAAGTTATGGCTCCAGCTACAGCATCTCAAATAGCTATTAGAGTAGGACAAACAGTTATGATATCTGGAAACGCTGGTTTTGCTAGTATTTCTAATAAAGGTATTGTCACAAGTCTTGATTTACCAAATAATAAGTTTACAGTAAAACTTTTTGAAGCTGGTGGATATACTGGTGTTGGTACTGGCGTAACTTTAACTGAAAGAGTAAGTGTTTTCATTTATGGTTCTGAATTTAACAAAGGAACTGACGCAATGGAAGGTTCATTAGAGCCATTTGATACTATTTTAGAAAACAGCCCTATTATCATAAAAGATAAATATGCTGTTAACGGTTCTGATATGGCTCAAATCGGGTGGGTAGAAGTATCTACTGAAGATGGAGCTGATGGATACTTATGGTATTTAAAAGCAGAGCACGAAACAAGAATGAGGTTTGAAGACTATTTAGAAACTGCAATGGTGGAAGCTGTTAAAGCTGAAGCTGGATCAGGAGCTATTGCTGATGTCAAAGGGTCTGAAGGATTGTTTTCTGCTATTGAATCAAGAGGTAATATTTTCACAGGAGCTATTACTGCTTTATCTGATTTTGATGCTATTATTGAAAGGTTAGATAAGCAAGGAGCTATTGAAGAAAATGTTCTTTTCTTAAACAGACAAACATCTTTTGAGATTGATGATATGTTAGCTGCTCAGAACTCTTATGGTGCTGGTGGTTCATCTTACGGATTATTTGATAATGACGAAGAGATGGCATTAAACCTAGGATTTACTGGATTCAGAAGAGCATATGATTTCTATAAGTCAGATTGGAAATATCTTAACGATCCTACTATGAGAGGTGGTTTAGTTGGTGGAGCTATTGATGGTGTATTAGTACCAGCTGGTTCAACTAATGTTTACGACCAAGTATTAGGAAGAAACGCTAAGAGACCATTCTTACACGTAAGATATAGAGCTTCAGAAATGGAAGACAGACGTTATAAAACTTGGGTTACTGGTTCTGCTGGTGGTGCAAGAACGACTGGAAAAGACGTGATGGAAGTTCATTTCTTATCAGAAAGAGCACTATGTGTTATGGGTGCAAACAATTTCGTATTGTTTAAATAATAACATAATTTATGGAGGGGAGCAATCCCCTCCTATTTTTTAAACTTTAAATTAAATCAAATGAAAAAAAAGAAAGAATTAAAAGACCGTGTTTATAAATTAAAAAATGATAAACAACCATTAAGTTTCACACTTAATTCTAGAAACACAAGAAGAAAGCCATTATTACATTTTGATGGCACTCACAATAGACCTTTACGTTACGCTTCTAATCAAAAAAGTCCTTTTGAGGATGAGCAGGACAGCAACGCTGTTTTAGAACCTGTTATATTTGAAGATGGAATGTTGTTTGTTGCTAAAAATAATCCTGTGTTACAGGAATTTTTACATTACCATCCAGACAATGGTGTAATGTTTGAAGAAATAGATAAAGAAGCAGATGCTCAAAAAGAAGTAGAGTATTTAGAAATAGAATCTAAAGCATTCAAACAAGCGTCTGAATTAACTATAGATCAAATGGAAACATTAGCTAGAGTATATTTAGATTTAGACACTAGAATACTTACTACATCTGAGTTAAAAAGAGATGTCATATTATTTGCTAAAAATAATCCTGTTGACTTTTTAGATGCCATTAATGATCCAATGTTGGAATTACAAGATACTGTAGTTAAAATATTTGATAAAGGATTATTAAGTTTAAGAAACAATGGTAAGGATGTTTACTACAATCTTAAAAGTAAAAAGACTAAACTATTAATGGTTCCTTTTGGTGAAGACCACATACAAACAGTAGCTGGGTTTTTTCAAAGAGATGAAGGTGTTGAGATATACAAAGCATTTCAAGATATGTTAAAGAGTTAGTAAGGTATGTTAACACAGTGTGTTAACACACTAACACAGTAAAAAAAAATAGACTATCTTTGCTTTTTATTAACACATAAATTTTTTTATTATGCAAAAATACTTAAGTATACCCGTCAAAAATGAGCAAAACCAATTAGTGCTTATAAATGATGTAGCTATTGTAGAGCAAGAAAGTACTACATCAGTTAAAATTCATTATACATCAGGAAAACACGTAGAGGTAGCTCACGACACAATGGCCGCTAACAATGAAGATGTTAGAGATGCTATTGAAGATGCTATGTTAAAAGCTTTACAATTAGCTTGGACAAAACCATCTTTTCAATTAAGTTTAGCTGGAATTGCAGATGCTGCTGGTGGAGTACCAGAAATTTCTGGTTTAACATTCGGTTAATTATTGATAATTTTTAAAATACAAGGGAGGTTCTAAAAAACATTAGGACCTCTTTTTTTTTGCTTATCTTTGTATCAAAAGATTTTAGATGATAAATTCTGTTAGAAATACTGTTCTTTCTATACTGAATAAAAATAATTACGGATACATATCTCCCAGTGACTTTAACCTTTTCGCAAAACAAGCACAATTAGATATATTTGAAGATTATTTTTACCAGTATAATAATCAAATAAATAAAGAGAACAACAGACTTACTAGACTATCTGGAACGGGATATGCTGACATTACCAAAGGAATAGAAGAAGTAATAGATAGTTTTTCAGTTACGTCATTCTTAACTAGAGTTAATGCCAATATTTATTCGCTTCCTACTGATTATTATTTAATTAATAAAATATTCTATTACTCTACTCAGTTAGCTTCAGGAACTACTACGGGAACTACTGTAGGTAAATTAGATGATGTGGATGCTAACTTTTTAGGAGTAGTAAATATAGGTGACATAGTAGTAAATACCACTGACTCCACATCTGCTTTTGTAACAGCAGTTGCTAATACATCACTTACTTTAAGTAGTGACATAATAGTAAGCGGAGAAAATTATGTAATTTATAATAATGATAATATTAGTGAAGTAGAAAGAGTGCATCAAAATAAAATATTTTATTTAACTAACTCTAACTTAACAGCTCCTACTACACAATATCCAGCTTATGTTTTAGAAGGCAACAACGTTACTGCTTATCCAACTACTATATCTGGACCAGCTGATTTACAAACTCAATATGTTAGATATCCAAAAGACCCTAAATGGACTTTTACTTCTCTTAGTGGTGGTCAACCTCTTTTTGATCAATCTCAAGCAGATTATCAAGACTTTGAGCTACCGCTGTCAGACGAAACGGATTTAGTAATAAGTATTTTAAAATATGCTGGTTTATCTATTAGAGAATCTGAAGTAGTTCAAGTAGCTGATGCACAGCAAAAAATGGAAATGGTACAAGAAAATAGTTAATGGCTTATATATCACAATATCAATATTATGAAAACAATGGTAATGTTCCTGAGAATGCTAACTGGGGTTCTTACCAATATGTTTCTTTACAGGATATCGTAAATAACTATATGTTAATGTACGTTGGCAACAACAAATTAATTAACAATGTAGATAGATATCAAATTTTATTTCACGCTAAAAGAGCAATACAAGAATTAAACTACGATGCATTCAAAGAAATAAAAATATTACAGTTAGATGTAGGAGATAATCTAAGATATATATTACCATCAGATTACATAAACTGGGTAAGAGTATCTATATATCATAACGGTTATTTATTTCCTTTAACAGAAAATATTCAAACTAATTACGCAGAGGCTTATCTTCAAGACAATAATAATAAGATTTTATTTGATCAAGATGGTAATGTATTAAAACCAGAAAACTCTACTATTGATTTAGAAAGAATTAATAATACTAAAAAAAGTATTTATTTAAATAAAAATAGCCCTTACGACAATATGGAAGGGTGGTGCATAGATGGATGCTGGTACTTTGATTATGCTGTAGGAAAAAGGTTTGGTTTAAATACTGAGACTGCTAACGCACTACCTACATTTAAAATAGATAGTAAGGGTGGCGTTATTAATTTTAGTTCAGGAGCAGCTAATAGATCTGTTATATTAGAATATGTTTCAGATGGTATGGAAAATGGTAATGACTCTTTAGTTACTGTAAATAAAATGTTTGAAGAGTTTTTATACTCTTATATAAGTTATTCTATATTAAATACTAAACTAAACGAACCAGAATACATTATAAACCGATACAGAAAAAGCAAGTCAGCACTATTAAGAAATGCCAAAATAAGAATGAGTAACATTCACCCTGGAAGACTACTTATGAATTTAAGAGGCCAGGATAAGATTATAAAGTAATATGCAATTAAATAGTTTATTCTTTAAAGGCGTAATGAATAAGTCTACTGACGAAAGGATACTACCTCCTGGAGAATATGTAGATGCATTAAATGCTAGATTAGGTTCCACAGAAGATTCTGAGATTGGAACTTTAGAGAATACCAAAGGGAATACTTTATTAACCAATATTACTAATCAAGGAGTGGCATTGAGTGCTAATGCACTTTGTATTGGTTCTTATGCAGATGATTCTGATGAAACTATTTATTGGTTTATTACTGATCCTGGAGTAGTTGATTTAATTGTTTCGTTCAATGTAAAAACTTCTGTTACGATATATCATATTATATCTACTACTATTCTTAATTTTAATCCTAGTTATTTAATAACAGGAGTTGAATTAATAGATAGATTTTTAATATTTACGGATAATTTAAATCCACCTAGAAAAATAAATGTAGATAGGTCTTACGCATTTCCTATTGGTGGTGTAGACCAAATAACAGCAGATGAGATTAAATTAATAGTAAAACCACCTATAAATCCACCAACCTTTACTTTATCTAGTGCTGATAACGATGATCAAAGCTTTTTAACAGATAAATTTATTTCTTTTGCATACAGGTTTAGATATGAAGATGGAGAGTACTCTGCTTTATCTCCATTTAGTTCACCTGCATTTGAACCTAAAAATGAGATTCCTGTAGAAATAGATTTTAATACTATTAAAAATGAATCAATGGTTAATGCATATAATGCAGCCACTGTTTTTTTTAATACAGGTTCTTCTTTAGTAAAAGAAATAGAAGTTTGTTATAAAGAAAGTTCAAGTTTAGTAATTAAAGTAATAGATAGATATAGTAAATCAGATTTAGGATGGGCAGATAATACTACTCAATCTATATTTTTTAGAAATAAAGAAGTATTTAGTGTTCTTTCAGCAAATGAATCTTCAAGACTTTATGATGCCATTCCATTAAAAGCGAAGGCTTTGACACAATCTGGAAACAGATTAATGTTAGGTAATTATGTAGATGGATATGATATGAAAGATAGTAGTGGGTTAGATGTTAAATTAGATTATGTAACTAGTTTAGTTAATATACCTAATCAAATTCAAGGTAAATTACTATCTTCAGACTATCAGGTTCTTAATGGTAGTTCAAGTGCTAGTACCATAAGTGTAGATAAATCAAAAGCAGTTTATGACTTTGGTTTAACACAATTTAACCAAGGAGCTTTTGTTTCTTTTACAGCTACTTTTACAAGTTTATCTAGTGGTGCTAATATGTATAATCGAAACTCTGGAATATTAAACTTAACAAGGTCTTCTGATTTTTCATTTACCATTACTTCTACTATTCAATTGACAGATACTTATGCTGATGTGGCTTCATTTGTAGGTAGTAATGATTTTAAAAATTTAATTGGAACAGGATTAGGCACTGACCCCTCTCCTGCTTTTAAAACTTTTACTAGTGCTGCTACAGGTGTTACAGCAACAGACCAATTTAATAGTAATTTATTAAATAATAGTGCTATTAACACCGCAGGAGGAGTTAGTGTAAGTGTAACTGCAGTTAATTCAGCCGTTCCAAATGCTGCTGTTGCTACAGCTTCACCTGCAGCTCCTTCTTATCCAACAGGACAAACGGGATTTGTAGAGGCGTTTACAATGACCAGCCCAACAGAAGTAAGTTTACAAGCTTTAATGGCTGTTTATGAGCAGACTGGGAATACGTCATTTGAAGGATTTGAATTTGCAGATCCTGAAACTAATCCTAGTTTCTTTACTATTAGTTCAAATAGAGGTAAAGAAAGTTTGCACAGTAATAGAGATTATGATGTAGCAATAGTTTATATGGATGATTATGCTAGGTCTAGTACTGCATTAGTTAGTTTAGATAGTAGTATTAATGTACCTGCTTCTAATTCTGTATTAATTAATAAAGCCCAAGTAAATATTCCAGTTTCTCAAAAACCACCATCTTGGGCAAAGTATTATAAGTTTGCTATCAAGCCATCTAAATTAAATTATGATACTTTATTTTTTATTAGAGCTGAGCCTGATAAAAATGACTCTACTGAATTTTTCTGTTTATTAGAAGGAGAAACTGCTCAAAAAGTATCAGATGGAGAAATATATACAGTAAAAGCAGATATTGATGGTCCTAAATCATCATATGTAGAAGCTACTTGTTTAGAGAAAACCACTAATCCTAATATTGATACTGCCTCTCCCTCTTATCCAGGCCCAGGCCCTTATGCTAAGTTTTCTCCTGGAAATGAATACAGAATAAACAATCCTGATTTAATTAATGAAAAAAGTATTAATAAAGAAAAAAATGCTTTAATACCAACAAGAGGTATTGATGCTGTTACTAGCTTAGCTACAGGAACAAATAATCCATTTTCAAATACTACTATATCAACAGGAACTGATGTTACTATAAAAATAAAATGTGAAAGAGCAGATGATCAGCCTGGAGCTGTTTTGAGTAATGCTGCTTTAGTTCAAAATTTACAAACTGGTTTTAATAATAAAGAAAACAAAAACAAATTCAGTAATTTAATAGCTACAAGAAGAGCTGATAAAGATTATTCAGCAGGAACACTTCAGGCTAATTTAAACCAAATGGTGATAGATCAGTTCACAAACGCCAGTGGGTTTTTCTCAAACGATGATATAAGTTATGGTGGTAATGATGGTGAAAAATTTAGATATAAATTAGATACCATTACAATTACTAATGATAATACTCCAGCGATACCGAATCAAGATACAAGTGATTATGGTGTTCATATAGTTAGTTTTGATACCAAATCCAGCGGTGGTTCTACTGTTCAAGGAATTGGAGTAAGGTCAGGGTTTGAATGTAGGGTAAATTACATAACTAATGGAACTTCAAAAGTGTCTATACAAGTAAAAATAAGTAATATACCTGATGGTCTTTTTGTATTAGAGACAGACGGTGAAGATGCTGCTGATGAAATATATTATGAAGGAAATCAAGTTTTTGAAATAACTAACGATTTACATACTGGTAGTGTTCAAAACCAAAATACTTGGACTTTTTATGATAATGCTCAAAATGCCGCTTACAGGTCTTCACAAGCATTACCTGCTTCTCAGTTTTATGGTGGAAACTTAGCTCTAACTAGTACAGGAGGAACTGCTGATAACGCACCATTTGAAGTGGGTGATACAGTAAACGTACAACAAACTAACTTATCTCCAACCAATCCTCAGTACAATGGACTTCATACTGTATTAGAAAAACCAGATGCTAAAACTATTGTATTAAGTGTTGCTTTTGGTTCAGCAACTCCAGTTGAGGGAGGTACAGTTAATGCAGACGCTATTATTGTTACTAATTTCTTTAACTGTTATGCTTGGGGAAATGGTATGGAAAGTTGTAAAATACAAGATTCTTTTAAAGAAGATGCTGTAAACATTGGAGAAAGAACTTACACTTTAGCACTTTCAGAATTTAAACAAAAACGAAGAAACGCATCTATTACTTATAGTGGCGTATATAATGATGAAACCAAACTAAATAGACTTAATGAATTTAATTTAGGTATACTTAACTTCAAAGATTTAAATGAAGACTTTGGAAATATTGAACTTCTTAAAGCAAGACAAAATGACTTATTAGTGCTACAAGAGGATAAAGTATCTTATGTTTTGGTAAACAAAAACTTACTTACTACTGCTGCTGGTCAATCTGATGTTACCTCTACACCAACAGTATTAGGTAAACAAATCACTCGATTAGAAGAATATGGGATTAGTCATAATCCAGAAAGTTATGCTGAGTTTGGATATGATAAATACTTTACAGATGCCAAGCGTGGTGCAGTGATTAAGTTAAGCGGTAGTTCTTATTCTAATGAATCACTAGAAGTTATATCCCAAGCAGGAATGAGGTCGTATTTTAGAGATTTATTTATAGCAGATTTTAATACTCAAAAAATAGGAGGATACGACCCTTATATGAATGAGTATGTTTTAAGTAGTAATAACAAAACTTTACCAGTTGACACTCAAGTAGTAGCTTGTGGATCAGAACTAGAATTCAATAATCAAACATCAAGCTTTACTTATACAGTTAATTTAGGTAATTCAATGGGAACAACTGATATAGACTATAATGTTACTTCAGGTAATATTGATATATCTGTTACTTACGATGGAAATAGTGCTACGTCTGGAAGTGTTACTGGACTTGGGACTTTTCAGTTTAGTAAAAACAAACCAACTGTTGACACTGCTAGCATAACTGTTTCTATTATAGGAACATCTGCTAATTATTCTATTACTGTGGATTGTCCAGATGCTAATGTAATTAATGTATATCAAATATGTATTAATAGTGAGTTTACTGGTTTAGCTCCTAGTATTCATAATCAATATGAATGGGTTTCAACTAGTTTAACACCAACTGTATCTAGTCCACTTATCAACCAACCTGTGACTTTTACAAATGTTGCTACAGGAACAGGTAGTGGAACACAGAGAGTTGCTCAGTATCAGGTATATTCTTCTCAAGTAGCGGTAGGAACTACTCCAACACCTAATGCTATAATAACTGTTAAGTCTGCTAAAACAGGCTCAGATACATTTGATTTTAATACTAATAATGGAAATAGATTATTGCATCTATTAAGTAGCACTACTTACGCCAATACACAAACAGGTATTAATAATTTATTAACTGCAGCTGCAAGTAATAACTTAACTATATCTAACACATCTACAGGAGTTTTTGAAGGTTCTTTAACCTATACGAATACTGGTACTATTCCCGTTTCTAATTTATATTTAATATATGACTACAGAACATCAACATCAGTTAGTTTATCTTTCGGATCTACTGAAAGTATAGTTTGTGGTGGAAGCGGTAGCTCTGGAACCTATTACCTAGACGCAGCTGTACCATCTGAAGCAACTGCTGTTTACAACGATGCTGCTATGACAGTTCCAGCTGCTGCAGGATATTATTTATATGTAAACCCTAATCCAACAGTAGCTGACACTTATTGGTTAAGACAAGACGCAAACGGAGTAATTGTTCAAGTAAGTGAATGTTCAAGTTAAATTATGGCAGAAGTAACCTTATCATATAGCCCAGGAGTAAAAGGATGGCCTTCCTTTTATTCATTTATACCAGATTATATTCAAGGTATGAACAACTATTTATATACTTTTAAAAATGGTCAATTATACAGGCACAATACTAATAGTTTGAGAAATAATTTTTATGGTGTTCAGCATAATACTACTATTAAAAGTGTATTTAATAAAGGGCCATTAGATACTAAATTATTTAAAACAATAACTTTAGAATCAGACTCACCTTGGTCTGCTACTTTAGCCACTGACTTACCTCAAACAGGAAGTATTAGCTCTACCTTTTTTGAAAAGAAAGAAGGTAATTACTTTGCTTTTATTAGATTTTTAGAAACAGATATTAATTTATTAATGAGATATGCTAATGGTATAGCTAATGTAGGCACAGTTGATGCCACTACTCCATCTGCTACTACTCTTACTTTTGGTTCTTCTGTAGATATAGGTAGTATTATTAGTATAGGAGATATGGTGTATTATGGGTCTACTCCTAGTCTAGGTGGTCAAGTAACAGCAATATCTGGTCAAGTTGTAACAATTGACACCACTGTAAGTGGAGGTAGTGCTCCTAGTAATGGTGACTTTATATTATATGTCAAAAACACAGTAGCAGAGTCACACGGTGTATTAGGTCATTATTGTGAGTATGAGCTCACTAACACCTCTACATCAAAAGTAGAATTATTTTCAGTAAGTTCTGAAACAATGAAAAGTTTCCCTTAAATTAGTATATTTGCATATGATTAAGATAATACTCGCAATCCTTAACATCTTTATCCTTCAATACGTATTTGGTTTAATTATTCCTTTAGAGGGGGCATACTTAGCTGTTGTTGATCCATTAACCGCATCGCTTATTATAAGTGGTGTTACTAAGTTAGCTAGTTCTGGTTTTAGTTTAGCACAAGCGTCAAGAGCTAAAAAAGATATGATGAAAGCAGAAAAACAAGCTTCTAAAGCTGTTAAAAAAGCCTATCAAAGAGCTGGGGTTAATCCTCAAGAAATGAGAACTATTGATCCTATGTTATATGAAACAGCAGGTGAAAGAATAAGTCAAGACTTATCTACTGCTTTAGAGATTACTGCTGGAGATGACCCTAGATTACAAGCAGCAATGGGTAGTAAATTAGCCCAGCAATCAGCAAGAGAAAGACAAAATTTAGAGTTACAAAAAAGAAAAGATATTCAAGCATTAGAGTCTGATATAGCTACGGGTGAAGAAAATAGACTGCAAAGATTAGCTAATTTAGATTTAGCACAAGCTAGAGGGTTTCAACAGCAAGCAGCAGATGCTCAAGAAAGAAGAGTGGCTGGTCAGCAACAAGCTATAGGTTCTGCTGTGTCTATTATAGATGATTATACTGGATTAATAGCAGCAGGAGTATCACCACAACAAATTCAAAAAGGTTTTCAAACTAGTTTTGGTGGAGGAGCTCAACAAGCTGCAGCTGTACCGTCACAGTTTGGCGTAACTCCTTTTACTCCGCCAATAGGAGCTCAAAGTCAGTTATTAAATAATACGCAACAACCTGATGTAAATATTTTTGATTTATCATTAAGTGGCCCACAAACAACAATGCAGCCTACAACTTTAGGTTCTGGTAGTCAGTTTTTAGACCCTAATTATCAGCCGCCAATGAATATGTTTGGAGTTTCTTTGTCAGGACAACAACCTTTAATGCCTGGAATGCAAGGGTTAAAACTACTTTAAATTATGTCAGCACCAGGAATAGGTTACGTAAAAAGAGATGTAGATAAAACTACTATAGACTGGAGTGCAGTAAGCTCTAGTATTACAGGTGCTTTAGGTGAGGCTTTTACAGCAGCACAAAAACAAAGAGCCGAGGTTGAGTTGACAGACCAAAAAATGGCTGGTGAAATACAAAACCTGCCTAAAGGAGCAACACCAGATCAAAGTAAATACTATGCATCCGCTATTCAAAATATTGGCGATGCTAATCAAAAAATAAAAGAGCAGTATGAGAACGGTGACATTAGTGCTACTCAGTATAAAATAGCTGTTAACTCTCTTAACACACAGTATCAAATATTTAAAAATAACGCTATATCTTATCAAGATGCTTATACTAAATACAAAGAAAAAGTATTGGATGAAAACTCTGGATTAGTCACTAATCTTTTTGCCACTACTGTAGATACTATGGCTGGTATGAATAAGTCAGTTAACTGGAATCCTGAAACTCAAATGCTTGAGTCTACTTATGTGGTAAATGGACAAACAATTACCACACCAGTAACTAATGACTTAGCAATGATGAGTTATGAAAATAAAAAGTTTGATCAGAAAGCTATTACCAATGCTGATAACTCTTTTGCTAAAAAGGTTTTTGAAACTGTAGATGTAGAAGGCAATGTAACTTACTCTGCTAATTATAAAAGTAAAGAATTTCAAGATGCTTTACAAAATTACGTGTCAGGACTTACTAGTGATGCTAATGGAATACAAGCATTAGAGTATTTAGGAGCAAGAAATTATGAGTTAACTTTAGAAGCACCTACTAAAGATAATCAAATACAAGTAAGAATTGATAAAAGCAGCGGTTTACCAATAGCAACAGATGTTGCTGCGGTTAAAAAGCTAGCTCAAGATGGCTTAAAGAAGGATATAATAGCTGGTTTAGATACTACTTATAAACAACAAGAAGGTGGTAAACAATATGATGTTTTCTTAGAAAATAAGAAGCAATTAAAAGAATATCAAGATCAACCAACTGAAGAAAATTTAAGAGGAGTTTTAGATTATTTATCTAAATTTAATCCTACAAAATATGTTAGTAAGTCTCAGGGTATAAGAGACAACCTTAAAGTAGCAGTAGAAAAACCTGACCCTGTAAGTGGAGTTGTTATTGAAGAAAAAATATCTTTTGCTGATTATATTAAAGATAAACCTGAAGCAATGTTTTTTGAAAGAGATAAACAAGGAAGATTTGTTCCTGTTCAAATTGATAGTTTTAACAAGCTGTTAAATTATATGAATAAAGAGGCTGGAATAGAAAACAAAGAGATGTCTGCATTTGAAGCTAGATATGATAAAGAATTTGATGAATTTGGAGTTCCAATACCATAAAATATGGCAAGTTATAAAACACCTAACGGCAAAATTGTAGAAGAATCTATTCTTAGAGAAAAGTATGGTTCTCGTTTTGACGAACTCGTAAGTAATGGTACTTTTACTTTAGAAGCAGAAGAGGTTGTAAAAAAAAAAGATTTAGATTTTCCTGTTCAGGAGGAAGTTACGGAGTCTATTACAGAAACTCAAACAACACCTACTTCCTCGGAATCCTCAGAAAGAGTTATTGAAGTAGAGTTAGAAGACCCTAAAAAATCATTTGATTCTGAAGTCTTTAGGGAAATGACTCCAGAAGAAAAAATATCCACTGGAACTGATGATTACAATTATTTAGAAGAAATAAAAAATTCAGCTGTTGGTGGTTGGTATGCAGGAAGTAGTGTTGATGAAGCCTTTGACGTTTACAAAGAAGGTAAGGATATATCTGGTGAAGACTTACAAGAGTATATTAAAGCTGCTGATAAAATATCAAGCATTCCTCCAAGTAGAGATATGCAAGAATTTATAAAGATAAGTGATGAAGCAGGAGGAGGTGTTTGGGGTTTTGTAAAGGGAATATCTCAAACTGGTAGTGCTGTTATCCCTCAAGTCATTGCTCAGTCTATGGTAACAATGGGTAGATCTTTGGTTGATTCAGAAGAAGTTGCTGGAACAGCTCTTTTGTCAGCTGGCGCTGGAGCTGCAACTGGAGCCGCTATTGGATCTACTGGTTTTAGCCTTGGGCCTTTAGGTGTTTTAACAACTGCAGGTGGAGCAATTGCTGGCACTATATCTGGTTTTATTGGCGGTTTAACAGGAACAATGGAAACTGGATTAGTTTTAACAGAGTTCTTAAAAGAAGAGTTAGGAGATAAAGAATTTAATGAAGAAAACATTAGAGACATACTAGAAGATGAAGAACTGTTTAATAAAATGAAACAAGATGCAGTTCGTAGAGGAATTACTATTGGATCAATTGAAGCTGCTACTGCAGGATTATCTAGAGGTATAGCGACTAATTTAGCAAAAAAAGGATTAGACGCCCCTAAAATAGCTGCCAGAATCACTCCTCTTGAAATGGCAGGAGGGGGCCTTGGAGAAACAGGAGGTAGATTAGCTGCTGGTCAAGAATTAAGTGCTACAGAGATAGGTCTTGAAACTATTGCTGAATCTAAAGGTTTGATAAATGTTTCAGATGTATTGTCTAAAGCTCAAAAACAACAACCTACATATACAATAAATGGAGGAAGAGCTTCAAAGCAAAATGTTATAGATTTAATTAATTCTTTAAATAAAGAAAATATTAAAGAAACGGTAGCAAAAATAAATATTAAAAATGACCCAGAAACATCTACACTGCTACAAGATAAATTAGATGAAATTTCTTTAGAAACTCAAATACCTGATAATATTGCTAATCCTGAAACAAGGACTAAGTTAGTTGAGTTAGAAAAAGAAAGAAAAAGTTTAGAAAACAATACAACTCAATCTGCAAAGAATAGAGTAATAGAAATAGATAACCAAATTAAAAACTTACAACAAGATGCCATTCAAGAGCAAGAAACAGGAGATATATTTGATGCTGAACCAACCGAAAGTGTACAAGAAGTGGAAGAAGAAGTACGGGAGCCTTCTATCGAAACGGAAGAAGAAGTAGTTGAAAAAGTTAGTAATCGAAAATCTCGTATTGATTCAAAACCTGAAATATTCGGAGACTTTCATACAGATTCAAAACTACCCTATGGAAAAGCTGAAATATATGATATAACACCACCTGACAATAAAGGTGTTCAAACAGCTCAGTATAATAATCCTAATACAGGAACATTAGATGTAATAATAAGTAGTAGCGGTACGAGTACAAACTTTGTTGGATTTACAAGAGTTTACGAAGGAGGTAAGCCTACTAATAAGTTTACAGCAAAAATGGAGTCTACTGGTGATGCTTTTAAAAATATGATTACCAGTGCTGAGTCTACACTCCCTCCAGGAAGTGAGGTTGTTGAAACTACATCCATATCTTTAGGAGGAATTAATGCTTACGAAAAATCTAAAATTTTAAAACCAAAATTAGATAGTGATGGCAACGTTGTAACTAACCCTACTAAATATAGTAGTGCTACAAAAGAGTCTGTTGCAGAAAAAGGAAAAGCAGCATATAATCCATTTGAATCAAGTAATCAAAAAGAAATAGATGCTGAAATAATTAAAATTAAAAAAGCTAATCCTGAAATAAATGTAAGAGTCGAGGAAGTTGAAAGAAAAGGACCTAAAATTCCTCCTCCACCTCCTGGTAGTAAACCAAGAGTAACAAAGAAAAATATTATTATTGATTTACCTGTGTATGAAACTACTCAAAAATCAGAACAATTAGAGAGTGAAACTACTATTGAAGAAACTCCTACTGCTGAAGTGGTTAAACAAGAATTAGGCATAAATGAGGAGGTTAAGGTTTATGATAATATAAATGACGACTTAGAAGTGTTTGGGGAGTTTACTAAAAATGTAGAGTCTGGAAAAGACTTAGCTAATATACCAGTAGAAGTTCAAAATATTATTGATTTAGGTCAAAGATTAGACGAGCAAGGGGTTACTGTTGAAGTCACTAGAGATCTGGGTATTGTTGATGGAAGACAAATACTAGAAGTTACAGCAAGTAATGGAGAAAAGTTTTTAATGTATAAGTCTAAAGGAACTGGAACAGGTGCGGCTTCTAAAGGTAAATGGGTTCCACTTCCAGGTTTTGCTAAAGATGGGTATTTTATTAAAGGTGCATTCAATCCTGAAACAGGAAAAACATTTATACCAACTGGACCATTAAGTGACGTAAACAACCCTAAGTTTAACAAGTATGGTAGTGAAACATTTAAAAAGTTAGCAGAACAATTAGAAAGTGAAACTACCGTTGAAGAAACTCCTACTACTGAAGTGGTTGAAGAAGAAGTAGTTGAAGAGGTAGTAGATGATAAGGCAAAAGGGGAGATTAAACCTGTAGAAGCAGACATAGTTCTTCCAACGGGAAATAAATTTAAAGATGATATTACAAGGTTTAAAAAAACTTTTTTAACAGCTCGTAGGTTTTTACCTAAGGCTTGGTATGACATCATTCAAAATAAAACAGCTCAAGTTCAAGGAGATGTTGATGAATTTTCTAACTTAAATAGGGATTACAATAAAGCTATTAATAAAATAAAAGATAAAAACGAAAGACAAGCTACTGAAGAAGCTGCACAAAAATTATTAGTTGGAGAAGAAGTAGAAATAAATGAAGAGGTTAGAGATATTATAACTCAAATGAGAGAAATGATAGATTCTTTTTCAAGAAAACTATTAAATGACCCAACAATAAGTAAAGAAAATAAGGAAATTATAAAATCTAATTTAGGAACTTATCTTACTAGAGCTTATAAGATATACGATAATAATAACTGGAGAGGACAAGTAGAAATGGGTCTTCAAGATGACATACTCAACTCTGCTAAAGATTACTTAAGGGGTCAAATAAAAAGAGAAAATCCTGGATATTCAGAAGCTCAAGTAGAAAAGGATGTAGAGCTAGCAGTACAAGAAATATTAAGAGGAAAAGAAGGTTCTAAATGGTTGTTTGGAACTGAAGTTCAAGGAAAAAATCTTAAAATATTAACTCAAAAAAAACAAATTCCTCTTCAAATAAGAATGTTGATGGGTGAATACACTGATGTAGCTCAAGCTTTCGCAAAAACAATTATTAATTTATCTTCCTTAACAAACACAAGTCAAATGTTAAGAGATTTAACTGCGGTTGGTTTACAGACTGGAATATTAAAAACAAAAGACCAAAGAACACCTGAATTTAACTATCAAATAAAAGGAGACGGAAGTAAAGCTTTTGAAGAAATAGCAGGTCTTTATACCACTAAAGAAATAGCTGATCAATTTAATGAAATGACTGAGCAAAAACCTGTTCCTCCAGGACTTGCTCTTTGGTACAGGATTGTGTCACTTAATAAATACGGAAAAACAATATTATCTCCCCAAACACACGCTGTTAACTTTTTTAGTAACGTAGGATTTGCTTTTGTTAACGGTTATGGAAATGTACAAGAGCTTTCAAAAGCATATGAAGCTTTTAGAAACTTAACAAGAGGTAAAAAATTTAATAAAGAATTATATAATAAATACATTAGACTTGGTTTAATAGATAAAAGTGTAGGTCTTTCTGAAGCTAGAGAATTATTTAATAATGAAACTTTTGAAAGTGCAGTTCTTAGAAATATAGATAAAAAAGGAAATAATGTATTAAGTAAAATAACTTCAAATCTTAAAAAAGGATTTAAAAAATTTGCTGAAAATCCTTATCAATCTGAAGATGATTTTTGGAAAATATATGCTTTTGAAAATGAAAAAATAAGATATTCTAATTCTCTCTATAATAAAAAACCAAGTGAGTTAACTGAATCAGAACTTTCTAAGGTAGAAAAAATAGCAGCAGAAAATGTTAAAAAAGTTTTACCCTCTTATGATCAAATACCAGCTGGTATAAAAAAATTAAGAAGTTATCCTATAGTTGGTTCATTCGTTTCTTTTCAATATGAATCTTATAGGACGGCATTAAATACTATAAAATTAGGTATGTCTGAATTGAAGGATCCAAAACTAAGATCAGCTGGAGCAAAAAGAGTTGGGGGCTCAATAACATATGTTGCAGCTAGAAACGCACTATTAGGTTATTTTGGCAAAGCTGCAGGAATAGGTATAGCTGGAATAGTAGGTTCTTTAAAAGCTGAAGATGATGAAAAAGAAAAAAAGAGATTAATGAAAAGGTATTTATTTGAATGGCAAAAAGAATCTGATATACTTCCTTTAGACATAAAGGATGGTAAATTTTCTTTTATTGACATATCGGGATCAGACCCACACGGAGCTATAAACAAAACTATTAATGGAATGACAGACGCTAAATCTCTTGGAGATGCGGCTATAATAGGATTTACAGAATCGACAATAAAACCATTTTTAGGTGGAGAAATGACAGCTATTTTACTAGCAGAAGTTCTTAGCAATAAGAAAAGTAAAGGAGGACAAATATATGATAATGGTGATCCAGATGATGTAAAGTATGAAAAACAAGTGAAATACATAATGAAACAAGTTAAGCCTAGTTTTTTTAGACAATACGATAAAATTATAGAGTCTGACGAAAAACTAAGCACAGCAGGTCAAATGGCTGTTGGTTTAAAAAAATATAACTTAGACATTAATAAACAGTTTGGTTTTAAAGCTTCTTCATTTAAATACGATGGACCTTCTAAAACTAAATCTGCTTACAAAAAAGCATATAATAAAGCTATTGAAAAAAATGCATCACAGGAAGAGTTAAACCAACTATATGAAAAATATAAAAAAGAATATGATGAAAGATATAATGAGTTTTATTTAGACTATATATCTGCTAGAGATATTTTTGGGGTAAAACCTAAAAAGTTAGTCAACACAATGACTAACAGAGGGGTTAGTAAAACTAAAATTAGAGAAATAGTTTATGGAAATCTTCCTACTTTACCTAAAAACCCAAATAAAAAAGCTACAAAAAGAAAGTCTAGAGTTACTGCCTTTTAATCTGTTTAACTTTTTTTAACAAACCTTAGTCATAGGTATCACAAAGTAGTATTATAACTAAATTAAGGGATGACCACTTGCAATATCTGCAATCAATCCTTTCCCGATAATTATTTTCCATCTGCTGGAGTTAAAAACGGTAAGAGATACAGACGTAAGCAATGCTCTAAATGTTATGGGATAAAAAAAAGACATCGTAGGTATGTTAACCAAAGGTGGCTTAGAGAATTAAAAGAAACAATGTCTTGTGAATCTTGTGGGTATTCTAAAGATACACACCCTAAATTCTGCACTCAAGCTCTTGAGTTTCACCACTTTGAGAATAATAAATCATTTGAAGTTAGTAATGGCGTGCACAGAGGAATGTCTATTAAAAAACTTCAAGAAGAAATAGACAAATGTAAAGTTCTTTGCTCTAGATGTCACGTAGAAGAACATTATTCTTCCTGATCAATTAGTTCATTTAGTATTTTAATTAAATTTTTGCAAGATTTATTGACGTTGTCTTGGTTTTGGTCCATTAAATTTTCATATATGTCATCAGTAGTGTCATTAATCATTTTAGTTATAAAGTTGACATATGTGACGTGATGTCTCACTGCTTGAGGTCCATTGTTAGTAAAAACTCATCCCCTAATTTTCTATCTATTGTTTTTATTGTTCTATAAATATCAATGCTTTTTTTTCTCACCTCATCTTTTTCATATTGCTTTGAATCAGAACCTAAATGAGCATATAAACTACAATCAATCTCTAACAACTTGTCTATCTTATCTTTATCGGTCCAAGTTTTGAACTCTAATATTTTTTCAATGTCCTCAAATTTATATCTCATTTAAAATTGATTTAAGTTTATATTTGTTATACGCTGCTATTTCTGCTTTATTTAAATCTTCTTCTTTATATTCAGGAATAAAACCATAATCCATTTCATTTAGGTGATAAGGTTCATTCTTACTTCCCAAAGAACATCTACAATGAGCTGTATTAACAGCATAAATATAAAAATTTCTTTTAATAAAAGAAACTGAAAAACCATATCTATTAGCTACTTTTTCTATGCTTACACCTTTTACTAAAGAGTGTTTTATGTTTTTAATATCTGTTTCTGAAGTATGGTGTTTTAATTTATAATCAGATTTCATTTAAAATTAATTTTTCGTTTATTAAATCTAAGTAATCATCACAATCTATTTCCCTAATGTCTGTAAAAGAATAAACTTTATTAGATAGTTTTATACAGTCTACAGAAAAAAATGTAGGATCTGGGGTGTGTACAACCCCACCATAAGTGCAACTATGTTTGGGAGTTAAAGTTTTTAGATTTTTATTAATTAGCTTGGCTATTTTTAAAGATTTTGTCATAGGGAATTCATCCTGGAGCTTAATAATAAAATTATCCTGGACTTCATATAAATTACCCTTTGTAGACTTCTGTGTCAAATCCTTGTTTTTTAAGTTCTTGTATTCTATACTCTTGTAGTTTAGTTAATTTAGTATGTGGTCTTTTAACCTCCAAAAATAATACCTTTCCATCTTTTAAAGCTAATAAGTCAGGTATTCCATTCTTATTAGTTAAAATTAATTTCACAACAAAATAACCCTCTTCTTCAAGTTGTTTTATTTTCTTGTTTTGTATTTGACTTTCTTTCAAAATATAATTTACGTAAACTGCTTCCTAATTCGTAGTCATTAGGATACTTTTTAATAAAGTCTTTTAATAACTTCAAGCAGTCTTTCATTTCAGTAAATTTACGGAATTATATTTATGTAGTTCGTAAAAGTATTTGGTAATTTTTTTATTGTTATTAAACTCTGTTCTATATGGAGCAAACTTAGGTACAATTTCTGAAGTAATAATTTCTTCTTTTAACTCATTTAAATTATATAGATAAATTCCAGATGGATCTTTAACTAAATAAAAAGCATTCTTACCAAGAGCTTCGCCTACCATTAGTAAATTATAAAATTTATCTACTTGTATATAGTGAGTCTCATAAACAGCGTCTCTTATTTTAATTTCAATAACAGATTTATCAGTCTGCGCATCAAATACTTCATAGTCATTTTCAGTAGGTTTTAAATCGCTATTGTATTTAACGTTTAAATCTTTAATTAATTCAAGTTCTTTCTTTTTCATTTCCACTGGTTTCTACCCACCAACATTCCAATAATTGCATAGTTAGCTATATCAATAAACGTGTCTTCTTGACTTTCACCAGGAACATAATTTTTTCCATTCTTAATTAAATTCTTTAACCTGCTTATCTTGTCAGTTAATCTAATCGACAAACCTGTCAAAGCAAACTTTTTGTCTTCAGGCTTCTTTAAATCACCGCCCAATGCGATATTATTTAATCCATAATCCATTTGCTTTCTTGCAAATAATTTATACATCTCCTGCTGTATCTCCTTGAACTCTTTAGATAACTCAGGATATTGTTTTTCAAATATTTCTATCTCTGTCATTTTATTTTGTTTTTATAACTTAAATAAGCTCTTTCAATACTAAATCCAGATCCACATTTAGTACAATCGCCTTTAAAATAGTTGATATACTCTTCTCTAGGAATACAATACCAGTTATTAGTATATGGATTAAAATGGTATACTAGATTGAATTGATTCATAATCTCTTTTAAAATGTCTTAACGTATAATCTTTTTTATTATTTACTGCTTTGTATATCATCTTCTCAATACCTTTCTCAGAAAAAACCCAATATATTTTATTATACAACCTATCTTTAGTAGTCATACGATCACGGCTCTGCCAATAACTAGTAGCACTAAAGTCAATATTGTAATATACTAAATACTTGGCATTTCTTAGTGATATTCCTTCTCGACCACTTACAATTTGTAATGCAATGTTTTTATCTGTACTGTCAAACTCATCTAAAGTAGTACATAAATTTTCTCCAAACACTTCTTTCAATGCTTTTAACTCTGCTTGAAACTTATAAAAAATACCAATCTTTATTCCTTTAAATTTTTCTTTTATAAACTTAGCTTTACTTAAATCTAAAACCGTTGAGGTGCCACTCTCAAACTTAACTGTACCACTACATAACTGATGAATTTTACTCATTAATTTTACTGGTGTATCGCCAAGTATAAATTCTCCATTTATCTCAAAAACCTTGTCTTTTTGTAAGATTTTTGTAATTTCTTGAACTTTTTCGTCAATTTTTACTAATAAAACCTCTTCGTCTACTTTTGATTTAAACCCTGCTTGTTGCTGAGTATAAGACAAAGTATATGGCTTCATCAAATCTATAATCTCTTGCTTGCCCTTACTGTAATCATTGATGTCATAACCATTTATTTTCTTTTTAGTTACGTTGACATATCTGTGAGCAAACTTATAAAAGTTTTTACAATCGTAAAAAGGATTGGATTTAGCTCCATAAACTTGATGATACATTTGAGAATAACTCTCTGGAGTAGGTGTCCCTGACATTAATATTAAATAAGGATTGTGTGATTGAACTAGCTCCTTGACATTCTTAGCTCTTTTGCTAGGCTTAGGAAAAGCAGCAATAGAATGTGCTTCATCACAAATAATAACATCCCAATCGTAAGTTCCTATTTTATGTAAGCTTTCATAGTTAATAACTTGAAGATTGAAACCAGGATTCAACATACTATAATCTGATTCAATACTACTAATGGCTTTTTTCTTAGTTATGAATAACACATTATTAATGTCAAGCTCCTTACATATTCCTAAAGAAGTTAAAGTTTTTCCTGTTCTAACCTCCATAGATAGATACAATAGTTTATATCTATTTAATATATCTAAACCTTTATTAATAATATTTATCTGATAATCTCTAAACTTCATAATAATTTTTGAATTTTAGAACACTTTTCATAATCTTCCAAGTCCATAAAGTAATCAAACATCATCTCTATCACATATTTATTATCAGGATACTCTGGATCGTGAGCAAACAATATATCTAGATTAACTACATCAAATTCAATTTCATCTATAATATCTTCAACAGTCATTCCTTCTACTATTATTTTATAACTATTTATAAATGCTTGGTGAATTCTATCTGGATCAGTTAATCTTTTCATATATCTAATTTACTATTATATTCTGCTTCGTGTTTACTTCTTATTCTTATCCACTTTCCTTTCATATCCTTACCCTCATCAGGACTAACTCCTGTTTTAAATACTGCGTAAGAGTTTAGCCATTGATAAAACTTAGTTCTAGAAACAGTCATTTTGGCTTTTGGAGCAAAGTCTGGATTCTCAGAAATAAAATCCATATATAATTCTTGTTTATATATTTTATGACCATTGTCAAAATCTTCATTAGGACTCTTCCCGTCTAATAAACCACACCATTCAATAAATTCGTGACAAGTTTCAGCAGATAACTGACGTATCTTAAGATTAACAAAAGAGCTTTTAACTAATCCTTTATTCATATAAAACTGTAGGCAATATATCATATAGTTATCAAACCTACACCACTCATCAGCACTCCAGTCACCAAACATCAACTTACCAAACTCATCATATGGAGTGAATGACTTATTATAATATTGATTTAATTCTAACTCCCACTTCCTTCTTTCAAAAGAGTTACCCTTTCCTTTTATTGCATAGTTAGTAGTGATAGCTACCTTTGGTGACTTTTTAAAAGGTATCTTAATAGCATCTTTATTTTTCTTCTCTAAGGTTAATCCTTCAGTAATCACACTAAACAATCTCTCAAAGTCAAAGTGTTTTCTAACATCATCAAAACAAAGTATTTGAGTATCTGCTGATACTAATTGATAAGCAAAAGATTTTTCAAAGTTGAATCCTTTTCCATCAATAACTACTAATTTTTTCATATGTTGTAAAGCATTCATAAATAAACCCTTACCCGTTCCTCCTTCTGGATTATCACTAATTACCTCATCATTTAAAATCACTGCTGGGCAGTAAGATAAATTCTTATAACCGTGCATTAAATAACCTATAGTACTTTCAGTAGACTCTATTCTTTTGTCATCTTTAGCACATATATTAGATACAAATTTTTTGTAATCACACTCAATAGACTCGCAGTCTGTGTAATCTCTATCAATAACGTGGTCTTTCCAAACGTAACCACCTAAATCAATATAGTCTATTGGTGTTACGGTATCGTTGGTTATTTTAACTGCACAGTTTTTATAATATATGTAAGACTCGTTCTTGGTGTCTTCAATAAAGAATACATCTATAGAGTCTAATAAGGTTAAAAATTCTTCTCTAAAATATTTAGTGTGTTCAGCAAAATAATTATACACCTCTATATCATCAACAGTGAGTAAATGCCTTAATATAAAATCTTTAATCTGCTTTTCAGATGCGTGATCTATTAAATTATTAGTGACCTTTACAAAGACATAGTTTTTACTACCCTCTGGATTGTATTTATAAAAACCATTATCTTCTAAAAACATTTTAAATTTTAAATGAAATATTTTTATAACACCCTTTTTGTTCTTGGTCCAAAACTTATTATCAAAACCTTCCTCCTGGATTTTATCAATGACGTTATCTAAAACTTCCTCATCTATATCCTCAAAGTATTTTTTGATATCTGTCTTAGACTTACCTTTTAATACATTTGATTTAATAGCATTCAATGTGTCTGAGTCTTCATAAACTCTTGTTCCAAAATTAGATATATTGGCATACGCAGAGTCAATAGTCCTTTTTATCTCATTTAAATTAAAATCTTGAGACTGAAATCCATTTAGTACATACTCTGCAAGTGACTTTTCAATACCAAAGTCATTAAATGATGAAGCTAATATAAAAGCATTTTGATTTCTTTGTCCCTCATTCATTGGATACTTTTTCTCCCACCACTTAACTAGTATATCCACAATCTTGGTTTGATCGGTAATCGGTATGGTAATTTCTTTTTTGTCTATTGCGGTAGGTGTATCTATTATTTTATCCCACAATAAAGATTCTTCATTAACGTAAACAATAGGATCATAACTCTCATAACATACTCTTGAGATGTTTTTAGAAGTACTATCAAAAAAAGGTGAGTCAAAGTATTGTTGCAGGGATAAAAAATATTTTACGTGTAAATCAATATCAGAAGGGACCCTGATTAAAACCTTGAGCCCCTTTCCTGATGGAGAGATGAAAACACAATAAACATACTCATCCTTAATTAATTTTTCTCTATGCTGATGTAGTTTCTTTTGATTGTCATACTTATCAAAGTCCAAACATATCAAACCACTATGCTCTAAAATCGAATCATCATTCCTTTTATTAAACTTACCACTAAAACAAATAGCAGGTAGTTGTTGTTTTAATTCGTTTATTTTTTTCTTATCTTTCTCGGTTCTGATCTTTTTTATCAAGTCCTGAGAACGACCATCTCTTATTCTATCTATAATGTCATTTACTGGCAAATGAAAAGGCTGGGTGGTGTCCTTTATGTTTTTAAATATTGTTATGACGTTTTGTGACATATTTGTGACGATTTTGTGACGATTTAATTTTATCTAACTTATTGATATATAGTTATTTATATATATTTATGACGGTTTTGACGATTTTAATAAGAAAAAATAATAAAAAGAATAGTATAGTATACCCTATGAAGTTTATTACAAAATATTTTAAAAAAATCGTCATTTCCGTCACATTTATAAATTTAGAAAGGAACTTCTTCTTTTGTTTCTTTCTTTTTAGTAGGCTCAAAAGTGTCTAGCTCCACATATTGTTTACCAGACTTAGATGTGTTAATATTTAAATTAACCCAACCATTTTTTGCGTTTTCTTTTAAGAATACTACTGCATCCTCAACTTTAACTGCCATTGAACCAACAACCCAGTCAGGTTGATTTTCACGAGTTTTAAATAAAAACCCATCAGCAAAAACTTTCTCTTTGCTCATAACTATATATATTTAAATTATGTCTACAATATAACCTAGTGTAGACTTCTAGGTAAGCTCTTCTTTGATGAAAAACTCATCTATGTTCTCCGTCGCATCTTTACTAAAGAATTTATTATAAATCTCTAATGCTCTCTCTACCTTTTCTTCTCCGCTTTGAATAAAAGAATCAGTAGGCTCATAGACACCTAACATCTTTGTGTTCTTGTCTATTACATAAAAAACTACTGGAACACCAAATATTTGTTGGTATATATAAGACTGACTATCATAATTATACTTTTTGGCAGAGTACTTAAATTTAGATATGTCAGAAGTTGTTTTAAGATCAATAATATAATCTGATGCTAATATATCTGCTTTACCTTTCCAATTAGCACCTTTTATGGTTTTAATCCCAGGAACCTCATACATATTAAACTTACTGTATATAAACTCATAAAAATTAAAATTACTTTTCATAACAGAAACCAAACTATCTATGTGTTCTGCTTCTGACTTTAGTAAAGCAATAGATAATCCGTGTTCTTGTATTTGATTCTTATAGTTTTTTGTATTTCTTGATGTTGAATCTATAATAACAAAATCATCTTTTTTATGTGGCTCTATCATAGATACGTGAAAGTATCTACCCTCTATCATAGGTTTGGTTTCTCCTTTAGCTTTTCTAAAAGAGCGTGGATCATTTAATAAACTGTATATATCAGAGTTAGATAAAAACTGTTTACCAAAATCTCCATAGTATTCTTTATCTTCTTGTAACTTGTATAAAGTTTCTTCTTTACTAAACATAAGTCTTGATTGTTTTAAGAGCTTCTGATGTTAACTGATACTTTTGCTTTAATCTTTTTACTACACCATCAAAACCTAGATGTTTATTGTCTACTACATACTTTAGGCAATCTTCCCACTTATCATCTCCAAGATCTAAACTAGCTTTTTGAGTAGCCTTCTTGGTAGATTTTTTACTAGGAACTAAGGCCTTTGACTCTGACTCTGGTAAATCTTCACCTGCATATATATAAAGACCTAATCCGTGTCTTGCTATAGCTTTAGTTAAACTTCTTTGAATACTTTTATTAACATCAAAGGAAGTAATTTTATCTATTGTAATTGACTTGTTTCTATAATCCATAACAGGAAGATATTCAATAAGCTCTATGTCTCCAATCGTAACACCTGTTTTAACCCAAGCCGTTTTACCATCGTGATGGTAACATAATCCATCTGTATTCTCATAAATAGTATAAGTAGCATCAGGACACGTCTTTTTAGTTTCGCTCCAAGCCCAGGCCCACGATAGATAGGTCAAGCCATTTTTATTCTCAACGTGTTCATTTACGTTGATGGATGATAATTTTTCAAATGTGTTTTTCATTTTTGATTTGATTTAATTGTTTGTTTAATTTACTGTACTTACTTAGTACATTCTCTTTTTGGTTTTTATAATTCCTAACTTGTCTGGTATTACCATCTTGATATGCATTTCTTGTTCTTATAAATAGTTTATCTAATTTATATTCCAAGTCATTCATTAGTACGTTTAATCTACCTACCACCCAGCCTTCATTATAAAATATTTGATACTCTTCATTAGTTATCTCTTGATAATTTTCTCGATGACATCTAACAATGTAGTATTTATCTTTTAATCTATCTATCTTCACACCTTTATGCATAATAGCTTGATTAATCTTACTATTATCCATATATATGGCAGATCGAATGTTTTTAGCTTGATTCCAGAGATCTTCTATACTGAACATTTTAATTCTTTTACAAGATTCCTTAAGTCACTATCTACTCGCATTTCATTCTTAATTTTCTCTTGTCCATATAATATATTGGAATGAGCCATTTTATGATTGTGCTCACTAAAAATGTAATCTTGGATGTAACAAGGTCTTATATTTCTATCCTTACACAGATAGAAATAAATTTGTCTTGCATCAATATGATTTCTCTTTTTGGATTTATTAAATAGACTCTCGGCTGGTACTTGTAGCTTTTCTACTACTACCTTTTCTATTTTTTGGAGTGCTTCTTCTTTCGTCATTTGATTGTATTAAATTGTAGTACTCATAGTCATAAAAAGACTGACTATTCATTGTAATTAAATTTTCGTAATTTCTTTTACTTTGTCCCATTTTAGTTCGCTAATATAATATTTGTCAATGAAATATCCAAATTTAGTCAGATATTTTATCTAAAAATATTTGTAATCTTCTGATTTCCTGTTGGTTAGGTCGTGTTTTTAATTTTTCTTTTAAAATTAGGTCAGTTACCCAATTTACTTTACCTCCCTTAATTGTTGTAGTACTGTAGTATTCCATTTTTCTATAATTTGTTCATTAGTTGAATCGTCTATATAATAAGTATATCCATTCATTTCAATAAATATACTGTTTTTTGATCTTACATCTATTTTCATAAACTCCATTGTTTTAATATTTCTATACATAATTGGTGAGGAATTTTACTTCTTTCGTGGTTTCCTTTTAATTTTTGTGTACCTCCAGTTTGAGTTCCTCTAGGTGAGGCATCGTGATGGCAATGTCTATCTATAACCTCTCCTTCAGGGTTAGAGCTGTAGTCATACTTGAAAGGTTTACACATTGGTTTAGGTTGCCAATTTAGGTTGTTAGTCCATATATCCGTTGGTTTCATCCTGTCATCTCCATATTTACAGTAACTTACTGTGTGTCTTATGTGTTTTATTTCATCCCAATGAGGAGCTTTTCTCATCTTTCCTCTTGGATTCTCTATATACCATATCAAATTAGGGGTGATACTTTTAAATACATTTATTATATATAAAGTTGCTTCTAATAATTCTATTCCTAGTTGTGCAGAGGGAGTTTTAGGAGTAAATACTTCACCTTGCACCCAATTTCTACCTATACAAGCTACTGAGAATCCTGTACAGGGCGGACTTGCCCATAGAATATCAGGAACAAAAGGAACTTTATCTATGTAAAATTCCTTATATTCTGCAACATAGTCTATATCTGGGAAAGAATTTATGTCGGAAGAATAAACTTCATAACCTAACTCTTCACAAGCCTTACCTACGCTACGTGATCCTGCAAATAATTCTAATACTTTCATTCTTTATTATTTTGTACCCATTCTAAAACTAAATCATTTAAATCTTCTTTTATTTGTTCTAGCCTATAGTTTTGTCCTGGCGTTATATCTCCATATTTTAAATTAATTTCTTCAGATACTGAATCAAAAATAAATTCAACTTGAACATCTGTTATTTGTTCTATTATTTCTTTCATATTGTTAATCTTTCTTCTAGTTCGTTTATTAAATCTTCGTCTTCAAAGAAGTCATCACTTACATATACCTCAATGAATTCCTGTCCAGCTATAAAATCATCTACCAATATTTCAATTAAATTCTCTTTACACATAAAAACATTTTCTTCATTGTTCATATTTTTTACGTGACCACTTTTATCTGTCCAACCTAATATATATATATCATAACCATCAGCTGTCTCTGAACTATACATTACTACGTCTGGAGTTCCTACCCATTCATCAGTAAGCTCCACATAATCTGCTATTATTTTTCTCATAATAATAAATTTTAGTTGTTTATATATTTAATGACTCTATTAATGTTAAGTACTCATCGTAGTATTCATTGAATACATCTTGTGCTTGTTCTGTATATCTTATTGTCCCATCTTCATCTTCGTGATACATTAAGGGGTGATTATGATACGGGTTATATTTATCATCTTTAACACCAATCATACGACAAAATGATGGTATACTCCAATCTTTTTTTAATTGATTCTCAGCTAATTCGGATGCTAATTCTAATTTATTTATTTTGATTATTTCTCCCATTTTAATAAATTTTTATTTTCTTTTTTCCATTGTAGTATTTTGTCAGCACTTGGCCCCCAAGCATCTAACGTTCTAACTTCTGTGTGTTCTCCACACTGGGTGCATATATCTGTCCATTTGATAGGTGCACCACAACATTCTGATTCTGTCATTCTATTAGCTCTTTTAATTTTTTTACTAAATCGTATGGGGAAATTGTTGCGTTCTCCCACTCCCATATTAAATCTTCTATTTTTTCTTTCATTTTATTTCTTTTTTTACATTTAATATTATCCATTCGTGATGACCTTCTAACATATATTGTTTTAATTCATCTTCTGATTCCAAATAAAAAAATATATCATCATCATCATCTTCAATATCTCCTATTTTTAAAATCATATCATCTTGTACATTTTCATTGTCAAGCCATTTTATTGTTGAAACATATCTCATTTTATTTATTTTAATTTATGATTATATTTAAGTAGCAACTCTCTTTTTAATGGATCTACCTTTCCATAAAGTATGGCATCCCTGCAGATTTCATTTCTAAGATCTGTTACTCTTTTTTCTACATATCTTTTATGTAGTATACATCTATTATATTTTTTAAAAAACTTCATATCTTTCCTTATTGTCTGCATAATCACAGGATTCATTATACATATTTATATTATTGGTTTCTAAATAATCAGCAAAATTGTTAAACCATTCTAATTGCTTGATTAATCTTTCCATTTTAGT
>Ga0209503_10000175_pt1 | contig 44605 bp, 23 predicted proteins | sample SouAtlMetagenome_2_FD_187448 | JGI IMG/M metagenome (GOLD analysis project Ga0209503, IMG submission 187448) | Marine eukaryotic phytoplankton communities from Atlantic Ocean - South Atlantic ANT15 Metagenome (SPAdes) (version 2) | ecosystem: Environmental > Aquatic > Marine > Oceanic | place...
AGGTGCATCGCTGTTTGCGTTGGTCAGGCGCTTCTCTACCAGCAATTTGGAGATCTGTTCGCAGTCGCGCGCCGATTTAGGGCCTTCGCAGAGCACCAGGCTTTTGGGCACTCGCAGACCGCCGAGGCGGCTAGCTTTCAACGCGCGCTCTTTACGCCAGGCGCGGACGAGTTCCTAGGACCTCCACACGCGCTGGCGGCACAAATGCGCCTCCACGCTAGCCGTAGAGTGCCCCCAAAACCATACGCGCAAACTAGAGTGTGTCGGACTAGTATAGGAACATATATGCATAACTCCATATAACTCGACGGGTTTTGACAGGGGGCTGGCCATGAACTCGACTGCAGAACTTATCGCGGTAGTGCCTCCCCATTAATAGCCTACTAGTAGGGCCACTGGCAAGTTAGTTCCGCTCACTGGCAGCACGTCTGGCAGCCACGCTGACTGGTGGAACACGACTCGGATTGCAAGTCCTGATGGTCACAGCCCGGGTAGTCCATTCCGAGTCGACCAGCTAGTCGGCCCATCTGAGCTCCCATCTGGAGAAGTGGCCGGCACTCGACTAATTCCGCTACTGTGGCGCTTCCCCATTAATAGCCTATAAGCGAAAACTAGCTGCGAATGATCCTCAGGGGGCGCCTCACATTCTGGCGGAGTACGGGGCCCTGAAAAATCGAGAGGGCGGAAGGGCCCCCACGCGAACGTCGCACCAGTGGCGTTTCGTGCCGCGTCGGGTGAACCTCACTCCATCTCGATGGGGGCACCTCCGTGGCAAGCTAGTGTCGCCGTGTGATTATGATGCCCCTGGGGGATGCCCCCTGGGACAAATCCCCGCTTTTACTAAAGTTTTAGGCTATCACTGGCAATTGAAAATCTCACCAATTGGGGTGCCGGCCCGCCTAGGTTGCCATTAACCGGTTAATTGCCGGTAATTTACCTATTATTATCCCTCGAAGGGGATCCGAGGTAAATAAACCGCTCAATAACCCGACGGGTTTTCGACTAAACCCGTTTAGTGAGATTAGCGAAAGACCCCTCTGGACGAGGGGATGGGCGCAAGCAGCCCGTTGAGCTTTTGGATACGTACAGGTGCGCCGCCAAGGCAAGTACCAAGTCATGTGGCCCGGCGCGGCCCAGGCCTGCGCCAGTGGCCCGTGAGGCCCCCTCCCCTACCCCTCTATAAGATCCTGAGGTAAATAACCCGTACTAACCGGCAATTACCCGGGTTATTAACCCCGGGCGGCGCCAGGGGTAAATAACCCCTCAGGTAAATGGCAACCTACCCGCATCTGGAGTGCACCCCCCCCCCTTCAGACTGCGACAGACAACTGCGACCGGCCAAAACGCTGGGGTAGTTATGAAGATAAGAACGTAAAAGTGACCGTGGCCATTTTTCAGGCACATTTTTCAGACCCCTCTTGTGGCGGCGGGGTTCGCCGCCGGAGGGATGCCGGTGGGGTGGCTCTGCACTTATTCTTTTTGCAATCCCTTGGTCCAAGAACTCCCCTTTTGGACCAACGCGGTGAAACAGGATGCTGCAGCAGTGCTGACTGCAACCTTCATCAGAACACAAGCGTCTTGAGCATAATTCCAAGCACCTGCATGATGTTTGCTGCCATCACTTCATCGACGCCTTGTTCCTAGGTTCAGGGTAAACCTCACACATGTGCGTATCCGTATTACTTACAAGATGGCGCTTGGGATCCACTTTTCCAACGTTGGCTACTAGCAGTTCCTCGACCGTCCTGCCTTCCTCGTCTCTGACTCGAAGGTTATAATTTTCAGAATGCCTCGCCATATTAGCAATTATCTCGTGGTTTGCCAGTGTATGGCAAGCAAAGTCGAGAGTAATTAGGCCCGCGACCCACCTAAGAATCAAGAAGGTAAGCAGCAGGTGGGCCGTTGGAAAACTCGCGTTTTTTTGTATAGGTTTGTAAGCATCTGTTCTTCCAGTTCATTTTTACGGTAATCAATTACCTGCTCACGCAAATGCATACAGTACCATTAACTTGTAGATACCATTGAATAGTAATGTCTATTTAGGCCATGGATGAGAGCCTGGATTGAAGGCTTCTTCAGGTGCCCCACATTGGAGGTAGTTTGTCGCGGCTCTTGCCCTGATTGAAGAATAAATCTAGTCATTGTATGAGGCGCTGACTGTCGCCTAGCATCATAAGTTGCGGGTTGATGAGACGAAAACAGTCAATCACCACTTTGCCTTTCACCTAGGATTCAGCGAACCAAATTTGAGAGCGCAAAATTACTAGATCACAGACGCAAGTAAGGACGCTCTGCACCGGGTCAATGACTACGGCGACAGCTCTCTGATTGAGGGCCTCAAAGGATTGCTGAGTGTTTATATCAACACCTGCAATTGTGCCTTTTGTCTAAATAAAATCATAAAGATTACCCGACATCCAGCACCCAAAACCGGGATGAGAGTGATACCAACCTAAGAACATAGTACTTTAGCTGCCGCAGCACATGGGGTCAAGAGGAGCGCACCGACGACCATCTCTGGTCGCCCAGTTTGCTTGAGCATCTCGAGCATTTTTGTTTGAAAAACTGGGTCTACAGCTTCAACCTGCAATGCAGCTTCAAACACACTATGTAGGCACATACACGCAGACTGAATACGCTCACGCCCGTCCCCGACTGTGGCATCGCAAACACCTAAGACGACATAACACGTGGCCATCACGTGCGAAAGGAGGTACAGTTACATCAACGCAATTTATAGTGTAATCGTCGATAAATTGTCCTAACATCAAACCCATTACTTCCATGGGTACACCAGCTCGACCTGGACAAATGTGCGAGGATCCTTGAGCATGCACGTACCATGCTTAAGCATTTTGAGTAGCGCTAGAGAGGAAATCTGAACTTTTTCAGCTGTATCCACGAGTGGTGCGTCAGCCGGAGCCGCGCCGCCTCCCAAACCGGGGAGGTTTCCAAAAAAACGAGATACCCTGTCCATTTTTGGTCCGCAGTACAAGCTCGTACTACGGCTTACCACGGTACCGTACCTACGGTAGGTACTCTACCAGCTTGTACCAGCGGGCCGCGGGAGATTTCCGGAACGCGTAAGAGACAACAGACGGCCGCTAGCGAGCTGTTTCGCCAAGATCGGGAAAGCGAAACGCTCGTTTGCCATCAAGGTCGAAGTGGCCGTGGCGCGCGTCGGCGGCGTGCCGCACGCCTCGCACACGTGGGCCCATGTCCGCCTGCACGTGGTTGCGGAAGCGATCTTACGAATTGACAGAGTCGCCGAGATCACCGGAAACGGCCCGCGCGCGCCGAAACTCCTGGCGGGCGACGCTTTTGCGGCGCGCTGCGTTCGGAGCCAAGTCACTCTGGCGGTCGCATCCAGTAGAGAAATCGTTCACACGGGGCGTATAAGGTGCTCGTAAAGCCAGACATGGTAGCGGACTCGTGTTTTCTCTCTCACGCGCGGCGCCTCTGCGGAAATCGCGGCGGCAGCCAAGTTGGCACCGAAAGGGCGGGGCTGAGCCAAAAATTTCGGCGTTTTAGGGAGAAAGTGTGGGATCGGGGACCCGATCGATTAAAGCCCGGTCGATAAAAATGCGCTGGTTTTGCTATTTTAACTTTTTTCAAATTCTTTATACTCAACCCGTCTTCCCGGGCCGGCTTTGCGAGTCCGCAAGTCCAGGTTTCCGACTGATCTCCAACCTGAGGAGCGTAGATACCTCTCAAGATATAAACTTGAAAAATAGGATGTCCAGGAGATTTGGCGGGAATCGGCGTAGCTCTCCCAGCCGCTATTAGTCTTCCTAGAACCCTCTGTATGATCGATATAAATTGTACTGAACTTTCTTCTCCCGCAGACAGCGTCTCCAACGTACTCCGCTGCTGGGTTATTTTTTTTTTAGTAGTAGCTAGTAGCTAGTTACTCGCTGGGGACTGGGTTATTTTGAAGCGCATAAAACCCGTTTCGTGACTTTAGCATGAAAACCACTGTTATACGGGCTAAACAGTACCTTAGGCAAAGGAGTCGACACAAGCCGCGCGGGCCAACCGTGACCCGCGGGCGCCGCGTTGGCCACGAAAACGAAGGTGACTGCTCGGATGGGGGGAGGTCGGGGTGGGGCCCTCAGATTATATGTCCCCCCTTCCTATGCAACCCTCCGGGCGGCCTTGGGCATCGAAACGGACCTGGTAGCAAATCAGTGACTTCTTTTTACCGTAGGGATTAGAAATCGTCACTGATTTGCAAATCTCTGATTATGATTCGCGTCACGAGATCAGAGAATCAGCTCGGTAGCGAATCTGATGACGAGCCCGAACTTCAGGTGTTGGACAGCGGCAGACACAAAGCGGCACTTAGCCCGCACTTGGGCAAGCAGCGCAAACGTCGGCTTAAATTTTTTGTCGTATTCCATGGCGATCGTGCCTCTCGCCGGCTGCCGCATTCAGTACGCATCAAATGCCCGCGCGATGACTCCTGGGGTAACGGCCTGTTCTTTCCTTTGTCCCTTGACGACGTAAACGCTTCTTTTCTTAGTTTTGTCGTAGGTCGAGACCACGCTTAGTCAAGGAGGCTTTCCTCAAACGCTATGCCGAGATTCATCCGCAAACACCACTTCAGATGGAATCTACATATTTGGTGGACGCATTTGGGACATTAGTGGCAGACGATGATGAGCTGTCTCTATATGTGCAATGTGATGGTGTGCTACATGTGATGTTGGGTAATGACAGAGAAAAAGAACCGCCAAACGCTGTCATTCAATGGGGATATGATTCCCTACAATCAACAGAGATAATCAAACCCCGGCTCATTAACTCTGTCTTTCAAGCGCGAGTCGTCTCTGTCGATTGTGGCTGGCTACACACAGCAGTTGCTCTTGAATGTGGTGCCGCATTAGCCTGGGGAAACAATAATTTTGGACAGTTGGGCACAGGCAATGAAATCAAATCAGCAGAGCCAGTGCTTTGCAAGATGAGTCGCGAAGTTCGACTTTGCAAAGTTGTCTGTGGTTCATACTTCACCGTTGCTATCGATGACAAGGGTGAGCTTTGGTCATGGGGCCGGTATCAATCATCAAACTGGCCGGGGCTATTCACGGAAACATGGGCAAATGGTTACGACAAACAAGGAGACAGGGGCATAAAAGGTGAAAAGATTCTGGCTGTTGCCGCTGGTGAATCCCACGTTGCCTGTGCTATGGCGAGCGGCAAGCTCTTCTCTTGGGGTTACAATGAACATTGGCAGCTTGGCTGGGGTCAAAACGAGGCATATCACCATGGTCAGCAAAAGCCGCGAGAGGTAAAATTGCCAGGCCTCTCAACAATTAATCCCATATCTGCGCTCAGCTGCGGTGGCTTACACACAGCCGCTGCCCTCAGGGACGGGAAGCTTTTTGCCTGGGGCAGTAATAGCGAGGGGCAGCTAGGCCATGTTCTGCGAAAATGTTTTGGCAGGCCCCAGGAAGTGACTTCTATGGAGCACGAACATTGTGCATCAGTTGCATGCGGTCGCTACTCAACACTCTGCACAACAGAGAGCCACTGCTCTTACTTTTGGGGCAGTTTAATAGGCTCAAAAGACCCAGAGATATCGGTTTCTGATCCGCTCCAGAATGAAACAGCGGATTGTACAAACGAAGCCTCAGAATGCAAGTTTTCTGGTGTCGCAACATCACGAGTGCTCGCAGGCGCTGCCAAGCAGCTGTTGGGCACTGAAGTAAATTTCGGTACTGTTGGCGAAGCTCATGGAATCCTTCTGCTCAGAAATGGCATGGTACGCGGCTGGGGCTATAATGCCTATGGTCAAGCGCTAGGTCACGTCAATAATAAAACCGACATCGTTGACGAGCCAACACAATGTGATCTTGGAGACACGTACAATCCATCCTCGGAGGCGAAGATACTCAAGATGTGTACCTCCGGTGGTATGTCCACTTTCCTTGTCTCTAGCACAGCCTCCGGTGCGCTAAGTTAAATAAATGTATGTGAGGCTGGGTGCTTTCCAAAACAAATAAATCCCCAAATGGGCATTGAAATCAGAAAGTATGCTACACGGCCCCACTGGACCTACTTGGCCACTGGACGTCCAAAAGAGCCCGGAAGAACCCAGCAGAAGTAGGACTACGTTTACTTGACGTTGACATTGGGGAAGTTGAAGCTGGGATACTAGGGGGAGGGCCGGCCAGACTCTTGGAGGCCTGCTGCCTGAGCGCCGATATGGGATCGCGGCGGTGAAATGGCCACATCGCAAATTAACAGCCCCTGGCGCCACCAGGGTAGATGCGGGCTGGTGCGGATAAATGCGGGTTGTAAGTAACCTGTTAGTAACCCTCGGAGGGGGTTCGGAGTTAATAACCCGGTCGGTCATAACCACCGAATAACTCAGGCTATAGTCAATTTCGTGGGGTCAGCGAGGGGTGTCGGGGAAGCTATCCCCCGCGAGGGTGTACGTAAGCGTGCGTCGCCGTGGGCGTGCGCGGGCGTGTTGGTAGAGTCCGGGTTTTGCGTCGACGAGACTTAACCGGTACTTGCTAGTGAATCACTTAACGGGTTTTACCATGTAGCCCGTTTGGTGATATTAGCGACAAAGACCCCTCCGGGCGGTTGGGTGAGCGCGGGCAACCCCTAGGGCCCTGGGATGCGTAGAGGCGCGCCAAGGCAAGTACCAAGGCCGGGCATGACACCGCCGGCGGCCTGGCGCGGCCCAGGCCCGCCGGCCCGCGCCAGTGGCCTATGGCCCACCCCTCCCAACTTGAACCCTTCCATAAGCTCCTGAGGTTAACAACGCGCAATAATGGGATTTTTATCTGCGCTACTGACCCCGGGTCCGCCGCCGGGCGGCCGCGCCAGGGGTTAATAACCCCTGGCCCGGACCCTGGCAGTGGCCCGCCGCGGGATGCGATTTCGGTAAATAGAGGTTCTTGACCGTTTTCGACCATTTTTTATTTTCCAACGATCTTTTATACTTGAAGTTCTTCGATTCAAGTTCCGACTCGGAGTCTCTGCCAGTCTGAGTGTATCTCCTTTTTTCATCATAAGCTTTCCAAGTCACTGGCAAGTTATTTTAGTTGTAGTATATGCACTTATATTCATTGGTCTTTTTCATTTTGGACCTATCATCAAGATACATACATATTTTTTTCTCAGGCTCTCAGGGCGGGCTTTTCCGCAAATTACGCACGGCGTTTTTTTACGTGTTTTACGCGCAATTTACGCGTGCTTTTATTAATAAACTCGCGCGCACGCAGCCTCACTGCGGCAGGCTGAGCCAGAGAGCACCTAACTTGCCACTGGCAACTTGAAGCTGAAAACTTTGAAACGACTGCCCGTAGTGGCCGCGGGGGGGATCGGCGACGTCTCTGCGGGTTGGCCGCGGGTCACGGTCACGGTGGCAGGACGACGCATGGGGCGGCTCGGCCCGCCGCCCAAGCCTGAAGACCAATAGATATAATAAGGCCCATATAAGAATGCGAAGTACCTTTTAATTTTAGTGTACTCTACAATCCAACGCGTTATCAGATCGATTTGTTGCGTGTCAAAGCTGCTTTGTTGACGCTGCTTGGATCTGAATGTCAGGAGATGACTACGCCCGAAAAGTCTCCTACCAGAGATCATCCTGAAGAGTTGCCAAGCTCAAAAAACGAGAAAGCCACCATTGAGCTTGAAAATCAATACGAGCACAAGCTAGCTCTCGAGCTGGAACGCTTTGACGATCTGTCTGAAGAAATAGAATCCATTCAACAGAGATGCGAAAGCTTATTGCAAGCCCAAGCAATAGAACACGAGGCTGCGATTCGAGATGCAGAAGGACGCACAAAACGCGTCGAAAAGGAGCTGCGCCAACAAATAGAGCGCCTGTACGAAGATGCAAAGCACAATGAACATATGTTCCGGGAGGTAAATAGAGAATTGTGATACAGTAGGTATTGACCAGCAGCATTACGGTAGGTTCTTGACCAGCAAGAGCATGAGTACGAAACAGAGCTTCAACAACTTATGGCTGCTGCTCAAGCAGAGTTGGCTATCGAACGTGAATGTACAGCTGAAGCTAGGGGCCTAATTCAGGCTCGAAATACAAAAATTTCACGACTTGATAAGCGTCTGGATGCGCTCAAGACTGCCAGTCATGCTCGGAATGTCCTCTTGACAGCCGAGAAAGTACGCAATGCGAAGCTTGAAGCCACCCTACGACACTTTAAGCGCCACATGGAAGAGCGCGAGTCTACGCTTGAAGACAAAGAACTTTCCATTTTAAATCTTCGGCGAAAAAATGTGACTTTGGATAATTTCCGGCTTGTGCTGGATCATCGAGTACAACGACTCGTACAGGAACGAGGGCCTATCACTCGACATGTTGAGGGTCTAGAAGCTCATATTACCGCGATGTACGATGAACTAGAAGCAGACTATTACGAGAGGAAGAAGAGGAAGCAACAGCTAAATTCCAAGGACTCAAAAGTAATCTCTTTGGGACAGGAGACTGCAACCTTACGAGGTTTACTTCGGGAGAGAGATGCGTATATTGCCTCCTTTAAGCGCATGTTGTCCACGCTGGTTGAGGTTACGACACCGAAGGACTTGGAAGACGCAGTCAAAAATGCATATTGCAAGTATATAAGAGATGAAGGATCACAACATCGATCGAAAGGGGTCAAACCATATTTGAGCGGCCAAGAATATAGTGGCAATTCCTTTGAAGAACATCAGGAATGCAGACAAGTCCATCCTTATGGTCTGGATAATGCACTAGTTGAAGCGCATTCACAGCGAATTCGTGCTCAGAAAGCCACAGAGATTTCAGAGCATCGTCTTTGGGTTGAAAGGGGCAATGCCCAGCGGCTGCAGAGGGCCAGACTTGGTATGTCTTTGTTCACATTTTCCTTGCATCAACTCGCGATTAGGCGAAAACTCACTCTTAATTGCTGAATGCAGTTCGTTAAGAGGCCAAAGCTTATCACTCGCACGAGATATCAGTCATTTGCGACAAGTAATGAAGGACCACGACGAAAAAAAGCATCGCAAGGCACCCCAGTCGCACAAAATGGCGCAACATCATGTCTCCCCCACTCATGGTGAAAGTCATTTCGCGCTCGGCCCTAGTCTAGCGCTGCAGGCAGCTGATTTACCATTGGAATCATCTGGCAGTCAGGGGTTTCCAAGACGTAAATTCGATAGAGAACCGAAGCCGCCTACTTGGCGACCGACTCAAAAAAGACTTTATCGAGGATCTACAAGGGCACTAAATCTATTGTCTGATCGCGATGCCCGAATCGTTCAAGTGAGTCATCTTTCTCTACATTTTGTAACTCAAAAACCATAGATGGAATCTGCACATGATGCAAACACGAGAGTAATTGAAACTCAAAAAATGGAAATTAAGCAGCTTCGTAAACAGTTGCAAAAGGAGCATGGTCCAGGGGAGTCTAGAGATGGCCAAAGGGGGCTGAGTTCTTAGCCCATCTTAATTGACCTCTAAAATCATAAAAATGGTGTAAAAACTGGCTCAACTTATATCATCATCGTGGCGCAGCCCATCGGTTACCGGGCCGCGCCTACGCATCGTCCTCCCCACGACATAGGTACCCGAGTGACCCCTTTCCACCAGCCCGGTCTCGGGAACAAATTCGCCCCCGGAAAAGTGGCTGGGAACTCGAATCTTAAATTTTGGGCGCGTCCTTGTCTAGACTGGAGTTCGAGCTAGTCTTTCGTTCGCTCCCGGAGATGCGTCCCAGACCAGCGAGTGCCCTTGCCCGTTTTTCAAATAGCAATCTGTGACCCCAAGTCCGACCCGCCCCCCCTCCTCAGGCTACCGTCACGGTGACTCGGACTACTAACTAGTGCAGTTACTAGTATTACGGCTGCCAGCAGCGGGAGGGCCAAACCATTTTCGTGCATCTCCCATTGTTTGTGTATGCCCGTGCACGGAGAGGATTCAATGTATTTAAAAATCGGGCTCCCCTTTGTCAGGACCCCATTCAGGAATGCAGCCTTGCCAGTGTGGATTTCTTTGCATGCTGAGTAGTATTTCGCGTGATTCCTTAGTTTTGTGTGCAGCTCCAACAAGCATGAGCCTACGAAAGGGGGAATGGAGGAAGTTCTTGAAGTTCAAGTTGTTGGCGCCCAGTAGCAGTACCGCAAAGATTTTTGTGAGTTTGCTGCGAGTCGCCTGATTTTGAGTGTTTGGCGTAATTTTTGTGGCGTTAAAAGGGATGAGATAACAACCACTGCAATGAATCTAGTAGCGACTTTTGCCACCGCCAGGGCGACTGTAGCGGCCGCCGCCGCCGTAACTACCAGCTGTTCCACACTGTTGTTGGAGGGCTGGAGGTACAGGCTGTCCAGCATCGGTAAGGATTTTGCAGAGGCCCGTAGCCCACTTGCCGGACTTCATAGTGAAGAAGGAAAGAGCAGTGCCCTTGTTGCCTGCACGACCACAGCGGCCAATTCGGTGAACGTAGTCCTCTAAATTAGAGGGAAAGTCATAGTTGACGACCATTTTGATGTCTTTGATGTCCAAGCCTCGCGCAGCGACGTCTGTGGCGACAAGTAACGAGCACTGGCCCATGCGGAACTGACCGAGGACCCAGTCGCGCTCATCCTGTGACTTATCCCCATGGATACACCTTGCTGGAAAGCCCGCGTGCTGTAACGATCTTGTGAGCTGGTCGCAGCCGCGCTTCGTCTCAACGAATACCAGCATCTTCTCGACACCGTGCTCCTTGAGGAACGCGGTCATGCGGGGGTACTTGTCCTGGTCCGAGACGACCTCAACATGCTGTGCGATGTCCTTGTTAGCCGCCAGCTCGAGCGACCCAACAGTGACCTGGTAGTAGTCCTTGAGAAAGTCGTTGGCCATGTTGCGCACCTCGCGCGGCCACGTCGCCGACCACATGAGCGTCTGGCGGTCAGGGCGGATCTGCGAGACGATCTTCCGGAGCTGCGGCTCAAAGCCCATGTCGAGCATTCGATCAGCCTCGTCGAGCACGAGGTATGTTACGCGACGCAGGTTTGTCACACCTGATTCCAAGAAGTCGATCAGGCGGCCCGGCGTCGCAATTACGATCTCAACGCCGCGCTGGAGGTCACCCGTCTGGTGGCGTTTTGGTGCGCCGCCGTAGACACAAGTGTTCTTTATCTGCGATGACGCACCAAACTTGTCACATTCGACCTTGATCTGCACGGCGAGTTCGCGAGTCGGTGCAAGTACGAGAACTATGGGGCCGTCACCTGGTTGGAGGTATGGCTGCGCGTTTATGTGGATCATGCCTGGTAGTAAGAATGCGAGAGTTTTGCCGGAGCCTGTCCGACTGATGCCAATCATGTCGCGTCCGAGTAGCGCCATGGGCCAGCCCTGTGCCTGGATTGGAGACCTGAGCGTCAATCAAATGGTTTAAATTAGCCTGGGTGTTGTCTTCTCAATTCCATACATCCCGGCCACAATGCAGCGATGAGGTGGAGATCGTTCGCCGTCTCTTGGGGACAGCGCCTACGCCATCGACGCGACTCTCTACGTAGAGCAGCTCAACTATATTTGAAGGTACCTTGGACTGCTTGGACACTGTGGAGACGGCTCCTTGAATCCCTGCTTGATCACTTCAGAGAGTACGTAGTCTGGCATCGACGCCTCCTCAAATGTGTAGACGGGCTTAGGCACGCCCCGACCCTCGATTGAGACCTGCTTTTTCCCGCGCCATGCCTCGGCTTCAGCAGCCGACCGCTTTGATACCTCGGGGTGCTCAATGTAGAAGTTCTTCTCGAAAACGGGCAACTGCGATAAGTCCCACTCGATGTGCCGCAGGCCCGCGCCAAGCCCTCCTCCTTGGCCGCCGTAAGCGCCCCTGGTGCCGTACATGGAATTGTTGCCTCCATACGTACCGCCGTAGTACATATTGCTTTTCGCGTGGCGCCAACTCGCTGGCGAGGATGATCGATTGCGCGAGCTCGGCCCACGGCCTGCTTCCAGCAGTATGGAGTTGGCGACTGCAGCTTTACTGAAGCCTTGTACGGTACCTACGTTATTAGAGGGATAAATCGTGGCAGCCCAGAGACCTTATGTTTCCTGACATACGTTTTCAATCTGCAACGGACGCTCCCCACGTCGGATTTTTTACCCTGCGCTCGGATAGCACTAAAATCGATGGGGTTTAAACCTCGCGGAGCAGCCCCTGGCAAAGAATAGGTCCGAGGGCAGCTAACCGTGGACTTGGAGTAGTTCACACCCTCATTTCTCTTGATGGTGTTCATATAGCTCTGTTTGGCCATTTCTCGGTCCGAGTCGCTACCGCTACCAGATAAACACTGGCAAAAAATTGAAATAATAGTAAATGATTAAGGAAGACTTAAAGAAAGGCCCTTGATGGCGAATCACCTCTTTGGGATTCGGACCTTGCCACGGCCAGTGTTGTTAAGGGGGGGTGACCCCCGAACCCAAATGATACGAAGCTCTATACCTAGGCGTCCGGTGTTCCGGCAAGTCGAGCCAGGGGGGCCTAGGTACCCCTCTGGGACGTGACCGAAACGGGCGGGCGAAACGATTTTAGTGGCCTGCGAACGTCGCGCCGGCCTGACTCGGAGTCACGGTGGCGTTTCGTGCCGCATCAGGCGACCTATCTGGCAGCCCATCGGGTACCCGGTCGCGCCTACGTATCTTCCCCACGCCATAGGTACCGAGGCCCCCTGGGAGACCAAATTACCAGCATGGAAGCGAGTTGTTATTTTTACACCCTGAAAACCCGCAAGTTAGGCTAAGTACTCGCACGTTAGGCCCATTTGGGCACGCGAAAGTGGCCCCTTTCCCCCAGCCCTGTCTCGGGGCGTACAAAGGGACTCTTTGGGGCCCCGTATCCGAAATTGCCGGAACACAAGTGCCAGTGGCTGGGAACTCGAATCTCAAATTAGTCCTTGTGTGGACATCAAGTTCAGTCAAGGGGATGAGTGTTCTTAAGAGCGATTACGCTCTGGGGCAACACGCAGTCCCTGTCTCTCTCGAGCTCGCCTAGCCCTTGGGACCCTGGGGACCTCGATTTTGTGATGTGTCCTCTCATCTCGATTTCGTCTTTTATTGAGTCATTTAGTGGTTGCCGGTGAACGCGTAAGTCGCGGTGGCGTTTCGTGCCGCAATTGAGTCGCGCAATGTACTAGTATTTTTTGGCACACCATCTAGTATCGAGTTCATTAGCCTGAGGGTATTAAACCTGACCGGGTTGTTCGCCCGATGCTCTCTTGGGGACAAAATGGAGGCAAGTTGCCGATGATTCCAATTCTAGGTCATATTCATTGCCCTTTTTTATTGCCAGTGTACTTCCAGTAAAGTCACAGACCACCAGCGAGCTTACTATACCACTTCGCTGTTTCCAGCTACTGTATGGTTAGGGCTGCGTGGAAATAGCATCATTTTGCCGTCCCCTCAGCCTCTTTTATTTCTCGTGCATCCTCGACGGCAAAGACCCGAGCACGTTCTTTTTGTTTTATTTGCTTAATGACATCGCTCTGTAGATTGCTGGCTAGTTCAATTGCGTCGACAATGAGAGCATCAACGCAGCTACTTGAGCTGATATGATTATTGGTGGTCTCAACTACACTATCGAATAACCATGGGATGAAGCTATCCTGAATCTCCTTCTCAACAGGATCAACAAAGTGGCCTGAGTCTTCAAGCTGGTCGAAGGCAAGCTCGGAAAGATTCGCAAGATAGCTCCTGGCAAATGCACGGGCTGCAACCTTTTGCCCAAGCTCTGCCTGCTGACGAAGCCGGTCCGTCTCCTGAGTGAAACGCCGCTGCTTTTCTGCGAAACGCCTCGAGGCTTCTGCATCAAGGCGCTGGACCTCAACAAGCTCAGCATTCCGCATTTGTTCAAATTCCATCTGGCGGCGCTGAATAGCATCAAGCTCGGCCTCTTCCATTACCTCCATCATTGAAACGCGCAGGGTCTTACCAACTAATACCTCGAGTATTGGCTTTACCTCAATGTCAAAATCAAAAAGGTCACCGCCAGGTATATCCGTTTCTTTGTCAACTCCAGTCTTTGCTGGGATGAACAAAGGCGATGGAGGTCGGTCCAAAATAGCCTCAGTTTGCGTCACAGCCTCACTCTCCACCGGGCGATCAGACAGCTCTTCGAGGAAAGTGTCTGTTTGAGCTTTGGTGTGAGCTCTCCCTTCTGCGGGCGGAGGGGTGCTTGGCTTAGCTAGCCGCTCCTTGCGTTGGCATGTTGCGTCCCTCCGTAGCGTCCGCTCGCTTTCATATCTCATACGCTCAACTTCCCGCTGCGTGTTGTGAGTTACAACCTGGGCGGCGTACGTATTGCCGCGTACAACACGTCGATCAAACATTATGTTGTTTGTTACTATGTTTTCTTCGTCCTCTGCTCTGTACGTCGTTTTTTTCATCTTTGACAACAAGGGCTTAGGAGAAGTTGTGTGTGTGTAAGCTGAATTAGCCATGTTTGAGTGCGTTAATTTCGATATATACTGCGGTAGGGCTACAATGTCACGGTACAGAAGAAAGTACAACGCTCGTTCCACGGGTGGGCCGCTTAGCGCTAGCGATTAAAGTGACTGACTAAGTGACTGACTACTGACTTGCAATTCCAGTTTCAAATGCAAGTGCTCCAGTCTAAGTTGCTCCAGTACAAGCTCGTATATTCAAGTTTAGGAGGAGAGGTCCTCATCCACCGCCGCGCTAGGCGCCCTTGGGCGTAGCTCGTCGTCGGTCGTTGATAGATGAGTGCTCTGAGAAACCATCACTGCCTAACGTCCATTTTAAGAGTCGATTTTACTTCTTTTGAGTATATTACGGTCGTCCCATGGCCGCGCCGGGGGAGGCAAGTGCGAATGCACGCTGCAAATAGGGTAGAACTAGAGGGCGGTGGAGAGGTGAGGTCACTAGTATTACGCACGCAGCTTGGGTTGAAGCAGCATGCCAGCCGTAGAGCTTTCGAGGATGCAGTTGTAGCTCTCAATGATCTTGCGGCTTACCCTGGAGACGATTCATCGTGTGATAAATGGCTCTACCAAGCCATCAGTCGCGCAGTGGAAAACAAGGTCACGAATATCCACGCGTTGCTATTGGCGGATGTTCTTAAAGAACGACTAGAACGACGAGCAGATGCGTGGTCTTTCACTGCAGTAGCACTCGGAGCGGGAGCTAGCGTGAATGCTGCACGGCTGCAACTTAACAGTATCGTCACCACCCCAAGCTTAAAGGGGGCAAAAGCACTGGCTGCTAAAGGTGCGTGGAGTGCCAGGGCTATTACCACATTACTCTATGTGATGTCCACAGAGGAGCAATGCAGGGTACAGTCAATATCTCCGCGAGAGTATGCAGACAAACTACGAGCGACACTTTGGAAAGGTGCTTTTGCACTTGAGACGGCATCTCCAGAATTGGCAGACATAGCATGGACCTGTAGACGCACAGCATTAGAAGTACTTGTCGCCGTAGCACCTGAAGCTGTGGATGTTGTCACGAGTGAAGCCCTACATGGCCTTTCGACACACAAAAAGATGGCTCCTGCTTCTGTTGTTGCTCGTGTGCAGTGGTTTTCGTCTCTTGACGGACACCTTGATCCGTGGAGGGCCACGCCACACATCATGTTTGAGTGGTGCACGCGACGCGCGATAACTTTAGACGCATCTGGCGATAAGCTTGGAGCGGCGCGCGTCCGAGCTAGGGGTCGGGCACAGCTAGGGGACTGGCCGTTGTTTCACGGAGTTCTTTACTGTTCAGATCTTGGAAAGCAAAGAAAGTCAACAATAGCACTTGCCGAGGCTAACAGGTGTTTTAATTGTGCCCTGGAGATAAGTAAGACAGACCAATATATTTCTTCTGTGTGGCGGCGTGCATGGATAGCACTTTCTAATGCGCCAACCGCATTTGGACATTACTCTGATTCAAAAGCATGTGGCTACTCACATTATGAGACAGTTCTTCTTACTCTGGCGCGCCATGAATGGGGGAAGTATATGAAGGAAAGTAGTGCGTGCAACCAGCGTGCAGATGCATGCTGGCTTGCAGCCAGTTTTGCTGCTAAGCGTAGTGCGCTCGACAAAGTAGCCACACATTGCAAGTCTGCTGAGGGCATGTCGTCAGCTCAGCGAGCTGCGATGGGCTATGCAGCAACTGGCCTCGTAGTTCTTCGCAGAGCAACAGATACTCGTACGTTTGGCGTGGCTGCTGCACTTCTAAAACGTGCTAGTCTGCGGACAAGTGGCAGCGCCGTGCCATGGATTGGGATTGCAAATTGTCTGGACCGGCTTAAGCGAGACTTTGATGCTGCTGCGGCTGCTGCGTGGTCGACCTGCTACTGCATTGACGAGGCCTCGATTTTTGATGCTGTCACATGCTATTCGCGGGCTGTAGTTAACACTATGTTACCTCCATCCCTCCTCGACTTACTCCAATCTGCAGGTTTGATGCATGTCAAGGATGTACTTAGAAAAAGACTCGGGATCTGCGAAAGACAAAGTAGCATCTCAACATTTATCACTGCGGCCGAGGAGCTGGCAACATGTGATGTAGCTAGAGCTGCGCTAACATTGTCTCGCGCGAGTATCGCGCTTGTGCGCCGAGGTTCTTATACTGCTGGTGCCGTACTTGCAAATTATTGCATGGGGTCACCAGGTTCTAATTCAGCTACTGATTCCATTTCGTGTTGCTCCCTAGCATTAGCAATAGGCTGCGAGTCGAATGCAAATAATCATTACAGAGATGTGACCCACGAAGCATCTGCGCTTTCAGGCCTTGAGGGGCTGCACGATCTACATTCAGTACACATAGAACATCTGGCGTTAGCGACAGCATCGTTGCGGGATGCATTTGCATCTGTCGAAAACGTCATTTGTGAGATTCGTTCATGTGGTGCACTGGCGAGGCTAGTACCACAGCTGCACAGTGCAATTATCGCGTCGTCTGCAATTGCGGCTCTTCGTAGTGGATCAATAGGGCCGTCTTCTTCGATGTTAGTCACTGTCGGTGGGGACTCTCTAGCACCATTTGAAAATCTATGTTGCTGTGAGGTTGGAACCCCGGCTTACTTCGATGACCGGCATCATTTACTTCGTGTGCAAGGCAAGCCGAGTGGCAACGTAGCTGAAGCACACCTAGCTATTGCGTTGGACGAGGCACTTATCCATATGCAACGGCGAGCAGCTGCAGAAATTGGGCTTGAAATGTTCGCTACACAAATGCATCTTGCAAATATTTCGGGCGCCACAAATGCTCTTGGTTCTCTCGAGATAGTTTCGAGGTTCCCACCTTGCTGGTGTGAACGCAATTTATATGCCATTCGAGATTCTGCACAGTCGAAGGCAATGATCCAGGGTGTACTCTGGCTTCATCTTGCACGGCTCTGGCTTGTTCGGGGATGCAGTGCACGTGCATCCAAATATGTACAGCGTGCAGCTAGTATCAAGCAATGTCACAAAGTAAGGCAGGCGGCAAGAGGGCTTGAATTGTGTCTTGCTATCTCCTTGCAGGATTGGGGTGATGCAGCATTGGTTCTAGACCTTGCTAGTCATGATAATAGCATCGACTTTCCTGAGAATATCCGATGTCTTGAGCAGGTTCTTAATGAGGGCAATCTACTTAGGCGCATAGGTAAACTGGAAATTGCAGGTAGGTGCTACAAGTCAGCAAGTAAAGTCCTCAAAGTCATAGACGAATGCCTCACTGAATCGTCACCTTGGCAGGTCGATGCCATCAGTGGCAAACAAAGTCACGCTGGCTTATTGCGGCATTGTCAGCTTCTTATAAGCAGCGGCGCCCGTCTTATCGACATTGGATGTCGCAGGTCTCGGGCAGTGGCCACTTATCGCGAGTCACTGCGCATTCAGTCATCATCCCTCATGCTAAGAAGTTCCTGGCTTAGATACCGCCTGGCTCGACAACTTTTCAATGTGGCATCTAGCAACACTGCTGCTGCATCGCAAGTCCTGGATTTGCTTCGTCATGCCTTTAGTTATGCCCGGCGAAAATGCGAGTGGAAACTTGCGGCAAAGAGTGCTCGCGCCCTCACTGTAGCTGCACTTCACTTTGTCCCAGGTGCGGTTTCGTCCCCACTTGTGGCGCTTCTCGCACACTCGTCATTGGGACGTGCACGCCATGCGTTTGCTACTTCCAACGACTCAAATAGCCTCTTGAGCCGAGCAATGGCAGGAGTAGATGATCTCCTTATGGGCTTACTTGAAGTTCCAAATGCAGGAGCTCTAGGCTGGTGCGACACTCTTGAAACACATGATCGGAATGTTCTCGATCGGCTGCTGGCGCCGTTTCCTAAAACGTTTTCCCTTGTTGCAGGTTTCATATCGCCAACAGGGCACCTTGTGATTTCACGGCTCCAGCGTGGTCAACAACCAATCACACTATGCTCAGGCCTCCCAGAAAGCTGGTACGATTCAGATACTTCGACTTCTCCCCTTGGGACTTCTGCTAAGGCTCTGAAGGCCTCTGCTGCTGGTCTTCGCGCAGATGCGTCCTTGCTGCCTCAACGTTCGAAGCTGCTTTTTACCAGCAGGAGCAATCATACTGCTGCGCGCAGAATCTGGTGGTGCCAACGGCATTCTCTCGATTCAGTCCTACATGCTGGGCTTGTTGGCTTTGACAAGTCTTGGCTTGGTGCAATGCGTGCGCTTTTTGCAACGAAGCCTGCGTCCATACTCCGTCCTAAGCAAAGTGCCGAAGTTCCGATTCGTGTTGAATACCAAATCATGCAGCTATGCTTCTGGGCTGCACCCAATATAACTCTACTGGAAGCCAACACGCTTCTCTGTGCCAGTAGGTTTGGGGTTGTTGACATAAGAGGAACCGCTTCCCCCTGCATCATGAAGATGTTACTTCGTCTGTGGCTCACTCTTCTCTACAAGCTGACGATTTTGGATCTCAAGGCCGCTTTGGATGACCTGAGGCTCAGCAACTTGGGCCTAAAAAGGCCACTGCTTGGTCGGCTCGCTGGTGTGCTTCAAAAGGCGGCCATTACATCACAATGTGTGATGCAACCCCGAAAGCTAGCGAAAGCTCGCCAACCTATGATTTTAGCACTGGACAAGCAGCTCCAATTTTTGCCGTTCGAAGCTCTGTCTGTCCCACGTTCTGCACCAATATCACGCGTGCCTTCTCTCGCATTTGCATTATCACTTGCAACAGGGATGAATCTAAGTGTCTCGGATACCATCAATAATGATATTCCTATGCGTGCCTGCTGCGTTGTCGATCCACAGGCGAACTTGCCCTCTACCCGTCATAAGCTGGCAAAATATCTGGGCGATACTAAGACAAACGCCACGAATGGTCTTGTGTGGTCATATGCTGCTCTCGGTGATATGCCACCCCGTGATGTCGCAGCACAGCTGACCGCCAAGATGCCGAACTGTGCTGCATTTCTTTTTTGCGGTCACGGCTATGGAGGCGCTTATCTGGAGTCTGCTGTTGCATCTAATTTCATGTCTGCAGTGCTGCTTATGGGCTGTTCCTCGGGTGCTCTCTCGCGAGCAGGTGATTTTGAAGCAAAGGGAATGGCTCTCGAGCTGCTTGCTAGAGGAACTCCGATCGTTGTTGCTATGCTGTGGGACGTCACAGATCGTGATATTGATCGTATCACTTTGTATCTGCTACAGTCAATGGCTAAAAACCCAAGTTGTCCGATACCTGACATTCTAAACGCAGCTAGGAGAGAGACAAAACTAAGAAACCTTAATGGTGCCGCCCCAGTGTGCTATGGTCTCCCGATATCCCTCTCCATCATTGAGCATACGCGACGCTGTTCAAAATTTCATTGCAAGGATCAGAACTAAACTCAACCTTGGTGGCTCGGTGTAGGCTCGGTGGTGCATGACTCGACGATTCTATTAAGCTAACAACGTCCGATTATTTATTTAACTAGAATACATTATACGTCTAGGATGTCCTTGTGAGTTTGTGGTCAATCGTGCGCTTAGCTGCGGACAGGGCTCCCAAAATAAGCTTAAAACATTGCGCCAGTCAACCTGAGGTCACGATTACAGTGGCGTTTCGTGTCCGAGTCGCGTCCCGGCTAGGTAGTAGTAGAGGAGGAAGAGGAGGAGTTACACTGGGTACAATTTACGTGAGAAAAGGTCCGTGTTTTACGCGTAATTTACGCGTGCTTTTTTATTTTTATTTGTAAAACCCGCACATACGCAGAGCGACTAAACGAGGCCTTTGGTGGCCACGCAGCTCAATAGCAGCACGAGCACGGCGCATAAGCGCACACCTAGAGTACGCACCTCGCAACAGCATGAAACTAGCGATTGGCTCGGCTCCTTTTTTACGCCGTTTTTTACGTGGGATCTCCTGTAGCGGTGCTTTACGCGTAGTTTGCGCGTTTTTTCCACGTAAATTGCACCTTAGGAGTCACGGTAGTACTAGTAGTATTGCTTTGCTTGGCCAGGACCGCCTAGCCACTCGGCCGACCTCGGCTCATTTCCGTTGCCGTATACGAGCATGTTTTCTTTTAAAACCACTAGACCACCAGCTCCAGCTTGCAATTATTCGCCGGCGGTTCAGACAGCTCAAATACTGCCACATGAGCCACGAGTGTAATAGACTGCAGCATACCGTCCAAGACATAAGTAGTGCGTTTATCATTCATTTTCGCCGCCACACGGCCCAAATCCCATGTGCTCAGAGGCCCTTATTCCTAACTTCAGTTTTACACCTTAGATGAACTTACTTTTTTGGCAATTCCATCTCTGTTATCATAATTGTGATAAGGATTTGGTATATGGCTGCTGGGCTCGTCTGCGTCTGTGTAGTCTCGATTTAGGTCTATCACACCGGCCGAACACCAAGAACAGTGCCCTTTAAATTGGTGTTGGCTATGGGAAAATGCGGGGCACGCAAGGTCCCACAATTCCTCTTCGTTATTCCAAGTGGCACGGACTTCAAATTTCCGCTCCTCCCCAATGGGTATAAAATTTTTCATTAGAAATTCTTTTAGCTTAAGTTGTTTTGAAAGCTCACGAATCGTGTCGAGCATGTCCTCTCGTTCACGCTGGAACTCCTCCTGCACGTCATGAGCTTCTGCTTGGCATGACTGAAGCCTCTGCCAAAGTTTTTTTAGTTTCCTGGTCTTATCATCTGCTTCATCCTGCTTACTCGCATACTTTTCCTCCAGGGCAAATACATCCTCTTCCTTCGCCCGGACTTGGCGAGCAAGGGCCTGTTCTTGTTCTTTACGTTCCTCAAGTTCAAGCTGAGCGCGGCGTAACATCGCTTCCTGTTTGGCTGCCTTATCCAACAGTCTACCCCCCTGCATCAGCTTTTCTTGCATGGATCGTAATTTCCTCTCCAACAGAATGCGCTGCTTCTCAGAGTGCGCAGCGCGACCTGCTTCTGCATCGAGTTTTTGACGTAGCTTCTCATGCTCTTTGGTCGTGCGCGTCTGGGAGTCGATGACTTCTTTCATCTCAGCCTCAGCTCGGAGACGCATTTGTTCTGCTTCCTTATCCACTGTTGCTTTAAGCTCAGCCAGCTCTTCCTCCGTCGCTGCACCCGGCACCTCAACAATTCTTTCCACTTCAACTATTTTCTCCACGACTTTTTCTTCCAGCATGAACTCATTCATAGTAGCCCTGTGATTTCTGTTGCCTTGGTTAGCTAACTGGTTTTTGAGCCGCTTTATCTCGTCCTGGAATTCACGGAGCATAGCGTCCTTGGGATCCTCGTTAATCTTTGGCTTATTCTTGATGTTTTTGGCTCGATTGGCATATCGTAAAGTCGAAATGGTCTCCTCAAAATTATAGCCTGCTGGGCCACAATTGGCGCACATCACTGTTTTTGTATTTCCGCCCAAAGAATCTTGAAGTAATCGAGTAAGTTTAGAGTCGCGGTATGGGATATGTTGTGACTTGCCATCAACAAGAGCAGATATCACATTTCCAAGTGCGGACAGTGAGAGATTAATTTTTGTGGCTTCTTTAAGTCGATGGCCAGTTGCTCCTGTCTTTGACTGCCGTTCTGACCCGGCCAAATCTACGAGATTTAATTTTCCTACGCGAATGTGCTCACCACGCTTCTCATCTACTTCTGCGCATTCCACAATGATTGTAAATATGGCATGAGACCGGGACGAACCAGCATTCATTAGCGTCTCCCCAACGGATCTATTTTTTTTACCTGCCTGCATAACTTGATCAATTTCATGAGACGACCTGACCACAAAAGAGGTCAGATCTTTGACGTATACACCTGAGTCCACATTTTCTTTGAGATCCAATCTATTTTTTGGTTCCTTGGACCTGCGTGTTTTTGACGCTATTACACACAACCATTTTAGAATAAAATAAACTATTTTAAATATTAGTAGCCGACACGTGATAAATACAACAAGTCGCGTATCTCTTCGTTGTAAATCTCGAGGTATGATGCGCGCACTAGAAAGTGCTGTTGCTCCGCGGCGAGCGCCACCTTGTCGAAGATATGTTGAAACGCATTTGGGATAATGCCACGCAACTCGGGGGGTTCTGATAAACCTTCCATGGTAAAGGTCTTGCCTGCACCTGTCTGACCGTAGGCAAAGACTGTTCCATTGTAACCATCAAGTACCGCTTCCACTACCGTAGCTCCACATTTATCATAAATAGATTTCTGGTTGCAGCCGGAAGCAAAGACGGCGTCAAAAGTAAAGACTTTTGGTGGATCTGCGATATCAGATTTAGGGTTATTGCAGGTTATTGTGCCTTGATCTTCGTCAGCCACGGTCGTCGCAAGGTGCCCATCTTGCTGTTCCTTACGCGACAACGGTCGTACGCGTACAACTACCTTAACACTTTCATCTGGCATATTAAATTGACGGCCTGGCCGAGCTCTTATGACAGTCCAGTTGTAAATCTGCCCTCCACCGTAGGTACCAGCTTGTACCACGGTACCTACGGTACTTGCTGGTACCGTACCAGTAGGTACCAGCAAGTACCGTATCGTAGGTACCTACCGTACCTACGGTACCTTTGTACCGCAGTACCGCAGTAGGTACCGCAGACCTGCTGTGCGGCAGGCTAGTACCTACAAGATGCCCCGTCTATCGACCGAATGCACTCAAAGCGAAGGAAAGGATGAGCGAAGAAGCTCACGAATATTCCTCTGCAACAATCACCGGCACGCAATAGCGCTACAGTTGCGCAAGCGTGGCTGGAAACATACACATCATTTTTGTGAGGCAACTGTGGTTCTAGCAACAGAACGCCCCCCCCCTGCCGCCCCGCGAGTACACCAGTGGGTCTGGTTGGCAATATGCCCCCCGTTAACATGTAAGGCACATCTGTTTGAACGGCTGGAGCAGTTAGCGTTGAGAAGCAACATAAGACGAAGATGGCCTGAGACATGGATCCTTCGGAGCAATGGAGCCGTAACAGCATGGAGAGCGGAATCTCTAATCAGTTATACGCTGCCTACCACAACCCACTTTTTCGTGAAACACCCGCGTACCAGCGGGGGCACTGGCACATTTCCAGCGGGCAATGTTGAAGCGGCACGCATATTCGCCAAAGTGCTCATGGTTGCTTGTCACGCAGTTGTAATCCAGCGTGCCGTGGATCCAGCAATACTCCCGATTGGCCCATCGATATTTGAGCTTCGGGTGTGGGCTTTGCTTCGAAGAACGGACTGTTGGCTATTTGAATGCCACCGTGCAAAGACCGCAGTTTCAGGGCTTATGAATAGGAAAGTTCAAAGGGATCTAGACTCTTTTGGTCGGTTCTATTCCTCAAATATTGCATCAGAGGCGACTGTTCGAGACGCTCTTGAGGGAAATACGTTTGACACACGAACGAAACCAGACATCGCCGCGGTTGTCGGGCTCGTTCACGACGCCATCTGGTACGACCTTCCTTACGGCACACTTGCGTTTGTCGGTTTTGACTTCATTGTTGACCATAGGGCGCGTGCTTGGCTCATAGAGGCCAACGTCAAGCCACCGCTGAGGTATGCGGACCTCGCTGCTCAGTTTCCAAGTGAACTCGTGAGGAGTTTGGCGGACTGTGCCATCTTGGATCTCGCCAGAATTTTCGAGGGTAAATCACGCCCGAACCACCTCGGCCCAGCCTGGATCAAGCTCCAAGTTTCAGCAGCGGCGCCGTGACAATAGGTTCTGCCGTGCCTCAAAGTGTGCTTCGCCTAGGTTCAGAGTGGCCCTGGGCCCGCACCCACCTAGGCGAAGCATGTGCGGAATCACGAACTCCCCCGCGCCCGCAACGTTGGCCACTGGCTCCTCCGAGTCCGTTGGGTCCACGTCCAACTCCCCCAGCGGGACCTCCTCAGCTCGCTGACGGCGGCCCCTGCAAAAAAAACACCATTCTCTTAGCTCTCACTCTCTCTTTTAACCACCAAGCCGGAGAACCCATTCTATCTTTCACTGAGATTCCCACTGGCCCTAGGTACTGGCAGAGGCGCTCATGATGAGCTTCCGAGTCATAGCTAGGTAGGCCCCACCGGGGCCTGGACCACTGGCAGCCTGAGAAAGATATGAATTACGGCCCAATTTGCATCAAAACGGACGCTCACGGGAATTCCGTTCGCTAATCGTTTAGATGCCAAATGAGCCGTAATTCAATTATATTGCGACCAAAATCCATGGTTCTGGGCGGCCGAATGTCGGGGCCAGATTCGAATGTCGGGTAATTCTTTCGAATAAGAATTTGACCCCATCCTCCATGAGTCCTAATTAAGATGAATCGCCCCGCGAATCTTCAAGTTGGCGCAATGAGCGTACAGCCACGCGCCGACCGAATGGTGGGTAATTTTTGCTGACTTCAAGTTGGAGGCACAGGCTGAGCATAGTTTGGTACCGTGTGGGCAGCCTCGCGCTGAGAAAGCAGCTGCGACGCGGTGCGATGGTCTAAACCAACCCGAAAAGCGCCCTGCAGACGTATATAGACGAAAAACTTGTTTCCTATCGTTCCATATCTATATCGGGCTCAAAGCTCAAAGGGATTTCCTCCTTGTGACTAGGCAGGACGGCAGGACGGCTAGGGGTCCTGACGGCAGCCGGCTGTCGTCCTCTGAGACAGGCCCGGGGGATCGGGGGATCCTGGCCATTGCACACTAGAACCTATCCCACCCGGGCCACCACCAACCATCAACGGGCTGGGATGGCATCTAAGGGGACACTTCCTCGCGCGCTGCTAGCCCCAACCTACCCCCCCCCCCCACACCACGCGGGAGCTTTTACCCTGGGGTGGGGTGGGGGACGGGGGGGTGGGTGGACTGCATCGGGCGCTGCGCCCTTAATCTCTCCACCGCAACATTAGGCCCATCTGTCTCTGTGTTACCAAGCCCCGCTCCACCACTTTCATCACTAGCAGCGACTCTAACGTGCCTCAGGCGACAATCTTACGCAAAAAACGGCCAAAACAGTAAGAACTCGCGAAATGACAGCCTGAGGCTAGTAAGACGTGGCCGAACGGGCTTCAAACACACGGGTGAGATGAGTAGGTAACGCGACGACGGCGACGGCCAGGACGCCAGGACGCCCGGCGATGCTCGCGGGACGGCGGCTTGGACGGCACCGTGACGACGGCCGGACCCGCCATTTGCCAGTGCATCCTAGCTGAGCCTTCTTTTAATATTCGTGCCGAGTCAAAGCTTTCCCGGTTCCGACAACTCACCATAACGCTGTACTATGTTTAAAAGGGGTAAGAAAGGGGGATCGGTTCTGTATGCTTTTATGTACTCATTATCTCCGTGGGGGCGGGGGGGGGGAGACGAAGCGTATACAAAATCCCTTACTACTATCTCATTAGCATCCTAGTAGGAGTGTCTATGGAGGTGATTTCTCACGTGCCTCGTTCCTCACCGTACACCACCTAAAGTTGGCTCTGGCTCGCAGCGTCAAAGTAAGCCAGGCGAGACGCTCCGCTCGGACGACCAGGCCGGCGGCTTTGTGATAGTCTTAATTGGCGTCGTTATACGGTAGCGACCAAGCAACTGGCCTAAAACCATCAAAACGGCGATTCTCATCAGCAGGAGGTTGCCTTCAATGCTGCATTGCTCTTCTTCTTTTTCTTTTTCTTTGATGCAAGGGACATGATGGCACTAATCTCATCTGAAAGTCGCTTTTCAGTTTTGACAGCACCAAGTTCAAATGGCTTCAGGCCCGAAATGCGAGTAGGGCCACTGGGTAGGATCAGCACGGTGAATTTGAAGTGGGCCACATGATCACCTTTCTTTTCAAAAAGAACGGGATAAGGGTGGACCAATTCGTGCTTGAGGCACTCCACAATACCCATGCGAGCCTGGCGCTCATCATCTAGAGAACGCAACCCAAAGGGCAGCGCAGGGAATTTCGCATTTATCTCATTGAAAAGAGTTCGACTGGAGCGCATCTTAAGCATATAATTCTTATCAACAGACCGTTTGAAAATGGTGGTCCGAGACTCCATCTCTTTTGGCTTGCCATCACCTGTTGACATGGCGATGTCGATCGAGTACACCTCATTAAGTTCAAAAGAAGAATCCTCAACTTTCTGATCGGTGTCTTCACGCAGCAAAATGACCTTGTTTCCATCTACAACGAACCGCTTCATGCGGTGTGACAGCACACCAGAGCAGGCATTCACGTTAAAGTCGTGAGCAACCTTCTCAATTGCCTTAGTGACTTGCGAATTTGTGTTTCCCGGTCGCAGCAACTTCACTGCCACCTCCCCGGCAATATGAGCAGCATGTAACACATCTGCACGAGGACCAGATAACGGTTTCTCAGGGCACGGCTGCTCGCCGCAGACCATTGTGTGCGCTGCCACCGCGATATATCCATCAACGTAACACCCAAGGTCCAACTTAACCAGGTCTCCTGATGAAAGGGTGTCACCGGGAACGTCCGACTCGAGTGGTGAATTGTGGCAGACACACTCATTCACAGAGACACAACTATGTAGGGATTTATTTATTATCAAAAAGGCACAAGACAAAAAGTGAACTACTGTTCCTGATGATAATATGGCATTTCTGCACGCTGATTGCACGTCGGAAATGCGACCCCCTTCTCAATGGCTCTACCTTTAACTTTTTTCTGATAGATTGTGCCGCATTTCTGTGTGATAACAGTATCTCCAAACTTGCACAGGTCCAGAACCTTAACACCTGGTTTCACTTGCAGTATTAGTCCGTGTAGCGCCAAGTTGACAATTTTTCCAGCCTCACGGTACCTGGTACGTCGGAGTTAACTATACATCTAAGGGGCTGAGGTCTACTTGGTGCAAACATCGTTGTTCGAGATGTCGAGCTCTTTATCGTCCCTCTCAACCTGTACACTCCGGCTTCATATGTAATTCGGCTTGAACAACTTGCCTCCTCGCTCTGCATCGTCTCCAGTCGCTACGCAGGCCTACACACTACCGTAGGTAGTACAGCTCGTAGCCCCGCAGCGGGAGTACATGTCTAGCGAGATTGTAGTGTTCAACTGGGACGTCTCCAAGCACACCACGTATTTGAATTAAGACCCCGGGTAATACAAGTACCAATATCCTAAGGGCCCGGCCCCGGGTACCACTGCACTGGCAATATCCGAGTCCCCTTCAAGTTGATAGGGGGGGGGGGGGTTGTATTCGCCGCGGCTGTTCTTTGACAGCCTGAGCCAGTCAATAATTACGTATCTCGTCCAGCCAGCACAGTTTTGACACTCCGCAACGAATCGTAGAGTATCTAGACGACGAGTTACCTAGGTGTTTGATTTTGCCTTTTTCTCTTCAAGTTCAAATTAGCTCTGATTCCTGGTCCTGGGCCCGGGCCGGCAGAAATAACCGTACCGGTAATTCGCGCAGGTCTTGACCCGTCAGAAGCCGAGGTCGTATGGACCGCGAGAGCCTGGGCGTCACGGTGCGCGTGATTGCGTACAAGTAATTGGGCTGGGCTCGTGCTACGAGCCGTGCCAGTGGCCTAACTCGACGACTCGGATACTATGGCTGAGATGCATCCAAGTCACGCCATGATGATGATGGCATCATGATAGCAGAAAGCCACACTGGCACCGTGACTCGGAATCAGGCTGGCAACCGCGGACGCTTCCCGAGCCGCCAACATCATGATTCCCATCACTGGCCGGCGGCATGATCATCAGGATGATCATGATTCACTATCAACTTCTCTTGTGGCAGTGTTCCCTACCGGGGTAAGTGTGCACTAGAGGTGTGGGTAGGATACCAACCCGGTCCGTAGGTCTCTACTGCGGTAGTGTAGGTACCTACCGTGACGGTACAAGCTGGTACCGTAGGTACCTACGGTACCGTAGGAACGAAAGTCCTGCCGAGCATAGCACACTATTTTGATGACAACGCGCGATTACCATGTCGAGCAGCTTGACGATGAACGCATACTCGAGAATTTTTTGACTTGTTTTCGTGATCTTGACAAGTCCAACACTGATCAGTGCAAGTATGTCCTTAGACTGAGATCTATCATCGCGGGCACCGCTCGGACTATTGTCATAGAATTGGACGACTTAAGGATTTTTTCAAAAAACGAGGCGAATCACCCTATGAATTATCCTAACATATCGGGATTACTCAGACAATCATTTATTTAGGCTCTATTGTCACGGGTTACCGACAATGCGTCTCGATACCTATCAATTATTCACAAAATCACTGAAAGATTAATCGTAGAGTTGGAACGGGAGTCAGGTTCAACCTCTTCTGATCATTTGATGCGGTGGCACGAGACACGGCTATTGCCGCCATCCACTGTCCAAACTCTTCCCCTGCGACGTTTAAAAGCGGCGAACATCGGACATCTAGTGAAGCTTCGTGGTATAGTCATACGTGTCTCTGATGTTAAACCTCTTGCAAAAGTTCTGGCCTACACTTGTGAAAGTTGTGGGCATAAATTGTACTATGACCTGTCGCGCAAAACTGAATTTTTACCCCCATCAACTTGTGAATCAGAATATTGCACCAACAACAATACAGTAGGGCTCCTCTATCACCATTCGCGTGCATCAAAATTCGTCAAGTACCAGGAGTTAAGAATACAGGAGCTGCCAAGCCAAGTTCCAGTTGGTAATGTCCCAAGATCAATTACCGTGCAATGCCGTGGCGAATTGACTCGCCACTGCACGCCAGGTGATACTGTATTTGTGTGTGGTATTTTCCTGCCTCAATCCCCTGGCGGTAACAAGGGCGCCACGACGGGACTCGAATCTGACACCTTCTTGGATGCGACTCATATCACGAAGGAAAAACAGAGTTTTTGGGAGCTAGACAAGGATTCAAATGCTGAAAATAGAATAGACATGTTGGCAAACTCACAAAACGCGTATTCACGGCTCTCTCAGTCGATAGCTCCTGAGATTTTTGGCCATGAGGATGTAAAAAAAGCTTTGCTTCTACAGCTGGTGGGAGGGGCATTCCGAACCCTAGACGATGGCGTAAACCTTCGTGGTGACATTAACGTCTGTCTTATGGGGGATCCTGGTGTTGCCAAGTCTCAACTTCTAAAAGCGATTGCTGCCATTAGTCCCCGTGGTGTGTACACGACTGGAAAGGGATCTTCAGACGTAGGGCTGACGGCGGCGGTAGTCAGAGATGCAGTCACCTCAGACACTTCACTTGAGGGGGGGGCATTGGTACTTGCTGACTGTGGTGTCTGCTGCATAGACGAATTCGACAAAATGGATGAATACGATCGCACCGCTATTCATGAAGTCATGGAGCAGCAAACAGTTTCCATCGCCAAAGCCGGAATCACTACAACATTAAATGCTAGAACCGCAGTCCTGGCAGCGGCTAACCCGCTGTATGGTCGCTATGTGAGAAATAAGACACTGGCTGAGAATGTCAATCTTCCAACTAGCCTTTTATCCCGTTTTGATCTCATGTTCATTTTGCTTGATCGACCTGAGATTCAAGCTGATGTGGCGCTGGCACGCCATGTTACTCACGTCCATAGCTTTCTGACAAATCCAAAGCTGAAATGTGACACTTTTGACGCGACGTTTCTTCGACATTACATTGCTCAAGCCCGTCAGTTTGTGCCCTTCTTGCCTGCAGATCTTTGTAATTCTGTTGTTGAGACTTATGTGAGCTGGCGCCAGTCATCTGCCACAAGTAATCAACGCTCTGCGACCCCACGGCAGTTGCTATCTATCCTGCGCCTGTCTCAAGCCCTCTCACGTCTTCGTTTTGACGAGGAAGTGAATCAAGAAGATATAAATGAGGCCTGTCGCTTGGCAACTCTGTCACAAGCATGGACAAACCTTGAAAGAAGCACAGGTGGAATTACTGTCGACGGTAAGTCGAGGGCATTTAGTATTCTCTGTGACTTTGCAAGTAAAGCAGCTACGATTGTATTTAGCTACCAGGAGATCATGAGTGTGGCTGTGAAGCATGCTATTCGAGAGGATGAATTTCTTGCCATGCTAGAAGAGTATGAGGAGCTAGGGGTGATACACGTCGACTTAGATCGCACTCGAATTCACTTCTCTTGAGCGAAAGGAATAGCCCCAGTGTGGCCCTGGATATTTGAGGGTGCATACCGAGTCGGGAGTGACACCCAAGAATCTAATAATCTCGAATCGTGCGGTGAATCATTGCATGTCATGCTCCTATCTTTCCAGGAAGAGAGATCCTTCTATAAGGTTTAGGAGTTTCAAAATGAAATTTAGGAGGAATATCTTAGCATAAGCACAGCAGCAGGAACTTCTGGAGACAACAAGTGAACTGGAAAATTGTCACCAGAGTAAACGTCGTGGTGGCTAGGCGTCCTGGCTCTAAGCAAAGCAACCTCTTCCCACAAACGTGAAGTTTAGGGTTGGGGTGCGTTGTTACTTCTAGTACTTTTCCGCCACTTTAGTGTGCAATGAGTATCTATAATGAGTAATATTTCAAGTTGTTTTACGTTCTTGAACTTCTTCATTTCCGTGGACATCGGTGTAATTCCCGCATTAAAGGCGACAGCCATTTAGGAATTTGACTTCCCGGCTCTAGCTAGCAAGACTCGGACGCCAGCCTGAGCGGAGCAGATGAGACAAAGAGAGCTCAGGCTAGGGAAGTAAAACCGCCGTGTGCCCTTTGTCGGATGGTTTTGAAAAGGTGCTCATCGGAAGGCGGGGAGCGAGAGAAACGTTTTTACGGGGACGGAAGGGCGAGCGGCGAAGAACAGTGTTGTGACGAGCGGCGTAAAACAGCTTAAATGCTAGTGGGCGAGCGGCGAAGAACAGTGTTGTGACGAGCGGCGTAAAACAGCTTAAATGCTAGTGGCGCAAAACTCACTAGGGCCTGTGTGCCCCGTGCGGGGTTCAGGTTACTGGCAATCTAAGCGATGACCGTGACCAGCTTGGTTGGTTGGGAGGTGGTTGGTTATTCACGAATCCTGCTAGAGATTCCTATTACCAGTGATTTATTTATTTGGCCACTGGCAGGACCAGACTAGCCTTCAGGAGGTTTTCAAGTTCCTTCCTTCTGTAGTTACTCAAGTTCATTTACTCAAGCTCCGGTTTATGCCGAGATGCTAGGCTCAGCTTCCTTCTGTAGTTACTCAAGTTCATTTACTCAAGCTCAGGTTTATGCCGAGATGCTAGGCTCAAAGACATCACGGAGAAAATAGCAGAGGGCATTGTGTGATATGCGGGTCCCAAGTTCACTGGAGAAGAATTGACCAAGGAGCAAAAGCGTGTCCGCAGTGCACTCGACGTCCAGAGACGCGCCAGTCGAGTCGACCGGCTCGCCGCTAAGTGCGCGTGCATTGGTTGAGCCTGGGTGGAGGATGGCATGCATGTCGCAGAGAATCACGTCAAACTCAGCTCGGAGTACCCGTGGGATGCAGCCACCAGCGCGCTGAAGTGCGTAGCGGAGCTTGGCACAGCGGCGCCGCATTGCACTGACATCGGCAGAAGATATGGCGTGGATCTTGAGGAGGTGAGGCGCATTGGCGAATCGACCCACGCCCGCTTGATCGGTGACAACGCCAAGGAGGACGTAGGCCTCGACAGTTGGATATATACCCGAATCACTACGAATACCTTCAAGCGGCGCTGCGACCCACTGGACGCAGACGAGTGCCTCGGGCACGGCCGGCACGACGTTGTCTGCGAGTATGAGCCTATCTAAGTCCATACAGCAGGCTTCTCGATAGGCAGGGAGGTACTCGCGCAGGATGTCGTGAATGCGGCACGCCGCGGCGTGCGCACGGATGGCAAGCACGTCAAGCAGTGCGCCAGGAATTTCTGTCTCTCTCCGGAGTGCGAGCAGGTGGCGGACGGCAGTCGCAACTGCGATGTCGGCACCGTCATGAACACCCATGTCCTCACGATCGGCCACACTGAACGCGTCCCTGAAGCCAGGCGCCGGCGCACCAGCGGCAAGTGTCGCCGCTTCAAAGTCCAATAAACACCGCTGCTGCGCGAGAAGCGCGGCTAGAGAAAGGAAATGCGTCGCAAGCTGAAGGTCGCGTGCGGGGGCGACGGCGCCGCCGCCTTCTGGCCCGCAGTGAAGTCGAACAAGCTCAAGTGCCGCACCACGCATGGCAACGTGGTCATGACCACACTCGTACGAAATGGAGAGTGCCGTCATGAGTGCATCGCGTGCTGCTCTAGCACTACCTACGGTTCCATGGCGCTGAAAGAGCTCGCGTTGCGCTCGACCCGCTAGAAGAAGTGCTGTAGCACGAAGCGCTGGTGCTGGCGTCACCACATGGCACGCAGTTGCCAAAGCGGCCTCGGCAACGTCGCGAGCAGCCGCCCGGAGCATTAAACTAGCATCATCATCCAGCAAATCGGCCGCCGTTGCCAGGTCTAGGAGCGTTTCAGCAGTCGCAGTGCGGACTACAGGCAATATTCTGAGAGGTGCAAGGTACAAGTTTGCCAGTGGTATCACGGGGGGTCCTGCTTCGGGTGCTAATACGCTCTCGTTGCCCTGAAGCCCAATCCACGCTCGATCGGCAGCCTGTTGGAGCAGCGACGCGTCTGCGCGCGCCAGAAGTGCATGCGCGGCCTCGAGGTGCGCCAGTGCCCCCTCAATCTCATCCTCGGCGAGCGCCGCGCACCGCTGAAGGCCCGCAGCACCAACCAGCGCACGTACATAGCTGCGATGAGGCACATCGACACAATCATGAGCACTGATCAGCGCTTCGGCGGCCGCGAGTGTTGTCGTAGCGTCGTTACCGCGCCTCACTGCCGCGTCAATTGCCACGGAGGCGAGATCACGAGCACCACAGGCGTCGCGCACGACGTCTGCCTCGGCCGTTCCAAGCTCACAATGCACCATAGCGTTGTCTAGACGCCTTTGAAGAAGCGCACATTGCGCGAGGTACGCGCGGCCGGCCGCCCAGAAACTCGCATCTACGTCGTATGCCGCTGCGTCAGGCATGTGCGCCCGTGTGGCGCCATCGCTACTGCGACATTGACGCTGGAGCAGCGCCAATAGCATCGCTGCGTGGCAGCGCGCAGTCGCTGGACGGTTTGATGCAAGCGCGCATCGCGCGCGGAGGTCCAGGCACCGTGAAGTGTCGCGTACACGCGCCCACGAGTCACTGCCAACTCCCTCGCTGCCGCTCTGAGCTTCTAGCATAGTCGTTTGGACCTCGGTGGCTATGGCATCTACCGTCTTGCGCAAACTTGCTCCAGGACCGACCTCACCAGCGCCGACAGCCAACGCCAGCAATAGCTCCGCGCGGGCAAGTGAAAGCGCCACGAGCACATTGGCGCCATAAGCCGCTACCAAGTTGAGCGAATGAAGGCCGGCGCAACCACGCGGCAGCCGGGCGGCAAGCACAATACCCGCCACGCCCTCCGCGTCGCTCGCACGCCGGAACATGGTGGTGGTGCTCTCAGCGTCTTCGTCGCCGCAACTGCCCCAGCCAGCGAGCCATGTGGTGGCGGCCGTGTTCTCAGCCGCGTCGGGCGGCAGGGCCGCATTCCATGACGCGAAACCGCAGAATGGGAGCGTCCCCGATGCTGGTGGCGGGTCCCCAGCGTCCGCGCTAGAAGTGCGCATGGGCTCGCGGGTCGCGTAGCCCACATATGCACCATCAACTTCAGGCAAATTGGCGCCGCGAAGCAGTGCGGCGAGGACCGATGCCGCCTCAGCGACAAGGCCAGCCCCGGTGAGCGCACCAAGTCGCGTCACACGTGCAAGTGCGGTCATTCGCACGTCAAAGCGATGACTTATTGCTATGTGTTCGAGGAGACAAGCGAGCGGAAGCGCAGCCGGTGCGCGATCCGCACGAACGAGTGCGCCAATGGTGGTAACTACCGCGCTCGCGAGCGCACGCGGTGCGAGACGCCGCGGCGCACCGAAAAGAGGCGTTGGGAGCGCGCCGAGGAGCGAAGGTTCATAGCGCGCAAAAGCCGCGTCGACGCCCGGTAGGCAGCGCTGACCGCCAGGGCGCATGAGATGCGTACCCGGGTGTGGCAATGTGGCAGCAAAGGCCGCTCGGAACATACACGCTGCAAAGCGTGCGCGTTCGAGCCTGGCATCGAAATTGTCACGACACACGTGCCGAGCAATGCGACCCAGAAGCGTGCCGCCCACAAGGCAACCTATTAGACCCAGTGTCGCGTGAAGCCACGCACTGGCTGCAGGCCCGGCGGGGTCGATAACACCACCACCGAGGACAGTCCGCCAACTGGAGGCTGCATTACGAGCCGAAAACAGCGCGTCGATACCCTCATGCCAGGCTATGCCAGCCGCTTCAACGTCATTTGCGGCAAGGTGAAGATCTCCCTCGTCCTTGTAGGCCTGGGCAAGTAGTAGCGGCTCTTGGCGTTCACGAATGAGCTTAGCAGCGTGCCGGTAGGCTGCTGCAGCTGCGCGAACATTAGCTAGAGTGGCTGCGGCGTCAGGTTTGGTTGCAGTGGCGACCGCACGGCGAAAACTGGTGCGGCATGCATCGAGCGCCTCGGCCGTGAGCGGCCGCGCCTTTCGGTACTCGCGATCAGCCGCCCGAGCGACCTCTGCACAGTGATCGGCCACCTGGTGCGCTGCACGCGCTGACCCCACTAGGTCAGCCCATACTTGACACCGCGTCTCAAGTGCACGTTCCTCCGCCGACCGCTCTTCAACGCGTTGACTCCGGCCCGAGCGCGACCGACGCCGGCTTGCGCGTCGTGTTGTCGCCACCTCGACTTTTGTCTCGACGTCAGTGAGTATGACCTCAGCACGGTGCACGCGAGCAGCTGCGCGGCGAACTACCTGATCGTGTGCGTGGACGGTCAGCGCATGCACCTCACTGAGTATCGCTGTGATGGGCCTGCGTGAAAATCAGTTGGGTGCGTGATGCGATGCTAGAGATGTATACTGTCTCCCCCTCCCCTCCAATTCTCCTCCCTTCTCTGGACGGTGAGAGCACGTCGCTCAAGCTAACCGTGCGAGCTAGCTGGAGTCACAAAGAAATTGTATGTCCACACGGGCGCGAGCCCGCCATCGTCAGCTATTGCGCATACCTTCGCCGCCTTTGACGCCACAAGACGCCTTGCGAGCGGCGGGAGGACGTCCCACCTTCGTGCATAGGCAAGACACCGTAACGTGTACGCGACAAACTGGCACACCCACTCAGGGTCTAGTCCTACGTCAGCGAGCGCCTCTGATGGAAACGTGTCGCTACCATTATGAGCGTACGTAAGCTCGACGTCGCGAGTTGATACCTCGCCAACTAATGTTGCTTCTGTTGCTTCTGCTCGAACGTGGTCCTTGTCGTTGCCGCTGGCCGTCGAACGTATAACTGAAGGTGGTCGCAGCCAATTGCTAGCTGCCGATGCATGTGGTGCGCGGGCAAGGACATCTAGTAGCACGTAAGAAGCTTCGACAAAGGGCGCAGGATCTAGCTGTGGTTGGTCCTCAAAGCGCGCGATCGCAAGAGCACGGGGCGCAAAAGCTAGCGGCGAAATCCATAGGCTTGCAGTTGCATTCCAGATATGTTTACAGGCGCACACCGCCAAGTGCCAGGCTCGGGCCTCACGTGCGCGAGTCCCTGCGCGCGCTAGGTAACGCACGGCGGTGGAAAAGCGTGCAGCGGCCGACGCGCTCGGCGTAATTCCTGTATTGTCAATTGATAATACTTGGTCCCCAGAGCAACGCGCTGCCGACTCAGTGGCAGCGACAGCGTCGCGCGCGACCTCGGCTGCTAGCGTAGCAACTGCGCCTGTGCGCGCATCGATTGCCGTGCCTGCCACTGCACGCTTCTCGAGCACTTGGGTCGAGGGCTCGGCACCGACGCCACCGTCGTCACCATTGAGGTATCCTTGTGAGACTGCGCTGCATACGTCTGTGTCGAACGCGCCAACACAGCCGAGAGCACGGATACCGTCAATCGTCTTATCATCAGTGTTGTCGCTGTTATTGCCGTGACCCGGCCCCGCGCAAAGCGTCGCCAATGTCGCCAGGCCACGAAGCTTCTCCATCTCCGCAAGCCACAGGAGCTGACCTGCGCGGCCGGATGTCAATGCCCCGGGCGATCTATCGATCGATCGATTTGTTGGCGGGTCATTCAAATATCGACGTCGACGCGGGCGCGGGCCTGCTGCAGTGGCCAGCGGTGCCATTTGCGACGAGGGGTCGAGGTCACAGGTATCGGCAGTTTTAGCAGCCGACAGTGCGTCGCCATCAACACCTGCACCTACACTAGTGACGCGCCGAAAATACGGAAGCACCTCGCGCGCTGCAGTCACGGCCGCAGCCCTAACCACGGCTGCTGGGTCCGGCGCGGACGCAAGTGCAAGATTATCGTCGACATCACTATTGGGGCCTTTGTCCGTACCGACAGCCATCGTGGCGCAATGTGGGGTGGCAAACGCAGCGGATGCCGCAAGCTCTGCGGCCGCGTGAACTTCAGCCACGCGCTCTGCCGCAAGGACCCTGCGTACGAGCGGCACAAGACGGTCCTCAGTGACCAGCGGCGTCCTTTCTGCCCATCGCTCGATGAGAGCAAAGTAGCCGCATCGTAGGGCGATTCCTTTGACGCGGCACGCCTCGCGGAGTGCGTTCTCCGTGCATGGGGGCAATAGTGGGCTTCCTGACTCGGCCCCTGCTCCAACTTCACTTGCGTTCGCGCCTTCCCCACTGCTAGCCAGCGAGGATGCTGCATTCTCTCGCGTGAACTGGTCGTCAGCGCACGCGACGACGGCAGCCCACGCCGCCTGGGGGTTCTCTGTGGCGAGCATGAGCGGTGGAGGCTGCACGTCCGCAGGACCTAGCGCCGCCGCCGCACGCAGTACATCGACACCGGCGACCCGGTATCGTGGGTCTACGAGCCAGGTCCGCACGAGTGCCGCTTGAGGCTCACACACTATACTGGACCGCGGCAACGCAGGGAACGCTACGATCCCATCGAAATTTTGCTTCACGCTGGTGCCAGTGCCTACATCGGCAGATGTTGCCGCCACGGCGCTCGTCTGCTCGAGGAGTGCAAAAGCGGCTGCACGTGGTTCAGCACACGCGTCTCCGGCAAGCATGACCTGATACGAGATCTGCGTGGATACGGAATGCGTTGATCAACGGCCCAGATGCACCTCTCAACTGCTTGCAACGCAGGTGACGACGCAGGAAAACATCTCCCGCACGGTTTCGTCCCAACTACCTAGTGGAACAAGCCAAAGCGCCTGATGTAGTGTCACCAGGGCACGAAAGACGAGGCAACGTGGATGCCCGGCTCGCAGTTTGAGCAGCGGGACTGCCGCGCAGTAGCATCGTATGATGCAGTCGATCAGTGTCTCCGGATCTTGCCCCACAGTCAGTGCCGAGACTTCAACGGTCCGAAGCAGGATCTCAACCTTAGTGTATTGCATTGCTTGGATGGGCGCCGTCAGCGCACCACTGGCCGCGGTCGTGGCTGTTCTCGCCGTTCCGCTGTTCGTGTCTCCGGTACCAGTTGCGTCCCTAGGCTCCAGAATGCCGGGTGCATACGCAAATGAGAGACCCCCATTTTCCGAGCAGTCCGCAAGAATACGTGCGCAGTCCACGAACGCATAGACTTCGGCCAGTGATGCGCGAGCGACCCTGGCCGCCCGGAGCGCATGGCCGCCTGACGCATCAACGTCAACAATGTGCTCATAGACGACAAGCGCGGCGGCGGTTGCTGTTCTTTCCGCCCCCAGCGCGACCGCTTCTCGCGCTACGAGTGCAAAACACAGTGGCAGCGGCAGAGGCACAAGCGCATCGATTTCTGGTCCTGTTGGGCCGATAGGCCCAAGCGGCTGGCCTGCCGCATCGAACGCGCCGATAGCAAAGACGTACGCCTCGTTCGCGCAGAGCCCTGAGACGCGGATGGCAGCACCTGTACCAGTCGTTGCGTCGTATCTAATCGGCACGCCGAGGCCAGGCAGCTCCACGTTTGTAAGAGACACGTCAGTACCTGCACCTGTGCGGACATCAGAAAACAAGTTATCTTGGGTCAGCAATGGCGCAGTGAGCAACGGTCAGTGTACACTCACGCACACCGCTGCCCCCAAAGGGCGGGCCGCATGGTCATCAAATGAGCGGGCGATTGGAATTAGCGCGGGTAATCGCCTGCAGCCTTCCCAAAACACCTGAGATGGTCGACGCCCGGCGGCCCGTTCCACTTGCGCGGCTGGAGCGTCACCGCCGCCTGGGTGCGCGAAACAAGTGCCGGCTGCGGTGGTGCTGTGCCTGCAGCACAGCTCACGTCCGCAAGGCCTAATGGCGTGTTTTTCCAGCGCATGATGATCGCCAGTAGATCAGCCTCGCGCGCCGCCGCAACGCCGAGGAGCCGAAGTGCCTCAACGAGGTCAGCATCGCGCGCAGGCAATGGTCGACGTGAAGCCATCCGCGTGCGTGTGACCGCAACTGCGGCGTGGTGGCACCCAAGCTCAGCGAGAAAGCGCGCCTCAGCACGCGGTTGGACTGACCGCGCGTTCGTCTTGTGGCTGCCGCACCGTGGCGGGCGATGCTCGCTCTCAGCCAGGTCGAGCTCGGCCAGCGCAAGCGCCTGAGCAGTTAACGAAATATCCCTCCCAATGCGCCCCGAGAACTTTCTGGGTTCCGTGCGAGGTTGGCATACGGCTAGCGATCGAGAGAGGGACTTGGGGGGAGGCGGGGGTTGGTGATTCACGCAGGCGCGTGCGTCGATGAGGTCGAGATGCACAGCAGCCAGCGCTTGGTCTAGGGTGTCAAGCTGCGAGCCCGCACCGAAAACACCTGACCCGCCATAGCCGTGTGCGCCTAGGCGACCCGCGGCAGCCGCTGCAGCGGACACGTCATCAACATCGGCTGTAATGGACTGGCGCGCGAGCGCAGCGTGATCTGCCGCCTCGACAGGCTCGTGGAGATCTGGATCAGCAGCCTCCGCACGTGCCCTATTGGCCGAGTTGAGTGCGACGCGTAACGTCTGGACAGCTGCGCGAAGCGTGCCACCGCTGCTGCCACGGCCAGAGGCCGCAAATTTATGCGCATGATCGCGGAGCTCATGACCCAACGTGAGCGCGACTCGCGCGCGGAGTATTGCGTCGTCAGCATCCACTCGCGTCAACACAACCTACGTAGGCATCACACGTCCACCCCCCTGATTTCTCACGCACGCGCGCGCCCCGATGAATTATTTACGATGCGTCTGTGGCCTTGAAATGTCCGCGCGGTGTGCAACGTGGACCGCAGACGCGGACGTCAGGAAGAGACGCGCGATCTCTTCGCCCGCTGGCGCAGGTGCGATGCCAATACCTTTGCTTTGGCGCCACGCCGCAGTCTCGGTCGCCGCAGTGTCTATGTCAAGGACTCGCTGCTTCTCCAGGGCTGCGAGTACAGGGAGACAGACCGCGCGCCAGAGGAACACGGCGATATCAACAAGGATATCTGGCCGACACGTGACTGTCGCGGAGCTGGTCATGCCGGCGCATGCAGCGCGTAGTTTTGTGGCAATGGCCATAGCACGCGCCATGGGCACGACCGAACCGCCATCAGAGGGTACGACGGAGACCGTGTCCGCTGCCGCAGCCTCTGCCGCGAGCACGTATCCGGAAACAGCTTCGCGTGCCTGCGCCAAGGTCTCGCTGTCGCCGCATTGTGTTGCAGCATTCACATCTGTGCGTGCGGCCTCGGAGCGTGCAGCTGTCGTGGCTGCAGCGTCACGAGCGGCTGCGCCGTCCCACGCAAGAAATGTATCGAGTGCTCTGAGAAGCTCCAGCCTGTGGGAAGCGACTAGTCTCGATCACTTGTCACGGGAAATCAAATGTGAACCAGGCTTACGCCGGTGCGTGCTCAGCACGCAGTGGTGCAGCCGCACCAGCAGCAAGCTCCCGAGGCGGCTCGACTTCACCGGCGGAGCTAGCGCCGCTTGAGAACGCACCAACGCTAGAATAGTCTGCGGCATCGGCGATCTTTGCGGCTGCGTCGACTACCCCCTGTGCAATGGCCGCCACGCGCCTGAATTCTGCACGCTCGCCAAGAACAAAGAGTGTGCGTGCAAGCGACGTTAGCTGCGGTGCGTCGAGTGTGGGGATGTCGCCACTAATTGGTGCCGCTACCTCCGCGCACGCACGCGCAAGCGCTGCGCGGCGCGCGCGCTCACGCGTGCATGGCGCACCGGGGCCACCAACTGCACCGGCGAGGCCACGTGAGTTTGGGACTACGGCCGCTTCGAGAAGTGCACGTGCGCGCAGCCGTCGCCCGCGCACTGTAGCAGTGTCACCTAGACCTGCATTTGTGAGAATGGGCTCAGCTGCCGCCTCCGTCTCGCCAGGGTCGCCTGTGTCGTCCGTAGGCGTGCCGTACGCCGCCGCGTCCGCAGCGACTGCAAGGATCGCCAAGTCTTCATCGGCGGCGCGGAGCTTGGCGGCAATAGGTGGCGGTAGTGGCTGTTGCATCTCCTCTGCGGCGCGTAGAGCGTGTGTAGAGTCACCAAGGAGTGCCAGCACCGCCCGGGCGGCTTCTGGGCACCCGGCATCGTCACATGCTCGTGCCGCGAGCGCGTAGAGCCGACATCGTGCGGGAAGGTACCTGCGGTTGGTCAGCAATGAAGCGAGCACATACATAAGTACACCGATGCACACTTAATTGTTGCGAGGCCAACGCTTGCATCGAGGGCTCGTGCCGCCCATAGCAAATGCTCGGCAGCGTGTCGCGCGAGGGGGCCGCCTCGCGCGGCAAGCGGTTCGGCAACTCCGTGGAGTAGAATTGCACCGTTGAGCAGGAGCCAGGCAATGCGCTCATGATCACGTGTGGGTAGTGCTAGTAGGTCTACCATTGCGTCGCGAGCACTTTTCGCGGCCGCGAGTAGCCGCTGGGCTGACCTTGGGTACCGCACGTTTCCATCACGGGCCAAAATCCGAAGGATCTCACACTCCACGCGGCCATAGGTCGCATCCGCATGCCACCCTGCCGCTTCAATCTCATCATCGGGATCATTAGTCACAAGGTCGCGCGCGCGCACGAGCACCTCCTCGAAGAAAGCCTCTGCTACCGAGAGCTCGCCCAGCTCGAGGAGACGGATGCCGCATTGCAACGCCAGGCGTGCAGCTCCTCCGCCATCGACCTTCTGACGAACCCGAATCCAGAACGCTTGCCGTGCCGCGGCGACGACTGGCGACCGCGGCGCTGCCTCTGCGCCTTGCTCCAGGCAGCCGCGGATTGCGAGGACCCGCCTGCTCTCGATTAGCGGCACCAATACCAGATCTTGGAAGTCGCGCGAGAACTCAACAGGCGCTGTGACCGGATCGCATTCGTAGTCAGATCTTCGCGGGTGCTCCGATGAGCTTGCCGCCGTCGACATCATCCTTATTTTAAATGATCGCGCCTTGTTTTTGTCTTCTCGCTCCTCGCCGGCAGCCGGTCCGTCGCGGGGCCTCGGATCGCAGTTGTCAGTTGGGTCCCTTTGAGCTTTGCGGAGTTGCACGTCGTGCCTCCTGCACGTTAAGGTTCAGCTGTGGATAGGTTATATATCCTTTGCATGATACCTACGCTACGATGATGATGCGTGTACCGTAGGTACCGTAGGTACCGTAGGTACCTTACTGCCAGTATGGATAAGAATGCGCCTAACAGAACCCCACGGCGCCGATGGCTGCCTCCGCAGGCATAACAAGTACACGCACGCGTTACCTCTAGGGTCATTCCCACGAGAGTACTCCAAACTTGAAATGCCTGCCACTGGCACTGCCAGTGCCAGTGGCAGCCTCAGGCTGACTCCGCGTGCCAGTGTGGACGTAGCCAGTATAGGTTGCAATTTACTCTTCCAAGAGATCAGGTTGTGTCGGTAAAGGTAACAGAATCCAGAGGCTGCCACAGTCACGGTCACGGTGAGTCACCGTGACCGGCGTGACGGTGTCGTCTCGGTGACCGTGACGGTCACGGTGCCACCGTGACCACTTTCAAGAAGTACTAGTAAGGACCGTGACGGACTCGGAGGACTCGGACTCATCATGATGACTCCGAGTCGGGTCGGATTAGCGGGTCGCCGGCGGTACGTCAATACTTGGCCACGGTTCCATGTAGTAACGGTCACGTCGCCAATCTCTCCGGATATTTCGGGTACTACCGTAGGTACTGTACTGAAACTTAGCCCCTACAAGCTGGCACCGTACCAGTACGTACCGCAGGTACCACGGTACCGTAGGTACAGATTGTTCTACCTGCAGTACCGTAGGTACCTACGGTACCAGCAAGTACGGTACCTACGGTACCGCAGTACCTGTGACGATTCATATACAATGTGCACTGTGATTGATTTAGAGCATCAAAGTTTGGCCGTGGAAAGACCAACAACACGACGACGGCCCTTCGCGATGAATATCGATGAAAGCGGCAACGAGCTGCTGCTCTCCGAGAGCAGCGCGCCCGAGTCGGGCTCGATGGCACTTCGCCAGGGTGAACACGAGCGACCCAAGATTCCTATTTCCCGACCGCGTTCTGCACCTCCCGCAGATAAGATGGCTGCGCCCGACGGTGCGTGCCTCCGGTCGCAGTCTGCACGCGCGAGACCACGCCATAGCACAACTGCATACTTTACCGCCGCGATGCATGCCCCCGTCGGCACAGCACAAAAAGCATCCTGTGGTCGACCTCGCACAGCAATGCGCCGTGACGGCGCCTCACCGAAATTTCTGCAGTTGCCACGCTTCGATCGGGTTGCACCAGCGACCGAGGACACATCAAATCTCGGAGTGCGCCTCCTTATCCTTGCGTTTATCTACCTATCCTAGTCCCATCCCCACGTAGAGGTTAGGCCATCACAATGGCCGCTGTTGGGCTGCTTGAAATGCAAGGCGCCGGTGGACAAGGTCAAGGCGCAATATCTTTAGCTCCTGGTGCGATACACGGTAGGGTATAAATTCCACTCCGTTGCGATTCCGCGACGACAAGAAGGCAGCAGAGCCTCTAGCAAGTGCAGTCAATATTTGTCAACGTGTTTATTTCCCGGGCACTACCGTCCAGGGCAACTCCGTTGAGCATAAGGATTTTGAAGGACTTTTGCCACTGCCAGGTAAATTGCCAGCTAACAGCTGAGCACTAACCTGTCGCCCTGGCTTGCCAGGATAGGAACCAACCCAAAGACAGAGAACGGCGCAGCGTTTTTTAAAAAATGGTAGCTACCTCGCTGGGTCCTGCAAGTGCTAGCGTAACTTGAAGTGCTAGCTTCAGCCTTAGCTTTCAACTTCCCGGCCGAGTCGAGCCTGAGTTCAATCTAGCCTCCAGAGACTCTGTGAAGCTACCTAAGGCCAAATCCCCCATCCCAGACCGGCGCTGCCTTGAGGGGCCAAATTGGCGATATTTTGTAAGCGACTAGATGTCGCCCGACTTTGAAGGTGAAACTCAGGCGGCTTGAACCCCCCGGGCTGGCGGGCGACTGGCACTGGGCCACTGGCTATTGACTGGCAGCCCCCACCAGGCCGGGCCTGTACTGTGACACCCAAAGGTTCCGACTCGGAACGGAAGACAAATTGAACTTATCTGGTGAGAGCACCGTGACAGGGTTCGGCAAGCTTACCATTGGGCCACCGTCACGGCCCGGGTCCGAGTCACGGTCATGGTGACTGGCTAGTTTCTCTGTCTGGGGGGTGAGATGTACTTAGTTTCCCTCATCATAATATTCGCCGGTTTTAGTACACAGACCCCAAGGCCGTCGGAGGGGTTTCGGGATCGAGCAAAACCTTGTCTTGTGTACTACTAGTACTACTACTGTAGTAAACTCAGGCAGGCTAGTTACGTCGTAGGGTCCCCGTAAACTAGACTAGTACACGGTCATGAAATGTGCTTGGGTTTTCGCCCCGCACGGGGCCGACTTTTTGAGGCGGCACAGCACGGAGATTCGCAGCCCTGGCTGCGATTGCGGGGTCGGGGCCGCAGGACGACATCTTCGTCGCAGCCCACGCGCGCGGGCTGCCCGTGGCGACCGCGTTTCGTGGTTTTATGGCGTGCTGAAATGCTCTCCTGGGGCGAAATCTCACGCAGAAATCGCAGCACTAGTTCGAGATGAAGCCGCTGCCCGGCGGCCTCCGCAAGCAAGGTCGAAGTTGCTCTGGGATGCCTCGAGTGTGCCGCGGTGGTAGTGGCGGTCGGGCACGCGATGCGACCAAGAAGCTGGCCTGAAGCTCGGCCCTTGACGCGCCCATAACGAGCCTCGTGGGGCTCCGCGCGAAAAACTTTCGCTGAGCCGAGACTGCCCGAGAAGGCAACAAAGCCAGCGGAACGCGCAGGGGCAGCTATTTGCACCAATTCCGTCGCTGAGATCATG
>Ga0209503_10000176_pt1 | contig 44586 bp, 57 predicted proteins | sample SouAtlMetagenome_2_FD_187448 | JGI IMG/M metagenome (GOLD analysis project Ga0209503, IMG submission 187448) | Marine eukaryotic phytoplankton communities from Atlantic Ocean - South Atlantic ANT15 Metagenome (SPAdes) (version 2) | ecosystem: Environmental > Aquatic > Marine > Oceanic | place...
AATACATAGCTTAGTTCACTATTCACTGCTTGCTAGTAATATTCGTAGAATTAAAATGAGATTTACGTTCTAGAAGGCTTATCTTATATTATATAATAAATCGTTAAAAAAAGTCAATTTTTTAATTTCTACCTAATAGAATAATATTTATGTTTTGTATTTTTAGAATTAGATAGCTTTCAAACGGGAAGGGACCGTTTTTAAATTCAGTTAGATCATAGTCAATTGTAGATCTTTTTATAAAAGTTTAGATTTTTCCGGAGGCGGATTATTATTAACTGCATTTAAAACCTTTGTCTCTGGTTTTAGCGCTCGATTTTTTGGATAATAATCTTGTAGAGAAAATGACAATGTGTCTATACCTAATAATTTCGACAAATTTGATTTTCTTAAATCCTGTATAGCCTTATCCTTCATCACGCCTTCTGCAAAAGGACCAAACTTAATACTCAGATTTTTGCCTTTGAGATTAATCAATAGTGGTTAATCTGTTTATACTCATTATTATCAAATAATCGTTGTTGTTGTAAAATTATATTATCATATTGTGAGTAAATAGTTCATCACTATTTACTCACAGTAAAGTAACCACTATAGGTTTAGATTCAAGTCGACTATTTTGTAGTGAATAATTAGAAATTAAATTATCTCGTTAGAATTTTAACAACAATAATAATATCGATTTATTTAGTTTTTTTGCTTAGTAAACAAAATAACTTTATTAAATAATTAATTATATTATAGGCCTAATGTCAACTCTTTTAAGATATACTAATTCTAGAGAGTTAATCTTTCTGATAATAATCGAATAAAATTATAATTTTATTCAATTATTATTTTTTAGTACGCTAATCCTAGACTACGAGTTGTTTCAGCTCCTAAATATACTCGAACACTTAAGAAGTCAGTTGGACAGGCAGTTTCACATCTTTTACAACCGACACAATCTTCAACACGTGGTGATGAAGCGATTTGACCAGATTTACACCCATCCCATGGAACCATTTCTAATACATCAGTTGGACATGCACGAACACATTGCGTACAACCAATACATGTGTCATAAATTTTTACTGTATGAGACATAAAAAATTATCCTTTATTTTTAAAAAACTAGATTTTAGTTATTTGAATTCTAATTAGAGAATCAAACTTCGAAATTATTGGTTCTATTATCGTGACAATCTTTGAACCTGTTGAATAGCTAAACGACCAATGTTATATAGTGCCCATGATGCTGCAACCAATAATGGTAGAGCAATTACAAATATACGAGTATCCATAAATAAAAATCCTTTATATATAATTTTAAAAATTTATAAAATAATACTTTCCTACTGTACTATTATATTTTAATAGTATACATAAAATATAAAAAATTGAATAGTTATCTTAAATGTTGAAATAATTGATTTAGCTCTAAATCAATAAGTTACGAATAGAAAATTAGAATTGAAGAAATTAATAATTTTATTTGTGCATAATAGATTCAAATAATGTAAAAATTGGAAGATAAGTGAAATATTTCTTCATTTTCACTTTTTGTATGTAGTTAGACAAAAATAATTACTCCTAATACATTTACTGTTCAAAAAAATTTTATAATTTAAAGACGATGCATGAAGTCTTTATGTAAATATATTATCAAATCAAGAGTTAAAACAGATCTTTGATAATTTCTTAATCGAAGTTTAACTCTATTATAAATGTTACTATTTCAAAATTTAAAATATTTAATGGGTTTGGTTTTGTCACAAAAGATTGTTTTTAAAACTTTGGACTTTTGCAACAAATTTTCAGTTAATTATAAATTATCATCGTTAAAAATGAATATAGAATTCATTTTGATTAACCTAAGAAACCCAACCATAGCTATGTAAACCTTTTCCTAAAAAATTCACTCCTAAGTAACAAATCCAGATTACGAAAAATCCTAAACCACCTAGGATAGCAGTTTTTTTTCCTTCCCATCCCTTTGTAATACGAGCATGCAAATAGGTTGCAAATACTAACCATGTAATTAATGCCCAGGTTTCTTTTGGATCCCAGCTCCAGTAAGAACCCCACGCTTCATTTGCCCAAACTCCACCAGAAATAATACCAATCGTTAAAAAAGGAAAACCTAAGCCAATAATTCGATAACTCCAATTATCAATACTTTGTAACAACTTTAATTTTCCAAAGTCAGAAACTTCTGGAGATGAAGAGATTAACTTTGCTTCATAATAGTCTAACATAACGTTATAAAAAGTTGATGAAGAATTATCTATCGATTTTAAATCAATATCTTTATAACCTGAAATCACTAAAAATAAAATACACAGTAATGAACCCATGATTAAAGTTCCATAACTTAATAGCATCATACTAACATGCATCATTAACCAATTTGATTGTAAAGCAGGGACAAGTGGACTTGATTTTTGCATTTCAGGAGATAGTGTTAAGTTTGCAAACCCACTAATTAATAACGTAATTGGAACAACAATAGCCCCGATTAAGCGACTATTAGTTTTTGTTTCAAGATATAAATAAGTTGCTAATAAGATCCAAGTTAAGAAAAGTAAAGATTCATATAAATTACTTAACGGGAAATAACCTGCAACAATCCATCGAGAACAAAGAATAAAGAATAAAAATAAGGTAGCGATACTTGTACTTATACGACCTAGTGTCGATAAATAAGATTTATCATTGAAGAGTAGTAAATTAACCCAATAGATTATCATTGCAACAAGTAAAATAGCAAAAACAGCGTTTGATAAAACGTTTTGAATTTCATTCCAATCCATGAAATTTCTCCAATAAAATTTTTTTGTATAGATTATAATACGCTTTACTATTGTACTAAAAATGATCAAATTATATTGAAGTATAAATATTTTTAATAATTTAATAAAAAATAATGGAGTAAAGATCAACTAATAAGATTATAAGTCAACTATAATTTACGTTGACATTCATTTCAATATACCGTTATTATCATTTTACTTTTAATTAAAATTATTATTATATGGTAGTGCAAAGAGATTATGAAATCATGATTCTTTTAACAGAAGAATTTAATGATAGTGAATTAAAAACGTGGGTATTCAATTATGTCAAAAATTTAAGAAAATTTAACGTATCTGATATTTCAGTAATTTCGCGAGGAAAACATGAGTTGGCTTATTCAATTACTAATAAAACAAAAGGGAACTATATTCAATTAAACTTTTCTAGTATGCCAAAATATATAAATAATTTTTCGAATACCTTAAAATTTGATTCGCATGTTTTAAGATTTTTAATCTTTAATAAGGAAGTAAATTGATAAAATTAAGATTTTATCAATTTACTTCCTTATTAAAGATTTATAAACAAACAAATTATTAGAAAAGCTTGCTTATTTTATACATCTATGGTAACATGACAATATGAGAAATAGCTTCAGTAGCTCAGTGGTAGAGCAGTCGGCTGTTAACCGGTTTGTCGTAGGTTCAAGTCCTACCTGGAGCGATACATGAAAAATATTACATTGTACATAACAATTGTAATATAATAAACTATTGGTGATTATAGTATAAAAAGGAGAGTGAGTAGTATGCAAGATACACTAACCATTGGGAACAAAATATTTACTTCACGATTAATGTTGGGAACAGGAAAATATAAAACAGCAAAAGATGGCATAGATAGTATCATAGCTAGTGAGTGTGAAATTGTTACAGTTGCAATTCGACGATTACCTACAAATCTAAAACATGATACAACAAACTTTTTAAATAATTTAGATTGGAATAAGCATTGGTTATTACCCAATACGGCAGGTTCTCAAACAGCTGATGAGGCTATTCGAATGGCATTTTTAGGTCATGAATTAGCTTGTCGAATTGGGCAAGACGATAATTTCTTTGTCAAATTAGAAGTAATTTCAGATCCTAAATATCTATTACCTGATCCGGTTGGAACTCTGAAAGCAGCAGAATTTTTAATAAAGAAAGGGTTTACTGTATTACCGTATATAAATGCTGACCCAATGCTTGCGTTACATCTGGAAGATCTAGGATGTGCGACTGTGATGCCTTTAGGTTCTCCGATTGGATCAGGACAAGGTTTAAGTAACTTAACAAATATTCAAATTATCGTTGAAAATGCTAAAATTCCTGTAATTGTTGATGCAGGAATTGGGACAACAAGTGAAGCTACTGCAGCAATGGAATTAGGAGTTGATGGAGTCTTATTGAATACTGCCGTCGCTCAAGCTAGAAATCCTGCACAGATGGCTTATGCTATGAACTTAGGTGTGAAAGCTGGTAGATTAACGCATTTAGCCGGCCGAATGACAACAAAACGATACGCAGCATGTCCAAGTTCACCTATGTCTGAGTCTGAAATCAGTGGCTTAGGAATATAATAAAATCAGAAAGCCAAACTGTTATAAGAATTTATCAAATAAAAAGTTAAATTATTGTTCAATTTTTATTTCAATTAAACAAAGATTTATTCATTACGAATAAATCTTTGTTTAATAAGATCTCTCGTATATATTGATCAGATTGACTTAATTTTCTTTAGTTACTATTGAATTGTTATGTCGCTGGATTTAAAACATCATCAACAATAATACATTCTGTTGTTAAAATCATGCTAGCAATAGACGTTGCATTTTGTAATCCAGAACGTGTTACTTTAGCTGGATCTACAACCCCTTCTTCATACATGTTTACAAAAGTATTTTCTGCTGCATTATATCCGACTTCAAATTCTTGTTCTTGCACTTTTTCAAGAACTACTGGCCCATTAATACCAGCATTTTCGGCAATTCTACGTAATGGTGCTAATATTGCTCGAGATATGATTATAGCTCCAATAAGTTCATCCTCTCTTAAATTGATTTTTGCCCAACTAACAAGATTTTCAGATAAATGGGTTAATGTTGCTCCACCACCGGGAACAATACCTTCTTCCACAGCAGCTCGAGTTGCATTAATGGCATCTTCTAGTCGTAATTTTTTATCTTTCATTTCAGTTTCTGTGACAGCTCCTACTTTAATAACTGCAATTCCACCTGATAATTTGGCTATACGATCTTGTAGTTTCTCTTTTTCATATGCTGTATCTGATACATTTGCTTGTTTTCTTAATTGTTCACAGCGAATGTTAATTTCTTCTAATGTCTGACCTGAAGCAACAATTGTAGTTCCTTCTTTTGTAACAACAATTCGACGAGCTTGTCCTAATAGGTCAAGTTGAATATTATCTAGATTTAGTCCTGCATCTTGGGTAATAACGGTACCTCCTGTTAGGATTGCAATATCCGCTAGCATTTGTTTTCGTAGTTCACCAAATCCAGGAGCTCGAATCGCTACAACATTCACAATTCCTCGTAATTTGTTTAAAATTAAGGTTGCTAAGGCTTCTTTCTCAACATCTTCTGCTATAATTAAAAGTGGACGTTTTGTTTTTGTGATTTGCTCTAAAATTGGTAATAAATCTTGTTGAACCAAGGTAATTCGTTTATCCGTTAACAAGATATAAGGATTATCATAAGAAACTTCCATTTTATCCGTGTTCGTAATAAAATATGGTGAAATAAAACCTTTTTCTAATTTCATTCCTTCGGTAATTTCAAGTTCTGTAGTAATTCCTTTTCCTTCTTCAAGGGCTATAATACCTTCTTTTCCAACTTTTGCTAAGGCATCTGCAATTAAGGATCCAATTACCTCATCATTTCCCGCTGAAATAGAAGCAACATGTTGAATCGATTGAATATCTTCAACAGGTTGAGCAAACTCATTAATTTGAGTAACAAGATATTGAGTAGCTTTTTCCATACCAAGTTTAATTGCAATTGGATTTGCACCAGCAGCTACATTTTTTAACCCTTCTTTAACCATTGCATAAGCTAAAACCGTAGCAGTTGTAGTTCCATCACCAGCAACATCATTCGTTTTAGAAGCTGCTTGTCGAATTAGTGAGACTCCGGTATTTTCAATATGATCAGTTAAATTAATTTCTTTGGCAATCGTAACCCCATCATTCACGATTTGAGGTGATCCGTAGGCTTTTTCTAATACAACATTTCTACCTTTTGGTCCTAATGTTACTGAAACAGCTTCGACCATTATTTCCATTCCTCTTTCCAATGCACGTCGAGCATTATCTTGATATAAAATTTTTTTTGCCATTTTTAAATGTTATAAAATTTATTTTTATTGTTGATAAAAAATCTTTAAATCTTTAGTCTAATAGAATGAATAAAATTTATGCAAGCTTAAAGTTTGATTCTTTTAATTTTTTTTCTTTACTTAATTACCCTAAATGTAGTATAATCATAAATAGAAAGCATATCTTGAGCTTGTAGCTCAGTGGACAGAGCACGTGGTTACGACCTACGGTGTCAGGGGTTCGAATCCCTTCTAGCTCAATTTAATTCTTTTATATTCATCTCATAGAAATGTGATAAATATCAAGGGGTGTCGCCAAGTGGTAAGGCTGCGGACTTTGACTCCGCCATTCGTAGGTTCAAATCCTGCCATCCCTGTTTGAAAAGAAACTTAAAGATTGGACTTATCCAAAAAAGTTATTTTTTATAATAACTGAACTATATAATTTGTGAACAATATAAAATGTCGATTATTTATGATAAAAAAATTATAATTATATTATATCTACCTACATAGGGAAGTCAAAAAATGGAAGCTAAAATTCAATTTATACGTGGTCTGAGTGAAAAAGTATTACCAGATGTTCGTTTAACACGATCAAGAGATGGAAGTACTGGAACAGCAACTTTTGTATTTAAAAACCCAAATATTTTGGATAAACGAACAACCAAGAATGGTGAAATTACGGGTATGTATTTAATTGATGATGAAGGTACACTTGAAACACGAAATGTAAGTGCCAAATTTATAAATGGAAAACCAGAGGCTATTGAATCAATCTATATTATGAAAAGTCCTGAAGCCTGGGATCGATTTATTCGATTTATGGAACGTTATGGGGAAACGAATGGTTTAGTTTTTACAAAAGCTAATTAACTTATACTAATTTTTAAAAAGAATTGAAATGAATATATGTAAGATATTAACCCAAAACTTTGTAATTAAAATTAATTTAATAAGAATAAATCAAAAGTTTATTTTACTATTGTAGTCCTAATTACATTACTACATTTTAAATATAACTACCTAGTTTCAAAAAATTACTTAAAATTTGATTTATTCATTTTACAGTGGGTAATTTTTAAAACTACCCACCTCCTACAATAGTCACAATTTCAATTTTATCTAAATTTTTAATAAACGTCGTTTTCCAATGAATTTGATCCAGAATAACTTGATTATATTCCAATACTAAGAGACTCTCATTATAATTAAAATAGGTTATTAGATCATATAAGTTAATGCAATTTACTGTTCTATATTCTTCATTATTGAGAAAAAAATTTTTAACTTGGGTCATAAACTTTTGTTATATTTACTAGACATAAATTATAAAAACTGTTATACTGTGAGTCAAGACAATATGGCGAGTGTAGCCAAGTGGTTAAGGCAGCGGGTTGTGATTCCGCCATTCGCCGGTTCAAGTCCGGTCATTCGCCCTTATTAGTCCCAATCTCTTTCAGAATTTATAAAAGATTAATTATAATTATAATCCATTTATGTCACGTTACCGCGGACCACGATTAAGAATTGTTAGACGTTTGGGAAAAGGGGTTATATTACCAGGTTTAACAACAAAGAGTTCCCTGAAAGAACAACCGCCTGGAAAACCAAAAGCGTCAGATGGTAAAGGACAAAAAGCAACTGAGTACGGAATTCGTTTAACCGAGAAACAAAAGCTAAAATTCAATTACGGCTTAACGGAAAAACAATTGTTTAGATATGTTAAAGAAGCACGTCGAAGAAAAGGTGTAACTGGTTTAATATTACTGCAATTATTAGAAATGCGGTTAGATACACTTTGTTTTACACTTGGATTTGCAAAAAGTATTGCACAGGCCCGTCAATTAGTAAATCATGGTCATATTACAGTAAATAAAAAAGTAGTTAATATTCCGAGTTTTCAGTGTCAGTTATCAGATGTAATTAGTGTTAAAGAAAAAACCACTTCGAAAAATTTAGTTACGAATAATTTGAAAGCAAACCAACCCAATGAAATCTCAAGCAATTTAGAATTTAACGATTCTAAATTACAAGCAACTGTTTTAGATTATTGTGATCGGGATGACGTTCAATTACAACTTAATGAATTGCTTGTAGTTGAATACTATTCAAGACGATAATAATTCAAATTACTATATATCATCTATTTATTACTATGTTAAAATTAAGATTAAAAAGAATTGGCCGGAAGCGTGCTCCATCTTACCGTTTAGTTATTATGGAAAGTAGTACCCGTCGAGATGGAAGACCAGTCGAAGAAGTAGGTTTTTATAACCCTATTTCTAAAGAATGTAAGTTTGACATTCCAAAAATTAAGAAATGGTTAAACGAAGGTGCTCAACCAACTGAAACAGTCTCTAACTTATTGAAGAAGGCAGAAATTATTTAACTATACGTTTGCATCTATCTTTTAAAACTTACTTTGAAATTATTTTCGTAAAATATGAAGAAAATTTAATGAAGCGTTCTAAAGATGATTTTTTTAAACATCAAATGGGATAATTTGCAAATCAAAATTACATAAAATGAAGTTTTTATTCTCTTCTTTAAATATAATAATTTAAAGAAAAGAATAAACAAATATACTTACTAGTCGATTGTATAAGCTAAAACTTGCGTTTTTCTTTTAATTATGGCAAAATTAGAATAGTATAGCCATAATGGATAGGCGGTATGGCCAAGTGGTAAGGCAGTGGATTGCAAATCCTCTATCCCCAGTTCGAATCTGGGTGCCGCCTAATTGACAAAATGAATAAAATTATAAATTAATTATGTTAAATAGAAAAGACTATAAAATATCACTTGAAGTTTATACATTTATATACTCATGTAGTAGAAACTGAATCAGATAAGTTTTTATCGGAAAAATTTGAGATTTTATTTATTAGCCAAATTAAAGAAAAATTAAAACCTCGGTTATTTTCTGCTCTACAGTTTGATAATCTCAAAATTTTACCAGCACTTCCCCATGTTATAACAACACCGCCAATGATAAGATCTATTTCTATCAAATAGAGTTAAAAAAAGATACTTACTGAAATAAATTACGAAACGCCTAGCCAAGGGGATAATTTTACTAAAACTTAACTTAATCAATTATATAAACTTTCGGTAGAACTGTAAATTGATTCTCTGACTAAATAACCAGTAATTAATGGTTAAAAATCAATTAATGAGTATTTAAGAATCAATTATAAACTATTTCAGATTTATTAGGCACCATCGTCAGGTGAACCTAGTTTAATCTATCAAAGTCTCAGTCGTCAACTCCCGATACATTATCATAGTGTAAATAAGTTTAAGAATTAAGTTTCTGAAATAATTTTTCAGAAAGTGTTAAATGAGTGAAATTACTTTCCCACAACCAATAATTTTCCACTCAAGTAACTTTTAAGTGCCCTTAAATCGAAGATAAATACTCTCTCCTGACAGATTTAAAATTAACTATAAATAAATAGAATATTTATTTGGAGGAGAGAGATTGAAATGTCTTATGAGACAGTTCTAATCGTCAATTTAAGGTGACTTGATAATTTTAGTACAAGTTTGCTCAACTAAATAAAATGGAAAACAAGTAAGCTTTATGTACACGAAGATTCAAAATAAAGTAATTAAAAAGAGTGAATATATCACTCTTTAAATTTTTGAAATTCTAAATACTTCTTTTTCACATAATCTTTTACCTCTTGCTCAGTTATGTATTCATCTTGGACTCCTTCAAATTGACGATAAATTGAGCCCATAACAGGTGCAAAAGTATATGGTCGTGTACTCGGTTGAAATTTATCGATATATTCGAAATCTATTTGTAACATACACTTTTCGTTTCTTACTTTTCTATATAGTAACGAAAAAGCATTCTCAAATTCATCAAAGTCAAGAATATTATTGATGAAACTTTCCATTATTAGAAAAAAATTCTGTCGGTGAGTCCAAAAAACTTGTTCCTCTACACTTATTTGGTAGTTAGTCAATTCAAAACTAGCTTTTGGATCCTCAATCCAAAGACTTTTTCCTTGCTTCTGTAAAGCTTGGGAACGTAAAACAAGTTTCTTATGTCTGTTATTGTTGTAATCCATAAATTAATATTAGTAAATAAAATAGTCTCAGGGGTTATTTAAATCTGATTGTGAATTAGGGGTTATTCCCATAACATCACTTTCAAAACTGTTAGCCTGAGTAAAACCTAAATTTTTGTTTTTGTCTAGTGAAGTGCTAGAATTGTTTAATTCTTCGGAGAACGTGTTTATAAAATTTTTAGGTACTGACCATTCGTTTTTATCTAATAGAGATTGTGTGACAAAATTACCGTCTGTGTATTGTAGCCATTCTTTTTCCTTGTCTGTTAACTGGCAAACTGTTAAAAACTGACAAGGTTGTCCATGTGGTTTTTTCACGTAAACTGCAAGAATTCCCGTCTCTGAATCGTAAACATTTACAGTCTTCCAAATCTCCTCTGGTCTTACTTGATATTGACTACTGTCCCCTATATACCATTTATCAGCTTTCTGTTGATGTTGTACTAATAGGTCGGTAAGCTGCAAAACCTGGTCTTCTGATCCTTTTTTCCCATCAAGAACAATGTTAAATATATCGTGATGTTTAGGCAATTTCAATTTTACTTGCCAATAGCCCACAGTTAAACCATCTTCATATTTAGATGTGGTAATTTTAGCGTCTCGAGGATGTGGTAGCTGCCTTCTTTCTAACTGTGTCATACTCTCAAACTCTTGTTGGCTAATATTATCAGGCTTAATAACATAATTTGACCCCGACTTTTTAAAATGGTGCTTTGGAGTTATAGTAGACCAGTCCAGAGGTTTTTTCAACACTGAATTAACAAAGGACTCAACAAAAAAATTGTCGGGAAATTTGTTGATGACTAGTAACAACAATAAATAAGCTAATAATTCCTTTCTTACCCTTGCTCCGTCTCCGCCGCGGTTTTGCAACAGAGTTAGTGTATGTTCATTAATAGAAAAATGACCATTTATTGAGAAAAACAGAGATGCTTCCCGCCTAGCTGTCAATGAGGACATAAGTAATTTATCTTGCAAATTACAAGGGGGAAAATAGGTCGTACTGTGTAAATTTTTTTCAGATTGGGAAATTCTAAAAGATTTAACAAGAACTGGTCTATTCAGACTAATGCCATTGACTGGCGCACATTTACTACCCCACAACAAAGAAGCAATTATTATACTACTGATCTTAGTCTTTATTTTTTTACGTTTGGCCATATAGATTTTTATATTGTAAATATTAGTTTTATAAGTAATAATAATTACATTATAGTCTAATGTCAACTTTTTTTATAATAATATTGTAAATTAGTTTTATAAGTCTGAGATGACCAAGTATTATGGATGATAATCTAAGAGTTTTTAAAAAACTCTTAGATTTCATCTCGATTACGATTAAAAAAATTAACCGTTAACAGCTGGAGCTGCTAAAGCTACTGGTAATACTTCACCTGAAGCTAAATCTAATGGGAAGTTATGTGCGTTACGTTCGTGCATTACTTCCATACCTAAATCAGCACGGTTGATGATATCAGCCCATGTGTTAATTACACGACCTTGAGAATCAACAACTGATTGGTTGAAGTTGAAACCGTTTAAGTTGAACGCCATTGTGCTAATACCCATAGCAGTTAACCAGATACCTAAAACTGGCCATAAAGCTAAGAAGAAGTGTAAAGCACGAGAGTTGTTGAACGAAGCGTATTGGAAGATTAAACGACCGAAGTAACCGTGAGCTGCAACGATGTTGTAAGTTTCTTCTTCTTGACCGAATTTGTAACCGTTGTTAGTAGATTCGTTTTCAGTTGTTTCACGAATTAAAGAAGAAGTTACTAATGAACCGTGCATAGCTGAGAATAAAGAACCACCAAATACACCAGCAACACCAGCCATGTGGAATGGGTGCATTAAGATGTTGTGCTCAGCTTGGAATACAAGCATGAAGTTGAATGTACCAGAGATACCTAAAGGCATACCATCAGAGAATGAACCTTGTCCGATTGGGTATACTAAGAATACAGCACTAGCTGCAGCTACTGGAGCTGAGAATGCTACGAAAATCCAAGGACGCATACCTAAACGGTAAGATAATTCCCACTCACGACCCATGTAAGTGTATACACCTAATAAGAAGTGTAAAACTACTAATTGGTAAGGACCACCATTGTATAACCACTCGTCGATAGAAGCTGCTTCCCAGATTGGGTAGAAGTGCATACCGATAGCGTTAGAACTAGGGATAACTGAACCAGTAATGATGTTGTTACCGTATAATAAAGAACCTGCTACAGGCTCACGGATACCATCGATATCTACAGGAGGTGCTGCGATGAATGCGATGATGTAACAAGAAGTAGCTGTTAATAATGTAGGGAACATTAAACAACCAAACCAACCGATGTATAAACGGTTTTCAGTACTAGTAATCCAAGCAGAGAAACGTTCCCATACAGAAACGCTTTCACGTCTTTCTAAAGTTGCTGTCATAAAAATTTTTATTTATTATAAATCTTCCCAAATGTTTAGTTTGTTATATGTAATTATATAACTTCAAACAAGACACCAGCTAATTACTTGTTAATAATTTTTAACCAACTTTAAAAATTCTAATTCAAAATCAAAAACCGCTCTATTTGTGTTTCCACCAATCCACAACTGTTTAGGAGTCTGAAATAACCAAATTTGTGAATAAGTAATATAACTCATTACAGTACTTATCATTAAAAAAAGAAATCCTAAATAAATTAAAGGGATTCCTGGATCAATTTTAATTTGCAAACCAGTCGAACTTAAAATTTCTAATAACGTAATATTATTATCTAGGGCCACTGTTTCATTTATTTCTATATTTCCTAAAAATTTACTCTCCTCACTATAAAGTGAACAATATCCTTCTAAATTATCAATCAATAAAATTAAACCATTTTCTGTAATTTTATTGTTAGAGATCCAAGTCAGCCAAATCTTATCTTGATTCGGGAAGACATTTACTAATGGATATTCAATTATTGTGTTCATATTTGTCTTGAAGCGTAAACCGATTAAATTCCAATCAGTTTGATAATAATAAACTCCATTATGAATAAAAGGATAATTTACAGAAATGGTTTTTCTTTTTATTTCATTTCCATTACTATTTAAAATCGAAATATCAGAATAAAATTGTGAAACTGTTTTGTTTTTTGTATAAGTTATCCAAAAATCATTGACACGTGCTGGATTTTGAGGAATTATAGTAAATTTTCCATTTGAAAGAATATTTTGAATATGAAAATTTTCTGTTTTTGGAACAATTTCTTGTGCTTTAAAACCAAATAATGAACTTACAATAGTTCCAATTAAAACTAAAATCATACTAAAGTGAACAATAATTGGTGCAATTCTACCGATTAGACCCTTATACGAATAAGCTATATTTTTTTGTTGAAAAATTGAATAACCTTCTAGCTGAATATTAGATAGAATTTTCGAAAATGACGTTGTTGTTAGAATTGTATAGTTATTTAATTTATAGAAAGATTTATTTGTTCGGAAAAATTGGCACCGACGTGCAATCTTTAACGATGGTAATTGTTGTAGGAAACTACAAAAAACTAGACTACAACCAAATAAAAAGATTAAAAATAAAAACCACCATGTTTGATAAACATGGTCTAATCCAAAATATAAAATCCGATCCCAGGATAGAAACCCAAAAACAGGATTCGTTAAAGGATAATTTATTTTATAAGTTTCAATAGATTGATCTTGCTCGATTACTGTTCCAATAATACTACAACTACTAATTAATAAGAGTGTAAAAATTGAAAATCTTAAATCAGCAAATAATCGAAAAATTTTTTGTTTCATTAAAAAGAAAACTTGTAACTTAAATATATATAATAGGTTCAGCGGATGCTGAACGAATTTGCCCAGAATTTGCCCAATTTTGTAATTTTGCCATTTGTTTACTTTCTAAATTAGCTAATGGGATAAATTCTTTTAAGGCTAAAGAAATATCTTCGGTTGTAACCTCACGTTTTTCATAAAATGCTTGATACATACCTTCAATAACACTTTGACGGATTTCAGCTCCTGAAAATGATTCTGATGCTTCTGCTAATTTTTTATAGTTGAATAGTTCCCAACTATTTGGTCTAAATTCTCGAACATGAATTTTGAAAATTTCTTCTCGTTCATTAATTTTTGGTAAATCTAAAAAAAAAATTTCATCGAATCGTCCTTTTCGGATAATTTCTAATGGTAACAAATCAATATTATTGGCAGTTGAAATAACAAAAACGGGTTTAGTTTTTTCTGATAACCAACTAATAAAGGTTGCTAATACTCGATTGCTAGTTCCACTATCACCTTGACTCGTAGTATTTGTAAATGCTTTATCAATTTCATCAATCCATAAAATACAAGGTGATATGGTTTCGGCAACATTAATCATTTGTCGTAATCGTGACTCGGACTCACCAACAATCCCACCAAATAATTTACCAACATCTAATTTTAAGAGTGGTAATTGCCAATCACTTGCAATTGCTTTAGCAGTCAAAGATTTCCCTGTACCTTGAATTCCAATAAGTAATAAACCACGAGGTGTTGGTAATCCATAGTTTGAAGCTTGGATACTAAATGCTGTTTTTCGTTTGGTTAACCAATCTTTTAAATTGTTTAATCCACCTAAATTACTAATTTGTTCATTTACCGAACAATATTCTAAAATTTCTGTTTGCCCAATAATTTGTTTTTTTTCACTTAACAAAACTGCTATACTATTCGTATCAATAGTTTTATAAGTGGCTATAATTTTGGATAATACACGACGAATTCGTTCTAATGATAAACCTTGACAAGCACGTGTTAAATTTTCAAATAATTCAGGATCAACTTGAATATTTAAGGATGTGACTAATCTTGTTAATTCTTGATTAATTTCTTCTTCTAAAGGTAACTGGAATTCTAGAATTGTAATTAATTCTTGTAATTCTTTGGGAATTGATAAATCGGATCCAATAATGATAATTGTCTTAGGTTGCAACTTTAGAATTCTACTGATATTTCGAAGTTTTCGCGATATAGAAAGATCGGTTAAAAACCGGTTAAAATCTTTTAGTAAAAACAAAGCGGGCGTTTCAGAATTTATTCGTTCTACAAGTTCTAATGCTTGTAGTGGATTTTTTTTTGCAAAACCTTCATTATTTGGATTATTGGTATAACCATCTACAAAATCCCAGCTATATATACTACGATTTAAATTTGTTTTTATGTTTTTTCGAATAATATATTCAACTCGATCTTCTTCAATTGTATTAATATAAATGATTGGATAACGAGCTTTTAAAAAAAGCGCTAATTCACTAGTAAATTTCATAAAACGTTTATTCAAAAATTAATTTGCTAAGCTAATATTAGAGTAATCTTAAATAAAAAATTATTTATTATTAGAGTGGTTTTTGTACTCCACTCTAATAATGAAATTAATAAATTAACGGCTAATTGTTAATAATTTTCGATGTTTTTTACGACGGTTTTTAATAGTTTTACGACCTTGAGGAGTTGCCATACGTGCTCTGAAACCAGAGACTTTTAAAATTGAATAACGACTTTTATTTGAAAGTGTACGTTTTGCCATAGTTGGATTAAATGAAAAATAAATTTTTTTATAAAACAGACGATCTTAATAACTCATAAATTACTAAATCTTTTCCCTTTGATACTTGTTGTTTGAAGAATTTTACTGATTCTTTTTTATACTCATACAATGGATTTTGTTGCCCATAACCACGCCAGCTAACTGCTTCACGTAGTAATGTTAATTCTTGTAAATGCTGACGCCATATAACATCTATGTTCATTAATGTAATAGTTCTTTCCAAGTTTTGGCACATTTCATCACCATGAACACTAAGTTCATTAATTTTAGCTTGATAGACTAACCAAAATTCATTAAATAGATCTATTTGTTGTACTGGCTTTCTAGGGTCTAGAATTAAATGTTTACCATAAAGATCTTCAAACAATTGCTTTTGTATTTCTTCTGACATTGTGCTAACCTTTGTACTTTTGCCATTAGCAATTTGTCTGACTAGATAAATCTCGGTGATTATTTGTTCTGCATAACCAAGAATAGTTTTTTGCATTGATTTTCTATCTTTATTTAAAATACGACTTCGTGTGCCATAAATAACACGTCTTTGTTTATTTAAAATATCATCATAATCAAACAAATTTTTTCGTTGTTGATATGCACGTTCTTCAACTTTTTGTTGGGCCGAATCTAAACTTCGACTTAGGATCCGAGACTCTAAAGGAGAATCATCAAGCATTTGTGATTGAAGAATCGTTTGGATTTTAGACCCTCCAAATAGTCTTAATAAGTTATCATCTAAACTTAAAAAGAATTGAGAAATTCCAGGATCTCCTTGACGACCGCATCTTCCACGTAGCTGGTTATCAACTCGTCTGGAATCATTTCTTTCTGTACCAACAATATATAATCCACCTAGATTTTTTACAATCTGATTTTCTTGCTTTTGATTCTTATTATAATAGATTTTTAATTCATCAATTAAAAATTTAATAGAGCATTGATAAGGTAAATTTGGAATAGAATTTTTGTCACTTTCTCGTAAAGCTCGTAAAATTTCTATGTCTGATAATTCTAAAAATGCGACATCATTTAAAATTGAGAAAAAAGCACTTAAGAATTTATGAGAATAGAATTTTAATCGATCTTTCAATGGCGATTGGAAGATACTTTTATTTTTTGAAATTAAGTAATTACGTGAAACGGTTAAAATATCATATAATTCTTTTTGAACATTAAAAGTAATATTTCCACCGAGTATAATATCAGTTCCACGTCCGGCCATATTAGTTGCGATGGTAATTGCACCTCGTTTTCCTGCTTGAGCAACGATTTCTGACTCTCGCCGAACATTTTCTGGTTTTGCATTCAAAAGCTGATATGAAAGTCTATATTCATTTAGTAGCTCTGCTAACATTTCTGATTTTTCAATCGTCGTTGTTCCAATCAAAATTGGTTGACCGGTTTGTGAAATATTATTACAGGTTTTGGAAATTGCATTCCATTTTAAGAATTGATCTTTATAGACTAAATCTGATAAATCCTTTCGTAACACTGGACGTGCTGTTGGAATTTCATCGACTGATAATTTATAGATTTTCTCAAACTCAATCTCAGCTGTTTTACCGGTTCCGGTCATGCCCGAAAGTTTGGGATAAAGTAAAAAAAAATTTTGATAGGTTATCTCAGCTTGCGTTTCTGATTGTTGACGAATTGGTAATTTTTCTTTAGCTTCAATTGCCTGATGAAGGCCATCACCCCATCGTCGGTCTGGCATTATTCGACCTGTAAATTCATCAACAATTACAATTCGATTATTTTGAATAATATAATGAACATTATTAGTAAATAAAGAATCTGCTTTAATTGCATTTATTATATAGGGAATCCATGGGTCACGTGGATTATATAAATCTTGAATCTTTAGAATTTGTTCAATTCTTCGACTTCCTGCATCTAGTAAAACAATGTTTTTATTTTTTTCATCCACTGTATAATCAACATTACGTTTTAAGTATTGTATGATTTCAGCTGTAATCATATATTTATCAACAGGTGCTTCAAAATTATCCGAGAGAATTAATGGAGTTTGAGCTTCATCAATTAATACTGAATCAACCTCATCAATAATACAATAATTAAATGGACGTAATGTAACATCCTTTAAATTTAATGCCATGTTATCACGCAAGAAATCAAAAGTTACTTCATAATTTGTGACATACGTAATATCGGCATTATAACTTTGTTTTCGTTCTAACTTGGACATATTATCTTGGATTAAACCAGTATTTAAACCTAATGTTCTATAAATTTGACTCATGGATGCATGATCACGATTGGCTAAATAATCATTAATTGTAATAATATGAACACCTTTTCCAGTTAAAGCATTTAAAGATGCAGAAAGAGTAGCAACTAATGTTTTTCCTTCACCCGTTTTCATTTCTGCAATTTTTTGATTGTTTAAAGTCAATCCGCCAATCAATTGCACATCAAAATGTCTTAATCCTAATGTTCTTAAACTAGCCTCTCTGGTTAAGGCAAATGACTCACTAATTAAGAGATTTAAGTCTTTTGACTCTTGATACTGTTTTTTCAACTTGAAATTTTGAGCCTTTAAATCATTATCAGTAAAAGTTTTAAACTTGTCTTCCAAATTATTTATTTGTGTAACTAAGTTTTTATATTTTTTTGGAATAGAATTTTTTTGCATTCAAAATTATTTAAACATTTTTAAACGATAATATTTATACGTTTTTTTCGTCCTTCTTGATAATCAAATTTTATAGTTCCTTCTTTTAAGGCAAATAAAGTGAAATCTTTCCCACATCCAACATTAAGACCCGGTTTAAATTTCATTCCTCGTTGACGGATTAAAATGTTTCCAGCTTTAACTTTTTCACCACCAAATTTTTTTACACCTAATCTTTTAGAATTTGAATCACGACCATTCTTTGTACTTCCTGCACCTTTTTTATGTGCCATAGTTTAAAATTCCTTTAATTTATAATTAATTTACAACAATATCTTCGATAAAAACACGTGTTAATGCTTGTCGATGACCTTGCTTTTTACGTGTTTTCTTCTTTGGTCGCATTTTATAAACACTCGTTTTTTTACCTCTAAAATGTTCTAAAATTTTTCCTTTTATTTTAACACTTTCTAAATAAGGTTGACCAATTAATAAATTTCCATCATCATTTAACAATAATATTCGATTTAATGTAATTTGCTTTCCTAAATCTGTAGGAATTCGATTAAAATCGTAATATTTTCCTGCTTCAATCCAAAATTGTCTTCCACTAATTTCGACAATTGCATATTTCATAATCTAAATTAATTTATTTTTACTTAATTTTAATGATACTAAAAATTTTTTTAAACCGTCAACTTTTTTAAAAATATATTTTAGTTGGTACTTTTTGTCTTTAATCGGGATAATTCCGTATAAAATAGCTGAAATGCTTTGGATTTATAACATTCAGGATTACTAATTATTGATAATTGACGGTTAATGTTAAGATTTTCAATTTTTAATACTTTAATTTGCTTTAATTTTATTTCTTTTTCAATAGAGGATGATGAAACAAAAGCGGCTCCTAATCCTAAACTGACAGCTGTCTTAATTCCCTCGATTGAATTTAATTGTAAAATTGTTCTTAGTTCTTTTGTTTGAATTCGATTTTGAATTAACGTGTTATCAATGAATTTTTTTATCGTTGAAGTTGAATGTAATGTGATAAAATCTAAGCAATAGAGATCTTCTTTTTTAATAATCCGTTTTAAAGCAAATGGGTGAGATTTTGAAATTATTAGACTTAATTCATCATAGACGAATGGTTGAATAGTTAATTTTTTTTTTAGTTTCTTAGATATTTTACCTCCAACTATTGCTACATCAATTTCACGTTTTATTATACTCGTTGAAATATTTCGAGTTGAATCGACTTGAACTTTTAAATCAATCTGAGGATAATTTTGGGCAAATAAAGCTAGAATTCTTGGCATTAAATAGGTTCCAATAGTTTGGCTTGCCCCAACTTTTAGATTCCCTCGATCTCCTTTCTTTGAATCAATTAGAGCACGACAACCTTCTTCGCAAAGAATTAAAATTCGTTCTGAATATTGTAAAAAAATTCTCCCACTTTGTGTTAATGAGATATTGTTTTTCTCACGATTAATTAATATAGTATCCAAATTTTCTTCTAAGATCTTAATGTGTTTACTTAATGAAGGTTGGGAAATACATAAACTTGTAGCAGCACGAGTAAAACTTTTTTCAGTTGCAATTGCTTTCAGAATTCTTAATTGTTGAAGAGTAAAAGGAAGCATATTGAATTTAATTAATTGATATTAAAATAAATAAAAAATGATTACAAATCTTAAATGCGGATGGAGAGACTTGAACTCTCATGACCAAAGTCGCTGGTACCTAAAACCAGTGCGTATACCAATTTCGCCACATCCGCTAAATACTAAATAAATTTATAGAATTATTAAAAATAAATCTTTAAAGAAACTTTTAAGATTTATTCATTTTCATCTACATAGATACTATATACAAAACTTGTTGCTTTCCCTTTTAACATTGATTTAGCTAAAGAGAAGGATTTTTGAGCTGCTTTAGCACCTTTCCGTTTCCAATTTGCCTTACGGCTATTTTTTTTCGCCTTTGATGTTCTTTTTTTAGGTACAGCCATTATTATTTTTTATCGAATTATATTCGTATTAAAGATATACTATTTTGTTCTAAAAGTCAAATTTTAATCCTAGTATTTTTGGAAATATTTTTCTCAGTAATAAATATAAGAACTTTTTGAAAAAATTCGCAAAGTTTTGGATTTTTCATGGAAAAATTTACAGACTAATATAAGTAATTATAACTAACTATTATCCTAAGTAAAAATTTTTACTTAGGATAATAGTTATCTAAGATATTAAAACACAGCAGAATACACCAGGATCTAAATCCAGCTTTGATAATATATCAATAATAGGTACTTCTGGATCCGAATAAATTTCTAATATTCGTTTGTGAGTTCGGATTTCAAAATGTTCTCTTGAATCTTTATCTACATGCGGCGATCTTAGAACACAATAAATTCTTTTAGAAGTTGGTAATGTTACAATTCCAATTGAATCTAATGAGATTGGGTTTAAAGCTTGAGTAATTTTTCGACATGAAGAAAGTAAAAGTTCATGATTAAAAGATTCTAACCTTATACGAACTCTTTCACTCGTTTTATTATTCATAGAATTTTTTAATTATTTAACAATTTTAGAAACTACACCGGCTCCAATTGTACGACCACCCTCACGAATTGCAAATCGCATTCCATCTTCAATTGCAACGGGATAAATTAATTCAGCTGTCATTTTAATTCGATCACCTGGTAAAACCATTTCAACTGCTGACCCATCATCTGCAGTAAAATCAGTGATTGCACCTGTTACATCAGTTGTTCGAACATAGAATTGTGGTCTGTAACCAGTGAAGAATGGAGTAGTACGACCACCTTCATCATTTGTTAAAACATATACTTCTGATTCAAATACTGTATGTGGAGTAATTGTACCTGGTTGTGCTAATACCATTCCTCGTTCAATATCTTCACGAGTTACACCACGTAATAGAATACCTACATTATCACCAGCAAAGCCTTCGTCTAATGTTTTTTGGAACATTTCAATTCCAGTAATAGTTGTTGTTTGTGTTTCCCCTACACCTACAATCTCAACATTTTCACCAACTTTTACAACCCCTCTTTCAATACGACCTGTTGCAACAGTTCCGCGTCCTGTAATTGAAAATACATCTTCAATTGCCATTAAGAAAGTTTTTTCTGTATCACGTTCTGGAGTTGGAATATACTCATCAACAGAATCCATTAGTGCAAAAATTTTATCAACCCATGGGTTTTCACCACGTTTAAGATCTGGATTTGATGCAATAGCTTCAATAGCTTGTAATGCTGAACCTGGACAAATTGGAATATCATCACCTGGGAAATCATAAGCTGATAATAATTCACGAACTTCTAATTCCACTAATTCTAATAATTCATCATCATCAACTTGATCTTGTTTATTTAAGAATACAACAATATCTGGAACACCTACCTGTTTTGATAATAATATATGTTCACGAGTTTGAGGCATAGGACCGTCAGCTGCTGAAACAACTAAGATAGCTCCATCCATCTGGGCTGCACCTGTAATCATATTTTTCACATAATCAGCGTGACCTGGACAATCAACGTGTGCATAATGACGGTTTTGTGTTTCATATTCAACGTGTGCTGTATTAATAGTAATACCACGTGCACGTTCTTCTGGTGCTCCATCAATATCAGCGTAGTCTTTAATTGCTGAACCACCTTCTAGTGATAAAGTCGCAGTAATTGCTGCTGTTAGTGTTGTTTTACCATGATCTACATGACCAATTGTTCCAATATTAACATGTGGTTTCGTACGTTCAAATTTTTCACGTGCCATTATAAAATTCCTTTAAGTTTTTAAAAATTATAGTTAAATTTTTAGCTTGTAGCGAGATCCTTTTTAGTTCAAAGTGGAATTAATATCTAAAATGTGCAAAAGCTTTATTTGCTTCAGCCATTTTGTGAGTTTCTTCCTTTTTTTTAATAGTATTACCAATTTCTTTTGCAGTGTCAATAATTTCATTTGCCAATTTAAGAGACATGCTTCTTCCAACTCTTTGCTTAGAATACTGAATAATCCAGCGCAATGAAAGATTTGTTGCTCTAAATCGACTTACTTCAATAGGGACTTGATATGTCGACCCACCAATTCTTCGAGCTTTAACTTCTACTCTAGGACTAGCTTTTCGAATTGCATCTTCAAATACTTTTAATGGATCATCATCTGTTTTCTTTTGGATAATTTCAAACGCGTCATAAACAATTTTTTTAGCAATGGTTTTCTTGCCCGATTTTAAAATTCGTGTAATAAGTAAACTAACTAAGTAACTATTATAAACAGAGTCCTTTTCTGGAAAACGTTTCTTTGAGATATTTCTACGTGACATAAAATATAATTACTGAATATTTTTATTTCGTTTAACAAATTATGCTTGATTAAGCTTTTGGTTTTTTAACACCATATTTTGATCGACCTTGTCGTCTATCTTGTACACCACCGGTATCTAATGCCCCACGGACAATATGATATCTTACACCAGGCAGATCTTTTACCCGGCCACCTCGAATTAAAACAACTGAATGTTCTTGTAAATTATGACCAATTCCTGGAATATAAGCCGTTACCTCAAAACCCGAAGTTAATCGAACCCGAGCAACTTTTCGTATAGCAGAATTTGGTTTTTTTGGTGTTGTTGTATAAACGCGTGTACAAACCCCACGTCGTTGTGGACAATTAACAAGAGCCGGTGATTTTGTCTTCTTTTTAATATCGGTGCGTCTTGAACGAACTAATTGTTGAATAGTTGGCATAAAAATTTTTAAATATATTATTGATCAGTTGATTGTAAACCATATTTTTTCATAAACCGTTCAACTCGCCCTTCACTATCAATCATAACTTGTGATTTCGTATAAAATGGATGATTTGCTAACCACATATCAACTTGAAGTTCTGGTTTTGTTGAACCAATTAAACCTAGCGGCTTTCCATCACATAGAATAGGTGTTTCTGAAAACCATTCTGGATGTATATTTGTTTTTGGCATAATAATTGTAATAAAATTTTAACGTTTTGAGTATTGAGGAGCTTTTCTAGCTTTTCGTAAACCATATTTTTTACGCTCTTTAATTCGTGAGTCACGAGTTAAAAACCCTTTCTTTTTTAAACTTGGACGATAAGACTCGTTGATTTTACATAGTTGTCTGGCAACTCCTAATTGAATCGCTTCTGCTTGTCCAGTTAAACCACCACCTTTTACACATGCAATAATATCAAATTGAGAGTTTAGCTCTACAGTTTTTAATGGAGCTAAAACAGTTGATAAATATGTATCATTATATTGTAAATATTGATTTCCAGAAACTTTATTAATGGTAATGTTTCCATTACCAGGTACCAAGAAGACTCGGGCGACAGCTTGTTTTCTTTTCCCAAGTCCAATATCAGTTTTTTGAAAAATTAACTTTGTCATAAGTATTTTGTATTATTTGATTTACTTATTATTGAAATCTGATTATATCGATTATTTTATAAATTTGAAACAATAAAAATAGTAAAATTTCTTTTCTATTTAATTTTAAAATTTGAATATAAATCACTAGTATCAATTGCAATTGGGTTTTGAGCTTGATGACTATGATTTTGATCATTATAAATTTTTAATCGTCTCATTAATCGTTTTGCTTCCGTCTTCGATAACATTCGCTTCACGGCACGTTCAATTGTGAATTGTGGAAGACAATCCACAACATTTTTAATTTTTAACGAATTACCTGGTCGACCAGGATTCCGAACAAGATAATGTTTACTTGTTTCATTTACGATAATTGCATCTGCATTGATTAAAACAACATAATCTCCAGTATCAATAGCGGGATGATATTGTGATTTGTTTTTACCTTTTAATAAACCTGCAATTGTAGTTGCTAGTCGACCTAAAGTCTGTCCACTGCAATCAATAAGATACCAATTACGGTTCTTATAATCTTTAGTTGGTAAGAATGTTTTATTTAGTGAGTTCATAATTTTTTTAATAACTAAAAATAAGAAGATATAAGTATCACCGTAGGATAATACCTAATTTATTTTTTAATGTTGAAAAAACTTCAATAGATGATTTCCGACCAAAATTTTTTAGTTCCTGAAGTTTTTCCGGTGAATATTGTAATAAATCTCCAACGGTATTGATTTGAGCCTTTTTTAAACAATTATATGCTCGAACTGATAATTGCAATTCTTCAATCGCAATATTGGTATATGGTTCAATACTGATAGATTGAATTTTAGGTGTTGATTCATCAATTTTTGTTGATTGTTCATCTCTAATTAATAAACTAAATAAATCAATTGTAACCTGAGCCGCCGATTTGAGTGCTTCTTCTGGTGAAATACTACCATTTGTCCAAATGTCTAGGAATAAACGTTCGGTGATATTGTTAGCATTATCATAAACATTTTCGATTTTGAAGTCGACTTTTTGAACAGGCATGAAAATTGTATCTAATTGTAGATAATTTTCATCCTCATCATCTTCTGAAAAAGTTTGAGACGCTAATTTATAACCAGTACCATATTCAAGTTTAAATTCAATTTCAATTACATTTGCGGTTGAAACCGTCATCAGATAATGATTCGGATTTATAAGCTCGACATCAGAGGGTAATTGAATTGAATCAGCTGTCACTACGATTGGTCCTTGAATCTTCAAACGACCAAATTGAGGTGATTGGTTCTTACTATGTAAGATAACTCCTTTCAAATTAAGTAAAATTTCTAGAATATCTTCACGAACACCAGGAATGGTTGAAAACTCATGACTTACTCCCGCAATTCGGACGGCAGTGATAGCAATTCCACCTAAGTCATTTAAAAGTATTCTTCGTAATTGATTACCAATCGTAATTCCCTGACCTGATTTCAAAGAATTTATTAAAAATTGCCCATGACAAGCACCTGATTCAATTTTGTCAGATTTAAGGCATTTTAAAGAAATATTATTTATCATTTGATTTTGTAAAACTAAACACTAAACGCGACGACGTTTAGGAGGTCGACATCCGTTATGTGGGACGGGTGTGATATCCTGAATTGATGTTACTTCTAGTCCTGCTCCTTCAATGGCTCTAATTGCGCTATCTCGACCTGATCCTTGACCTTTTACTAAAATGTCAACACTTTTGATTCCATTATTTGTGGCTTCAATTGCTGCTTTTTCAGCAGCGGTTTGAGCTGCAAAAGGTGTACTCTTTCTTGCTCCTTTGAAACCTGAACTACCTGCCGATGCCCATGAAACGGTATCGCCATTGGTATTTGTAATAGTTACAATTATATTGTTAAAAGTTGACTGAATATGGACAATACCATTTTTTAAATTACTTTTGTCTTTTCTAATTGTTGATTTTCGAGTTGTTTGTGGCATATAAAAATTTCAAATAAATTCTAGTATAAAATTATTTCTTACCCGTAACAGTCTTTTTAGCTCCACGTCGACTACGTGCATTTGTTCGAGTTCGTTGTCCGCGTGCAGGTAAATTATTCCGATGTCTTTTTCCGCGATAACAATTTATTTCATTTAATCGTTTAATATTTAGACCATTAAATCTTCTTAGATCACCTTCTAATTTTAAATCAGTGTTTTCTAAGGTCTGACGCAAGGCAACGGCTTGTTCAGTTGTTAAATCATATACACGAGTATCTGAATCAATTTCTGCAATTTCAACAATTTTTTTTGCAGATGTAAGACCAATTCCATGAATGTAGGTCAATGCATAAGCAATTTTTTTATTTCTGGGTAAATCAACACCAACTAATCTCACCATTTTGTAAACTCCTTTCTAATATTATCCTTGACGTTGTTTATGTTTTGGATTGGCACAAATTACCATGATTTTACCGTGTCGTTTAATAACACGACACTTATCACACATTTTTTTTACTGAAGGACGAACTTTCATTTTTTAGTTTTTAAATAATAATTTTTAGTCTATCAAGACATATCTTTATAAATGTCAGAGAGATAAAGATTTTCCATTTCGCGTGTTACATCTAAGATTACACCAGCTAAAATTAAAATAGATGTTATACTTAAACCATTAAAGTTTGTGAGATGTAACGTAGATTCAATAAAATTTGGAATAATTGTTATGAATGCAAGTAATGTAGCACCTAGCAATGTAACTCTTTGTATTTCTCTCTTTAAGTAAAATATTGTTTGAACACCGGGTCGAACTCCTGGAATTTTAACTGCTGATTTTTGCAGTTGCTCAGAAATATCTTTTGGATTCAAAACAATGGATGAATAAAATGAGCTAAAGGATAGAATTAAAATAAAATAACCTATCCAATAAAGCCATTTAAAATTGTTCAGAAAATTTAACGACTGAAATAGACGTAAATTAACAAAGTAGTTTGGAAGTACTAAAAAACTTGTTGTTAAAATGATTGGCATCACACCAGCTTGATTAAATCGTAATGGAAGATAACTTGTTTTACGATTCCGATACTCTCCATATTGCGGTGATACTCGATTTAACCGTTTTGATGAAATTAAATCAATTTTAAGAGTTGAATTTTGTAATATTACAATGGCAATTATGGAAAATACTAGTAACATTCCAAGGAGAAAATTGGATGCAATTGAGAAGAAATAAGAAGTTCCAAGAGGATCAGTAGCTGTTTTATCAAGTAAATTTGGTAAATTTGATACAATATTTGTATAAACTAATACCGATGTACCATTACCTAAACCATAATCTGTTATAACTTCACTCAACCACACTACAATCATTGCTCCTGCAGTTAACCATAATACAATTTGACCAGCTAAATTAATACTCCAAGCAAACAATATTGAACGAAGATATAACGCAATGCCAATACTTTGAATAATTGCGAAAATTAATGTAATATTACGTGTTAAACGACTAATTTCCCGTCGACCTTGGAAGTCTCCTTCTTTTTGTAATTTAGACAATTGGGGAGAAAAACCAATTAAAAACTGAATGATAATGCTTGCATTTATAGCTGGAAAAATATTTAATGTAAATAATCCAATAATAAAACTCTTCTCCCCTAAAAAATTACGGACTAAATTTTTGGCAAGCAAATTCTGTTGCATTGAGAATAATACTTCATAATGATCAATACCAGGAACTGGAATAAATGTTCCACTTCGAATAAATAGCAGTATTATTAAAGTAATTAAAATACGTGGCAATACAACTTTCAAAAATCGCCAATTAATTTTAAATGTATTCGATTTCACAGTTTATTTTTTTTAGATTTTATAGGTTATTTTTGATTTAAGTCACGAATTTTTTCAACTTGTGATTTAGTTGTTAAATTTTGTAATGCACAGATAGATGCTCTTGCATTATTTAATAAATTATTTGATCCTAATTGTTTTGCAATAACATTTTTAACACCTGCAACTTCTAAAACAATCCGAACTGCGCCCCCAGCAATTACACCTGAACCTTCAATTGATGGTCTCATAATTACTTTACATGCCCCAAAATTTCCCGTTACATTATGTGGAATACTTAAAGATTTTGTAATTGGTAACTCAATTAAATTTTTGCGCCCATCTGCTTTTGCTTTCTTAAAAGCATTTACAACATCATCAGCTTTGGCAACACCAACACCAACTTTTCCATTTTCATCACCAATTACAACAATTGCACGGAAACTTAACTTTTTTCCACCTTTTGTTACTTTTGAAACTCGACTAATTTTAATTAATCGTTCAACTAATTTTGGTTTATTACGTGAATTCTTTTTCACCCTACTTATTTTTTTTAGATCAGTACTCATAACATTTAATTTATCTATATTGTTTAGAATTTTGGAAATTAAAATTGTAATCCACCTGCTCTTGCTCCATCTGCTAAAGCTTTTATACGACCATGATATAGATAAGGACCACGATCAAAAACGATTTTTTTAATATTTTTTTCTAAACTTAGTTCTGCTAATTTTTCACCAATAACTCTAGATGCCTCACAATTACGTCTAGTCGATAAAGTAAGTTTAATAGAGCGGTCTAATGTAGAACAGGTTAATAATGTTTTTGATGTGGTATCATCAATAATTTGTGCATAAATATTTTCATTTGAACGATAAACTGATAAGCGTGGTCGGTCTTGTGTCCCTTTTATTTTTCCACGAAGTGCTTGACGTTTCAATTTTTTATATTTATTAGGTTTTAATTTTTTGTTTTTATTTTTTAATTTTAATAACGTTCGTCTAGAAAGTTTCATAATTTTGTAAGGGGAATTTAATATAAAATTTTGATAATTCAATAAAAAAGTAAAAAAGCTTACTGGTTTACTTTTATTTACCAGCTTTTCCAGCTTTACGAAGAATTTGTTCATTTTTGTAAAGAATTCCTTTTCCTTTATAAGGTTCTGGTCTTCTCCAAGAACGAATATTCGAAGCAAATAATCCTAATAATTCTTTATCACATGATTTTAAATTGATTGTTGTATTTTGAACAACTTCAACAGAAACAGTTTCTGGAATATCAATTTTTACAGGATGGCTATAGCCTAAGCTTAAAACAATTTCTTTTCCTTGAACTACTGCTCGGTAACCCACACCTTTTAGAATTAATGTTAATTCAAACTGTTCTGAAACTCCAATAATCATATTATTGATTAATGTTCGATATAAACCATGCATAGACCGAAGATTTCGATTGTTATTTTTTAAACCTACTATCAGAGTATTTTGATCTTTTTGAATATCAATAGCAATTGTATCAGGAATTTTAGTTTCTAAGGTTCCAAATTTACCTTTTACACTAATTTCTGAACCAGTCCAATTTACATCAACATTAGTAGGGATAGTAATTGGTAATTTTCCTATACGTGACATTTTTGAAACTCCTTATTTACCAAATATAACATAATACTTCACCACCAATACCAAGTTCTTTTGCTTTTAGGTTAGTCATTACACCTCGTGATGTTGACATGATCGCAATACCTAAATTATCTAAAACCTTTGGTAATTCTTTTGAATTAGCGTAAACACGTAAACCTGGTTTACTTACTCTTTTAATTTCGGTAATTACCGAATTTCGAGATTTTCCATTATATTTTAACGATAGTAAAAGATATTGGCGATTATTTTCCTGATAATTTTCAAAATCTACAATGAACCCTTCTTCTTTTAAGATATTTGCAATAGCCACTGACATTTTTGTCACTGGGATCTGAACAATTTGGTGCTTGACCATAGTAGCATTGCGAATTCTTGTTAACATATCTGAAATCGTATCTGTTACCACAATTTTCTCCTTATCAACTATATTTTTATTTATTCTTGTGACCAACGTTTTCGTCTTAAATGTCGTTTACGGTCCCAAATTTGACTTACTTCTGCAAATGACGAATGTTTATCATAATAACCACAGTCATTTAATGGAAACCGTAAAAATTTAAAAAGAATCATTCCATTTAAAATTTTATCCATTGGTTTTGATTGGTATTTTGGAGAAGATTGATCTAAAACAATTGTAATTGTACATCCTCGTGCTTGGTCAACATCATCATAATTGATCTCAGGGAAAATCAGTTGTTCCTTTAGACCAAATGTATAGTTTCCTGCTTTATCGAAATTACGTAATGATAATCCACGAAAATCACGAATTTGTGCAAACGTAAAGAATAGTAACTTGGTTAAGAAAGCGTACATTTTTTCACCTCGTAAAGTTACACTTAAGCCTAATTCCATATCTTCACGAATTTTAAATCCAGCGATTGCTTTTTTAGATCTCGTAATAATTGGTTTTTGTCCAGTAATACGTTCAAATTCTTCAATATTTTTTTTCAGAATATTTGTATTTTGAGCTGCTAGTCCAAGACCACGGTTTATCTGAATTTTTTTTAGTTTCGGAACTGCATGAAGATTTTTAAATCTAAGAGGGCTATTCTTCATTAAAATCGGTTTAATACCATCATGATATTCCTTTTTTATATCTTCCAACAAGTTATGAATATCACCAATTTCTTCTAGTGAATGTTGATTTAACATAGTAAAGTTCTATTTAATTTATTTTTACATTGGAATGGTGAATAGGAGCTTCAAATTGTTTAATTTCACCTATTTCATTCTCTGTGGTTGGTTTCACATGTTTAAATTTAAAATTAACGCCTTGTACAACCACCTTTTTAGTTTTTTTATCTATTTTAATAACTTCTCCAGTTTCATTTTTATGAAAACCTGAAATAATTTTTACTTGATCACCAACTTTTACATGAAGTTTTTGCTTTTGTCCCATTTACAATACCTCCGGAGCTAATGAAACAATTTTTGAAAGATTTTTATCGCGAATTTCACGGGCTACGGGTCCAAATACTCTTGTGCCACGAGGATTATTTTCAGGATTTACAATTACTGCTGCATTATCATCAAATCTAATATACATACCATCTTGTCGACGAATAGTTTTTTTAGTTCGTACAATAATTGCTTTAACAACATCAGAACGTTTAATAGGCATATTTGGAATTGCTTGCTTTACTACGGCAATAATTGTATCACCAATTTCCGCATATTTTTTATTTCCACCTAAGATTCGAATACACATTACTTTTTTCGCACCTGTATTATCAGCTACGGTTAAAATTGTTTGAGGATAAATCATAAAATACTATTTAACTAATTAAAGATGATTTTGAAAGAATTTCAAATAATTTCCAACGCTTTCTTTTACTTAACGGTCGACATTCTTGAATTATTACTTGGTCTCCAATATTACATGTTTCTAACTCATCATGTGCTAAGTATTTTTTAGTCTTAACTAATGTTTTAGAATAGATTGGATGAGGGTATCTATTTTCAATTTGGACTACAATTGTTTTTTGCATCTTATTGCTAATTACAATACCAACTTGTTGTTTCACTGGCATTTTTTAACTCCTTAATTCCGAATTATTTATTAATTTTGTCTGTTTGCTCGACGTTTTCTAAACGTAATGTTAAAAGAGTTTTTAGATGAGCCAAATGACGTTTTGCATATTTTATTTCATGTGATTTTAAGCTTTGTCGCGTCGCTTTTTTAAACCGTAAATCAAATAGTTTACTTTCGGTTTCAATAATTGCTTTTGAGATTTCTACATTTGAAAGTGAAAGAATGTCAGTAAATTTAGGTAAACTCATAGCTTATTTAATAGTGTCTTTATTAATAAATTTTGTTTTTAAAGGTAATTTATAAGCAGCTAAACTTAATGCAGCTTTTGCAACTTCTTCAGGAACAGAACTAATTTCAAAAATAATTGTTCCAGGCTTAACAACAGCTACCCAATAATCTACAGCACCTTTACCTGATCCCATTCGTGATTCAGCAGCGCGTGCTGTAACACTTTTATCGGGGAAAATTCTAATCCATAATTTTGCTCCACGTTTTGTATAACGAGTAATTGTTCGTCGAGACGCTTCAATTTGTCGTGAGGTAATCCAATTTGGTTCTAGAGCTTGTAAACCGAAACTACCAAAGCAAATTTCATTACCACGTGTTGCTTTTCCTCGCATACGACCACGATGGTATTTTCTATATTTTGTTCTTTTTGGACTTAACATAACAAATGAATGTACTAAAAATATAAATTGTCTTAATAAATCTTATTTATTTCGATAAAATTTCACTTTTAAAAAGCCAAATTTTGATCCCTAAAACGCCATAAATTGTATTGGCTTCCGTTGTTGCATAATCAATATCTGCTCGTAGAGTCTGTAAAGGTACACGTCCTTCACGAATCCACTCGCTTCGAGCAATTTCTGCACCATTTAAACGTCCTGAAACTTGAATTTTAATTCCATTTACATTTTGTCGCTGTGCGCGCTGTAAAATAGTTCGAGTAGCACGTCTAAAGGCAATACGTTTCTCTAATTGTTCTGCAACTAAGTCTGCCAAAAGTTTTGCTTCTAAATCAGCAAATTTGACTTCCGAAACTTTAATTGTTATCTGGCGACCGGCAGGTAATAATTTTTTGAGATTTTTTAATAGATTTTTCAACCCATTACCCATATCGTCAACTAAGATTCCTGGTTTTCCCGTTTCAATAGTTACCTTAATTTGGTCTTTGATTACATTTCTACAAATTTGAACCTTTGAAATATAATTGGCTCTTGAAATGGTATCGATATAAGTTCGAATTTTATCATCTTCTTCTAAAATGCTAGCATACTGACTAAAATTAGCATACCATACAGATTGGTGCTCTTGTACAATACCTAATCGAAACCCTAAAGGATGTGTTTTTTGACCCATATACGAATTCTTTTAATTTAAAATCATAAATTTATAATTTACTTGTTTTTCTTGGTAAATCAACACTAACGAATTTCCCCATAGATTAACAAACTATTCTGAAATATCATCATTGAGATTATATTCTTTCATGACAACTGTGATATGACAAGTTGGTTTTAAAATTTTATATGCTCGTCCTTGTGCACGCGGACGAATTCTTTTTAATTTTGGTCCCTCATCGGCAAAAATTTCTTCAATAATTAATTTTTTTTTATCTAGTCCATAATTGTGTTTCGCATTTGCAGCTGCGGAGTGAACTACTTGCCATACAGGACCCCCAGCATTATAAGGTAAAAATTCTAAAATCATTAAAGCTTCTTGATATGAGCGACCTCGAATTTGATCAATCACTCGTCGAATTTTATGAGGAGACATACGAATATATTTTGCGACTGCTTTTACTGATTGCGAGTTGGCCATAGTTAAGTTAATTAATACATGTATTTCGAGTTTATAAAAGTAACTTTCTTTTATTTAAATCCAAAGTTACCATAGAGGTTCAGGTTTTTTAACAGGAGGTTTAGTTGTATAAAATAACTTAATCGTGATATAACTAAATGGTTCAAGATTTGAAGTGTCTTCTGCTAAAAATTTATTAACTTTGGATTCTTGGTTAATATAAATTTCATTAATCCAAATATCAAAAAAATCAATAGAAAAATTATTTTGTAAATAAAGGACGGGTGAATAAACGATACTTAATAGATTATCCCGTTGAGTAGGGTTTGATTTTAGAGAATAGAGAACATCATCAATAATGTGATAAAAATATTTATTTTGAAAGTTATTTAACATAACTTTATCCACTATAGATAATTTTTGGTCATATTTTATATAAAACGTTTTTGATCTAATCCTCTTTGCCTTAGGATAAGAATGTGTCCAGCGAGTAAAGACTTGTCGAGCTTGATATGGTAGCTTTAATTTGTCATTACTCTCAATTTCTTCAGTACCTTTTAAATATTCATGACATAGATGGTCATCTGGAACCCTTGATATATATCCTCGTATTTCCTTTTCAGTTCCTAAATAGATTTCATTTTTAATTTCTTTTTTTCTATCATTTGGTTTATTAGAAACCGAATATTTTTCTAGAAATCGATTTAAATTCATTATTTTTAAAGAATTAAATTAACGTTTTGATTTTCTATCAGCTTTGATATGAGTTTTGAAATTTCTTGTTGAAACGAATTCGCCCAATTTGTGTCCTACTAATTGATCTGAAATGAAAATTGGCACATGCTGTTTTCCATTATAAACTGCGATTGTGAACCCAACCATTGTTGGTAAAATCGTTGACGATCTTGACCAAGTAGTGATTGTATCTTTCTTATTCGCTGCATTCATCTTATTAATTTTTTTTAATAAATGATATGCAACAAAGGGACTTTTTTTTAATGATCTTGCCATTTTTAAAATCTTTTTGTTAATAATTTTAAATAATTCTACTATACACGTCGTCGAAGGATATAATCGTCACTTAATTTCTTATTTTTACGAGTTTTAATACCTAGTGCAGGCTTACCCCATGGTGTTAATGGACGGGTACGACCAATTGGAGCTCGCCCTTCACCACCCCCATGTGGATGATCACATGGATTCATAACTGAGCCACGGACTGTCGGACGTTTTCCAAGCCAACGAGTTCTACCAGCTTTTCCACTTTGCACTAAAAATACATCATTATTGCTAATTTCACCAATTGTAGCACAACATTCTTTTCGTAATAACCGAATTTCTTTCGATGGTAAACGTAAAGTAATGTAATTACCTTCTTTCGCTAAAATTTTTGCGGAAGTACCCGCTGCCCGAACAAGTTGTCCTCCTTTATTTGGTATCAATTCAAGATTATGCACAGAAGTACCTAAAGGAATTTCACTTAATGGTAAAGTATTTCCAACATTTAATAAAGATCCTGGTCCAGAGAAAATAGTATCATTAATATTTAAACCTTTTGGATGTAAAATATAACGTTTTTCTCCATCGCTATAATAAATTAATGCAATTCGCGCGTTTCGATTGGGGTCATATTCAATAGTTTTTACAGTTCCAGGAATTCCCAATTTATTACGACGAAAATCAATTAATCTATAACGTCGTTTATGACCACCACCACGATGGCGAATAGTAATAACACCGCGGTTATTACGACCTTTCTTACGATGATTTTTTCTAATTAAACTTTTTTCGGGTTTAGCTTTTGTAATTTCTGTAAAAGCTGAAAGAGCACGGTGTCGTGTTCCGGGTGTATACGATTTATAAAGACGGATACTCATACTTTTTTTTGTAGTTATTAATTTTCAGTAAATAAGTCTATTACATCACCTTGGGCTAAACGCACAATTGCCTTTTTATATTGCGGTTTCCACCCAATATATTTTCCGACACGTTTTTTTTTACGTGGAAGACGACAACTATTGACTTTGATAACTTTTACATCAAATAAATATTCAATTGTATTTTTAATCGTAAGTTTATCGGAATTGCGATCCACTATAAAACTATATTGATTGTTTTCCAAAAGTCTGGTTGTTTTGTCAGTTATAATAGGATATTTAATAATATTTGCGTTCGTAACATTTGAAGAATTAGTCACAGTAAGTTTCCTTTATATCATTTATTGACAATGAGCTTAAGATAATTTGCTTCGCTTTTAATAAACTCAAAGTATTTAGGTTTGAGGCTAAAATTAATTCAACATTTTTAAGATTTTTCGTTGCTAATTTCAATGAATTTGTCTTCTTTGAGACAACTAATAAAACCCTTTGATTAGAATTAATATTACAGTTATCACACATTTTTATAAAGTTCTTTGTTTTTGATTCTGTAAGATTAGTCTCTAAGTCCTCGATAACGATAACGTTATTTTTCTTGTTATATAATAAAGTTTGCAAAGCTAATTGACGCTCTTTTTTGTTTAATCGTAAGCTAACCGTTTTTGGTTTAGGACCAAATATTACACCCCCACCTTTCCATAATGGTGATCTATTTGAACCAGCTCGTGCGCGTCCACTTCCCTTTTGTTGCCATGGTTTTCGACCCCCACCTCGAACTTCACTTCGAGTTTTTGTTGACACTGTACCTTGTCTTTTAGAACTTAAGTGTCTTAAAAGATCTTTATGTAATAGGTAATTCCCCGATTTATCAAGAATATTTAATGTTAACTCGTGAGTAGAACTTAACTGTTTTCCAGTTATATCTAATGGAATATATTTTATAAATTTTTGAACAGTCATACTTAATTTTGCTAATATAATTTTCTTAATTCGAAGGAGTAATACTTAATAAATTTCCAGGTTTTCCAGGAACGGATCCTTTAATAATTAGAATATTTTCTTCAGAACTTAATTGAATAACTTTCAGTTTTTTGATAGTTGTAAATTTATTTCCTAATTGGCCAGCCATTTTCTTACCGGGTAAAACACGTCCTGGTGTTGTACCCATACCAATAGAACCAGGTGCCCTATGGTTTTTAGAACCATGTGTCATTGGTCCACGTGTAAAGTTATGACGTTTTTGTAATCCAGAAAATCCCTTCCCAATGGTTTTACCTTTAATATTTACTAATTGATTTAGAGATAGTAAATCTACATTTAAAACTTGACCAACTTCAAATTCCTCAACATTCTCAACTCGAAATTCTTTTAAATATCTTAAAGAGGGAATATTTGATTTATGGAGATGACCCAATTCTGGTTGAGTTAATGATTTATTTGAAGTATCACCATAACCAACTTGAATAGCATTGTACCCATCTTTCATCTCTGTTTTTATTTGTGTAATGATACAAGGTCCTACCTTCAGAATTGTAACAGGAATAATATTTCCTGACTCATCGAAGATTTGTGTCATACCAATTTTATTCCCTAACAAACCTATACTCATAATAGTCCTCCAATATTTTTATTATGCTTTATTAACACAACGCCGATTCAAAATTAGGATTGAATAAACTAATTGAAATTAGTAAATTATAAAGTTAGTTTAAAGATGCTTTAATTCTTTTGTCTATATAAGGTAAATCTACACTGTTATTTTATTTAGCAGTTTTTTAAAAATGTTTAAGTTGGTTAAAACAAAGTTTTTTCGTATATATAAAAGCATTAAAGAAATATTCATCAATTAAATAAATTTAATTTTGAAATAAAATTTTACAACCTGAAATTTCAAAAATTTTAAAATGATTATAGAAAATCATTAGCTTTGTAATGTAGGAACATGTATCAAGTTATTTTTAATTGAACTTGAGAATTAATAATTTTATTTAAAGATTTTCTTAAACAGAGCTAAGATAGGATTTATAAAATTGAAGACTACACTTTTATTTTATAATTAGGAAATTATTGCGGATATCCGCACTTCCTAAAACGAAGAAAATAATTTATAATTAATAACAAGATATACATATATATTTGAAAAATTACGGGAGAAAATCATAAATCATGGGAAAAGTTGTTGGAATTGATTTAGGTACAACAAATTCGGTTGTTGCAGCAATTGAAGGTGGACAACCAAGTGTTATTATAAATAGTGAAGGATTACGTACAACTCCTTCAATTGTAGCTTATACAAAAAAACAAGAGTTATTAGTTGGTCAAATTGCAAAACGACAGGCGGTTATTAACCCAGAAAATACGTTTTTTTCAGTAAAACGATTTATTGGTTCAAAAGAGTCAGAAGTTTCAGCAGAAGCGAGACAATTACCATATACAATTACAAATGATTCAAATGATAATATTAAGTTAAAATGTCCTGCATTGGGAAAAGAATTTAGTCCAGAAGAAGTCTCTGCGCAAGTATTAAGAAAATTAATTAACGATGCTTCAGAATACTTAAAACAAGATGTAAGTCAGGCTGTAATTACAGTACCAGCTTATTTCAATGATTCTCAACGTCAAGCAACAATGGATGCGGGGAAAATCGCAGGAGTTGAAGTTTTACGAATCCTTAATGAACCAACCGCTGCATCATTAGCTTATGGATTAGATAAAAAACAAAATGAAACAATTTTAGTATTTGATTTAGGTGGTGGAACATTTGATGTGTCAATCTTAGAAGTTGGTGATGGTATTTTTGAAGTTTTATCAACAGCTGGTGATACTAAATTAGGTGGTGATGACTTTGATAAAGTATTAGTAAATTGGTTAATCAAAAACTTTAACAAAAAAGAAGGAATTGATTTATCAACAGATATACAAGCATTACAACGATTAACAGAAGCAGCTGAAAAAGCAAAAATGGAATTATCAACTGTTGAAGAAACAAAAATTTCGTTACCATTTATCACTGCAGATCAAACTGGACCAAAACATATCGATGAAGAATTAACACGTGACGTTTTTGAAACATTATGTAATGATTTAATTGAACGCTGTCGAATTCCAGTAGAAAAAGCAATAAATGATGCTCGATTAGATAAATCAGATATTGATGAAATCGTATTGGTAGGAGGTTCGACACGTATTCCGGCTATTCAAAATTTAGTTGAATCATTAACTGGTAAAAAACCAAATCAATCAGTAAATCCTGACGAGGTAGTTGCAATTGGAGCTGCAGTTCAAGCTGGTATCTTAGCTGGTGAGATTAAAGATATTTTATTATTGGATGTTACGCCACTTTCATTAGGAGTTGAAACACTTGGTGGGGTAATGACAAAAATTATTGCACGGAATACAACAATTCCAGTAAAGAAATCAGAAATGTTTTCAACTGCCGTAGATAATCAAACAAATGTTGAAATTCACATCTTACAAGGTGAAAGAGAATTAGTTTCTGCTAACAAAAGTCTTGGAAACTTCAGATTGGATGGTATTCCTGCGGGAAGTCGAGGAGTTCCGCAAATTGAGGTGACCTTTGATATTGATGTAGATGGAATTTTATCAGTAACTGCAAAAGAAAAAGAGACAGGTATTGAACAATTCGTAACGATTCAAGGTGCTTCCACATTAAGTGAAAGTGAAGTTCAAACAATGTTAGAAGAAGCTGAAAAAAATGCTGCTGCTGATAAGATAAAACGAGAAAATATTGATTTAAAAAATCAAGCTGATTTATTATGTGCCGAAGTTGAAAAAGAACTTGAAACTTCAACAACCGTTTCAGATAGTGAAAAACAAGAAACTCAAACATTAATTAGTGAAATCAAACAAGCTATTCAAGAAGATAAGATTGAAAGTTTAAAAACATTAATTGAAGACCTAAAACAGAAAACAAATGAAATGAGAGCAAACGTGGCTCAATAACTAGTTGATCTGAAGTAAAAAAATCCTTATTTTTTACTTCAGATTGAAAGTTAATATATTTATTAACTTTTAATCGTTAGTCATCTGAGACTGGCGGCGCACCTATTATTAAAAATTTAAGGAGGTTGAATAGTGTTCAAAACAAAAGAAATGAAAGAATCTGGTGTAATTAATGAAAGTAATTTCTTGGTTGTACGCAATGTGTTCGTGCATGTCCAACTGATGTATTAGAAATGGTTCCATGGGATGGGTGTAAATCTGGTCAAATCGCTTCATCACCACGTGTTGAAGATTGTGTCGGTTGTAAAAGATGTGAAACTGCCTGTCCAACTGACTTCTTAAGTGTTCGAGTATATTTAGGAGCTGAAACAACTCGTAGTCTAGGATTAGCGTACTAAAAAATAATAATTGAATAAAATTATAATTTTATTCGATTATTATCAGAAAGATTAACTCTCTAGAATTAGTATATCTTAAAAGAGTTGACATTAGGCCTATAATATAATTAATTATTTAATAAAGTTATTTTGTTTACTAAGCAAAAAAACTAAATAAATCGATATTATTATTGTTGTTAAAATTCTAACGAGATAATTTAATTTCTAATTATTCACTACAAAATAGTCGACTTGAATCTAAACCTATAGTGGTTACTTTACTGTGAGTAAATAGTGATGAACTATTTACTCACAATATGATAATATAATTTTACAACAACAACGATTATTTGATAATAATGAGTATAAACAGATTAACCACTATTGATTAATCTCAAAGGCAAAAATCTGAGTATTAAGTTTGGTCCTTTTGCAGAAGGCGTGATGAAGGATAAGGCTATACAGGATTTAAGAAAATCAAATTTGTCGAAATTATTAGGTATAGACACATTGTCATTTTCTCTACAAGATTATTATCCAAAAAATCGAGCGCTAAAACCAGAGACAAAGGTTTTAAATGCAGTTAATAATAATCCGCCTCCGGAAAAATCTAAACTTTTATAAAAAGATCTACAATTGACTATGATCTAACTGAATTTAAAAACGGTCCCTTCCCGTTTGAAAGCTATCTAATTCTAAAAATACAAAACATAAATATTATTCTATTAGGTAGAAATTAAAAAATTGACTTTTTTTAACGATTTATTATATAATATAAGATAAGCCTTCTAGAACGTAAATCTCATTTTAATTCTACGAATATTACTAGCAAGCAGTGAATAGTGAACTAAGCTATGTATTGATTTTAATTAAAATTTAAAAAATAAAAACAGGAGATTTTTCTATGTTTGAAAAGTTTACAGAAGGTGCCATAAAAGTTATTATGCTATCGCAAGAAGAAGCGAGAAGAATGGGTCATAACTTTGTGGGAACAGAACAGCTACTTCTAGGAGTAATTGGTCAAAGACACGGTATAGGTGCAAGAGCATTACGTAAAATAAAAATTACTTTAAAAAGAACACGAAAAGAAATTGAACAATATATTGGACGAGGAACAGGCTTTGTAGCGTCAGAAATTCCTTTTACACCCAGAGCAAAACGAGTTTTAGAAATGGCTGTTCATGAAAGTAAAGATTTAAATCAAAATTTTGTTGGAACAGAACATATTTTATTAGCACTAATTGGTGAATCTGATGGTGTTGCTATGCGAACTTTAGATAAATTACGTGTTAATATACCAAATTTAAGAAATATCATTTTAGCTCTTATTGAAGAAGTTCAAGAGGAATGTTTAAAACCATTAACGCAGGCTGAAAAATTTTTATTAGAACGAGAACGAAAAGGCAGTTCAACACCTACATTGGATGAATATGCTGAAAATATTTCTCAAGAAGCAATGAATGGTAATTTGGATCCAGTTATTGGTCGTGAAAAAGAGATTGATGATGTAATTGCTATTTTGGCTCGTCGAAGAAAAAATAATCCAGTTTTAATTGGTGAACCTGGTGTTGGTAAAACAGCCGTTGCCGAAGGTCTGGCACAATTAATTTTGACCGAGAAATGCCCACATTTTTTAGATGGTACTATTTTAATGGGTTTAGATTTAGGTTCAATTTTAGCAGGTACAAAATATCGTGGTGAATTTGAAGAGCGATTAAAACGTATTGTTGCAGAAGCTTCAAATGATAGTTCTATAATTGTTGTAATTGATGAAATTCATACATTGGTTGGAGCTGGAGCTGCAGAAGGTGCAGTAGATGCTGCAAATATTTTAAAACCTGCATTAGCACGTGGTAAATTCCGTTGTATTGGAGCAACAACAAATGATGAATATCGTAAATACATTGAACGTGATCCAGCTTTAGAAAGACGTTTTCAACCTGTTCGCGTAGAAGAACCAACTGTTGGAACAACAATTAAAATTTTACGTGGACTACGACCGGCATTTGAACAACATCACGCATTAAGTTATAAAGATAAAGCTTTAGAACAGGCAGCAATTCTGTCTGACCAATACATTGCAGATCGTTTTCTACCAGATAAAGCGATTGACGTTATTGATGAAGCAGCAGCTCGTGTCCGTTTAGAAAATCGACGTTTACCAAAAGGATTACAGCAATTATTAACAGAATTACAAGATACAATTAAAGATAAAGAAGAATGTGTTAAAGATCATGATTTTGAAGCTGCAAAAGAATTGGTTGATCATGAAATGGAAGTGCGAACTCATATTCGAATAATGAAACAATCTGCTTTAACAAGTAAAAAACGTGGATTTACAAGAATTGATGTTGATATGGTTAATGAAGATGATATTGCAAAAGTAATTTCTAATTGGACAGGTGTTCCTGTTACAAAAATTTCAGGTTCTGAATCTGAAAGATTAATGAAAATGGAAGAAACTCTTCATGAACGAATTATTGGTCAAGCACATGCTGTTACTTCTGTTTCAAAGGCAATTCGTCGAGCACGAGTAGGGTTAAGAAATCCTGATCGGCCAATTGCAAGTTTTATATTTGCCGGACCAACCGGTGTTGGTAAAACAGAATTAACAAAAGCTTTAGCAGACTATATGTTTAGTGCTGATGAATGCTTAATCCGTTTAGATATGTCTGAGTACATGGAAAAACATACTGTTGCAAAATTAATTGGTTCACCTCCTGGATATGTAGGTTACCAAGAAGGTGGTCAACTAACTGATGATGTTAGAAAAAAACCATATTCAGTAGTTTTATTTGATGAGGTTGAAAAAGCTCATCCAGATGTTTTTAATTTACTATTACAAATTTTAGACGATGGTCGTTTATCAGATTCACAAGGTCGTGTAGTTGATTTTACAAATACATTAATTATCATGACAACTAATTTAGGATCAAAAATTATTGAAGAAGAAAGTGGAGTAAAAAATCAATCGAAAAAAGATAGAGCATTTCAAGTTATGCCAGATGCTATTTATGGTTGGGAACCACGTCCTGAGCCAGCTCTAGACCCTTCAGTTTTTGAAAGAATTACTGAATTAGTAAATGATGAACTTAAAAATTTCTTCCGTCCAGAATTCTTAAATCGTATTGATGAAATTATTGTATTTAGTCATTTATCACGTTTCCAAATTTGGCAAATTTGTGGTTTAATGATTAAACAATTAGCAACGAGATTAAAAGAAAAAGATATTATTCTAGAAGTTGATCAGGCTGTTCAAGCATTTTTAAGTGATGAAGGATTTGATCCTCTGTATGGGGCTCGACCTTTAAGACGTGCGATTATGAAATATTTAGAGGATGATTTAGCAGAACAATGTTTATCGCAAACTTTATATCCTGATACTAAAATTATTGTTCGTCGAAAAAAAGCAGATGATTTACCTAATAGTTTTACAAATGAATTAGAAGTAATAGTTAATTTTGATGATGTAAATCCAGATTTTCTAAAATCAAACGAGACAGAATCAGATAACATTGAAAGTTTAGAACTTACTGAACAAAAGCGTGAACTAGAATCAAAAGATAACGATATACTTTCTAATCATAGCCACTATGGGAATACACCTCACGTACCACGAAATTCAGAAAAGTCAGAAGCTTTATATCAAAAAATAAAAGGTGAATACAATGCAAAAATTCAAGCAGAAGTAGATAGAGAAGCAAAATTAAAAGAAGCTAGTGATTGGAAATCAGGTGAAGAAGAAAGAACACGTGTACGTAAACTTTTAAAATTCAAAAAAAGAAGAGCTGCACGTCGTAAATTTGCAGAACGTTGGTTAGGAATAAAATATAAACCACAAGGTAAACTTGAACAATTAAATAGAGAAGCCATGAAAAAAGAATATGGTGAAGATTTTTATAGTGGTAAAAAAAATAAAAAAGAAACAAAGAAGAACAAACGAAACGGATTTTTAGGATTCTTTGGTGGCGGGAAAAAAGATAACAATGATGAATAAACTTACATTATTAATGTGTATATAAATATTTTATATACACATTAATAATTTATTAACAGACTGACCGATAGAGACTTTAGACTGACTTTTTTAAAGCCATACTGGATATTTTCGTAAGTAGAGAAACAAATAGCTTCAAGGTAGATTGAAAAATGGGCTAATTGTTCAAAATCAGTGACAATAGGGCTTGCGGTTTCACCATTTTCTTTTCGCATTTTTAAAAATTCAGCTATAAATTTTCCACCTGTCATTGTTTCATTTAGGTATTCTGCAATTAAAGAATTGTATAAATTTTTTCGATTCTACGTAGCTTGACCTTTCACACGTGTTTTATATGAGAGTAACTCAATAAATGCATCCTTATCTTCAAAAATTAATGATTTTTGTTTCTTGTTTAAAGATTATTACCTTTTTAACAGCTTTGCGAAATGTTTTACATCTAAGGTATATGTGATGATGTTTAAAATATAATCTTAATAATATGTATAAAAAATGGGAATGGGGGGACTTGAACCCCCACGCCTTTTAGAGCAACGGATTTTAAGTCCGTCGTGTCTACCGATTTCACCACATTCCCGTGCGATTTAAATAAACTATAACAGAAAAACTATTTAAAAGCAAGTACTTTTTGTTTGGCTACTTAGGGATCTTACCCTATATTAATAACGAATAATATCAAGTAAAAATATACGCATTCTGTATTGGATTTTTTGATTCTAATCACTAAAACCTGTCCATTTTCAACTTCACTAGAGTTACGTATAAATATTAATATCTGTAATTAATATCAATTAAATAGTTTCATAAAATTAACAAAAAAGGTTAAAAACTTTGGCATTGAACTATCTTCCCAGGAGGTGTCCCTCCAAGTATTGTCGTCGATTTATAACGTTTCACTACTGAGTTCGAGATGGATCAGTGTGGTTCCGCTTGATACACTAAAAACACCAAAGCAAACTGTACAATTAAAATTAGATAACCATTTCAGGATACCTAATTTTGTACAATTAAAATGATTCAAGTCCTCGGTCTGTTAGCACATCTCAGCTCATATATTACTACATTTATACTTGATGCCTATTAAACGGTTAGTCTTACCGTGACCTTACTCACTTACGTGATGAGAATACTTATCTTGAGGTGGGCTTCCCACTTAGATGCTTTCAGCGGTTATCCACTCCATACATAGCTACCCAGCGTTTACCGTTGGCACGATAACTGGTACACCAGAGGTATGTCCTTC
>Ga0209503_10000177_pt1 | contig 44585 bp, 15 predicted proteins | sample SouAtlMetagenome_2_FD_187448 | JGI IMG/M metagenome (GOLD analysis project Ga0209503, IMG submission 187448) | Marine eukaryotic phytoplankton communities from Atlantic Ocean - South Atlantic ANT15 Metagenome (SPAdes) (version 2) | ecosystem: Environmental > Aquatic > Marine > Oceanic | place...
GCCGCCGGGGAAGTCCGGAGCTTCACACTCTATTTCCCTATGCATCGCACCAATAAAATAGTCCAATGAAAACGTGGTTGGAGTCAGCTTTGGGTGCTAAATTTATTTGGCGTTTCCCACAAAACTGATTTCCCCCGGCCAATAAGCACGATTTTGGTTTCATTAAAATTGATTATCCCTTTTGCCCTAAACCCGGCCCCCCTCCCCGGTCCAGGAGAAGAGACCCGAGTGCTTTTGTAAGGGGCAACCCTGTGGATTTTTTCGACGAAAGCCAGCATAACGAAGTCCGGATGGTGCAGGGTCCGGATGCGCCCGAACCCAACAAAGATACACAAAATCCTTCTGTGGAATTTTACAGAAAAATAAAATCGAGTTTAGTAATTTCTTATTGGACAGCTACCCTGCCATTGATTCGCACCGCTTCTAACCAGTGAAGGCTGCCACCACTGGGCCCGGCCGCTGCCATTGATTCGCACGGGGGCCCTCGGCGCCGCCGTGCGTTTGCCTTCCTTACTTGGCGCTGCGACCCAGAGCCGGCTTTAGGCGGTATACTGCCGCGCGAGGGACCAGGCGACAATTACCTTCTGCTTTGTCTACTGTGGAAAATGCGCGCTAGCTTCCCTCCCCGGCGCGCATAGGGAATTCTAAAAGTCCCCTGCGTTCATCCGCTCATAATCATTCATTCAGTCGGCCCGTCGCTGGCGACTGGGCGCTCCCGCATCAAGTCTTGGTGCGGCGCAAGACAAAATGCCGAAAGTCCTATTGGATAACCTTGAAACAGCCTAAACCTTTCAGTCGCAACTAGAGGGATGTATACCTCATCGCCAACTAGAAGCCTCAGGAAGTTCCTGATTGTGTCAACCCAAGCGATTCCAATACAGTATAACTATTAAAAAAGCCCTTCAAAGTTAGCATAAGGTGGACAAAAAACTCACAAGGATGTAAAATATATACCGCAAAACCCTATTAAAATCATAACCAAAAGACAGCAAAAGCAACATCCGACCTACGTTATAGAGATAAAAAATATCATGTGCTAGCTGAGGCTGGGAATATCGATGGAAACCTGAAATGCAATTTTTGGGCCAAGCAAAGCCTAAAAACCCTTTGAGGTAATTTTATATGCTTCTGCCATGCAAAAGACGCTGTCTCCTCGCGGAACACAGGGCCAATGGATTGTAGGAAAATCTAAAGCGGCCAGCCGTTGGTGGAAGAAATGGATTTGCATTTGGTTCTGTGCGCCCATGTCCAGCAGGTCTCAGTTCAACCTCCTCCTCAGGCAATATTTCAATCTAAGGATTAAATAATGATACTTGGTGGTTGCTTCAATAACGTCGAATGTGCCTACCGAGAGGGCAAGACTGCCACGAGGGAGCACTCTGCTTCTGCGTCTATCATGGTACATTATATTTATCCATTCCGCCGACTCATCAATTTCACCAAGACCGACCATTTCCTTGAGTTGCTTGACAAAGTAGGCAGCATCTTTTGAGTCGCTTCGTGCCTCAATTCTCGCCATTTGCGTTGCGTGTCGCCTGGCATTCTTCGAGTCTCCATCCGATTCGATAGCCTTATGATGATTCTACAAAAGGGCTGTCTGCTAAAATAAGAAAAACAATATCACGCAGATCCTCCTACCTCCAGAGTATCTGGTGAGGTTCGCACCTCTGTTTCATTAATTTCTGTTCCCTCCTCATTCGAATCTATGTTGCGCCCATATGTCTCTTTTTTGACGGCCTTCATTTGCTGTCTGGAAATTGCGTCCTTGACTTCCTTGAATACATTCACGACACGTTGTTCGTGGTAGGCTTTGAGAAACCAGCGATACAGATCAACCTGTGTATCGCCAATTACTTCATTCCACTTGATAACATCTTGGTCCCAAAGCTGTAACATGAGGCGACCTTTCTCTGGTGAGTCTAGTGGAAGTTCAATTGGTATCTTGATTCGCCAATTCCAACTAGCTTGTCCATTTCTGCAACGCCAGTGGACATCAGTTTTTTGCTTCCGGGAATCGCCAATCCAAAACTCGGCAAAGTAGTCACCCATATCGAATGGCACATCCCTAGACTTCCAACAGACTATGCGCAATTCAAACTTTTGCTTCTTTGGTCCGTGGAGCTCGACAGGTGGCTCCCTGTGAGCTTCTGCCTCTGGCCTGATCTCTAACCAAAGATGCAATTGGCCTTGGATGATAGGTGATGTGTCTTTGTGTAAACTCCTGATTTCAATTGGTTTCAACCTATCTAGCTTTTGCCACCCATAATGAAACCACCGGTCTTCAAGATCAATTTCTGTTTGACCAATAATCTCGTGCACGGGATAAAACCTATTCCAGTCCCTGACTTGGACTTTAAGCAGGGAAGGACCAGGGATCACTGTACGAAACTCAAACGTTTCATAGAATTCAGGCTTAAGTGTCCTAGTACAGTGTGAGCTCCTGCTGTCTTGAATATCAGTGCCCAACTTCACCCTGAGATATGGATCAGCTGAGTTCCCATTTACAGGTTGGAGATTAGAGCCTCGTATTATGTACAGACGCACTGTATATATAGCGGATGAAAGAATCTGTAACGGAAAAAAAGGCTCCTTCTCACACGATGGATTTGTCTCTAGGACTCGTAGTATTCCCTTGAATACCCCAACACAGCGAAGAGTAGATTTTGAGGCATTTGGATGAAACTTTCCTCGGAACAACTTGTATGTTTCAAAAGGTTTAGTTTTCAAGTGATTCTCTAGTTCCCTTCCCCCCTGTTTCGTCCACCACTCACGCCCCTCGATATATTCTGCAGCAGCCCATTGTGATGGAAATGAGATGGGAAGTTCACTTAGTTTATAGCTCGCCTGGCTCCCAAGGAGGGTAGAGTATTCGGTCGAAGTGGAACTCGCATTTATCATCTCAGGGAAGGGAGTGATATCTTCATCAAGTGGAAATTTCTCGGCAAATTGAATCTGCTTCTCTCTGAAGATAACATCTTCATGGATCATTGGAAGCCCGGACAAAATCATGGGATCAAAAGCTCCTGTCCCAGAATCTCCAGGCATAGAACCCAAGGCATCTGGAGAATAACGTTCTAATTCGAGGTGCTCAACATCACACTCAAATTCGTCATAGTCGTCTTCATGATTGCTATCAAGTCTCTCACGAAATTGCAACCCTGCATCACCAGGATATTTGATAGTCCATTGTGATAAACCACTACCTAGAAGCTCAGATTGGGTTCGTAGATGCGACTCTTCATTCCTTTCCTTCTCTTGTTGCCACACATCGCTGCCGCTGAATAGTTCTGTTTGCGGCGCCACAAAGGCCTCAGAATTCCATGGCAGTTTGCTGGAAAGATCAATTGAGCTTGCACCGAGAAGATGTTTGTGAAGCCCTGCGGAAATACCAACCCGGGCATCGTACACACGTAGGTCAAGGTTCGGAGCGTACAGGGGGTTTTCTGGCATATCAATAGCCATGACTTTTCGCTCTAGAAAATTTGCATTCCGTCCAGACGGCACAGAACTTGGTTGTGTTCTGAAGCAATTGCCTCTATCATTCGGAGCGGGCACGTCAATGCGCACATATGGCTCTTGGGGTGCCCGCAGCCGATGAGCTTTTAGCTGACGTACGCCAACACATGTGATCTCCACCCAAGCCTGTCTCATCTGTGGGATTATGCACTCGGAACGGCCGAGTCTTTCAGAGAGGTCTCTTTTTCGAATAAGTGCTGCTGACATGAGAATTTGGCTGCTTATTGGCTCTGCACCAATACTGGTGAGGTTTTCCCAGCTGGGAGAAGGAATTTTAGATCCTTCTGAAGCAAGAACATGGCACTTGGTCAATGGGAAACGCAAGAGCGCCCTTGGGGTATTAGACGAGAATACATCCCTGTCCCACACTTGCACAACGATGTCAGGCCCAAAGCGCACGTCGAGTGGGAGCATCTCATGAAATTCTAATGTCTCATAGAAAAGCGGCGCCGTTGTCATTGCATGCACTCGTGTTTTCTCTTTCTTACCGCAGAAACGTACTTTGACATATGGATCAAGGAGACTAGTTTGGTCCGATGCAGGCAATTCCTTTGCTTGGTAGATAAAAACCCGAAGGCAAAAAGGCACACGATCCTTGGCCTTCCTCAGGAGCTCTTCTTCTGGCCAACTAAAGTCAGGATCCAGTGCATCTTCTGATAGACCAAAGCCAAGCTTAAGAAGCACAGCACCAGGATTTGTTTTGAGCGCAGCTCCACCAAGATGAGACGCTCTTGATGGCTCGGGTTTCAGCAATTCCCAGCATGGTCCTGCACGAAATTGCTCCCTCAGCAATCTTGCAGCAGGTATGCGGCTAAAGCACACCGTTAAGATTTTAGGCGGACCACGTACAAGGTACAAGCACACATCTGGTATCTCTTCTACAAGCACTGGAAGCTTTATTGCCTATATCAATAAGAAGTATACGAGAGCAAACATGCAATGTTACCTTCAAGGTTAGTAGCATGTTCCACATCACAACACCGCGCTTGTTTGGCTCCCAAGCATAAGTAAGCGTATGATTACCTGCAGAGCGCAGTGCAATCGACAACAGAAATTACATCCGCACCTATAGAAATCACCAAACGCATTTTGGTACAGTTCCCGATGGCTGGGGAACGAAATTGTGGTATCTCGGAGCCCATCACCACAAGAGCACGCAGGTGATACTTGGCAGATGCCGATGTGAGGCGTGTGTTTGGCTTGAAATGAAACGGCCTTCGATGAGCCATACTCTTATGCCGTTGCTCGTTCGGTGGTCTAGCAAGAAGTTCCATGGAAAGAAGAAGTCGACCACGATAGGTGGAGGCTTCATTACCATATCGATTCTGCAAGGCACCACGCTTACCTTGAATACGGATGGGCGCACCGTATAAATTATACCAGCGAGGCCTAGGCCCCATATAGTTGTTCTGCTCCAGTAGCCCGCCACCCAAAAAACTTCCAGATATGTATTTGCTGCTCCGTTCGATGTCGTCTAGGTCGAAATACAAGTGTGCAATCGGCCTATCCCTAGTATGGGAGCTATAGTTCCAGAGCCCAACTGAAATGCGTCTTGTTTCTGTCGGTTCTGTGACTGGAAGCCAAAGTTCTTCATTGAACTCAGGAGCCAAACGAGCACGTCCCCGAACACATACTACGGATGTAATTGCCTGGGATCCACAAAAGTTGACTCTCACGTATGCTTCGATCCTGGTGTTGGAGAAAAGATTCGCTTCCATTATGTTGAGATCCTCAGCTTCCCAGACAAAAATGACCAAGTAAGTGGTCTTCCTACAATATGGAGAATGCGACACAAATAAGCACGTTGACACAGATTGCACATAGTAAAGTTCGGTTTTACCATGCCATCCACGCCATAGCCGACTTCCTCAACAAGTTCTTTTTGATACTCAGCATCTAGATCATGTGCTTGTTGCACATCATTAGGACCAAGGACTGTGACCGATAGTTTAAGGAATCCACGAAAACCTGTGGCTCTAGAGTGTGTTTTGAATCCCTCGATGCACTGCAGCGCTGTTGTCCTTGCTTCTGTTCGCATTTGACTGACTATTCGTGAGGCCAACCCACTTGCGGTAAAACTCATGGTTTGGAAGTTCACGCACTGATCTCGCATCAAACACAGTCGCACCAATAAGATCATGGGCTAGGAAAGCATCAAAGTCGTACATTTTAACTTCAATGCTCGCCTCTTCAATTGCTGAGCAGGAAAGTCCAGCGAAGTTAAACTGAAGCGTGTCGTCAAAAACGCAAGCTGAAACCTAATAGACGACCCCAATATAATTGGCCATTAAACTCTCTGTTGTTTCGTCACACCTTGCGAATGACACGCGTCTTTTTTACTCTCCCCATGACCTTGACTCTGACATAAGGATCATGGAGTCCGGTGAGATCACGACATTCAATAAGGTGAACCTGTATTTGGTAATCGCCAGAGGGCATTATGCGGCTTCGTTGCTCAAGCTGATCGAGGTGGCGGCTCGCTGTCATTACCTACATTTCATTTTTGTTAAATTTCAAACAACACAATATTGTTGTGTGATGATGGTATTATGAATGTGTGTGCGCGCGTGTGCTTGTGCGACTGTGTGTACTTCAATATGCCAAGGGCTGTTACATTTGCTTCTCGTCTGTCAGTTCGTTCTTCTCGTTCCTTGGAAGAAAGCTCCAGCGGCATAAATGCATCTTCCTCTATCATCCATGCGCTCTCTCTGTCAACTAATGCCCCTGAGCTTGATTTGGGGCCTTGCATCTTTCGACTCATTGTGAGCAACCCAGCGCCTGACAAGTAGGAGAGAAGTTAATGCTAAACATACTATGAAATTCGCTGAGAGTCTTGCTGGTCGTCAGCATATGCCGCGAGAGACTTTGAGCATACTGCGCGTCAAAACGCCACGCAAGATAAAGTTCGACATCGCCGCGTCCCTAAGGGGATTATGAAAATATTTTATTCTTTTTTATGGATCACTCGCATGATTATCAACGAGACCGTCACTGCCATGAAGAGAGCACCATTTTGTTAAGCCCGCCTCGCCATGTGCGGCTACTTCAACCATGGGTATGATGCAGGTGCCGATAAGACGATTACGAAGAACACCGTGGTCTTTGACCTACAGCCAAAGTATTGGCAATGCTCATTTTTTTATGTTGAGCCCGACCTTCACAGTGATCATTCTTGACCCATCAGAAACTGGCAATTTGAACTCATGGTCCCAATGCGGATTGCAGTTTTTCCGGACAACGGCCGTAGAATGTTTATGTGCGCCTACCTTGAGTGTCACATAAGCGTCAACAAGCTCTCTTCCCTTGAGATGCAGAGAACGCCCACAGATGATAGTTCCAACGAGCATATTTGGCGTGTGCACAAGGTCACCCCCATCTTCTGTATCCTTACGCCCAGGTACAATATTATTTGAGTCTGATATGAAGTAAGTGCACTCTATCCGTATGCGCCCCGAGACTTCATGCCTCATGCCTGTCCTCTGTTGGAGCATGTACCATGCGTCAGACTCTATGGAAGGCGATAGTACGACAGTGCGCAGGTCCACAATTGCCTGTCCGAGTTCTACATCAGATTGTGCAGACAGACTTTTGTGCATCACTGTCACAACAATGTGATCTGCATCATACTTCCCTATGCCCGTAAAGATCATAGTTGCAGAATTCCATTCTGGGTCTGTTGTGTGACTCGCGACCTGCACACACACTTACTAATACTTTCGAACCGACACAAAACGCGATTTTTTGACCATGGTCTGTTCCAGCTCCTGTCATAATACTTTGTGAATGCAGTAACTTTAGCCTTTGACACGTACCATGTTGCATTTCACTACAGCAAAAGGATTACACTCGCCTCCTTCGGCTTCAACGAGATCTCGAGCAGCGATAACTTTCACCTCGAGGCGATCGGCTAGGTCGCTCATGTTATGCGTATCAGCGGACAATGAGCACAGCAGCAGTCCTCCTAGTGGGGGACCGAGGGGGGGTTTCGCGCGAATTTCCGGAATTGATTAGGCCCCACCTGGCGTCGGCCAGTCCTCCCGAACGAGAATTCGACCCTTCCTCCATGAGTTGTAATTAAGATGAACTCAAGTTGCCGTGACCGTGACCCGGGGCCTTGCGACTCGGTGCGAGTGATGCGAGACGAAAGGGATACGCACCTTTGGGAGTACGGCGGCTGAGATAGTCTGCCGGGGAGCTACCTCAAAATACACTAACTAGTTTTGGTTTTCGGACGGTGTTTAATTACGCGTGCATGACCAACCCGGCCGTCTACCTCTCCAGTTTCGGACTCTGATGCCCGTGACGGAGATGACTGTCACGGACATGAGCACATAGAGGATGAATTCGACTCATCGGATTCTAAGAACGAATCAGGTCTAAAGACGAGACCGCGCAACCCACCTAACAGGTACCATCCAGGTAAGCCTGGGGAGAAGGCAAGTGATTGGAGGGACACCGGCGACTCCGGGTCCACCGGCATCACAAAGGGGAAGCCCTTTTGCCCTGCAAGGCCTAAGGGACCAAGGCCCTTCGATGGTGCCAAGGCATGCCCGAAATGTGGTAACTGCCAGTGGATGCACCACTCGCTTTACAGGAGAGGCAAATGTCCTCAAGAGAACTGTGATTGGGAGGCAGAAGCAACGGAACTATCGGACAACGAAGAATCTGCGAACCGACAAATTCCCACAACCCGTACTTGTATTACCCGCCTAGGCTACCTACAGTACCGTAGGTACTTCCCATCCTAGCCTGAGGGTACTGCGATATCCCCTTAGTAGGGGGAAGTCGCCTCTCACTCCCAACTATTATCATCCTGAGTCACTTTTATTGACGGACGCAATTCCCCGTCACAAACCCCATCAAACATCGAAGAAACTATTTCGCTAGACGACTACACTACGCTCAGGCTGCCGGGGAAGTCCGGAGCTACACACTCTATTTCCCTATGCATCGCAAGTCCGACGGTCAACGGTTTGCCCAGTTTCGAGTTTCCAGTCCCGAGTTGTGCGTGGCAGTCAAGGTAGTCACGGTGTGTGCCGGGCCCCACCCGAGTCATGCCAGGCCGCCTAGTGATACTCCCGGCGGGCCCGGGCCGGCGGCGGCGGCAGCGCGGCCGGCTGGTCCGGGTACCGTGACCCCGGGCCGTACATACCCCTGGTCGCTTACGACACAACTTCCCGCTCGGACCTAGTACTCAGGCTCACTGGCAGGCCCGGGCTACTCAGGCTAGTATATCATGATTACAAGCGGGCCTAGGACGGACCGATTTCAGATGTCTCGCCCCACAAGAGCATGCAGTTGCAAATTAGTCTGTCAGCGCACTGGACTTGGCGCGGCCCGTCATATAGGGCTGGACTGGAGGTTACTGCGGTAAATAAAAAACCTCAAGCATGATATATACCTACGGTATGGTACTTGGTACCAGGATACCTTCGGTCCGCTCGAAATAAGTGTCTTTGTGATGGACTTCCTATAGGAGAGGTTGGAAAGCGAGGCTCGTCGGGCGGCATGCGGGTCTTGTCACTCGTGATCGCGTTGGTGCTAGAGGCGGCAGCGCACGAGTGCGAGCGGTTTAGCAACGACGGCGGTGACTACTATGAGGCAATCAGCGATTGCGGCGCTTGCGCTGCCAACCCAAGCTGTGGCTTTTGTTTGTCGACACTTCAGTGCATGGAACGGGGAAGCGATGGGCCTTTGAGTGGGCTCCCGTGTAATTACTGGCTAACGGCGGCTGCGGAATGCCCTGAGATACCCCAGTGTGAGCAACTTAGCAGCTGTGGCGTATGCGTGGATATGGAAGGGTGTGCGTGGTGTGCCTCCGAGCAGCGATGCCTCACTGTATCTGAGATATTTCTCTCAGAGTGCGAAGGTTCCATCTTCGACCCGCCGTGTCCATCTAACCCCGTCTAAATTCATGCATGTTCCTGTTGAGGGTTAGGCAGAGTCTTGCGAGGTCATACTGAAACAAACTTCTTTCTCATCAGGTCGAGAACCGTATTGTGGGTAATCTTATTGTTGAGGCTGACCCTGTGTTTGGAGGTGGGCACTTCCGCTCATCGGGTGTTGGGACGGGCGGCGGCACTTTCGAATTCATCATAGACGAGGTCGAAATATCCGTCGTTTCAGCTGGCGATGTATTTATTGATTTCTCGTTTGTTGCTCTCCAGTGGAGAGCAACACTTGAGTTTCCGTGTCTAATTTCCCGATCCGGAGGATTTCGCGTTCCGAACACAATGAATGTGTGTAGGTAACAATCAAGGGAGGTCAAAACTTCAAAGAAAATGGAATGGGTGGGTCAATGTCACTGGCAGCCGGTTCAGGTGTAAACCCGCATGGCGGCCAAGGTGGCTCTGCGACCCTCCGTGGTGGTGATGGCTATGGCAGCCCCGCCCTTGGTGGCTATGTCGGCGACGGAGGAAATGTGGACATTACAGGCGGCGATTCCATGGCAGGAGCGGGTGGCCTTGTGAGCCTTAGAGCAGGAGAGTCTGCAGTGGGAGTTGGTGGTGCTCTGGAACTGATGTCTGGCCCTGGTGGTACAAATGGAGGCGTGCTAACATTCATGACAGCAAATGGCGGCAGCCATGGCTCATGCTCCGGTGATATTTCGGTATCCACCGGGAGCACTGCCCATGGTGACTCCGGAGCTGTGTGTATCTCGACCGGAGATGCCGTTTCAGGGCTTGCGGGTGGGATTGCTTTGCGCGTCGGCGAGTCAGGCAGTGGTGCAGGTGGTTCCATAACACTCACCGCGGGCGAGGGCGCCGAACAAACGCCTGGTGGTGAAATAGTGCTTGTTTCTGGAGACGCCAAATCAAGTTCGGGTAGCGTGACTGTCTCAACCGCGAATGCAACTGCGTCGTCAGGTGCCGTTTCAGTCTCGACCGGCTCGGCCACGAGTAGCTCGGGAGATATTTCGGTCGCCACATCAGACAGCGGCCAGGAGAGCGGTGGTATTTCTATTGCATCCGGTGATAGTGGCGACGGGGTTGGAGGAAGTGTCGAGATCCGTGCCGGCGCTTCCTCGATGCAAGGTGGACAAGTCTTGGTCAGTAGCGGCGCCGGGGATGACGGTGCAAGTGCAGGTGGTGTCATTCTTCGAGGCGGGCATGCTGCTGGGAGTGGTGCGGGTGGAGATGTATTGATCAAGGGTGGAACATCGGTAATGGGAACCGGAGGTTCGATTTGTATTTTTTCTGGTGAAAGTGAGTTTTCGACATCTGGTGGTCTGTATATAAGCTCGGCGAATGCTGGCCAAAATGGTGCCAGCGGAAGTATGTACCTGCGGACTGGCACTGCGTCATCACAAAGCTCCGGGGCAATTCTGCTTGGCACGGGAACTTCGACGGAAGGCACCTCGGGCACCATTTCGCTCGTGGGCGGAGACGGTTATGAGACCGGTGGCACCGTTTCAATTTCAGGCGGCGACTCGCCCGATGCTAATGGCTCAGGGGGAGATATCAGGCTTGCATCTGGAGGTGGCATTGGAACGCCAGGGGCGCTACTCATTAGTACGCCACACAACTCAAATGGCAACACCGGGAATATGGGCTTCACCACTGGGACCAGTGTGTCTGGTAACTCGGGATGCATCGCCCTTGCAGTTGGATCCTCTTGTCATGGATCTTCTGGCAATATTGAGCTCGGGGCTGGTGGCGGTGAAGTGGGGGGGGGTTTCTTCATCAGCGCGGGAACTACAATGGGCGGTGATGCATGTGGTGGTTCGATTGAAATTGCTGGTGGTGACTCCTCTTGTGGTGCAGGTGGGCCCGTAACGATAAGTGCCGGCAGTGGCCTTGAACACGCAGGCGACATCAATTTTTACGGGGGAAGATCGGGGGATGGCGGCGGTGGTATCTACATTGCCGCAGGTGATTCCAAAGCTGCGGTGGGTGGAGATTGCGTTCTGGTAAGCGGTGCCGGCACACTGAGTGGGTCTGGTTCCTGCCTGCTATGTACAGCCAATGGAGGCGACTCTAGCACATCAGGGATCCTCTCCCTCGCAACGGGCACTACAGCCTTTGGAACCTCGGGATCAATCAAGTTCACAACTGGTACGTCAGGCTGTGGCGCGGCCGGTAGCATTTTATTTGGCGTCGGCGCAGGAGCCTCTGGAGACGGTGGTCACGTGGCTCTAGTTGCTGGTGCCACATCGGCAGATGCCGCGGCAGGCGGCGCAGTGACCCTCCAAGGTGGCAATGGACTGTCGCTGGATCCGCGAAATGGTGGGGATGGCGGGGCCATTCTCTTAGAAGGCGGAGCAGCGCTTGGTCGTGCGCGATGCGATGTTGGCGGTTCTATGATGATCAGCGGTGGATCTGCAACTTGCGGGACCGGCGGTTCCGTCACGCTACAATCAGGAATCGGCCACGCAGGGTCTTCGGGCCGCGTTATTGTGGGGTCGCCAGATGTCGGGGGCGACGGAGCAAGTGGGGCTGTGACAATCGCAACTGGCGATGCGGTGACTGCAGACTCTGGCCAAGTATCGATCAGTACTGGCGATTCACTCGATGGGGCGGGTGGTGACATCGCCTTGCGTGCTGGTGAAGGTGATTTGGGAGCCGGCGGTGACATTTTGCTCGGAGCAGGCTGTTCGTCTGCTGCCGCTTCACAAGGAGGTGCAATTACACTCCAAGGGGGCACGGGCGCCTCGACCAATCTGAATGACGGCGGCGATGGCGGTGATGTGATGATCAAGGGCGGCACAGCCCGAGGTTCAAACGTCAATGACAACGGCGGCGATGTTTCGGTTGTAGGGGGCCAGTCGCAGTCGGGCTATGGTGGGCGTTTGCGCGTATCAAGTGGCTTGTCTACTCACAGTTCAAGTGGGGACCTGCTTGTTGCAACGGGCAATTCAGGATTCAGCGGCATATCTGGAAGTATGACTCTTTCCACGGGCACATCTAAAGATGGATGCAGTGGCGCAGTCGAGATTGTCTCTGGCCAAGCGACGTCTGGCCGTGGTGGCTACGTTAATGTGAGAGTCGGCGATGGTGACACTGGAGAAGGAGGCGAGATAGAACTCGTGGCCGGCGACACGACTGACGCAGCGACGGGCGGCTTCCTGGTCCTCGAATCAGGATACTCTTCTGAGACGTCTTCTGGTTTCATTGACCTAAGTACTCCAAATGCCGGTTCAGTTGGCGTGAGTGGGGAAATATCAGTCGCCACAGGCACCACATCTGCGGGGAACTCGGGGGCGATTGCACTTGAAACAGGTTACGCACATGATGGCCATGGCGGAACTATTATGGCACGAGTCGGCACTGGCCATTCTGACGATGGAGGAAATGTTTTCTTGGCTGCTGGAGAATCTACAGATGATGAGGCTACAGGAGGTTCCGTGACAATTCAGGCCGGCGAGGGCTCGTCCACATACCAGTATGATGGTGGGAATGGTGGTTTAGTACAACTATTCGGTGGTGCCGCGCAGGGCGGACTCTCAGAGGACGACGGTGGAAGTCTCGAGTTTGCTGGTGGATACGCTAACCAGGGACGCGGCGGTTCATTCGTTGTTCGCACGGGCTACGGCGAGGCATCTTCGTCTGGGCTAATTGACATCTCGACAGCAAACGGTGGTACCCAGGGCACGAGTGGCTCAATAGATTTCTCCACGGGCACAAGTTCAAATGGGAATTCTGGGTACGTAAACGTTGAGACGGGCCAAGCTTCAGGAGGGCGTGCCGGCTATATACACGTTCTAGTTGGCACAGGGGACTCTGCGGCCGGTGCTGACTTCGTGGTGGTTAGCGGCTCGACCACGGCAGCGGCAACGGGAGGACTGATTTCCATAACTACTGGATACTCAGAGCAGTCAACGTCAGGAACCTTCTCCCTAGATACGGCGAATGCTGGTCAAAGTGGTGTCTCTGGAGCCATACATTTTGCATCTGGGACGTCAAGTGCGGGTACCTCGGGCTTGATTTCTTTAGCAACCGGTGATGCAGTATCAGGTGCTGGTGGAAACATTGAATTTCTTGTCGGCACAGGAAACGCCAACGATGGCGGCGATGTCATTGTCTCTGCCGGTGAAACGACCGATAAGGCTTCTTCGGGCGGATTGATTCTAATTTCTGCTGGTCATGGATCATCAACCGCAAGCGACGATGGTGGGGACGGTGGCGCCCTGCTCTTGTACGGCGGGGAAGCGAGTGGCTTGGAGGCAACCGATGATGTTGGCGGGAACATTGAGATAGTCGGTGGGTGTGCAACAGCAGCTACGGGCGGTTCTCTTATGTTTCAGACCGGCTCTGGTACCCGGACGAGCTCTGGAAATGTTTACCTGTGGACCGCAAACGGCGCCGTTTCTGGCAGTGGCGGCGTTTCTGGCTCAATTTCTTTTGAGACAGGCACAACAACTCTTGGCAACAGCGGGTACCTGTATTGCGGGACAGGCGACGCTACGGATGGAAGGGGAGGGAATATATCGCTTCAGGTTGGGACTGGAGACTCTGGCGATGGCGGCAATCTGTACATTTATGCTGGAGAAACCACGGAAGCGGGACAAACGGGCGGTTGTCTTTCAGTCCTAGCAGGCCATGGTTCGTATTCAGCATCGGGCCAAAACGGTGGAAGCGGGGGAACCGTGATGATCCACGGCGGCGCAGCCAAGGGCAATCTTGCTGACAACGACGGAGGAAATCTTGAGTGCCACGGCGGGCCCGCAGCGGCAGGCCCCGGCGGGGCAATACTGCTGCAGACTGGATATAGCATGGCAAGCTCCTCAGGTGACATGACGCTCCAAACAGCCAATGCAGGCGAAGCGGGTGTATCTGGGGGGGTATTCGTGCACACCGGCACGGCCTCTAGTGGCAACTCCGGCCACCTCGAGGTACGCACCGGCGATGCATACGATGGTCGGGGTGGTGCCATTTCGCTCGTGGTTGGTGATGCCTATTATGGTGCGGGTGGCGATATCACTTTTTCTGCGGGGTCAACTTCTACAAGTAGCGGACTGACTGGGGGCCATCTTTGCATGTCCTCGGGCGCATCCACCCTTTCCACGTCAGGTCCAATATTCATCAGAACAGCCGAAGGGGGATCTCTCGGCGCAAGTGGCTCGATGTATTTCACAACTGGAGATGCAGAATCAGGCGATTCGGGCTCAATAGTGATGGAGACCGGGTCTTCCGCGGAGGGCGGCTCGGGCGGTTCTATCTCTATGTGCGTCGGGACGGGTGCCAGTGGAGACGGTGGCAATCTTGAACTGGTTGCTGGTGATTCGAAAGCGACCGATGGTGTTGGCGGCAAATTGAGCTTATTTGGTGGTAATTCCATTCACACAAATGGTGGTAACGGGGGCGGAATACTGTTTCAGGGCGGACTTTCACTTGCGTCCGAATCTCCAGACAGTGAAGGTGGAAACGTGTCTCTTGCAGGCGGCACTGCCCTCAGCGGCAGTGGGGGCTCTGTTTTAGTATCTTCAGGAGCTGGACTGGACAGTTCATCTGGCAAAATTACACTGTCTACTACCAATGCTGGTGAGGCGGGTGTGTCCGGCGACATCCTCTTCTGCACTGGATCATCAAGTTGTGGAGATTCGGGCGCAATTCACCTGAAAACGGGCGAAGGGAACGGTGGTCCAGGCGGGAACATCTCACTTGCTGTTGGCGAAAGCAACTCCGGCATGGGCGGTTGTTTGACGCTCCAAGCGGGCGACTCGCAAGCCGACAGCGGAGCCGGTGGGGACATTTTGATGCGCTCCGGAAACGCAAAATCGTCGATGTCAGGGTCAATTAAGTTCCTTACAGCCGATGCAGGCTCCGAGGGAGCCTCAGGAGATGTTTTATTAAGTACTGGTATCGCAACTGGAGGAAGCTCAGGTGCTATCTGCCTGAAGACAGGGTCAACAAAACAGGGAACAGGGGGTAAGCTCTTGCTCGAAGTGGGCTCAACAGCCTCTGGTGCTGGCGGCGAGATATACATTCAGGCTGGGAGAACTTCAGACAATCAGGGCGCAGGGGGCAGCATCACTATTGAGTCGGGAACAGGCTCAGACACGTCCTCAGGCGAAGTTACGATTCGGACGGTGAACGCAGGGTCGGATGGAAGCTCGGGTAAGCTAGATATCGAGACTGGTTCCTCTACAGATGGGACGAGCGGCGGCATTATGCTGTCGACCGGAGACTCCGCTGAAGCGAGCGCCGGTTGCATCACATTGCTTGTTGGTAAAACCGGATGTGGGCCTGGCGGGTCCATCACCATGGCCGCTGGAGGAAGCGAGCTTTCGGATAGCTCGAATAGCTTGGGCGGATCTATGGCCCTCGCCGCCGGTCAAGGTGGAACGGGCGGCAATGTGACGCTCGCTGGCGGCGACTCTATTGATGCGGCCTCAGAGGGCGGATCTCTTGTCATAACAGCAGGAGGAGCGGCGTCAGGTGATGGTGGCAGCATTCAATTGCTATCTGGACCCTCAGATACCGACAGGTCGGGTTCTGTGAGTCTCAAAACAGCATCTGATGGACTCGATGGCTCTGGAAGCATTTCAATCCACACGGGCGCGTCTACGGGCAGCTCTGGCGACATACTTATCGAAACTGGCGATGCAGAAAGCGGCGATGCAGGGCGCTTAACGCTGTCGGTCGGATCGTCAACGGGAATCGGGGGCGATATCAGTGTAATTGCAGGTGCGAGCGCAGATTCAGCTCGTGGTGGGGGCATCTGCGTGACATCTGGAGCCGCAGCTGAATCGACTAGTGGACCAATCACCCTTCGAACGCCGGACGGCGGTGAAGGTGGCTCTTCGGGAGATGTTCTTGTCACAACCGGTCGTGTTTCAGTGTCCTCACGTGACAATTTTGTACGCAAGCACACGTGGGTGCTGGCACTTGTTAAGCAGTCCCCCGCTCGTAGGCAAAGGCGGCACAAATGGTCTGTCCGGGAACCTCACCCTGGGAACTGGTCTTGCTAGCTCAGGCGAGGGAGGTCACGTTGAACTTTGCGTCGGTGAAGGTCTAACTGGTGCGGGTGGTAATATCACGATTAATGCGGGAGGTACAAACGGCCCAGACTCGCCCGGTGGTAGTGTCAAATTGCTGGCAGGCGGCGGGATGGCGGGTGGCGGCGGTCAAGTCATCCTTCGGTCTGGCAACGCATCAGACTCGTCAGACGGCGACTCGGGCGGTGATTTGGAGCTAGTAGCCGGGTCCGCATTTGGTGGGACGGAAGGTGAAGGTGGGTCAATCTTAATCCTCTCTGGCCCATCAACCGAAGGAACAGCGGGACAAATCAGCCTAAAATCTGCAGACGACTCAAGCACCACGGGTAAAATAACTCTAGCCTCTGGCCAGACCTCGAACGGCAACACAGGCGGACTGACTGTTCGCACGGGTGCGGCCGCAGGTGGCGTTGCGGGCGCCATCTCGCTGACAGCAGGCGATACGAGCGACGGATCTGCTCGAGGCGGGGCCGTGTGTCTTGAGGGGGGATGCGCTACTGACGAGGGTGGTAACATTGAACTGCTTTCCGGTGCGGCGACGGGCACCTCAAGCAAAACAGGGGACATTGAAATCGCTTCAAGTAACACGGCAGATTCAGGGGATTCCGGCCAGGTAACAATAGTGACAGGGAATGCTACCACGGGTAATTCTGGAGATGTTTTGCTGACCACAGGTTCATTCCAGCGCATTGACTTAAGTAACTTGAAGTACGCCGAATTTCTGTCCCGCAGGCACCGCAACACAAGGCAAAGCGGGAACAGTCTACATGAGGCTCGGCATTTCGGAGTCGGGGGTCGGTGCTGATGCTATTTTGCAAGGTGGCGATGCTACAGATGAGACGGGTGGTGACATACGGATCGTCAGCGGTTATTCAAGGAAAACTACTTCAGGCTTAGTCATCATCGAGACAGCCAATTCTGGCAGCAACGGTGCTAGTGGATATCTTTTGCTCCAATCCGGTACGGCCGAAGGCGGAGACAGTGGCTGGGTCAATGTATCTACCGGGCGTGCTAGTGGAGGCACGGCCGGCTCAATATCGATGTCAGTTGGAGAGGGTGACTCTGGTACTGGAGGGGACATATCCTTCACTGCAGGGGCCTCCTTAGAGGATGGCGGGGATGGTGGTGCCATCATACTCGCTGCGGGCGAATCTCAATCGGGGCGAGGTGGGCATGCCATCATCCAAGCTGGATCCGGAGCAACGGGAGGTGGAGATATTGCACTGCTTGCAGGCGAATCGTCTGAGCAAGACGGTGGTGCAATTAATCTAACCTCAGCGTATTCGGCTGAAGCAGACACGGGCACTCTGACCCTGGCGACGGGTACGTCAAGAGAAGGCAACTCAGGGAGCATTTCGCTTTGCACGGGTGATGCGAAATCTGGTCAAGCTGGTACGATCGTGGTCTCGACTGGTACCGGCAAAGCTGGCGGTGACGTCGCTATGGCCGCGGGAGACTCAACATCAGGCCGCGGCGGTTCTGTGACAATCAGCTCGGGCGCTTCAGCGAAATCATCAAGTGGTCATGCTACAATTCAAACCAATGCAGCCACGGGACAATCTGGAGCGATCGAAATAGCAACAGGCGATGGCGTGAGTTCGGGCAGCATCAGCGTGGCTACGGGCTCGTCTAAAAGTACTTCGGGGACTGTCGAAGTTTTTCCTGGAGTCTCAACGGCCGGTGCTGGCGGTGACCTGGTGCTGCAAGGCGGATCCTCGACAGACTCCACCGGTGGACTGGTCTTGATCCGTTCTGGTGCGTCAACCTCTAGTACGTCGGGCTCTGTTTCGCTGGCATCGGCAGACGGCGGCGACGGGGTCGGTTCCGGCCGGTTCAATGTGTCGACGGGGTCGGGCACAGGTGCTTCCGGGGGTATCCAAATCACCTCTGGTGGGGCATCAACGACGGGCAACTCTGGAAATATTGTGATTCAGTCTGGCAGTGCCACAGCCGGCCATTCAGGCGCAGTTTCCCTGACTACGGGAAACTCAGAAGCAGGCGACGCGGGGTCAATCTCTCTCACTGCGGGGTCCTCAAAGAGTTCGCGGGGAGGCAGTCTCTCTTTGATGGCTGGAAATGGCTCCGAATCTGGGGACATCCTCATAGCGTCAGGTTCTGGTGATCAAAGTGGTCTTCTAACACTTGTTTCGGGGACAGGCGAAACGTTCTCCGGAAATTTGACCATTGGTACCGCAGATCCAACTGATGGCGCTTCGGGCGACATAATGCTGACAACTGGTGCCGCGTCGACCGGCACGACCGGCGACATTTCACTTAGCACAGGCTCGCGACTGAGCGTCAGCTATATTTTGTAGTTGCAATCAGTGTGATTTATAACTGCTCTTGTAGGCTCTGCATCAAGTGGCCGATCAGGAAATATATCCATGTCCATTGGCGAGGCTTCGTCAGGTTCAGCAGGTAGCATTCGCATCACTGCCGGAAAGCTTGATCTCAAAGAAGCAGAAGACGACGCAGAGACCACCCCTTCTGGGGGTGCCATCGCACTCACATCAGGAAAGTCAACTTATGGGGAAAGTGGCTGTATCACGGTAAGGACGGCAGATGGAGGACGGAGTGACGACGAATATCGCACGAACTCGGGTAGCATTCATTTGGCGACAGGCACAGCAACTGGTGCTGGGGGTTCGATTATTATGGAAGCAGGCGCAGGTTACGGTGATACCGGTTGCGGCGGTTCGCTATACCTCACCGCAGGAGATAATCTCAACGAAGTACCAGAGGAAAATTATGCCGGCGGGAACATCCACATCAGCGCTGGCGCTGGATCTTCGCAAGCCGCGGGTGGTTCGGTGGCTCTCCTCTCTGGCGGCGGAAAGTTGGCAACAGGGGGGATCGCCATCGCTACAAGTAATGCGAGCCAAACGGACAGTACGTCTGGATCTATACAAGTAGCTACTGGTGCAGCCACTGGTAGTGCCGGTGAAGGTTTGCCGGCTTCAGGGTCAATTGCAATTGCATCCGGAGACTCTTCTGCTGGAGAAGCTGGAGATGTGATTATCTCTGTCGGGATGTCAATAAGTGGTGCGGGGGCACCTCTGTCACTGGCTGCCGGTAACTCCTCCCGGCAGCATGGCGGCAACCTGTCAATATCCTCTGGTGCGGGAAAAGAGAGCGGCAACGTCACAATCGCCACAGCGGGCGGCGGCGCCACCTCGGGAAGCGGTCGACTTGCAATCTCGACTGGGATCTCAAGCTCGGGCACCTCCGGCTCAGTCTGCGTCCTCTCCGGGAGAGCGACAACTTCGGTGGGAGGTGGCATTGCGTTGTCTGTCGGACATGCCACCTCAGGCAACGGAGCTAACCTGACGATGACAGCTGGCGCATCGACCGAGGCCAGTTGTGCTGGTGGCACCATCCTGCTTGAAGCTGGTGTCACTGCAGGTGGTCTCGGGGGGGACGTGGAGGTTTCTTCCGGACAAGGGACATCATCGTCGGGTACGATTAGCGTGACGACCGGCGATAGTACGTCCGGCGCTTCGGGCTCGCTGCTTGTCACAACGGGCCAGTTGGTTCTGTCCACGGGTGACTCATCTACTTCATCAGGGTCGTCGGGCAGCATATCAATCTCGACAGGCAGAAATCAGAGTCAGTTTGTTGGCTATCGTAGTCAATAAGTCATAATTGATACAAATTGAGAGAGTTCAGATTTATATTCCCCGCCGTTTAAATCAATTTACGTAGGTGACACTGCCCCTGCATCTTCAAGCGCTGGCAGTATTTCTATAAAAGCCGGTACCGACGATGCAGGAGGCAATCTTTCTATGACAAGCGGCGCGGGCACAGCTGGAGGCGGCACACTTAGCATCTCGAGCGGCGCATCGACGGTCGGAGCTGGAGGCGTCGTGGAGATCTCGACGCCAACTTCGAGCACCGGGGACACAGGCAGCATTTGCTTTACCTCGGGTACTGCGGAAAGTGGGAACTCGGGAAACGTTACTATCTGCGCAGGCGGTTCAGAAGTCGGTGCGGCTGGCGCTATCTCTCTCGTGGCCGGCGAGTCAACGAGCGATGCTGGGGGCGACCTGAGAGTGGCCGGTGGCACGGTATCGCTGACTGGGGGAGCCGCCCCGGGGGGCGTGACGGGTAGTCTATCTTGTGCCACAGCCATCGCAGAAGGAAATTCTGGCGACCTTAGTCTCATAACAGGGGATGCTGTTGGAGGCATTGCCGGAAGTATTACCATAACCACAGGTGCGTTTAGCCATCGGGATCCTGGGTATTGATAAGGGGGATACCTTTAGCACAAAACGGATCTGTCTTTTCGAACTTCACTTTTTCCGGCAGCTGCATGAAAACAAACCCCATAAACAAGCCCTCCCCATGCCCCGTATTTACTCACATGTATCATTTGCGTTGTGTAGGGGATTCCACCGTCGGCGATTCTGGGGACCTAATCCTGGCGACGGGAAGCACAACTAGTGGTGACGCCGGCGACATAGTTTTCCAAGCCGGCGAGTCGGATAGTGGTCGGGGAGGGGACGTCTCGATTACCTCAAATAAAGCATCGGCCACACTTTTGAGCACAGATGCATACTTGAATATCACTGGCGACAACATCGATGTGGTGAGTGGCTCGGGAGGCAACGTCTCTTTCCTCGCTGGTCCGGACGGCACAATTGGTTGGGGCATCACTGATAGTGATGGCAGTTCTGCGACGTATGATGTTCGACTCACCACAAATGGTGACGGCAACACCGAGTTATATTCTGACGTACCAATCTCGGCTCCGTCATTTACAAGCCCTTCGGATCGTCGCATCAAGAAAGACTTTCAGCCGGTTGACACGGCCGACTTGCTTCACCGCCTGCAAAGAGTTCGAATTACTGAGTACGGATACACGGACGAGTGGCGGGCTGTTCGGGGGATTCCCGACAAGCGAGTCCGCGGCGTGATTGCACAAGAGCTCAATGAGATTTTCCCTGAGCATATATCCGTCCTCGAAACATACTCGCTTCCAGACAAGGGATTCCAAAAAACGAGATTTTATCGGGTTGATAAACAACGGCTTGCCCTTGACGTCATCGGCGGCCTCCAAGCCCTTCACGACCGGTACTCTATTGGTGAGTCTACATCTTCGGAGTCTGGTTCTCTCGCACTGACCACAAAGGCTGCGCCGAGCTCTGGCGCCATTTACTTACAGACGGGGCGCGCATCTTCGGGTGAGAGCGGGGACATTCTCGTACAGAGTGGGGCCGCCGCAAGCGGCAATAGCGGCTCTATTTCACTCATGACTAGCTCGAAGGCCAAGAACAAGGGAGATATTTTGCTATCTACCGGCTCTGGTGTCGCAGATGGTGGCTGTATTTCTCTGAAAGCGGGAGATGGTGAGAACGCTGGCGATGTAAGCCTGACCGCCACCAGAGGCGGCGTTGCCCTCACAACAGGGGAAGCAATGAACGGAGATTCGGGCAATGGCATCTGTGTTGCCGTGGGGGATGCTGTATCTGGTATCGCTGGCGACATCTCGCTGGCGTCCGGGGCCTCGCTTGCCGGCGACGGCGGCAGAATATCCGTGCACGCAGGCGACGGAGGGGCTTCTGGCGGCAGACTCGACGTAAACGCCGGCAATGGAGACATCGGTGGCAGCATCCAGTTCAAAGCTGGCGATGGTAGAGAAAGAGGTGGCACCCTCACTTTATGCAGCGGAAGTGGTGGCGAAGGGACCAGCGGCACTTTTACGATCGCAAGTGCCGAAAGCAGTGCAAGTGGGGGCATTCTACTCGCAACTGGGACATCTGTGCAAGGGAACTCAGGGGACGTATCCATCGCCACCGGGGATTCGGCGGGCTCAGCTGGCAACATCGAGCTTTGTGCTGGTTTGGCTACCAGCGGTGGGGGCGCGGTGAAAGTATGCTCGACGGGCTCATCTTGCGGCAGTGGTGGTAGTGGTGAAATTATTGTTGCGTCTGGTCAAGGTGATCTTGGGGGCCACACGAGCATCCGCGGCAGCAACCTCGAGCTCGTGGCAGGCGAGGCGACCGGAGGACTCGGTGGAGCCGTTGACCTACACGCGGGTGGGGGACGTAAGGGCGGTGAAATAATTATCAAAGCGGGGCGGGATGATATGGAACTGGGCGGCTCAGTAATCGTCGAAAGCGGGACAAGCACCGGTGATGTGGGTGGACAGGTTGCCATAACCACTGCTAGCGGCAAAGCTTCCGGGGACGTATCAATATCATCGGGACGGGCACAGACTTGGGGCGCCAGTGGCAAAATCATTCTTGCCACTGGTGATGCTCGAGATACTGTGGGAACTTTATCAATTCAGGCGGGCGACTCAAAAACCGGTGTTGGGGCCAGCGTCATTTTTGTAGCCGGCGATTCGGCGGCTAGTCAGGGTGGGCTTCTGCGCCTTGCGGCTGGAGATGGAGCCTCTGCAGGCCACATAAGCTTGAACGCGGGCGCTGGCATCGACGCAGCCGGCGGCAACTTGGAAATCTTCAGTGGAACGCAGCTTACTAGAAGGGCCGGCAAGAGTGGTGACGTTACCATCAAATCTGCAAAGGGCACTATTTCTTCAGGAGACATTGAGGTCTCAACTAGTTGTGTGGCTGAAGGCGCCTCGGGAGACATTTTTGTCTCCACCGGTGCTGGCCATTGCGGTAGCGGCGGAATCAGTCTCTTTGTTGGTTCGAGTTTGTTAGGTGATGCTGGAAATCTGGTCCTGGGCGTGGGCGAGGCTTCAACGGCTAGCGGCGGCTATGGCGGATCCATAGGAATCTCAGGTGGCGGCGGAAACGCTGGTGGCGCCATTCGGCTCCGGGCGGGCGCGGGAACTGCAAGGAAGGGCGGCGATGTCGAGCTTAGTGCCGGCACCTCAGACGAAGGCAACGGAGGAAGCACGACGATTTCCGCAGGCGATGGCAGCTGCGGGGGAAGCGTCTTGATGACCGCCGGCTGTTCAGATAGGGACAGGGGTGGCAACGTGGACATCATCGGCGGCGATAGCGACGGGGCGGGTGGGAACATTAAGCTATCCGCCGGAATGGGCCAGAGAGCGAGCGGGGAGATCCACCTGGCTACCGGCGATGCGAAAGCGTCGAGTGGTAGAGTTCTTATCAAAACTGGCGACGCAACGGATGGTAGAGCCGGGAACATTAGTTGCTTTACGGGCGCGAGTTCTTCTGGAGGGGGCTCAGCCATTGCGTTGCGAGCCGGCATGGCAACCGCTGGTGCTGGAGGACCGACTAGCATTATGGCAGGCGATGGACTAGCCGGTGGTGAAGTTAGCATCATGGCCGGAGCTGGTTCCGACTCCGGGGGTTCTCTTCAGGTTGGCAGTGGTACTGGTGCCTTAGCTAGTGGCGACGTACTCTTGAAAAGTGCGGACGTTTGCGGCACGAGTGGCTCAGTAGCTATTGCAAGCGGATCGGCTGATGTTTCGGGTGGGGTGATCATTAACACGGGCAATTCAGTGAGCCAAAGTGGCACAATTGAGCTATCAGTCGGTTCGTCACGCCATGGAAACGGTGGCTCTCTAATTGCGTCTGCTGGTGACGGACTGCGGAAAGGTGGTGGTGTGGATGTTTCATCCGGAGACGGTAAGAGCGGAGGAACCATGACGTTACAAAGCGGTTCTGGTAGCTGTGCTTCAGGCGGAAACATACTTGCGCGTGCGGGCGCTTCGAAAGAGACTGGCGGGTCTGTGTGCTTTCGGGCGGGATCGGGAACCAAGGGCGGCGATATTTTGTTGCAAAGTGGTGCATCATCGGGCACCGGGGGTAATGAGGACGCCAGCGGTGGAAAAGTTTCAATCATTGCGGCATCCGGCGGCTCCGCTTCCTTGGGTTCCGCGGACGCAGCCTGCTCAAGTGGAAAAGTGTCTCTGTGCACCGGTGAGGGTAGAACGAAAAGCGGGGGGATCACCCTTGCCACCGGGTCGGCTGGACGCTCAGGAAACTTGACCCTTGATGTTGGCGAGAGCTCAAGCGGAGCGGGAGGCCAACTAGAATTGGCAGCGGGTGACTCGTCTCAAGGCCAAGGTGGTAATATCGCCTTAGTGGGCGGGAATGGCACCTGTGGCGGTACCGTGTCCGTCATAGCCGGAGACGGGACCGGAAGCGGGGGTGGCGGCGGACATCTGGAGCTCGTCGGTAGTGAAGGGGGGGTCGTGTCTATTACAGGTGCAAGTAGTGAAGCGCAGTCTGGCGGCGTTGTTATTTCGAGCGGCGTGGCATACGCAGGTGCCTCAGGTGAGATTTTCATCTCAACTGGCGAAGCCGAGACAAACAGTGGCTCCATCAACGTGTGTATCGGTAGCAGCACAGTAGGATCGGGTGGGGAACTGTCTCTGCAAGCGGGTACAACGAGAGATGAGGGCGGATCTGGCGGTTCTACTTGTTTCGCAGCAGGCGATGGAAGTACAGGAGGGGCAATTGATCTGCGTGCTGGTGTTGGTGACACCAGCGGCGGTGACGTCGAAATAGCGGCCGGAGTTTCTACAAGGGGCACTGGTGGTAGCATGGAAATAGCCGGCGGAGCCGGTGCACGCGGCGGCAAGTTGTCGCTCAGTGGCGGCAACGGTGCTGCGAGAGACGGCGGCGAGGTATGTATAACAGCTGGCGGGAGCACGTCTGGAGTTGGTGGTCACCTCAACATAAGCTCTGGCCCGGGTGCAACCAGAGGTGGGGACGTGAGGCTGGCAACATTGACTGACGCCAGCGGATCAAGTGGAAATATTCGGCTTGAGACGGGCAACGTACCCGGCGGCATTGCTGGTGATTTGGACCTATCCGTTGGATTGTGCGCCAACGACAATGGTGCTGCTATTACAATGCAGGCTGGCGCATCCGCATCAGGTTTGGGCGGTAGCACGTCGCTCATCGGGGGAGATGGCAGTTGTGGTGGCGAGCTAAGTTTACAGGCGGGCTCTGGTAGCTGTGGTCCTGGAGGAGCTGTGGTGATGCGCAGCGGCGCAGGTACCTTAACAAGCGGGGATGCTTGCCTTATGAGTGGACAGGCAACCCAAGATAGCGGGGCTATTTTGCTGGCTACCGGAATGGGCTGCGTATCAGGTGGGATGAGGATTGCCACTGGAGACTCTGGGGGCCAAAGCGGCTCCATTGGCATCTCGACTGGCGCGTCGGCCCGAGGTCACGGCGGGGACATATCAGTTTCTGCCGGTGACGGAGCCACAAGCGGAGGAAGGGTGGAGATAGCGTCGGGTGCAGGTGAATTGGGCGGTGGCGTCGCGCTGATAAGCGGTGCGGGACCTGATAGGTCGGGCGACATATGGTTAAGCGGAGGTGCATCCAATGGTATTGGATGTGGTGGTAGTGTGAGTCTGGAGGCGGGCTCGGGAGGATCAGGTGGTAGTCTGTTATTCCAATCGGGTTCGAGCAACGAGGGAATAGGCGGTAATGTGCGCATCGCTGCAGGCGCAAGTGCGTCGTGTACTGGCGGCTCGGCGACATTGGGCTCAGGAGCCTCCGAGCAGGGAGATAGCGGGGACGTCATGGTCTTGTCCGGGCCAAGTGGGGCTTCAAGTGGCAGTGTTCTAATTGAAACTGGCTCAGCAGACGTAGCGGGTGGAGTCAACGTCGCAGCGGGGGAGAGCTCAGGTTCGTGCGGGGGAAATATATGTGCTCAGGCGGGAGCAACCCAGCGGGGTACTGGAGGATATATTGATTTGACCGGTGGTGATGGCGTTTCTGGCGGAAAGGTGATTCTAACAGGTGGAATTGGTCGCGAGCTCGACGGCGGCGGTCTACTGTTGGCCAGTGGTCTCGGTGCGACGGCCTCGAGTGGCAAAGTTTCCATCGCGAGTTCGGATAGTGGGGAACTATCTGGTTCTGTGAAGCTATCGACTGGAGCGGCAGCTCGGGGCGTCTCGGGCAGCATGACACTGTCAACAGCAAGCGCACAGGAAGAGAGCGGGAGCATTCTCTTGCATGTTGGTACGTCATCGAACGCTGCTGGGGGCCACATAAGCCTAAGAGCAGGCGCGAGTTCCGATGCTTCCGGATCTGGTGGCTCTGTGGAAGTAGCCGCAGGTGGAGGGCATGCCGGCGGTGACGTGATTGTCCGTGGCGGTCTTGCTCAGTCTGGCAAGGGTGGGTCTATAATCATAGATGGTGGCGGTAGGGGAGACCCAGAAATTGGCGGAGTGGTATCGTTACGGACAGGAGCATCCCGCGACGGCAACGGTGGCTCTTTATCCATCTGCGCTGCAAACAGCACAGATTCGGGCCCCAATGTGACAGTATCGGCAGGCGTCGGCGGAAAGTCACATGGCATGGTGCGCGTGCTATCTGGATCCGGCAGTAGTTCAATTAGAGTCGACGGGACCACGGTGGAGATGCTTGCCGCGGAGCAAAGTGTGACGGCGAGTCATATTAGTTTGGATGCATCGGGCGCGATTGGCAACACCATCGAGTTTTCTGTGTCAAATCGACCTGGACCAGACTTTAGGCTTGAATCTGCGGGCGCCGGCGGGTCGATTATCTCGACAGTGCCGATGCGTGTGACCAAGATCGAGTATTCGTCAGACGAACGCATCAAGGAAGATATACATTATCTTGACGATGCGGAGCTAGATGATATCTACGACAGGTTTACCCAGATCAAGTTAGCTAATTATCGATACACCGATGAGTGGCTGAAAATACGCGGAGTCGACGACGTGGTTGTGCGAGGTGTAATCGCGCAGAATGTACGCGAGGTATTCCCAGAGCGTGTCGAAGTGGTGGATAACTACACCCACCCAGCCTACAATTTCTCCCTCGATGGATTCCACCAAGTTGACAAGCAAGGCCTCACGCTAGATTTGATTGCAGCCATGCAGTCGCACAATCAATATTTTACGATTCACAAGGACGGCAGAATTTCCATGCAAACCAAGGATAGTCAGAGTCATACCGGTGATGCAAGCATTGGGACTGGTGACGCATCAGATTCTTCTGGCCGGATTTGTGTTTCGACAGGCACTGCGACTGGCACGTCAGGAGGAATTTCACTTGAAGCTAGTAGTGCAGGCATTGACGGCGGGAGTGTGCGCGTGGCGGGAGGGGAGGGAGAAAATGGAGGTGCTGTTGTTGTTTGTAGCGGGAGTGGTGCTGTCGGGGGCGGCGACATTGTTCTTCGAGGCTCAGATGGCGAGGCAGGTGGTGACGTAATCTTTGCTGCCGGGGGTGGAGGCATTTCAGGCAACATCGTCGTAAGAACCGGCGGACCAGACGGCAATGTGTCCATGACTTCCGGAGCTGATCTGCACTTGACCAGCGGCACCGGCGCTGCGCAGGGTGGTGAAATGTGGATAACATCAGGTGCTTCCGCGACGCTTGCTTCTGCGCGGGGTGGAATCTGCGTTTCGACGGGCAGTACGGAAGCTGGCGGAGCTGGGGATTCGGGTGCGCTCTTTCTTGGCACGGGCGAAAACCCAGAGGGTGCGGCCGGGGGGATTCAAATCGCAGTTGGCTCGAGTGGCTCTGGCAGGGGTGGGACCATAAATGTTACGGCGGGATCTGCGATCGAATGTGGTAATGCTGGGGGTCATGTCCAAGTCGTCGGCGGGGAAGGTGCGCGGGGTGGCGGAGTTGCTTTGCGCGGTGGGTGTGGGGACAGTGTGGGTGGGCGAATAGATGTATATTCCGGTGCTGGTATGAAGGGAGGGTCAGGTATCGTGCGTCTTGCGACAGCGCAAACTTCCTCAGAGGTTGGACCAAGCGGCGATGTCTTGGTGTCGACTGGGGATTCACCTGCAGGAAGCTCGGGGACGGTGCTTGTTTCCACGGGCACATCGGAGACCGGCAGCGCAGGCAGCATTCTCATGCACGTAGGCAGATCAGGTCTGCAGGGTGGCGAGATCCGCATCGAGGCTGGGAACTCAACTGGAAGCTTAGGTGGAAACGTCACCGTTGCGGCTGCGAACGGCCAAGTAGGCGGAACAGTGAGTATCTCAAGCGGGCTGGGTGTCGCTGGTGGAGCTGCCGGCAACGTCTCTGTATGTGTCGCCAATGCATCCTCTGGCTCTGGAGGGTGGCTGACGGTGACCGCAGGCAACTCAAAGCAAGCCAAAGGTGGTGCAATTTTATTGCATGCCGGTGCATCGACATGTACGACGGGCGGCGAGATCTCGGTAGCCGGTGGAGATGCTCTGCAAGACGGTGGCGGTATTGACGTCAAATCTGGCGCAAGCGCGACTCGATCCGGGAATCTCACGCTTAGCACCGCAAGCCCTGCCCTAGATCAAGGCGAGGCCGACGGCAGTACCACGACGGGCAGCATCGAGATGAATACCGGCGACGTGTCGTCTGGAACATCAGGCTCTGTATCCATTCGGACTGGCCATGCACCGCAGGGCAAAGCGGGGGACCTAAGCTTGCAGGTGGGAACCGGTATATCAGGCGGTGGAAAAGTCAACATCTCCGCTGGTTCTATCTGGGGCGAGGCAGCACAAGGTGGGTCTGCCAACCTTGCTGCCGGCGGCGGTGCCTCGGGAGGCAACTTGACAATTCGGAGTGGGGAAGGCAGCGTATATCATGGTGGCGCATTAATACTTGAATCTGGTCCTGGTGGGATATCATCTGGTAACATTAGCATTGCGACTGGTCTGAAATCAGCGTCTTGTAAAAATGAAAGGCCCCGTAGCTCGATGGCCCTAATAAGTAAGCCCTGATTTGTCGCAACCCACTTTTTTCGTAGGCAGCGCGAGTCCGGGGGGCGCGGGTGGCTCGGGGGCTATCTCGCTTACGACCGGAACGGCAGGCGCGGGCGATTCAGGTGACGTTCGTCTCTCGACAGGCGCAAGTAGCAATGGCAACACGGGGTCTATAAATGCAACTGTGCAGACATCTAGCACTGGACATGGTGGCAACATACAAATGAGCGCAGGCTAACTCCGGTGTCATTGCAAATCAACCCCTCCCCCCCGTGCGCATGTGGGGGCGTCCCTGGGCTGTGCCAAATTTGACAGCATGCCGTCGTTTTTCGCAGGGAACGGTAAGTGCGGCGGTAACGTGTCAGTTGCCTCGGGAGCTGGGACTCAATCTGGGGGTAGCCTCACCTTGCTGTCACGAGGTGGGGGAAATTTTTCGGTTGTCGTTGGCGAGGCGACGTCGGGTCTTGGGGGGTCAATTAGGGTCTGCGCTGGTTCGTCGCCGAATGGAGGCGGAGGTACTATAAATATGACTGGTGGAAGCGGTGACGGTCGGGGTGGCGCCATTCATATTTCAGCAGGACGTAGTTCTGAAAGTGGAGGAGACGCCGAGATCCGATCGGGCGATGGACGACGATCAGGATGTCTCAACTTCACAACTGGCAAGGCAAGTGTACAGTCTGGAGATGTCACAATGTCGTCTGGAAACGCCACTACGACGTCAGGGAGGGTGTTGATCTGCTCTGGAGAATCAACCTTAGGTGCTGGCGACATATCTGTGCGAGTGGGCCAGTCGTGCAGTGGACCAGGCGGAACCCTGGAAGTCCGCGCGGGTAGTTCAACCAGCAACACTGGTGGTTCTGTTCGGGTTGCGGGCGGATCAGGATGCGGTGGTGGAAACGTTACAATAGAAGGCGGGACAAGTACCCAAGCACAAGGAGGGAGTGTGTCGATGCAATCAGGTGTTGGCATGATAAAGTCAGGTGACGTTCGTATCACCACACCACCTGGATCGGATGGGCCTGATGACAACGATGCTCAAAGTCATGGGAATATTTGCCTGTGTACCGGTGATGTGAACTCCGGCCAGTCTGGCGCCATCCAAGCACACACTGGGGCTTCCGATGGGTCAATGTCTGGAGCCATAGAGCTGCTGGCGGGAACCTCGGGCCATGGGCATGGCGGTAACGTCGTTTTCGCAGCAGGTGGCGCGCACGCCTCCGACGTCCAGTTGAGTGATGTAGAGGCTAGCGTGGGAGGCGACTTGCTGCTTAGAGGAGGCTCTGGTGTCACCGGAGGCGGAGTCGAAATCCAAGGCGGTGACGCAACCGACAACCACGGCGGTAACTTGAACATCAAGGGGGGAGATTCCAGGCAGGACGACGGTGGTTCCATAAGCGTAAATGCAGGCAGGTCTTTCTCCGAAACGGACGACTCTAGTGAAGGTGGCAGCCTGGAGTTTACATCTGGCGCGGGTGTAGCGGGGGGTAATCTCATAATCAATGCAGGTGCTGGGAGCGCTTGCGGTGGTGGCGTAAGCATAGCATCGGGCGACGGCGCAGCGGGTGGTGATATAAAAGTGGCAACGTGTGCAGCGTGTGGTACCGTGGACAGCCAATCTGGACATCTAAGCTTTGAGACCGGAGAGGGTGATATGAACTCAGGTTCAATACGTTTGCTCACTGGCAAAAGCACGACGACCGGTGGTGGTGGTATCAGCATGTCGGTCGGTGAGGGAATGTCGGGTATTGGTGGTGCTATAATCATGCAGGCGGGCGCGGGCGGAACCGGAGGTACACTACGACTGGTCGCCGGGAATGGGACCGAGGCAAGTGGCGGTAACCTCAGTCTTGGCGCAGGTAGCACGACTCAGGGGACGGGTGGGTCGGTTGCCATCACCTCGGGCAGAATTACTGGCAACACGGCAAGCAATCAAGCGAGTTCAGGCGATATAAACGTCGTGAGTCCACCTGCGCCAGGCCACACCGGTGCGCTCGAACTAAAAACCGGTTCCTCGGCTCTTGGGAACGCAGGTTCAATCAGTATTAGTACTGGCGTTGCCCAAGAAGCCGGGTCTGGCTCTATTTCCATATCCGTCGGCTGTGCGACTGGTGGTGTCGGTGGTGACTCTAACCTGACGGCTGGCCGCTCTCGTGACGAATGTGGGCGTGGTGGCAGTGTTCATCTTAGGGCTGGTAGCGGAGGAGTTGGCGGTGACATGGTCTTGTCAGCCGGTGACGGCGAGGTGGAAACTGGAGGCCGTGTGTGCTTTCGTGGTGGAAATGGGACGGCTCAAGGTGGTGCGGTGCATCTAGAAGCTGGTGGTGCAACCGAGGGTACTGGCGGCGATGCAGACTTTCTAGCAGGCTTTGGATCAGTCGGGGGGTCCTTTACTATCCAAGCCGGAGCGGGAGCTGATGATCAAGGCGGCTCAGTGGCGATTCAGTCCGGCACCTCGGTAATGGGGCCATCAGGTAACATAACGTCTCGCAGTCCCGCGCCTTAAAAAAAGTGTTACACATAGAGCCCACAACCGCAGTTTTAACAGCTGGCGGGGGATCAGAGAGTATCAACACTGTTGTACCTACTACCCGCCCTCATCCAATTTTTCTTACTTATCTCATCCTTATGACTTGTTGACTTGTAGGTTGCGTACTCCTTCATCTTTATCTTCGGGATCGATTAATTTTACAACCGGTGCGGCAACGGGCACGGCGGATAAAGGAGATTCAGGTTTATTTTGCTTCCGCACGGGCGATGCCGTTACGGGCCGGGCTGGTGGTATTAAATTTTCAGTTGGCTACAGTAGCTCTGGTGCCGGAGGCGACGTGGAAGTACAGGCCGGAACTGCTCTCGGAGGCAACGGCGGCGCCTTGTGCCTGTGCGCGGGCTCTGGCACTGCGGGCGGAAGTGTGACTCTTGCTAGTGGATCTGGGAAAATGGCGGAAGGAGGCGACCTGTGCCTCGCATCTGGCGCATCCGCCACAGCCTCTAGTGGCGAAATTCAGATCCAGAGCGGCGACAGTCAGGCAGAGACCGGCACGATGTCAATCTCCACTGGTCTATACTCCGGCGTCCTTCGTTTGCTTGTCTCAAAGCCCATAGACGTTCGGAGATTGCCTGTATCTGAGAACTTTGCACATAGGTGATAGTATGAATGGTGATTCGGGCGGACTCTGGATATCAACTGGCAGCTCCTTTCAGGGCAATGGTGGCGCACTCTCGCTTCGAGTCGGTCGTAGCGACCTGGGAATAGGTGGAAGCATTCAAGTGTCAGCCGGAAACTCGTCGACCTGCGCAGGCGGCCATCTGTCATTTGTCGCCGGCCATTCTAATTCGGAGTCTGGAGCTGGTGGCGGGGTGTCGATTAGAGGAGGTTCGGGAAAGACGTCGGAGGGGGGTGGGCTTAGAATACTGGGTGGAAACTCGAATGCGCAATGTGGCGCAGCTGTGACGCTGCGAGCGGGTGACTCACTTAGCGAGAGCGAAGCAGGGTGTGCGGGCAACGCCTCCATCGCAGCAGGCAGGGGTGAACAGGGGGGGAGCCTGTTGGTCGAGGGCGGCCTGGGCCGCGGTGGCGGTGGTGCCGTAGAGATTCGGTCCGGTCCATCAACGGACGGCAAGGGTGGCGATGTGTCGATAATGACATCACCAGCCCAGACTTCATCGGGAAATTTGCTGTTTGAGACAGGCCAAACAAATAGTGGCGACAGCGGGAGCGTCGCCATGACCACGGGCCCGGCAACTTCCGGATCTGCAGGAGGGATTTTCTTGTCAGTTGGACTGAGCGATGGCTCTCAGGGGGGCGAGATTCGCATAGATGGCGGTGATTCCTCTGCAGGCAAAGGAGGGCAGGTGGAGCTTAGAGCCGGGAATGGGGCGGACTCAGGAGGAAACATGACCATGACCGCAGGCGATGCCATTGATGGTTCCGGAGGCGCCATGACCATATCAAGTGGCACCTCCTCTTCAGACCAAGGAGGTGATGTCAGCGTGTCAACGGCACAGGCAAACTGCGGCTCAGGCTCCGTTGCGATTTGCACAGGGGATGCTGGGGAGGGCGATTCTGGTAAGATCCGCATCTCGAGTGGGTCAACCGCGTCCGGTGCATCTGGGTCGGTCTCCATCGAAGTTGGGCTTTCGACATCTGGCCGGGGGGGGGGCGCATACATCTACGCCGGAAACTCAAGTGATGATGAAATGGGAGGGGGTATTACTATGTCATCAGGCAGCGGCGAGATCGGCGGCAGCCTATGCTTGGTCTCTGGCGATGGCTTGGACGGACGGGGTGGCGCCGTCGCCATCGCCGCAGGATATGCTGCGGAGGGCAACGGTGCAGGCGTCTCGGTGATTGGAGGATCTACGGAGGGCGAGGATGCAAAGGGGGGCACTACAGCCATTGAGGGTGGCGCTGGCATGTCGTCAACATCGGAGGGTGGTAATGTTGAAATAAGGGCCGGTGGATCCAGCACAGCAACAGGTGGGGAACTTTGTCTGTTATCTGGCTACAGTGAAAAGTCTGCCTCTGGCGATGTGACCCTTGCAAGCGCCAACGCTGGGCGAAGTGGCGCGAGCGGTCCGCTGCTGCTTCAAACTGGAGACGCGAAAGAGGGATCGTCTGGAACTATCGATATTCTCTCGGGCGAAGGTGCTGGCGGTCGCGGAGGCCAAATCACGATCATGGTTGGTACGGGCGACAGTGGCACGGGAGGTAATGTGGAAATGTATGCCGGAGACTCTACAGCAGGGGATGGCGGTGAGATCATACTTGCTTCGGGCGAAGGCCTCTATGGTACCGGAGGGGGCCTCTCGTTTGTTGCCGGGAGTGGATCGCCGGGAGGCGACATCTATATCTCCTCCGGACAAGGGTTGAAGTCAAGCTCAGGGCGCCTCTACATGTGCACAGCCAACGTGCTCAGCAAAGGCTCTTCTGGCTCCATATCTTTGACGACCGGTTCAACAAATGATGGAAACACGGGTGCGATCTTATTGTCGACAGGTACAGCCTCGGGTGGGAGTGGTGGCTCTATATTTATCCATGCTGGCTGTGGCGAAACTCGAGATGGAGGGGGCGTCGAACTAATAGCAGGAGAGTCTGAGATCGGCACGGGAGGGGAGGTCTTTGTGACAACGGGATACGGGCAAGAGACCACATCTGGAGCTATGACCTTGCAAACGGCGAACTCAGGGATAACTGGAGTCTCGGGTGGAATGGTTGTCTCGACGGGCGACGCAAGTGAAGGGAACTCGGGGCAGATCCAGATGACTACGGGCATTGCAGAGTCTGGGTCAGGGGGGAGCGTGTCCGTCGAGGTCGGAGGGGGAGACTCGGGTACGGGGGGCAGGATATCCATTGTTGCCGGCTATTCAACTGCATCGACATCGGGAACAGTGTCTATGCGCACGATGAATGCAGGAGATAATGGCATAAGCGGCTATCTGTTCCTTAGCACAGGCACGTCTTCGGGAGGGAACTCTGGCTACGTAGCTTTGGAAACCGGGACCGCTACAAGTGGCAGAGGAGGAGCTTTCACTATTCTCGTTGGAGACGGCGACAGTGGCGACGGCGGGTCGGTCAGTCTCGCAGCGGGAGGGACCAGCGCGGACGGCACAGATGGCAGAATATCCCGTGGCGGCACGGTGACTATCGTTGCTGGTCATGGTGCCGGTGAAGAATTTAGCATGGGCGGTGCTTTCTCAGTTTCTGCAGGTATCGGAGGATCAGACACCGGTGGATCCGTCTTCATCAAATCAGGATATGGATCGACATCCACATCCGGTTCAATAACCACGTCGACAATGAACGGTGGCGAAATGGGAGCATCGGGGCGTGTCGAATTTACGACAGGCTCTTCTTCATCTGGAAACACGGGCTCTGTTCTTATAGCAACAGGAACAGCCGATATCGGCGGAGGCGGGGCGATTGAGGTCTCGGTCGGTGCCGGTGACAGCGGCCATGGAGGTAGCATCACTGTCACCGCTGGAGACACTTCACAGTCCGACAAGACGGGCGGGTCTATTAGCATTCACGCGGGCGATGGTACAGGCATATGCAATGGATGTGGCGGTCACGTTGCCATCACGGCGGGGCAGGGATACACATCGAGCGGCGGGAGCTGTTGGATTACATCGGGATATGGAGCAAAGTACAGCTCAGGCAACATGACAATTGCCACTGCGAATGCAGGTATCGCTGGTGTTAGTGGCCACTTGATCATTTCTACCGGCACAGCAAGCAATGGCAACAGTGGCTGGATAAACATAACGTCTGGTGACTCTGCAGGCGGTCGCGGCGGTAACATGACGATAGTCGTAGGAACAGGGGACAGCGGGACGGGAGGAAACGCCACTGTGGTTGCTGGGGCATCCTCCGTGCGTACGGGCGGTTCATTAATCTTGACCACTGGCGAGGGGGCCTCGTCAACTTCAGGCACAGTTTGCTTTCTTACCGCAAATGCCGGTTTTCGCGGTGTATCCGGCTCCCTGATTTTCTCTGCAGGAACATCAAGTGGTGGAAATACAGGAGCTTGCCTCATCGGGAGTGGAGCCGCATCTTCTGGGCGCGGGGGTCGGATCAGTCTCACCGTCGGCAGCGGCACGTCCGCCGGTGGCGGCATGCTTTTTGTTGCTGCTGGCCGCTCAGGTTCGTACACGGGCGGTGCTCTGCTACTCGAGTCTGGCGAAGGAACCGCATCTACCTCTGGCTCAGTCTCTATACGGACAGCCAACGGTGGGGAAGATGGAGCCAGTGGATGGCTCTCGTTTTCATCGGGGACTTCAAAAGACGGCAATACGGGCGGAGTGCTCCTTGGAAGCGGCGCTTCGACAGGAGGCCGTGGTGGTGCCATCAAAGTCTCTGTTGGCAGCGGAACCTCTGGCCGAGGCGGCGAACTTCTGATCCTTGCTGGCCGCAGCACCTCTCGCACTGGGGGCAGCCTGAAGCTAGAGGGAGGTGAAGGAACTGCAACAACTTCGGGCGCCTTGACCATCCGCACAGCCAACTCGGGTGGCAACGGAGCAAGTGGGCTAGTAGCCTTTTCCTCCGGCACGTCAAGCAATGGCAATACTGGGGGCTGCCTTATTGGCAGTGGAACCGCCACTGGCGGTCGCGGTGGCATGCTCAGTATAGGCGTTGGTAGTGGTACTTCAGCACGGGGTGGAGATCTATATGCATCGGCCGGTCTCAGCAAAGTAGCAACGGGCGGTACTGTTGCAGTGACGAGTGGTGAGGGAACAGCATCAACCTCGGGTGCATTAGTAATTCAGACCGGCAACGCGGGGGTTACAGGGGCAAGTGGCCATCTTGTCTTTTCTTCTGGCACAGCCAACTGCGGAAATAGTGGCGCGTTACTCATCGGTACTGGAGTGGCCACAAGTGGACGTGGCGGTGCCATAACACTAAGTGTGGGCCGTGGCACAAGTGGGGCTGGCGGCTCAATGAGTTTACTAGCTGGACAATCCGCGGTTTCCACCGGTGGGCTGATCAAAATCGAGTCCGGAGAAGGCACCGCCTCCTCCTCCGGATCAGTCAGCATACGCACGCCCAACGCTGGCGCCGCAGGCACGAGCGGTCGTTTGTCGTTTTCTTCGGGAACCTCAAAAACGGGAAACACTGGAAACCTGCTATTGGGCAGCGGCAGCGCTACGGGGGGGCGTGGTGGCGCCATGTATATGACGGTGGGTAGCGGCACTAGCGGAGACGGCGGAGTTCTGGGTTTACAGAGCGGATCGAGCAATGCTCTGGCCGCGACCGGTGGAGTTCTCTCGCTTCTCAGCGGCGAAGGGACAGCGACAAGCAGCGGATGCATAACATTCAGAACCGGAAACAGTGGCGTGGCTGGGTCAAGTGGACACCTCGTGTTTTCTTCTGGCACAGCAAGTAATGGAAATAGTGGCAGTTTGCTCTTGGGAAGCGGAGCGGCAACAGGCGGAAGAGGCGGTGCTATATATATTTCTGTTGGTAGCGGCACAAGTGGATCGGGTGGTGCGCTTGTCCTAGACGCTGGCCTCTCGACCACGAGGACAGGTGGCTCGGTTGCAATTGAGAGCGGAGTAGGTGCTTCGAGTAGCAGCGGCTTGATCACTGTCCGCACTAGTAATTCCGGCACTACAGGCTCCTCTGGTTGTCTGATCTTTTCCTCTGGATCTGCGAAAAGCGGTAACAGTGGCGATATTTTGCTTGGTACTAGCACCACGACAGGTGGACAGGGCGGCGCGGTGTTTCTCACGGTGGGTAGCGGCACAAGTGGTCGCGGTGGAGACATCTCGCTCTGTGCCGGCCAGAGTGGCACATGCTCCGGCGGTTCGGTGGTGCTCGCAAGCGGTGAAGGTACGGCAACTAGCAGTGGGACGGTAATAGTTCTTTCTGCGAATGGGGGTGCTTCTGGTGCGAGCGGATATCTTATTTTTAGTAGTGGATCTAGCAAGGCAGGCAATTCCGGCATGCTATTCTTGGGTACGGGCGCCGCGACAGGCGGACGAGGTGGAGCCATCGGCATAACTGCTGGGAGCGGCACATCGGGAGTGGGAGGCGGGATTTGGATAATGGCAGGAGGGTCTATCGTCCAGACTGGTGGCGAGTTGTCTGCAGCAAGTGGTGAGGGGACAGCGACAAGTAGCGGGTCCATCTTCGTTTGCGTACCAAATGCTGGCACAAGTGGTGCAAGTGGTCGCCTTGTGTTTTCATCTGGTACTGCAAGTGGAGGGAATAGCGGTGACATGTGTATGGGTTCGGGTGCGGCAACGGACGGTCGCGCTGGTTCGCTCGTCCTGACTGTGGGAAGTGGCACATCCGGTAAGGGCGGTATGATGACGCTGCAGGCAGGTCGCAGTGAGATGAGAACTGGTGGGAAGATGTCAATTATGAGTGGTGAAGGCACGGCAACCAGCAGCGGATCGGTGCTCTTGACCACGGCAAACTCCGGAATTGGGGGTAGTAGCGGCCGTCTGGCTTTTAGCTCTGGAACATCTAAAGATGCAAATAGTGGGGCTATATACATTGGAACAGGCGCGGCGACAAATGGTCGTGCAGGGAGTCTTTCCCTCGTTGTTGGCAGCGGCACCTCGGGTAGCGGGGGTGGAGTGAGCGTGTGCTCTGGTCGCTCAACACAGTCCACTGGCGGGGTCATATACGTGGGGAGCGGCGAGGGCACGCACACAAGTAGCGGGTCTGTGTGCGTGGCGACAATTAATAGCGGGGTCGACGGCTCTTCGGGCGTACTAACCTTTAGCTCAGGCACGGCGAAGGGTGGCAACAGCGGTGGAATATACATCGGCTCGGGCGCAGCGACGCAGGGACAAGGTGGGTGGGTGACATTGGCAGTCGGGAGTGGCACCAGCGGCGCTGGAGGTGAGCTTACCCTGCGGTCAGGCCGCGGTACAACATCAACAGGTGGAACAATCATCGTTGCTAGCGGCGAAGGTTCAACTTCGTCGAGTGGTAGTCTGTTCTTTTCGACTCCCAATGCGGGTGATGTGGGATCTAGTGGCTTCCTCCTTTTTAGCTCCGGCATCGCGATAGGTGGCAATAGTGGCATGTTGTCCTTTGGTTCAGGCGCCTCCACCGATGGCAGGGGCGGTGCCATCGGCATCACCGTAGGCAGTGGGACTAGCGGTGATGGTGGGATTGTTAGCCTCCTATCTGGGCGCAGTACCACGACGACAGGGGGGTGCGTTGAGATTACGACTGGCGAAGGCACTACAACAAGCAGCGGAACCCTCAATATTGTCACTGCAAATGCAGGCGCAAGCGGAGCTAGCGGCCGTCTCATATTCTCTTCGGGAACATCGAGTTTTGGCAACACAGGCAGCATATTCGTGGGTACGGGCGCCGCTACAGATGGTGCGGGAGGGCCCGTGTGGGTAAGCGTCGGTAGCGGCACCAGCGGTGTCGGCGGCTTAGTCAGTCTGCTAGCCGGACGAAGTACTGTTCAGACGGGTGGCATGTTACGCATTTGTAGCGGAGAAGGATCGTTAGCGACTTCAGGTAGTGTTCATATCTCGACGGCAAACACCGGGGCGATCGGCGCAAGCGGTCGACTCGTCTTCTCCACGGGAACAGCTGCGGCAGGGAATAGTGGTCAACTTAGCATTGGCACTGGTGCCATGACAGCTGGTCGTGGTGGCCAGGTGATGGTAAGTGTAGGCAGCGGAACTAGTGGCACTGGTGGCCTCGTGAGTATCTTGGCTGGTCGCAGCGAGTTTCTCACCGGCGGCGCGCTGGTGTTCCATACAGGAGATGGGGCGATGGCCAGTAGCGGTGCAGTGATCATGACGACAGCAAACTCTGGTGTTTCTGGTTCAAGCGGTAGACTTGCCTTTAGCTCAGGATCATCCAACGTTGGAAATAGTGGTGCGCTTTTTCTCGGGACGGGAGCGGCGACAGGAGGGAGTGGAGGAGGTATTCACGTTTCAGCTGGAAGTGGCACTAGTGGTGCCGGTGCCTCAATCAGTATGAATGCGGGCAGGAGCAGCGCTGCTTCTGGTGGTTTTGTGGCTATTGAGTCTGGTGAGGGTACACAAACAAGCAGTGGCAAAGTATTTATTCGGACTGCTAATGGTGGAGCCGCGGGCACTAGCGGGCGCCTTGCATTTAGTTCGGGGACTAGCAAAGTGGGAAACAGTGGCGCGCTGCTCCTAGGGACTGGGGCGGCCACTGACGGGGCGGGTGGAGCTATCATTGTGGCTGTCGGGAGCGGAACCAGCGGCACTGGTGGCGCACTTACTCTACAGGCGGGACGCGGTTCTGTAGTTACAGGCGGCAAGCTAGTTGTGCAAAGCGGTGAAGGGACTGCTACAAGCAGTGGTGCCGCATTGATTCACACCGCCAACAGTGGCCTTGCTGGAACAAGTGGCGCGCTTGTATTTAGCACTGGATCAGCTGCAAATGGGAATAGTGGATCCATATATCTCGGTACCGCACCCTCAACTGGTGGAAGTGGAGGTGCCATCACTCTAAGCGTCGGTAGCGGCACAAGTGGTCCTGGCGGCCAGATGCGACTTCAGTCAGGGAGGTCATCTACGTCTAGCGGCGGGAGCGTGACAGTCAATGGCGGGGAGGGCACACAAACTAGCAGTGGATCTGTGCAAGTGGCATCGGCAAATGGTGGTGTAGGAGGAAGTAGCGGCAGACTCGCTTTTAGCTCTGGTACAAGCAAAGATGGGAACTCTGGAATGATCAGTCTTGGGTCCGGGGTGAGCTGTGGTGGACGCGGAGGTGCTGTAAGGCTCAGCGCTGGGAAAGGCACGAGTGGGACCGGCGGTTCTATTGGCACCTGGGCCGGACGCAGCGCGGTTCAAAGTGGTGGAGCTGTAATCATGGCATCTGGGGAAGGCATCACTACAAGCAGCGGCGCGATTCTCCTCTTAAGTACCAACTCCGGATCCGCGGGCTCCAGTGGTCGGCTTGTTTTCAGTTCTGGCTCGGCAAAATCAGGGAATTCGGGGGCCATTTTGCTCGGATCAGGCTCTGTTACTGGCGGACGTAGTGGCTCTATCCTGGTGAGTTCTGGTAGTGGGACAAGTGGTGCTGGTGGACAAGTGTGCCTATTTTCGGGACGAACCACTGACGCCACGGGCGGGGCACTTTGCATGTCAAGCGGGGAAGGTACCGCCTCTAGTAGTGGAGAGGTGTGCATAGCAAGCGCCGACGCCGGTGGTTCTGGCTCTAGCGGACTATTGGTCTTTAGCTCGGGATCTGCAAACGCAGGGAACAGTGGATACGTCTTAGTTGGTTCGGGGAGCGCAACAGCTGGTCGAGGCGGTGCAATATGCTTGAGTATCGGTAGCGGGACGAGCGGATCGGGCGGTATCGTCCAGGTGCACTCTGGGCGCTCGACGGCATCTAGTGGTGGAAGTATTGCAATCAGTAGCGGCGAGGGCACGCAAACAAGCAGCGGGTCAGTTCGTGTTGCATCGGCAAATGGCGGTGTAACCGGCAGCAGCGGGCAACTCGCGTTTAGTTCCGGAACGAGCGCTATGGGGAATTCAGGAACTATCGTTATTGGAAGTGGCGCAAGTACATCTGGACGCAGTGGCGCAATACTTATAAGCGTGGGCTGTGGCACAAGTGGCTCTGGCGGTGAGGTCGGCTTATCGTCTGGTCGAAGCGCAATTGCATCAGGTGGTTCTCTTGTCGTCAAATCGGGCGAAGGCACACAAACAAGCAGCGGGAACGTAATTATATGCAGCAGTAATGCAGGAGTGGTCGGGTCAAGTGGGCGACTTGTATTTAGCTCAGGCTCGGCAAAAAATGGGAATAGTGGCTCGATATTTTTAGGCTCAGGCACATCCTCATGTGGCAGGGGGGGTTCAATGACGTTTAGTGTTGGTAGTGGTACGAGCGGCTACGGCGGCTTTTTGCGCCTGCAGGCCGGACGTAATAATCCGTCTTCAGGTGGTGAAGTTTTAGTTCTCAGTGGCGAAGGCACAACAACCAGCTCTGGCAAAATATCTATATCAACCGCAAATTCTGGTGCCACTGGCTCGAGTGGAAAATTGTCGTTCAGCTCAGGCACCGCAAGATATGGAAATAGTGGTGCACTGTGTATTGGGACTGGTTCATCCACAGGTGGTCGGTCCGGACAGATTACTATAAGCTCTGGGAGTGGCACGAGCGGTGTTGGCGGGGCAGTGGCACTCATGGGCGGTCGGAGCACGTCTAGTGCGAGCACTGGTGGATTTATTCTTGTGAGCTCTGGTGAAGGGACCACCACGAGCAGCGGGATGTTAAGTGTTTTGACATCAAATGGTGGCGGCGCGGGGGCGAGTGGGAGGCTCACTTTTAGCTCTGGAACCGTCGGCGGAGGAAATAGCGGGAGTCTTTCTCTTGGATCGGGTGCTTCAACTGGAGGTCGGGGTGGAGCTGTTGTGGCTAGTGTGGGAAGCGGGACTAGTGGGATAGGTGGTACAGTGTTTATACTGGCTGGTCGAAGCAGCTCCAGCACGGGTGGATCTGTAGCTGTTGCGGCAGGTGAAGGTACAGCGTCGAGCAGCGGTGCAGTTCTGACCTGCTCACCTAATGCAGGATCGAGAGGAGAGAGCGGTAGGCTCATTTTTAGTTCCGGTAGTGCAAAGCAGGGGAACAGTGGCGCCATCCATATTGGCACCGGGACCGCAACGGGCGGCCGAGGTGGTGAAATTATACTGAGCACAGGCAGTGGCACCAGTGGATCGGGAGGTGCTGTTTGCATGTTGTCTGGCCGTGGATGTGCTAAGACAGGCGGCGAGTTTGCGGTACAAAGCGGCGAGGGCACCGCCACTAGCAGTGGCAGTATAATCATCACGAGTTCCAATGGCGGCATTAGTGGCACAAGCGGATCACTTGTGTTTAGCTCTGGCACTTCTAAGTCTGGAAATAGTGGCCAACTCCTTCTAGGGTCTGGGTCGGCAAGTAATGGCCGAGCGGGCGATTTGATATGTAGCGTCGGCAGTGGGACAAGCGGATCTGGTGGTAGGCTTATCCTTCAAGCGGGTCTATCCATGCTTGCCAGCGGAGGTTTAATTACAATTACGAGTGGCGAAGGTAAGCAAACCAGCAGTGGAACTGTAGTTACTAGAACAAGTAATAGCGGCACCGGAGGAGGTAGTGGACGGCTCATATTTAGCTCCGGAACCGCATGCGGAGGAAATAGTGGAGCAATATCGCTAGGAACAGGTGCTTCGTCTGGTGGTCGTGCGGGTGGCATAATCATGACTGCTGGTAGCGGCACAAGCGGCTCGGGAGGTCAAGTGGAGCTCTTGGCCGGTTCGAGCAGTTATTGTACGGGAGGTGCTATTGTCGCCCTATCTGGTGAGGGCACTGCTTCTAGTAGTGGTTTAATCCATTTTGGGTCCGCAAACTCTGGACTCACAGGTGTCAGTGGGAAATTGGTTTTTAGCTCTGGGTCTGCCAAAGAGGGGAATAGTGGTGCTCTGAGTATGGGTACCGGTAGTGCCTTGGGTGGGAGCGGTGGGGCTATTTTCATCACGGTTGGTGCGGGGACAAGTGGAGAGGGGGGTATGTTGCGAGCGGCAGCAGGTTTTGGCATGGCAACAGGTGGTCTAATGTCGTTGCAAAGTGGACAAGGTGCCCAGACAAGCAGCGGCTCCATAACTGTAATCACACCCAACACCGGTGCATCTGGTGGGAGTGGCAAGCTAGTTTTTAGCAGTGGGACAGCAAAACGGGGAAATTCCGGGGCTGTTCTTATTGGAACTGGTGCGTCCTCGTGCGGACGGGCTGGACTGTTGAATGTCGCCCTGGGCTCTGGCACGAGTGGAAGGGGCGGTGGCATGATTTTAATTGGTGGCAGATCCACCTCAAGGACTGGAGGCGCCGTGTGCATCTTCACAGGGGAAGGAACTGCCACCTCTAGCGGCAGTGTTACTATTCTCAGCGGAAATGGTGGCGTTGCTGGCTCAAGCGGGGTACTGATTTTTAGCACTGGATCATCGTCTGGCGGAAACACAGGGTCAATTTTGCTTGGATCTGGAGCAGCGACGGGTGGTGTTGGAGGGGCAATAATGATGACAGTAGGGAGTGGCGCAAGTTCAGCTGGGGGCTGCATTAAACTTATGGCAGGCCGCAGTGTTGCAGGAACCGGCGGAGCAATTTACATGAACAGCGGAGAGGGAACGGCGTCAAGCAGCGGCACAATAAGAGTGTCTACCGCCAATAGTGGCGACTTAGGGACAAGTGGCCACCTCCTGTTTAGCACAGGCTCCTCTTCGTCTGGCAATAGCGGAACTTTGACTTTTGGAACCGGACCAGCTACATTTGGTCGCGGCGGTTCTATCTCGCTACATGTAGGAAGTGGCACGAGTGGCGAAGGTGGTATCCTGGCAATGCAGGCGGGCAGGGGAACGAGAAACACCGGCGGCAGAGTAGTTGTGTGTAGCGGGGAGGGTACGGGTTCCAGCAGCGGGATGGTCACGCTTGTGACTGTCAATAGCGGAATTGCTGGATCGAGTGGCAGACTCATCTTCAGTTCGGGAAGCTCAAAGTCTGGTAATTCGGGCACTGTTTTAATTGGATCTGGTTATTCGAGTGGTGGCACAGGTGGATTGGTAGGCATACATGTTGGGCGTGGTACGAGCGGTGCGGGTGGAAGCTTAAATTTGAATGCTGGTCGAAGCACGATCGCAAGTGGCGGGCAGGTTTCAATACGCTCAGGAGAGGGAACCAGCTCCACTAGCGGGAGTATAACTCTCTGCTCAACAAACAGCGGGGAAGATGGGTCGAGCGGGTTGCTTATCTTCAGTTCTGGGTCAAGCAGGGGTGGAAATAGCGGCAGTCTTCTAGTTGGAACTGGTGCTGCTACTGATGGACGAGGTGGGGCTTTACACTTGCACATCGGCAGTGGGACAAGTGGATCAGGGGGCGTTCTTCAGGTGCAGTCCGGACGCGCGACAGCAGCGAGCGGCGGCGCCGTGGTGGTCGGCAGCGGCGAGGGCACGCAGACGAGCAGCGGGTCCGTCAGCGTGGCGTCGGCAAACGGCGGCGGCGCTGGGACGAGCGGTCGGCTCGTGTTTAGCTCC
>Ga0209503_10000180_pt1:0-7500 | contig 44139 bp, 53 predicted proteins | sample SouAtlMetagenome_2_FD_187448 | JGI IMG/M metagenome (GOLD analysis project Ga0209503, IMG submission 187448) | Marine eukaryotic phytoplankton communities from Atlantic Ocean - South Atlantic ANT15 Metagenome (SPAdes) (version 2) | ecosystem: Environmental > Aquatic > Marine > Oceanic...
TTCTGTTGTAGATTGAAGTATTAGCGGAAGCGGATATGGACGAAGCAGAAGTGAGAATGTCGGCTTGAGTAACGAAAATATAGGTGAGAATCCTATACCCCGAAAACCCAAGGTTTCCTCCGGAAGGCTCGTCCGCGGAGGGTAAGTCAGGACCTAAGGCAAGGCTGAAAAGCGTAGTCGATGGACAACGGGTTAATATTCCCGTACCATTTTTTGTTGACAACGAGGGACGGAGAAGGTTAAGTTAGCCGGGTATTGGTTTCCGGTTTAAGCGTTCGAGATTTTGAGAAACGGCGAAAACGTTTTGAGTTGAGACGTGAATACGAGACGCTAAGGCGTTGAAGTAACGTATATCATACTTCCAAGAAAAGCTTGCACTGTCATAAACAAAGAATGCCTGTACCATAACCGACACAGGTGGGTAGGTAGAGTATACTAAGGGGCGCGAGATAACTCTCTCTAAGGAACTCGGCAAAATAACTCCGTAACTTCGGGAGAAGGAGTGCCTTATTTATAAGGCTGCAATAACAAGATCCAAGCAACTGTTTACCAAAAACACAGGTCTCCGCTAAGTCGTAAGACGATGTATGGGGGCTGACGCCTGCCCAGTGCCAGAAGGTTAAAGAAATTGGTTAGTTTTACGAAGCTAATGACTGAAGCCCTGGTGAACGGCGGCCGTAACTATAACGGTCCTAAGGTAGCGAAATTCCTTGTCGGGTAAGTTCCGACCCGCACGAAAGGCGTAATGATTTGGATACTGTCTCGGAGAGGGGCTCGGTGAAATAGACTTGTCTGTGAAGATGCGGACTACCTGCACCAGGACAGAAAGACCCTATGAAGCTTTACTGTAACTTGAAATTGAAATTGGACTTTAGTCGCGCAGTATAGGTGGGAGGCTTTGAAAATATTCTTGCGGGAATATTGGAGCCGTAAGTGAGATACCACTCTTCTAATGTTAGATTTCTAACTTTGAACCATTATCTGGTCAAAAGACAGTTTCAGGCGGGCAGTTTGACTGGGGCGGTCGCCTCCCAAACGGTAACGGAGGCGTACAAAGGTTTCCTCTGAACGGGTAGAAATCGTATCTAGAGTATAAAGGCATAAGGAAGCTTGACTGTGAGACCTACAAGTCGAACAGGGACGAAAGTCGGTCTTAGTGATCTGACGGTACTGAGTGGAAAGGCCGTCACTCAACGGATAAAAGTTACTCTAGGGATAACAGGCTGATCTCCCCCAAGAGTTCACATCGACGGGGAGGTTTGGCACCTCGATGTCGGCTCATCGCATCCTGGGGCGGTAGTACGTCCCAAGGGTTGGGCTGTTCGCCCATGAAAGCGGTACGCGAGCTGGGTTCAGAACGTCGTGAGACAGTTCGGTCCATATCCGGTGTAGGCGTTAGAATATTGAGAGGAGCCTTCTTTAGTACGAGAGGACCGAGAAGGACATACCTATGGTGTACCAGTTATCGTGCCAACGGTAAACGCTGGGTAGCTAAGTATGGAGTGGATAACCGCTGAAAGCATCTAAGTGGGAAGCCCACCTCAAGATGAGTATTCTCATCACGAAAGTGAGTAAGGTCACGGTAAGACTAACCGTTTAATAGGCATTAAGTGTAAGTATAGTAATATATGTGCTGAGATGTCCTAACAGACCGAGGACTTGAATTTTAAAACCATATTTTTAAAAAAGTGAGACTTTTAGTCTCATGTTTTTTAAAAATATACTTAATCTATGAAAATTTTGCTTTGGTGTTTTTAGTGTACTGAGCGGAACCACGTTGATCCATCTCGAACTCAACAGTGAAACGTTATAAATCGGCGACAATACTTAGGGGGGGACCTCTTGGGAAGATAGTTCAATGCCAAAGTTTTCGACCGACGTATATATGCAAAATGTATAAATTCCTACATTTCGAAACAACATCAGACGGAAAATACTAATTTACAAAAGATAAAAATAACCTGTTGATATAGATAGCAAATATTTGCAACATTATTATATAATATAAACTACAATATAGATTGTCGTATTAAATCTTAATACTGTTTTCTGTATTTAACTTTTTAATATTTATAGAGGATTTTAAGCTATGGATACTCGTTTACTTATAATTGCTTCTCCTTTATTAGTAGCAGCAACGTGGGCTTTATTTAATATTGCCGCTTTAGCTAGACAGCAAGTTCAACGTTTACTCCGTTAATCAAATTAATTTCGAAATTGTAAGCAATACAGGGAAAAACTGAAAAATCAAAAGCCTTTCCCTGTCTATTTAAAAATTCTAAAAGTTTTAAGAATAAATTATATCGATATGGCTGTACCAAAAACTCGAACGTCAAAATCAAAAAAACGTACTCGTAAATCAAACTGGAAACGAAAAGCCAATAAAGCAGCTCAAAAATCATTATCATTAGCAAAGTCTGTTCTTCAAGGGAAACCTACAAGTTTTATATATAGTATGTACGTGGATGAATAAATTAAAAAATTTTTAAAATAAGTATTCAAATGTCAACGTAAGCGGACATGGCGGAATTGGTAGACGCGCCAGATTTAGGTCCTGGTAACTTAGTTTGTGAGAGTTCGAGTCTCTCTGTCCGCAATTTAAAAATGAAATATTACATGTATTCATTTAAATTTTAAAAACATGATTCTCCCTTTTACTTTACAACAGCTTCGTATTCTAAAAGCTGTTGCGTCTGAAAAAAGTTTAACGCGTGCAGCCGAGATATTATTTGTTTCACAACCTTCATTAAGCAAACAGATTAAAATTTTGGAAAATCGTCTAGGTATTAAACTTATAAATCGCGAAAATAATACACTCTATTTAACAGAAGGAGGAAAAGTTTTTCTACAATATTCTGAACGAATATTAGCCTTGTGTGAAGAAAGTTGTCGAGCTTTAAATGATGTTAAAAATGGAGATAGAGGAAATCTAATCGTAGGTGCTAGTCAAACGATTGGAACCTATTTAATGCCACGCGTTTTGGCTTTATTTGCTCAAAATTACCCACAAATAAATATTAAAGTTGAAGTAGACTCTACAAGAATGATTGCTAGAAGTGTTGTAAATAGAGAGATTGATATAGCAGTTGTAGGTGGACATATTCCTGAAAAGTTGAAAAAAAATTTAGAGATTGAAAAATTTGTGGAAGATGAATTAGTATTAATTGTTCCTAAGTCTCATCCTTTCACGTTGAAAAAGCAGAAAAGAATAAATAAAGATGATTTGTACCACCTAAATTTTATAACATTGAACTCAACTTCAACTATACATAGATTTATTGACAATATTTTAATACAGAATAATATTGAAACAAAACAATTTAATATTGTGATGCAATTAAATTCAATTGAAGGTATCAAAACGGCTGTTAGTTTAGGTTTAGGCGCAGCTTTTGTTTCTTCATCAGCTATTGAAAAAGAAATTCAACTGAATAGTATTGAAATCATCACAATTGAAAATATTACTATAAATCGAACATTATCTATTATTACTAATAGAGATTGTTACCATTCAAAAGCTTTGGAATTCTTTCAAAAAGATTTGTGGGTACTAAAAAATAAAAAAATGATATTTAGTTCTAAATAATTTGACGCGTTTAAAGGATTGGTATTATCATACTTGATAGAGCAAATTTTTAATTATTATGTATTGTGAAATATGAAATATGCAATTGTAGAAATAAGTGGAAGACAATTTTGGGTTGAGAAGGGTAAATATTATGATTTGAACCGTATACCAACAGAGTTAGGGAAAGAAATTACACTAAATCGAATTTTATTATTAAATGATGGAAAAGAAATTTTTGTGGGAAAACCATATTTAGAGGGTGTAATAGTCAAAGGGAAGATATTGGAGCACCTACGCGACCAGAAAAAAATTGTCTATAAGATGCGTCCAAAAAAGAAGACTAGAAAAAAACAAGGTCACCGTCAACAGTTAACCCGTGTCCTTATTGAAGATATTAGTATTATTTAAAAACATAAAAGGTAATAAAATGGCTCACAAAAAAGGTGCTGGTAGTACAAAAAATGGTCGTGATTCAAATTCAAAAAGATTAGGTGTCAAAAAATTTGGTGGCCAGTTCGTTAAAGCTGGCAATATTTTAGTAAGACAAAGAGGAATGAAGTTTAAGCCAGGGTTAAATGTTGGTTGTGGTAAAGATTTTACATTATTTGCTTTGAAAGATGGAACTGTTAAATTTGATCATAAAGATGTTTCACATAAGCGTATAAATATTATTATATAAAATTTTTAATTAATGTAATAAAAGTGAAAATGGTAAATGACCTCTTCAAAAAAAATGTTATTACACGTGAATATGAAGCTTTAATTAATGATATTAACTCTTTAGAACCAGACTTAAAATTATTGACTGATAATGAGATATTAACTAAATCCAATCAATTGCAAAAACGTTATAGCGATCAACAAAATCTAGATATGTTAGTCGCAGAAGCGTTTGCATTAACACGTGAAGCAAGTATTCGAACTCTAGGGTTACGGCATTTTGATGTGCAACTACTTGGTGGATTAGTTTTAAATGATAATAAAATCGCTGAAATGCGGACTGGAGAAGGTAAAACACTTGTCGCCACTTTGCCCTCATATTTAAATGCATTAACAAAGAAAGGTGTTCACATTGTAACGGTTAACGATTATCTAGCTGGTCGTGATCAGATTTCAATGGGTCAAATTCACAGATTTTTAGGCTTAAATACTGGTCTAATTCAAGAAAACATGCTATTTCGAGAAAGGCAAAAAAATTATGATGCAGATATAACGTACGTTACAAATAATGAGCTAGGGTTTGATTATCTTCGTGATAATATGTCTTTAAATATTAGTAATGTTGTTCTAAGACCTTTCAATTTTTGTATCGTTGATGAAGTTGATTCCGTGTTAATTGATGAAGCTCAAACTCCTTTGATTATTTCGAACCAAATTAATACATGTGTTGATAAATATATAATCACAGCTGAAATTACAGATTACTTAAATGTAAATGTTCATTTCAAAGTTGACGAAAAGAATAAGAATGTCATTTTAACAAAAGAGGGTACAATTCAAATCGAAGAAATCTTAAATATTCAAGATTTGTATAATCCTGAGGATCCTTGGATACCCTATGTTATTAATGCACTTAAAGCAACAACGTTATTCTTCAAGAATGTACATTATATAGTTCAAAACGACCAGATTATCATTGTTGATGAATTTACTGGTAGAATAATGCCTGATAGGAGATGGAGTGATGGTTTACATCAAGCGATTGAAGCTAAAGAAAATGTAACAATCCGCCAAAATACTGAAACAGCTGCTTCTGTTACTTATCAAAATTTTTTCTTATTGTACCCGAAATTATCAGGTATGACTGGGACTGCCAAGACCGCTGAAATTGAGTTTGAAAAAATCTATAATCTTCCAGTCGCCGAAATACCTACCGCAAAACCAAATTTACGAAAAGACTTGCCTGATGTTATTTACAAAGATGATTTAGCAAAATGGAACGCTATTGTTAAACATTGTAAACAAATTTCTTCAAATCAGCAACCGATTCTTATTGGTACAACAACTGTTGAAAAATCTGAAATGTTGGGACAACTCTTAAACGAATATGGTCTATTATATGAAATTTTAAATGCAAGACCAGAAAATGTTCGTCGTGAATCTGAAATTGTTGCCCAGGCTGGAAAGAAAGGTAGCATAACAATCGCAACGAATATGGCGGGCCGTGGTACTGATATTATTTTAGGTGGTAATATCAAGTTCAAAATTCGTAAACAGTTATACATGCTATTGGTGTCGTACAAAAACCAAGTTAATAAGGAAAAAATAAAGAAAGTTTTCCCATTAGTTCGACAATTAATTGGTATATCACAAAAATTTATAATAATTTTAACCTCTTTAATTAACAATCCTAAATTTTTAAGCTTGTTAGATGTACAAATTCTTAAAATTCTAAATGAGATTGATCAGATTGGAATGTCAACAAATAGTTATCAACTATCAATTAAATTTTTGTTTAATGAATTATTAGAATTTGAAAAGAAAAATCAAAAGATTGATAATAGAATAGTTAAAAATCTTGGAGGTTTATACATCGTAGGTACAGAGCGAAATGATTCGAGACGAATTGATAATCAGTTACGTGGTCGTTGTGCCCGGCAGGGTGACCCCGGTACATCTAAATTCTTTTTAAGTCTAGAAGATAAACTATTAAGACTTTTTGGGGGTACTTCTATACAAAATTTTATGAAAAATGAATTATTTGATGATGCACCCTTAGAATCTGAATTATTAACAAAGAGTTTAGATGCAGCACAAAAACGGCTCGAGGAAATGGAATATGAAAGTCGAAAAAACCTTTTTGAGTATGATGAAATTCTAAATAAACAGCGGAATATTATTTACTATGAAAGACGAAAAATTTTAGAGAGCAGCTCATTAAAAATGGAATTGTTGGCTTATGGCGAGCAAATTATTGTTGAGATTATCAAAAAAATTAAAAAGAAAAATCTACAGTCGGTTAGTTTAGTCAATAAACTTGAGCATTTCTTTGGAAGTCATCTAATTTTAACAGGGTTTTTGAAAACGTTAGACACATTGGATTTTGATCAAGCCGAAATGAAAACTTATCTATTCCAACAATTTTGGTTGTGTTATGAAAGTAAAGTTTTGGAATTAGAGATTCGTCATGTAGGCATAATCCGAGCTTTAGAGCGAACACTTATTCTTGTATATCTTGATATTGAATGGAAAGAGCATCTTCAAAAAATGTCTTTACTACGAGATGCTGTAGGTTGGCGAAGTTATGGACAACGCAATCCACTATTCGAATATACCGATGAAGCTTATGAATTATTTAAAAGTCGAGGGCTGATTACGCGCCATTTAGTTATGTATGATTTAATTAGATCCTGTATCATCTAGAAAGTTATTTAAATAAAAAGTTTTAAACTATGACAAAACAGACATTATCAAATAAAACACGTATTTCTATTTTACGATTATCGGGCTTTCGAGCAAGAATGTCTACCAAAAATGGACAACGAATAATTAAAAATCGACGTAAAAAAGGTCGTAAAAAGCTAGCAATAGCTCACTAATATATAGATATATTTATATATATAGTTATTAGAGTTAGTCATTATTGATTACTCTAATAATAAACAATTTTTTAATTATAATTAATATAATAATAGTTTATCAAATAGACTTTTGAAATAATTACTTTATGAAATTTAATGACGAATTAACTCTTTTATTAAAAGCGCGTTATCCTGTTATATTTATTAATACAATTGAAGAAGACCGCGTTGAATATGTTATTCGAAAACATATAAAAGCTAATTTAAATAGAAGTATTTATAGTTGGGATTTTGTTGATGGTTATACTAATAATCCGAATAATGAGGGGTTTGCTAAACGAAACCCTTTACAAGCTTTGGAATTAATTGAACGCCTGACAGCAGAAACACCTGCTATATTTTTGCTCAAGG